>Ga0315549_1000953_pt1 | contig 32155 bp, 29 predicted proteins | sample SalMarSW160200MG_FD_203101 | JGI IMG/M metagenome (GOLD analysis project Ga0315549, IMG submission 203101) | Salt marsh sediment microbial communities from the Plum Island Ecosystem LTER, Massachusetts, United States - Salt Marsh Sediment SW1601-200 ... | reverse complement strand
GACAGGGTCTCAGTAGAGGAATAAACTCAGGTGTCATATTATATTATGTATAATAGCCTTAGCAACCTGAGAAACTAAACAGGGGGTCATAATGAAAAAATATAGTCATGCCTGGTTATCCTTTATGGCGATAAAGAGACTGGAGGAAGCAGAGCTGTCTCGCACGAACCGTAATTATGCTGACAACCTTATAGGATGGTTCAAGAGACATAGAGATGATGTTACCCAGGGAGCCTGGTATCCCGATTCAGTAATAAAGGATATGGCTAACAGCCATGTGCTTAAACTCACCCCCTCGGCTGAAACGGGGGGCAAATTCAGGCAACTGCCAACAACCTATCTGAACTACAAACACGGTAAAAGCTCTCCCCTGAGGAAGAAGTCCTTCACAATCGAAAAGGATGACAACCTTCCTGACCGTTGTGAATCCATCGCACATTCAGTGATTGACCACCTTAAGATGCAGGAAAGCGAGGAAAAAGGGTCGCCGGTATCTCCAACGGATAACCAGATTGCACTGCTGCTCTTCATGCTGAGCCACTATATCGCCGATGCCCATATGCCCTTCCATTGCGATAGCCGGAGATTTTCAGAAGGGATGAATATTCACGGAGATATGGAGGGCGAGTGGGATGAAACAATCAGACAGCATTATCTAATTGATGATGATAATGAGCGGTTTTTCTATGACCCCGATGGCTATCCACTAAGGGACTCAAGCAATGACCAGGAATATCAATCCTCATTTCTTAAAAGGGTCGATGATGTGCTGCAAGACAGGAAATTCTTTATATCGTGGGGAGCCAGGAATAAAAACGTGTGGGACTTCATGAGTGCTATCTGCCAGTATTCCTATCTTCTATCGTATTGTTTCATCCCCCAGGAGTATGACCATACCAGTGTCACCCGGGAAAACTGGCAGTCTTTAGGCTCGATATCCTTTGAAGAGCTTAGTGTTGCCGTTTTTGCCGATGCGATTGACTCGATTGCCCGTGTCTGGCTCAGAGTCTGGCGAAAATACATTAAATGGGAGAGGAAGCAAAGAGCCAGGAAATAAATGCCCAAAAGGCTCAGGATATTTGACCTGTTGGGTCTTACATCCTGCCTTTACGAGCGCTACAATCATAGCAGAGTTCAACCATTCTACCCTCCTCACAGGTGAGGGGAAGCTGTGGATGTCGGGCAGCTTCCCCTTATAGTTTACAGCTTGCCTTTCACAGACCTCCCCGGTCTGATATAACACCCCACACAGGCAGGGGTTTCACCGCTATTTTGGGTTCTGTTCGGTTTTGGTTGTTACATTAGTACTGTGTCATTGCGAGGACACGATAGTGTCCGTGGCAATCTCAATAGATTTATAGATTGCTTCGCTGCCTCTTCGCTCCGCTCAGAGCTTCGGCTCGCAATGACAATAAAAACCAACCAAATGCAAATAAAACCCTATTTTGGGGTGATTGACAAGGTATCAGTGGAGGAACAAACTCAAGTCCCGACAACTAAGGAACATACAATATGTTGCCTCTTTCACTCTGATGCCTCCTCAGCTTCTCTTGATTTCACCGGAGGCGGCTCTGACCTGCCGCTGGAAGCGTCCTGCTTCACTGCCTCTTCCCACTCACGTTCAAGGCGCTCTAACTCCTCAAATTCTTCAGGGTCTATGGTTAAAAACTCCACGCCCAGCCTCATTTTGGCTCCTTACTTACTCAATCACGCAATTGCGCAGTTACTCTTTCAAGTAGCTCCTCGCCCGTCTTTACCCCCCGCACATCCAGCCGGCTACTGCGAAAAGCCCGCACCATTGCCTCAATGAGCCTGGTCTTGCTTATTTTCTTACCACCGCTGAACTTCGCCGCCGAAGCCAGCCCCTCCAGGTAGGCATCCTCCTCACGCCGCAAAAACACGGTCTCGCGGGGGCTTCCACCGGCTCCCCCTTATCCGGCGCCGACGCTGGCGGCCCGGTGCCAGTGAGGCGGTCCAGCGCAGTCCCGGCCCCGTAGGCGATTTCCTCAGTAACTCTTACCCTCTTCATTTCATCACCTCTTCTGTGAATAGTCGGTAGGCATTGGCTCCGTCAGACCTGGCGGCGTACGTCAGGATTGACTCCCCGGCCACCGGGGCCTCCTTGAAGCGAACACTGGCTGGAATTATGGTATCAAACACCCTTATCCTGTCGCCAAAGGCTCTGCGGGTGACCTCAATAACCTCCCGGCTGTGCAGTGTGCGCGAGTTGGTCATGGTAAACAGTATGCCCGAAATCCGCAGAGCCGGGTTGAGCCTGTCCCGGACACGGATAATCGTGCTCAGCAGCAGTGCCAGCCCCTTCATCGCCAGAAAGTCAGCCTGAAGGGGTATTATCACCCTGTCGGCCGCGGAAAGGGCGTTGACGGTCAGCAACCCCAGGCTGGGCAGGCAGTCCACCACTACAAAGTCATAATGCTCACGCACCAGCTTCAGCATCTCTCTTAACATCAGCTCCCGGGTGAGTGCCCCCACCAGGTCAAGCTCAGCCTGCGATAGCTCTATATTGGCGGGAGCAAGGTCAATGCTGGGGTTGCCGGTGCGGACTGTAACATCGCTTATAGATACACTCCCTTCCCCTTTGATTGTGCTCGTCAGGACATCATACACGGTGCGTGTCAGGCTATCAGGGTTGAACCCCATTGTAATTGTGAGGCTCGCCTGGGGGTCCCAGTCAATGAGCAGCACCCGCTTGTCATGCTCGCTCAGACCCTGTGCCAGAGCCGCCGCCGTGGTTGTCTTGCCCACTCCACCCTTCTGGTTAGCAATGCAGATAACCGGCATAGATCAACCCGCTTTCACGGTCAGTATAGCGCAATTGCGCAATTGCGTCAATACTCCATTACGTAACCTGATATCGGGGACAACCTTGATAACCAATACCGCAGGTAGTATAATCTCGCTACCTGTAGATAGATTACCGGGTATCGGCAAAAAGGCTGAACGGGTATTACAGCGCCTGGGAATCAATACTATATATAATCTATCTCTTTTACCTGTAAATACCCTGAAAATCCATTTTGGTGCGTCTGGTGAGGCTCTGCATCACTTCGCAAACGGTATTGAGATATAGAAAAGTTATTCTTCAAACGGCGGCAACTACACCCTCCAGACACCGAGTTTGTCGAGGTAGGCCCCTATCCTTAAACCCTATCCCTTCTCCCCCTCATCCTCACCCGAATGGGGCCTGGGCGGCATCTCCGGATAGCGCAGGTACTCTGTGCCGCTGAAGCGGTCGTAGGTGACGTAGAGCGCCGGGTAGTTGATGGTAATACCCTCTTTCTTGAAGCGGGCATGAAGCCGCTTGATTATCTCGCTCTTTAAAAGAAAGGAGCCCAGCCGGTCTGTTGCCTGCACCCACACCCAGAAGTCTATATTTGAGTCCCCGAACTTCTCGTAGCGGAAGATAGGCTCAAATTCCTTCACTGCCACGTCCAGCTCAGCAATCACCTCCCTCGCCACCTCCATGGCAACACGCTCCACATGTACCAGGTCACTGCTGTAGCTGACGCCTGCATTCACGGTTATCCCCATCGCCGTTGACGGGTTCTGATAGTTTGTCAGTATGCTGTCTGCCAGACGGGAGTTAGGAATAATTACCAGATTGTTGTAAACGGTGCGGATTCGCGTGCTGCGCCAGCCTATGTCAGTAATGTACCCCTTAGTGCCGTTGTCCATCTCGATGTAGTCTCCCACCTGCACCACGCGGTCGGAGACAATCTGGGTGCTGGCGAAGAAATTACCCAGCAAGGGCTGTAGCGCCAGGGCTACTGCCAGGCCGCCAATTCCCAGGCCGGCTACTATCGGTGTAATAGAAATGCCCAGATAGTCCAGCACTATCAGCAGGCCAATCGCGTAGACAACTATCGTGGTAACCCGCCGCAGGAAGCGCACCAGCCCCTGGTCAACCGCCACCTTCCGGCGTACCGCCCGGCCACCCATATACCACTCCAGCAGAGCACCCCCACCCCGCGCTATTGCATAGGTAGCTACAACAATCACTACCGCTATGCTCGCTTTTCCAAAGTACGGTCCCCACCTTGCCAGGTAGGAAACAGAGCTAAGCGCCAGAAGAATCCCCTCAACTACTATCAGCAGGAAAATGGGCCTGACCATGCTCTCCAGCAATTTTGGTGATACCTTACGCTTATTCCGCTTCATCCGGCGTTCGGCGAACCGAACGCCAAGAAGAACCAGCCAGGCGCCGAGAACGAAGACAACCACTATCCCCAGAGCCCAGAGGATTTCCAGCAATAGAGACCCCTGTACAAATTGCGGCGGCATCACGCACCTCCTGATAACTGACACTTTACGTAGCTGGGCTATCTTTGTCAAGCCCTTTTCCCAGGTTTTATACCCGCACAGTCGAGCTAAAATGCTACGGTTTTTCCAGCCCCATGCACAACGCTATTGCAATTTATGTTAATATATATGGAGACAATAAATTTCAGGGAGTAACTAGCATGGACCAGATAGAGTTAAAGGTGACCAAACGGGAGGTTCTGGGCAAAAAGGTCAGGTTTCTGCGCCGCCAGGGAATTACGCCGGTGCACCTCTTTGGCCACGGTATCGAGTCACTGTCACTACAATGTGATACTGTTGAGCTCCAGCAATTATTAGCCGAGGCCGGGCACACGAGGATTATCAGCCTCAAGTTCGACGGCAAAAAAGGACAGAGAACAGCCGTGGTGCGTGAAGTACAGAGAGAAACGCGAACCGACGGAATACTCCACGTGGATTTCTATGAGGTAAGAATGGCCGAGGCTGTTAAGGTGGAGGTTCCTATTCAACTCGTTGGAGATTCACCGCTACTCAAGTTAAAGGAGAACCTGCTGGTACAGGACCTCAATAGCCTTACCATCGAGTGCCTCCCGGCAAAAATACCGGCCGTTATTGAAGTGGACACTACTGCTTTCACTGAAATCGACCAGACAGTACGCGTCAGGGACATTGAGCTGGACAGGGAGATTTCGGTTCTCAACGACCCGGACCTGCTGGTGGCGAGAATTCAATCACGGCCTCTGGAGAGGATTGAGGAGGTGGTGCCGGAGGAAGCAGAAGCCGCTGAAGAGATGGAAGCGGCACCGGAGGGTGAAGGATAAGGAACCGGTTGAAGAGGAATAGCCACTACTCCCGACACGGCGGCGGCTCTCGGCCAGGGTGCTTGTTTTCCAGCCGAACAGAAGCTATAATAAAGCCCATCTAGGAGAGGAGACTATCAGAAATGCCATCATACGCCTATTTTCACAACCAGTTTGTCCCTCTGGAGGAAGCCAGGCTGGGTGTCATGACCAACTTCCTTCACTACGGCAACGCCGTTTTCGAAGGCATCCGGGGTAACTGGAACAGCCAGCAAAAACAGCTTTACCTCTTCCGGACCAAGGAGCACTACGAGCGAATGTTTAACGGCTGCCGGGTGTTAAAAATTGACCTGCCCCATACTATAGATAAGCTGTGCCAGATAACTACCGAGCTGGTGGCAAAATGTGGCTTTGAGGAGGATGTTTATGTACGTCCCCTTGCCTATAAAAGCTACGAATCACTCGGGGTCCGCCTCCACGACCTCGATGCCGATTTCCTCGTTTTTGCTTTCCCCTGGGGACCCTATCTGGATACCGACAGGGCAAAGTGCTGCGTCTCCTCCTGGCGGTTCCCCAACGAAGTGCCGCGGGCCAAGCTCACCGGTCTCTATATAAGTAATGCCCTGGCAAAAACTGAAGCTGTTGAGAGCGGCTTCGATGAAGCCATCATGCTTACCCCCGATGGCTACGTCGCCGAAGGGAGCGGCGAGAATATCTTTCTGGTTACTGACGGCAAGCTGGTCACACCCCCTGGCTCTGATGGCATACTGATAGGTATTACCCGCGATACAGTCATCAAGCTGGCTCAAGATGAGCTGGGTATCAAAACAATAGAAAGGCACATTGACCGTATTGAGCTTTACACTGCCGAGGAGTGTTTCCTGACCGGTACCGCCGCCCACATAACCCCGGTAGCTGAAATAGACCGCCGCCAGATAGGCAGCGGCGAGATTGGCGAGGTTACCCGGAGGTTGCAGCAGCTTTACGGAGATGTAATTCTGCATAACAACCCCAAATATGCCAGCTGGTGCACCCCGGTCTTCAAGAAATAGAAACCGCACCGGAGGCTTGAATGATAGCCAATGACGTTGTTACCGGCATTATATCCATAGTCATTGCTTACCTGCTTGGCTCAATCCCGTCGGCATACATTGCCGGACGTATAGTTACTGGCAAGGATATTCGCCAGATGGGTGGCGGCAATGTCGGCGCTCGAAACGCATTTTATGAGGCAGGCAAAGCGGCCGGTGCTGCCGTAGCAATCTTTGACATCGGCAAAGGGGTGGCGGCGGCAGCCATAGCCCTCTGGTTGCTGGAGGCACACCCGCACTTTGCCCTGGCGGCTGGCCTGGCGGCGGTGGCCGGACATATATGGCCTGTCTTCCTGAGGTTCTCCGGAGGGAATGGCCTGGGAACTACCATAGGCGTTCTATCGGTTCTACTGCCTAAAGAATTGCTCATCTGCCTGGGCATTATCCTCCTGCTCATAATCTTCACCCGTAACCCCGTCCTGTCGACCAATATCAGCCTGCTTTCGGTGCCCATATCTACCTGGTTGATAGAAAAATCATGGCAACACGTTATCTTCTGCGCTGTTCTGATTGTAATGATGGTACTCCACTTCCTCCCCACAGCCATAGCCGCCCTGGCCGAAGCCGGCAGCAAGGAAAACTTTTTTGCGGAACTCCTGCGGCGGGATAAGGACAGGGAAAAAGAAACGTAAGCTAACCCCCGGCGGGACTTACCTTCAGCGTCCTCAACAGGCAAATAACCTGGCTATTTTCCTCCAGTGCTGTCGTACACTTAAAGGCATCCTCAATGAGCGGGCCAATGGCGAAGCTACCGTGACCATGAACCATAACCACCCTGTGTTCCAGCAGCGCTTCAGCAATCGCCCCAGCCACGTCTCCGGGTTTTTCTGCCATACCCCAGCCAAGGACCGGCACCATGCCCAGAATATCAAGAACCTCAGGACAATTGGGCACAATCTCGGTTTCAGTCAATGATAGGGCGATAGCATGAGGTGGGTGAGCGTGAATAACGGCCCCCGCCGGCGTTGTCTGGTATATAGCGCGGTGGACAGCTAAATCTGTCGGTGCCAGCGGCGTAAAGCGGTCATTCTTGTTTATCCCCGTCTCTATTAAGTCATGCTCTTCCAGCGCACCAAGCATACAGTCACGACGGGTGATAATCAACCGGTTCCTCAATCTTATGCTCAGGTTCCCGGTATGGGAAGAGATAATACCCCTGGTAAACAGGTCGCGCCCTACATTCTGAAACTGGGATAGAAGCATGACCCCCCCGTAAGTTATCGGTTCCCTAATAATTAGCCAGGCTAGGGATAATTTATACTTATATTCAACAAAAAGTCAACTCTTTGAACAGGGCTCGCTGCCATAGCCCGGGCAAGGCCACGTATTACTCGCTTCCCGAACCGGCCTCAGCCTCATTTAGCTTCTTCAGTAACCGTGATTTGCGTCGGGCGGCATTATTGGGGTGGGTAACCCCCTTCTCGACCGCTTTATCCAGGGAACTGACAGCAGCTACTACCGCTTCCCGTGCCGCTTCAAGCTCTCCCGAGAAAATGAGCCTCTCCGCTTTAGTGACGTTTGTCTTGCACGTGCTACGGATAGACTTGTTACGCAAACGACGTCTTTCGGATACCCGTACCTGCTTCTTGGCTGACTTGGTAACTGGCAATATCTTCCTCCTAGCTCCCTCTATTAAACAACCCCCTCCGGTGAGGGAGTTAACCTACACCCTAATCACTGAGTTAAGCAGGGTGGCTCGCCTTCACCGAGGCCCTTTCCCCCACCCGGGTAACACTTATCACCCCCCGAATCCCCTCAATCTTAGCCAGCAGCCGGCTTAACTGAGCCAGACCGCCTATCTCCAGGGTCAGGTGCGTTGACGAGGTCTGGTCATGATTGTTGGTGAAGCTCACCAAAGCAATGTTAACCTTCTCCTCGGCCACAAGGGTAGTGATGTCACGCATCAGGCCCACTCTATCCCAGGCATCAACGCGCACCTTAACCGGAAATCGCAAATCGGCCTGCCCCCACTCTACCGGTAGCAACCTCTCCTTCTCATCTTCATGAACCACATTATGGCAGTCCTCGCGGTGTATTGTCACACCCCGGCTTCGAGTAACATAACCAATAATCTTGTCATCAGGCACGGGGTTGCAGCACTGAGCCAGGTGGGTAAGCATATCCCCCACCCCCACCACCTTAACCGCCGATACCGGTTGCTTGGGCGGCGCAGCTACAACCTCCCTGGGCGTCGGCGGCTGGGCAGCTAACCTGGAGGCAATCTGATGAGTGGTGACTCCCCCATAACCGATAGCGGCGTGAAACTCATTGATGGTGTCATATCCAAAAAGCTCAGCCAGCTTTACCCGCTCCCTGAATTTTATACCCAGGTGCCTCATCAATTTCTCCAGTAGCTCCCGTCCACGCTCAACGTTTTCCGTCTGTTCCTGCTTCTTAAACCACTGCCGTATCTTTGTCCTGGCATCAGATGTCTTCACATAGCCCAGGTTAGAATTCAGCCAGTCCCGGCTCGGTCCCCTGTCCCCCTTGCTCGATAGAATATTGACAACGTCACCGTTATTAAGCTGATAATTAAGCGGCACCAGCCGGCCGTTCACCTTCGCCCCTATACAGCGGTTGCCTACATCGGTATGAATCCGGTAGGCAAAATCCAGAGGGGTTGAACCCTTGGGCAGGTCCTTTATCTCACCCTTGGGTGTATAGACGAAAACCTGGTCACTGAATACATCTGTCCTCACTGATTCCAGGAACTCTTCAGCCCCGCTTAGCTCCCGGTGCCACTCTATTAACTGGCGCAGCCAGCTTATCCCCTCCTCAAAGCCCGTGTCCTTCTTTTCCCCCTCCTTATAACGCCAGTGTACCGCTACCCCATATTCAGCAATACGGTGCATTTCACGGGTGCGAATCTGTACCTCAAGAGGCGTTGTGCCCTGGCACATCACAGTAGTGTGCAGAGACTGATACCCGTTCATCTTGGGAGTGGCGATAAAATCATTGAACTGCTCCGAGAGAGGGTGCCACAGACTGTGAACAATACCCAGCGCACCGTAACAGTCAGGCACGTTATCAACCAGGACCCGAAGGGCAAGAAGGTCATGTATGTCATCGAAGTCCTTACCCAGGGCAGAATATCTCTCCATTTTCAGGTAAATGCTGTAGATGTGCTTCGGCCTGCCAAACACCTCTGCCTTCAGTCCCACCCCTTCAAACTCCCGTTTCAGGACTTCGGTTATCTGGGCTATGAAGCTCTCCCGGTGAGCACGCTTATCGGCAATCAGATTAGCTATCTGGTGGTACCTCTCCGGCTCTATATAGCGAAACGCCAGGTCCTCAAGCTGCCACTTCAGCTCCCATATCCCCAGACGATGCGCCAGGGGGGCGTATATCTCCAGGGTCTCCCGGGCAATGTAGCGCTGTTTCTCCACAGACAGCGCGTACAGGGTGCGCATATTATGTAGTCTGTCAGCCAGCTTTATAAACACCACGCGCAGGTCCTCAGCCATCGCCACCAGCATTTTACGCAGGTTCTCTGCCTGCTCTGCCGCAGTTGCAGAGCCTCCTCGACGCTCCACCTCCTCCGGCGCCTGCCAGGAGAGTCTGCCCAACTTGGTGGTGGCATCAACAAGCTTGGCTACCTCTGAGCCAAACCGGGCTTCAATCTCAGTGACAGGGATGCCGCAGTTCTCAGGCACGTCATGAAGCAGGGCCGCCGCCAGAGCACTGGCATCAAGCTGGAGTCCCGCCAGTATCAAGGCGGTCTGCAACGGGTGCTCTATATAGGGGTCACCCGTCTTCCTCACCTGCCCCTCGTGCGCCTCCAGGGCAAACCTGTAGGCATCTTCAACCAGGGTAATCTTCTGCAGCGGAAGATACTCACGAGCCTTATCAAGAAGTTCACTTAAAACCACCGGTCACCCCATATGCCAAGTCTGTATGTCTAGTATAGCCCAACATAGTTGCCCCGTGCAAAGTTTAAAAAGGCTTTATCTACCTCACCCCCTGTAAGCACCCAGAAAAATCTTCGATTTTCCTGGGGACCCGCTGTATCCCCCTCTCCTTCAAAGGAGAGGGGGAATGATTACGTAAGAGGGGCTTCGCCTCTCTTTTACTCTCCTTTATTACCTCCACTCACTTATCGGCAATAAGTTTGGTTTGAAGGAGGGCATCATGACTACGAAGTGAAATGGGGTCAGGGGGATAGGTTTCCGAGCAATTTCTCTTTACAACCCCGGCGTCAATAATGTATTCTGGGTGAGAGCAACCGGAACAAAAAGGAGACAGCTTGTATCGCGCACCTCGGGGAACCCCGGACATTCTACCACAGGAGCAGGCGTACTGGCGCTACGTAGAGCAGAAGGCAGCCCACACCTGCCAGCTCTACGGGTATCAGCGCATTGACCCCCCGGTATTTGAGGACACCGGACTTTTCGTCAGCGGTGTTGGAGACGCAACAGATATCGTGGATAAGGAGATGTACACTTTTAAAGATAAGGGTGGACGCAGTCTAACGCTGAGACCTGAAGGAACCGCCCCGGTATGCCGAGCCTATATAGAACACGGACTCCACAATTTGCCGCAACCGGTCAAGCTGTATTATCTGGCTCCCATCTTCAGGTACGAGAGAACCCAGGCAGGAAGATACCGCCAGCACCACCAGTTCGGCTGTGAGGCTATCGGCAGTGCCGACCCCTCCCTTGACGCTGAAGTCATTGATGTGGCCTGGCAGTTCCTCTCCTCTCTGGGCCTGCGTCACCTCTCACTGCAGATAAATAGCATCGGCTGCAAAAACTGCCGGCCGGCCTATCTCACCGCCCTGGTGGACTACTATACCGGTTGTACTGACAAAATATGTCCCGAGTGCAGAACCAGGCTCAAGAGGAACCCCCTCCGCCTGCTTGACTGCAAGAAAACCCCATGCCAGCAGATAGCCAGCCTAGCTCCCAGAAGCACCGACTACCTCTGCCCGGAGTGTACCGAACACTTCAACCACCTGAAGAAATACCTGGGCCTGCTTGAAATCCCCTTTGAGGTGAACCACTGCCTGGTCCGGGGGCTGGACTACTACACCAGGACGGTATTTGAGGTACAGCCCGAGGAAGAAAGGGCACAGAGCACCCTCTGCGGCGGGGGACGATACGATGACCTGATTGAAGAGCTGGGCGGCAAGCCTACGCCGGCTCTCGGCTTCGCCATGGGTATAGAGCGGATAATACTCAATCTCAAGAAACAGGATGTCCCTGTACCCCCTCTACCCGGGCCCCGGGTCTTTATCGCCTCCATAGGTGATGATGCCCGTAATGAGGCAATAAAGCTGGCTGCCACCCTGCGGCAGAATGGCACTGGAGTGATAGAAGCTATCGGCAGCAAGAGCCTCAAAGCCCAGCTCCGGCAGGCGAATACCCTCAATGTCCCCATAACAGTCATTATCGGCGACGAAGAAGTAAAGACGGGCACCGTAGTCCTGCGGGATATGACCACCTCTCAGCAGAAGAGCGTCCCCACTGCTCAGCTGGAAGCGGAACTTCAGTAAAACTACCCTCAAAAACCCTTCCATTCACACCTAAATTGTGCTATAATTTCTTAATGCACGCTACGTTTTCTTTAATAACCCTGCATAGCAAGTTTTCATTCTCTACCCTACCCTTTCTTTGTTTTCCGCCGCCTGTCTTTTATAACTGTTTTACACAGAGGAGTGACGCCTAGCCATGCCTAAGAAAGCCAAGTCTCCACCCAGGCCAGTAAACAATAACGAATACAGCGCCGAAGATATCCAGGTCCTCGGCGGGCGGGAGGCGATACGGCGCCGACCCGGCATGTACATTGGCAGCACTGACCAGCGCGGCCTGCACCACCTCGTCTATGAGGTTGTCTACAACAGCATTGACGAAGCTATGGCCGGCTGCTGCGACCATATCAAGGTCAACATTCAACAGGACGGTGCCGTCACGGTTGAAGACGACGGCCGCGGCATCCCGGTAGACATTCACCCCTCTACCAATGTATCCGCCCTGGAAACCGTAATGACTACACTGCACGCCGGGGCAAAATTTGGCGGCAAGACCTACCAGGTATCAGGCGGGCTACACGGTGTCGGCGCTTCGGTGGTAAATGCCCTCTCCGCCTGGCTTAACGTCAGCGTCCGGCGTGATGACAAGGTCTACTACCAGGAATACAAGCAGGGTATACCTCAGGGTAAGGTAACCGATATTGGCGAAGCCAACGGCACCGGCACCACCATCACCTTCCTCGCCGACGAGGAGATATTCGGCCAGGCGAGGTATGATTCCGACACCCTGAGTGAGCGCATACGTGAGATGGCCTACCTCAATAAGGGACTGGAGATAACCATCACAGATGAGAGGAAAGACCGCGAACTCACCTTCTACTTTGAGGGTGGCATAACCAGCTTCGTCCGCCACCTTAATCGGGGCCGGGCAGTCCGTCACCACCAGCCCATCTATATATCCAAGACGCAGAATGGCACCATTGTTGAGTCTGCCCTTCAGTACAACGACGGTTTCTCTGAGTCCACCCACAGCTTCGCCAACTGCGTCAACACCATTGATGGCGGCACTCACCTCACCGGCTTCCGCTCAGCGCTTACCCGTGCCCTCAACGACTACGCCCGCAAGAACAAGTTCATCAAAGAGGACGACCCCAACCTGACGGGTGACGATGTCCGCGAAGGGCTTACCGCTGTTATCAGTGTCAAGATTACCGAGCCGCAGTTTGAGGGACAGACCAAAGCCAAGCTGGGCAACCTGGAGGTCAAGGGCACAGTCGAGAGCGTGCTTGGCGAGGGCTTAACACTCTACTTTGAGGAGCACCCCGATGATGTCAAGAGAATTATCGATAAGTGCCTTCTCTCCGCCAGGGCCCGGGAGGCTGCCCGAAAGGCACGCGACCTGATTGTTAAAAAGAGCGGCCTCGATACCGGCACCCTGCCCGGAAAACTGGCCGATTGCGCCGAGAAAGAGCCCTCTCTATGTGAAATATATCTGGTGGAGGGAGACTCAGCCGGCGGCTCCGCCAAGCAGGGAAGGGAGCGGCGCTTCCAGGCAGTATTACCCCTCAGGGGCAAGCTCCTGAATGTTGAAAAGGCATCCCCGGACAAGATGCTCTCTGTCGTCGAGATTCGCGCCATTATCACTGCTCTCGGCGCCGGTATTGATGATGACTTTGACCTGTCCCGGCTCCGCTACCACAAGGTCATCCTGATGACCGATGCCGATGTTGACGGCTCTCATATCCGCACCCTCCTGCTTACCTTCTTCTTCCGCCATATGCCGGAGCTAATCAACAACGGCCACCTCTTCATCGCCCAGCCCCCCCTCTACCGCATTAAGAGCACCAAGCTGGAGCAGTGGATTTACTCCGAGCCGGAAAAAGAAGAGGCACTGCAAAGTATAAAGGGCGCCAAAAAGGTGGAGATACAGCGCTACAAGGGGCTGGGTGAGATGAACACCGACCAACTGTGGGATACCACCATGAACCCGGATACTCGCACCCTGCTCGGGGTCAGTGTAAACGATGCCGCCGGCGCCGACCGGACATTTCATATGCTCATGGGCGAAGAGGTCCCACCCCGCAAAGCCTGGATTCAGGCCCATGCCAAAAGTGTTAAGAACCTGGATATTTAGTAAGTAACCCTATTTACTGCCTAATAAAATCCAGAACTCATCCAAAGCAAGTTAGATAAGCCGAGACAACTCCATTTAGAAGAGCGAATATCTCTCCGCTTGTAGCATCAAACCCAATTCCATGAATAAGTTCCAAGATAGGTCGCATTATTTTGGATTCCACCTCTTTAGCTTCTTCAACTGTTAAAGGCCTATCCTCCCAATCTCTTACAATAGCCAAGAAGACGTTCTCCATAACGAAAAAAGGCGCTGGATTATCTGTATCCAACGCCAAGCTTCTGCAGAGACGAACCATCTCGTACAGGTTATCTATATAGAATCCTTTACTTAATTGCTCCCGTAGCCTTTGTAGATTCACTAACACTCGCTTTCCCTGAAGGCGGTAGGTCTATGATTGCTTCAAAATTGTATCCCGCTCTCATTAGACGCTCACTACCCCCCTCTTGTCGGTCAACAATCACTATCACCTTAACCACCTCGCAACCCTCTGCCTCTACAGCATCTATTGCTTTCTTTACCGATCCTCCTCCAGTTATAACATCATCTATTATTGCAACTTTAGAGCCTTTCCTAAATTGTCCTTCAATCCTCTTTCCTGTGCCGTGCTCCTTTGGTTCTTCCCTCACTATGAATGAAGGGATAGGTCTACCCTCCTTATGACTAACCAAGGCTACGGCAGTTACAATCGGGATAGCACCTATCACCAAACCACCAACCGCGTCGACATCAAAACCAGCCAGCCTACTGAGTATTTCCTCTCCGATCAGGTACGCCCCTTCAGGGTGCAGGGTCAATTGTTTACCATCATAGTAGTGGTCACTCTTCTTTCCCGAAGACAGTGTAAATTTACCGTATAACAGCGCGCCTGTCTTATAGGCAAGTTCTAGAATCCTTTGAGTCCTCTCTGTAACCACCCGTAGCTCCAAGAAGTAAGATGTTACCATTATACACCCTCCTGCTCAGACATTCAACCGGCCTGACCTTTGTCTATATTTTCACTTTTTGTAAGGCTCATTATATAAATTATACTTATTTTGGGTAAAAAAGTCAACAGTTCCTTGACATTTATTTCACTTTTTGTTAAACTCTTCACTAACAATTTACAAGGAATATTATGACTGGAAAACAGACTTTATTTGGCCAAGAGCTTAAAAAGCTCCGTAAAGAAGCCGGGTATACGCAGGAAGAACTTGGTAAACGTGCGGGGATAAGTGCGTCCTATGTTAGCCAACTCGAAACTGGTAACAAGGAACCTACAGATAAAGTGATAACAAAGCTTAGTGGTCCTCTTGATATTCCTGAGAACCACCTTCTTTTGACGGTAGGCAAGATTAAGATGGATCTTGTTTCAACACTCGCTACAGACCTCAAAGAAGCACCTGAAATCCTTAGTGCCTTATCAGATCAGGAATGGGAAAGGTTGCTAACGGACCTCGCAACTATTAAAGTCAAGGCATCAATCCATACAAAGTAATTATCCCGCCCTACCGCTACCTCTCACTTACCCGCCTATACAACCCCTCCCCCCTGATATACCCCTCCACCGCCTCAGGAACCAGCCCGGTTATAGGCAGGCCCTGGGCAACACGCTCCCTGATATCGGAGGCGCTTATATCTACCCACGGCTCGTCCAGTATTATCACCCGCTCAGACAATCCAGGGACGCTCCTCTCCAGGGACTCAAGGTCGGGACGGGGATAGCCCGGTCTGGGCACTGCCACCAGCCGGCAGCACTCAATAATCCGCCGGGGTTCTCTCCACCGGGGAAAATCACTCAGACTGCCCCAGCCCAGAATAAAGAACAGCTCATCCCCGGCACCCAACTGACCCCTTAATTCCGCCATCGTGTCCCGTGTATATGAGGGGCCTCCCCGCTCAATCTCCATGGTGGATACTCTAAAGCAGGGCCTATCGGCAATAGCCAGGCGTACCATGCTGACACGGTGTCCGGCAGCGGTAACATTACTACTCTCCCTCAGCAATGGCTGTCCCGCCGGCAAAAAGAGCACCTGTTCCAGATTCAACCGGCTTCCTACCTCATCAGCCACTGCCAGATGCCCGTTATGAACCGGGTCAAAGGTCCCGCCCAGCACTCCCAGATTCATTCTACTACCACTCCCATTCCAGGTCTCCGCAGCGGACCCTGTCGCCCGGCTTTACTCCGGCCTTATCCAGAGCCCTCCTTACCCCCAGCCTGGTCAACTGCCTGTCCAGCTGCCCGCGCAACTGCGGACTGCTCATATCTACCCTGGCAACAATACGCTCCAGCCCGGGTGCTTCAACGACAAACGCCTCCCCCTCCCTGTGCACGCGCACGCCTTTATCCCTGGGCCGGGGCCTGAAGACCCGGCTCGGAACCCTCTTATCAGTCTCCCCAACCTGGCTCAGCATGTCAACGGTCTCCATCATAAGCTGAGTAACCCCCTCTCCGGTTGCCGCCGATATGAAAAGGGGGCTGATGCCGATACCACCAAAGGCACCCCTTATCTCATCCAACCCTGCCTGCACCTGCGGCAGGTCAATCTTGTTCACCGCCACAATCTGCTGTTTCCCGGCTAGAGATGAGTCGTACAGCCCGAGCTCAGCATTGACCCTGGTCATATCCTCTACCGGTGACACCGAACTGCCGTCAACCAGGTGAATGATGATTCTGGTGCGCACGATGTGACGCAGGAAATCATGTCCCAGCCCCCGGCCGGTATGGGCACCATCCACCAGTCCCGGTATCTCCGCCAGGACGGCAACCCTCTGCCCGACCTCGACCACACCCAGCACAGGCTCACGAGTGGTGAAGGGATAGCTGGCTATCTTGGGTCTAGCTGCCGAGGCTGCCGCCAGCAGGGTGGACTTACCCACATTCGGGTAGCCGATTATTCCCACATCGGCAATAAGCCTCATCTCCAGGCTTACCGCCTTCTCTTCACCCTTCTCCCCCGATTGGGCAATCCTTGGAGCCTGGTTCGTTGACGATGCAAAGTGAATATTACCCAGCCCCCCCTTACCACCCCTAGCTACAACCACCCGCTCGCCGGGCTTCTCAAGGTCAGCAACCAGCGCTCTTCCCCCAACCTCATCCTCATCGTATACAACAGTCCCCACCGGCACCGGCAGTATCAGCGCTTCCCCGTTCTTACCGTGCCTCTTTCTCCCCCTGCCATCCCCACCGACACCTGCTTTATATCGTCTCTTTCGCCTGAAAAGCTTCAGGTCAGTAACACCGGGGTCAGCCACAACCACTACATCTCCACCGCTCCCACCATCCCCCCCATCGGGACCACCGAAGGGAACATACTTCTCCCGCCGGAAGCTTATTGCCCCGCTCCCTCCAGTGCCTCCCCCCACGAATATTTCAATCGTATCAATCAATCCAACCTACCCAACTATAAATAGTGTTTCAATTATTAATAGCACTATATAGGTAATATTTAAACCTTATTATTAATAATACTAACAGGAATTGGGGCAAGTTTAAATCTGGTTAATTGTTGGACCGGGTGGATAATCGTTAGCCTAGCCGAAATAAGCTTATCAAATAACCCGGGGCATTATTAAAAAAGGGGGGCGATTGTCTTAATATTCAGGCCGGTTATCAGAGCTCGGTTCTGGGGGTAGAGTGTACCTTTTGCTGGATGTCGAATATCTGGCGTCTCAATCGGGGCTCGTTTCTGATATCGTTGGCAATCTTTTCATAAGCGTAGCTGATAGTTGCCGGGCTCCTCCCCCCCAGCTCTTGCCCGACCTGCGCCAGTGAGCAATCGGTATCCTGCCTGATAATGTACATTGACATCTGGCGGGCATGAACGGTGGCTTTGTCCCTTCTTCTCCCCTTGAGGTCGGAGAGGGTAAGGTGAAAACTGCTGGCAACTGCTTCCATAATGAGGCCCGGCGTAACCGGGGCAGGCTTTGGCTCCTTGCTGGCTATATCCTCAAGTGCCCGGACGGCTAGCTCAGGGGTGAGCAGGGTTCTGAGCAACCTGGCATAGGCAGTGACCCGGTTCAGGGAACCCTCCAGAGCCCTGATGTTCTGCTTGATCTGGAGGGCGATAAGCTCCAGGACGGCGGAGCTAACATCCATACCGTCCTGCTTTGCCTTGGCACGCAGTATATCCAGACGCGTTTGGAAGTCGGGTGGTTTAAGGTCGGTAACCAGCCCCCACTCGAAGCGCGAGCGTAATCGTTCCGGTAATTGTGGTATTGATGTTGGTGGGCAGTCACTGGTAACTGCAATCTGCCGGTTATTATCGTGCAGAGCATTAAAGGTGTGGAAGAAGTTCTCGTTTGTTTGTTTCTTGCCGCTGAAGAACTGGATATCATCCATCAGCAGCATATCAACGCTCCGGTATTTCTCGCGGAATGTCTCCATTTTACCTTCACGGATTGAACCGACGAGTTCGTTGGTAAACTGCTCGGCGCTGGCGTAAAGCACCTTAAGGCCTTTGGCGACAGCCGTATGACCGATGGCATGTAGCAGGTGGGTCTTGCCCAGCCCGGCATTCCCGTGGATAAAAAGAGGGTTATAGTTCTGCCCCGGGTTCTCAGCCACCTTCAGGGCGGCGGCATGGGACAGTTCGTTGCAGCTACCTACGATGAACGAGTCGAAGGTATACCTGGGGTTAAACAGCGGCAGGCTGGTCTGGCGGGCAGGAGGCTTTTCCTCACTGGCACCCACCTGAAACCTTACCTCCACATCGTGCCGGAGGAGCCCGGTGAGCACCTTGGCGATTAGCGAGCACTGGTTCTTTTCCAGATATTCGGCAACAAAGGCGTTGGGTACACCAATGACAAACTGATTACCCCGGTAGCTCAAGCCGATAGTTTTCCCCAGCCAGGTCTGGTAGTTTGGCTTGCTGATTTCTACTTGTAGAGCGCCCAGGGCGGTTTCCCAGATCTGTTGTGCCGACCTATCTCCCATTAACTCGCTTTCCATTACTGGTTAATCACAAAACTTTATATGTTTACGCCCCAAGCTTATCGCAAACCGCATGGGGAGAGAATCGGCTCCCTGAGGGAAACTGGAAGTGGATGGCAACAATCACTAGGATAATACCAGATACCTCGGCTGGCAAGGTTTTTGGCATTGGTTGCTGGGGATTTTTAACCCTTGCTGTCCCCGCCACCCCCTCTTGAAAACTCTGCCATCCTTCTATTTTTTGCCAAATCCTCGGCTGTCGTGGCTGAAACGGTTGGTTGTTGTAAAAAATTTTTAGTGATAAAATTTGGGGGTTGGAGGTTTGAATTGCGGGTTGTTTTTATGGGTTCTCCTGAGTTCGCTGTCACCCCTTTACAGCACCTGATACTCAATCAATACCAGGTGGTGGCTGTCTGTACCCAGCCTGACAGGCAGGCAGGCAGGGGACGTCCCCTGGCTTCTCCTCCCGTGAAAAAGGCGGCACTGGCCCGGGATTTGCCGGTAATCCAGCCGGCTAGTTTAAAGAGTGCCGATGCGGTGGCGCAACTGGCTGGATTGCGTCCTGACATAATTGTGGTGGCGGCATTTGGTCAAATCCTGCCGCAGACGGTTCTGGATATCCCGGTTCACGGCTGTATCAATATTCACCCTTCTCTGCTACCCAGGTTTCGCGGTGTGTCACCGGTGGCGCAGGCTATTCTGGCTGGGGACAGGTTTACCGGGGTGAGCGTCATGTTGATGGACAGGGGCATGGATACCGGCCCGGTACTAGCCAGGGCACAGATTCCTGTTTCGGCACGGGATACGACTGGCTCACTCAGTGAAAAATTATCGCTGGTCGGTGCCCGGGTGCTCCTTGAAGCCCTGGTTGGCTGGCTGAGGGGTGAGCTTACCCCCCAGCCTCAGAATGAAGCCGAGGCTACCTATTGTGGTGCCATCTCCAGGGAGGCGGGCGAGATAGACTGGCACCTGCCGGCAGAGGAGATATGGCGCCGGGTGCGTGCCTACCAGCCCTGGCCGGGGTGTTATACCAGGTGGCAGGGAGGGCAGCTCAAGATTATTGAGGCGGTGCCTCTGGGTGAGGCAGGCACCTCTGAGGCGGGGCAGGTAGCAGCTCTGGGGAAGGGTGCGGCGGCATTTGGGGTGAACACCGGGGAGGGAGTTCTCGGCGTGCTGCGGGTTCAGCTTGAGGGGAAGCGGGCTATGTCTGCCGCTGAATTCCTGCGGGGACAGAGGCAGTTAATCGGTGCTATACTACCCTCGCAATAGCGTTGGGTTATCAGGAGGCTGATTTGTCTTTACCGGAGAACCTGGACCGGTTCGCTACCCTGATAGAAATCATAGCCAGGCTGCGGGCACCTGATGGCTGTCCCTGGGACCGGCAGCAGACTCATGCCTCGCTGCGGGATAGCTTCCTGCAGGAGTGCTACGAGGTGCTGGAGGCACTGGATGAGGGGGATTCGGCGGCGCTCCGCCAGGAGCTGGGCGACCTGCTGCTGCATATTGTTTTGCAGACGCAGATTGCCGCTGAGGCAGGCGAATTTGAGGTGGGGGATGTCATAAGGGGAATCAATGCCAAGCTGATTCACCGCCACCCTCATGTGTTCGGCTCAAGGAAGGTCAGGGATACCGACGAAGTCGTCCGTAACTGGGAGGCTCTCAAGCAGGAGGAGAAGGGAGAGGATACCTCTATACTGGATGGCGTGCCCGGGCAGTTGCCCTCCCTCGGCTACAGTCAGGAGGTCCAGCACCGGGTAGCCCAGGTCGGCTTCGACTGGGAGGATGTTGATGGCATTATCGAAAAGCTGGCCGAGGAGGTAGGTGAGCTTAAGCAGGCTGATGGCCAGGAGCAGCAAGCGCAGGAGTTCGGCGACCTGCTATTTACCCTGGCCAACATCGCGCGGAGGCTGGGTATAGACCTGGAGTCAGCACTCAGGGAAGCCAACAGGAAGTTCTACCGGCGCTTTACCCATATGGAGGAGGCCTGCCGCCAGCGTGGGGTAAATATCGGCGACCTCTCCTTTGATGAGCAGAATGCCCTCTGGGAGGAAGCGAAGAAGTCTCAGGAGTGAGATTGTTTGTGGGTACGAGATGACCTGAAAATCTTGACGGGAGTCCAAGAGGGGCAAATACTATTTTATCTATTCCCGCCCGCCACCCTCAAGGAGGTAGACAGAGAGAGATTTAGAGGGGTGCAGCCCCTCTTTATTTATTCCCCCTTCCCCTTAGCAGGAGTAAAAGTTTATAAAGTGAGTCTAAGAGAGGCGGAGCCTCTCTCTATATTTATTCCCCCCTTCCCCTTATCTAAGGGGAAGGGGGTCAGGGGGATGGGGTTACCTTAAAACATATAGATATAACCACGCTTCTGTGCTACTATTATCTCGGAAACGGGAAAGTCGGGGCGGGCGGACTTGAACCGCCGACCTCCGCGTCCCGAACGCGGCGCGCTACCAACCTGCGCTACGCCCCGATAGCGATATTATAGTTTGCCTTTACCCTCCTTGTAAACTAGAGGCGGAGGTTGAGCAAGAACCATATACCTGCCAGGGCTTAATAAAAGGAGAGTTTTAGAGGGGTGAAGCCCCTCTAACATAGGGGGTTACCTGAATATTTTATGAAATACATCGTTCTGATAATTGATGGTGCTGCCGGTCTGCCACTGGCTGAACGCGGCGGCAGGACCTGTCTGGAGCTGGCTCATACCCCGAACCTTGATGCCATGGCGCGGGAAGGAACACTGGGGCTTGCCCGCACCGTCCCGGTGGGGATGGAGCCCTCCAGCGCCTGCGCCTGCATGTCGGTGCTTGGCTATGACCCCCAAATTTACTATAAGGGCCGTAGTGGCATTGAAGCCAGGAGTATGGGCGTTCCCGTAGATGACGGGGATGCCGTCTTTCGTTGCAACCTGGTAGCCGTTGATGGCGGTAGGATGCGCAGCTATAGCTCGGGGCATATCAGCACTGGCGAGGCGCATGAACTTATTGAGGCGCTCAACCAGAAACTCGGTAACGATACCGTTCACTTCTACCCCGGGGTCAGCTACCGGCACATCTGTCGGCTGAAGGGGCGGGTGGATATACTCCCGGCTACCTGCACCCCCCCGCATGATATTCCCGGTATGGCGGTAGAGGACTTCCTGCCCCGTGGCACCGGCAGCGACCTGCTCAGAGAGCTGATGGCAGGCTCAGAGGCGGTACTCCGCGACCACCCGGTCAATGTCCGGCGGAGGGCTGGCGGTGAAATCCCGGCTACCATGATATGGCTCTTCTGGGGGAGCGGCCGGTTGCCTGATATGCCCGCCTTCAGGCAGGTTTATGGTGTCAGGGCGGCAATGACATCGGCTGTTGACCTCCTCCGTGGCCTTGCCCAGATGGTGGGCATGGAAGTACTGGATATCAAAGGGGTCACCGACGGTCTGGATAATGACTATGCTGCCCAGGCAGTCGGCGCCATGAAGGCGCTTGGCGATTATGACCTGATTGCTGTCCATATTGAGGCACCTGATGAGGCGGCTCATGCTGGCTCTGTTGATGATAAGATAGAGGCTATTCAGAGAATAGACAGGGGGGTTCTGGGGCTATTCCGCTCCGGGCAGGTGGATTCTCTGCGTATGCTGGTCATGCCCGACCACCCGACACCGATTAAGCTCCAGACTCATAGTGATGAGCCGGTTCCATTTATGCTCTGGGGTGCCGGGTTCGCCGTCAATGGTGCCGGCAGATTCACTGAGGCAGCGGCGAAGGGCACCGGCTTTTCCGTTGACCCCGGGTATAATATTATGGGGGAGCTGATAGAATGAGTTGCGCAATGGAGTATTGACGCAATTGCGCAATTACGCTATATTAGGGGTGAAGGTTTATGTCGCTAATCGTTCAAAAATACGGCGGCTCTTCGGTGGCCGATGCCGCCAGGATTAGAAATGTCGCCTGGCGTATCGCTACTACCGTGGACAGGGGCGACCAGGTGGTAGTAGTGGTCTCTGCCATGGGTGATACCACTGATGAGCTGCTCAATCTGGCCCACCAGATAAATGACCAGCCTGACCCGAGGGAGCTTGACGTTCTGATGTCTACGGGTGAGGTTGTTTCCAGCACCCTGCTGACTATGGCGCTCGAATCCATGGGCTACGAGGCGATTAGCCTCAGTGGTGCCCAGGCAGGGATAAAGACCGATGCTGCCTACCGCCGGGCTAGAATCCTGAAGGTGGAAACCAAACGTGTGGAGAAGGAGCTGAAGAAGGGGAATATTGTTATTGTCGCTGGTTTCCAGGGTATCACTGAGGAGATGGATGTAACCACTCTGGGGAGGGGTGGTTCGGATACCACGGCAGTGGCTCTGGCTGCCAGTCTGGGGGCGGAGGTATGCCAGATATATACCGATGTTGAGGGTGTTTATACCGCTGACCCGCGTCTTGTCCCGGAGGCTCGTCCTCTGGCTGAGATTGGCTATGAGGAGATGCTGGAGCTGGCAAGCCACGGGGCCAGGGTGATGCACCCGCGGGCGGTTGAGCTGGGGGAGCTATTTAATATCCCCCTGCTGGTAGCCTCCAGCTTTACTGAGAACCCGGGGACACTAATTCATGGAGGGGTATCTATGGAAGTGCGTAATAAGGTAAGAAGTATCGCCCACGACCTTGATGTGGCTAAGATTACGGTGGTCGGTGTCCCCGACCGCCCGGGTATCGCCGCTGCCATATTCGACCCTCTGGCCAGGGCGGGTGTCAGTGTTGATACCATTGTGCAGAATGCCAGTATTGAGAATATCACTGACCTGACCTTTACCGTGATGAAGAATGACCTCGCTGAGGCAATGAGGGTGGTGGAGCCCATCGCCAAGTCAATTGGTGCCAGGGAGTGTGTTGGTGACTCCACGCTGGGGAAGGTCAGTATTGTCGGTACCGGTATGCAGAATACCCCCGGTTTCGCCGCCAGAATGTTCAGTGCCCTCAGTGAAAAGGGGATAAACATCCAGCTTATCACCACCTCGGAGATAAGGATAACCTGCATCATTGATGAGGCCAGGGTCGGGGAGGCGGTCCGTACCCTCCACCGGGCTTTTCAACTGGAGGCAGAGGAATAGGTCTACCGGCGGGATTGAGCGCGTAACCTCACACTCCTTTGTTTTTCAATGAGCGCACTCAGGTTTGGCGCCATAAACTGGTAAAACCCATCATCGGCATTCTCCAGCTTCTGCCGAATCTCTGGAGATAACTCCTCCAAGGGTGTCTTGTTCAGAATCAGGCCAGTTTCTTCTTCAGAGAAAGACGGGCCCGCCACAATATTGTGTAGATAGGGTTTATTCACCGGACACACGAATTGACAGCGCATACAGCCGATGAGGGCGTTGGGCCAGTCGGGCTGAAGCTGAACCCAGTAGGGGAAATCAGGCTCCATCTCGTTGAGAAAGCCCAGGCAGTTTTCAGCATGAATCAGGAAGCGGTCGGCGGGAATGCTTTCGGTTGGACAGTTCTCAAGGCAAAGTGAACAATTGTCGCAGTCTTCCATCGCTTTAGATTCCTGCCAGTTATCCTCTTCACAGGGACAATCAGCATAGAAAGCCACCAACTGGCAGAAGCTTCCCATCCCCGGCACATAAGTGATATTGTTTCTACCATATCTTGCCAGTCCGCTTCGCACCGCAAGGGTTTTCAGTGCCAGATGAGCTTTGGCTATCTTGTATCCGGCAGTCTCCAGCACACTGTTTAGAATTTCTTCGGCACGAGAATCATCTGCTTTGGTAAAATAGGTTGGTGGGATGTCGGCGGGATAGGCGATTCCCTGCCATTCAAATCTGAGACGGGTCATGGGTTGAGGCATTGCCACCACAATGATTGTCTTTGCCCCGGGCAGGTTTTTATTAGTATCTAAATAGAAATGCCATGTTTCATGTAATCGTTTATTCAACAATCCCTGCCTGACCAGTTTCCCAACTTCGTCCTGCACCTCCGGCAGGTGCATTATGGACACGGTTTTGTATTTGTAGCCGCACTGAGTCATTGCGCGTGAAATTTGCTCGAAAACATTCGCCACAGCTCGCCCCCTCGCTGCTTAAGCATATAAAGTAGCACCTTGCCCTTAAGAAGTCAAAGAGTGTAAATACCAGAGAAAATCGGAGATTTTTCGGGGTAAATTAAAGGGGATAGGGTTACCTCGTAAAAATAATGTTAAAAATTATAGAGAAATTGATATTTGAGCCTGAAAAACGACCTGAAAAACTTTGACTTGTTTTGAAGTTTTGGCTAAATTATGGTATTAATTGGGGCTGATGACAGGGGGAAGATAGGATGACCTATCAGGAAGAGGAGCAGTCAAGGCTGAGACGGCAGTCCAGCAAGCAGGCTATTGCCCTGGCTATGCAGGGTCAGTGGCGGGAAGCCGTAGCTGTCAATCAGAGCCTGATAGAGGTGTTTCCCAATGATGTTGATGCCCATAACCGTCTGGGAAGAGCTTATATGGAGCTGGGAGAGTACGCTCAGGCCGAGGCAGCCTATAGCCGTGCTATTGAGATTGACCCCTATAATTCCATTGCCAGCAAGAATCTCCAGCGCCTATCCCATCTGAAAGAGACCGTGGCTAGCTCAGAGGGCGATTTTCACAAGCTGGAGCCGCAGCATTTCATTGAGGAGGTCGGCAAGGCGGGGGTATTTCAGCTTTATCGTCTGGCCCCCCTGGCGGTACTGGCGAGGACAGGGGCTGGTGACCGCGTGAATCTGAAGGTAGATGGCTCCAGTTTGATAGCCGAGACCAGTCGCGGAGAGTATCTCGGTCAGGTGGAGCCCAGGCAGGGGCAGCGAATTGCCCGGTTAATGGAGGCGGGTAACCAGTACTCGGCGGCAATCGTAAGTTGCTCAGAGAGCATGGTAACTATCATTATCAGAGAGGTATACCAGCACCCCAGTCAGGCGGGGCGCCTTTCTTTCCCCTCAAGGGGGCTTATCGGTATCCGGTCCAGTGTTGGTGATATGGTAATCAGGCGCGAGCTGGAGCATGAGGAGTCGCTGCTCGGTGAGCCCGGCTATACTGTGGTCGGAGGAGAAGAGTCGGGGCTGCTATCCGAAGAGTCTCCTGACAGCAGTGATGATGAAGGTAATGAAGAAGAATAGGAGCTTGAGAGAAGATGGTTTCAGGAAAGGTTAAGCCGGTAAGTATCGAAGAGGAGATGAGGAGTTCCTACCTTGACTATGCTATGAGCGTTATCGTTTCCCGTGCTTTACCCGACGTTCGCGACGGCTTGAAACCGGTTCACCGCCGCATTCTCTATGCTATGGAGGGGATGGGGATGACCCATGCCAGGCCCTTTAAAAAGAGCGCCCGCATCGTTGGCGAGGTACTGGGTAAGTACCATCCTCATGGTGATACCTCTGTCTATGATGCCATGGTGCGCATGGCGCAGGACTTCTCAATGCGCTACCCTCTAATTGATGGGCAGGGTAATTTCGGTAGCGTGGATAACGACCCCCCGGCAGCCATGCGGTATACCGAGGCCCGGCTCACGGAGATTGCCGGGGAGATGCTGGCTGACATTGACAAGGATACCGTTGACTTTATGCCCAACTTTGATGATAGCCTCAAAGAACCGCGGGTGCTACCGACCCGCTTACCCAATCTACTGGTCAATGGCAGCTCCGGGATTGCCGTGGGCATGGCAACCAATATTCCTCCCCATAACCTGGGCGAGGTATGTGATGCCATGTCTTATCTCATTGACAATCCCGATGCCGCTGTTGATGAACTTACCCAGTTCATTAAGGGACCTGATTTCCCAACCGGCGGCATCATCCAGGGGGAGGAAGGGATTAAGAGCGCCTACGCTACCGGGCACGGCAGGATAGTCGTTCGAGCCAGGGCGTACCTCGGGGATGCTGCCGAAGCCGGACGGCGGCAGATAGTTGTTACTGAACTCCCGTATCAGGTAAATAAGGCTGCCCTCGTGGAGAAAATAGCCGAGCTCGTTTCCGATAAGAAAATCACCGGTATCAGCGAACTGCGTGATGAATCAGACCGCCAGGGTATGCGTATTGTTATTGAGCTGAGGCGGGAAACCCAGCCCGAACAGTTGCTTAACAGCCTCTACAAGCATACTGCCATGCAGTCGGCTTTCTTCGTCAATATGCTGGCTCTGGTCGATGGTCAGCCCCGGGTAATTAGCCTCAAGGAGGCGCTCCAGCAGTATATTAATTTCCGCCGTAAGGTTATCACCCGGCGCTCTCGGTTTGAGTTGAAGGTAGCCAGGGCACGGGCTCATATCCTCGAAGGGCTCAGGATAGCTTTAGACAACATTGAGAAGGTGATTGCCACTATCCGAAAATCGGAGACTGCTGAGGCGGCACGGCAGAACCTTATGAGCGGTTTTGGCTTGTCTCGGGAACAGGCCGAAGCCATCCTTGATATGCCACTGCGCCGGCTGGCTAACCTGGAGCGGAGCAAGATACATGATGAGTATGTTGAGGTGTTAAAGACCATTTCTTACCTGGAGGACCTTTTGGCCAGTGCCGCCAGGATGTTTCTCCTGATAAAAGAAGAAATGGAGGGGATGAAATCTAGGTATGCTGACCCGCGCCGAACTGAGATAAGCGAGGAGGGCATTACTGACTTCAGTGTTGAAGACCTGATCCCCCATCAGAGAGTAGTGGTAGCACTCACCGAGCGCGGGTTCATAAAAAGGGTACCATCTCATACCTACAGAGCACAGCACCGGGGTGGCAAGGGTATCATTGGTATGGTAACCAGGGAGGAGGATGCTGTCAGGCTCCTCGCTGTGGCTGATACCCATGATAACCTCCTTTTGTTCACCAACCGTGGTAGAGCCTTCAGTATCAAATGCTATGAGGTCCCGGCTGACATCTCCCGGGTGGCTAAGGGAATGGCAGTAATCAACCTTTTCTCCATACCTGCCGGTGAGCGGGTAGCTGATATGATAGTCGTCAGCGACTTTACTCCAGATACCTATGTTTTGCTGGCTACTCGCCGCGGGGAGATAAAAAAGACGTCTTTAGATAGTTTTACTGCTGTACGCAGCAGCGGTCTTTTCGCCATGGATGTGGAGGAGGGGGATGAGCTGGTGGCGGTGCGTTTAGCAACTGATGATAATGATGTCCTGCTAATAACCCAGAAGGGGCAGTCTATCAGGTTCGCTGTGTCCAGTTTAAGGGCTAGCTCCCGCACCAGCGGCGGTGTATGCGGTATCCGCCTGGCCATCCCCAATGACCGCTTTATCGGCATGGGGGTTGCCTATCCTGATACCTTCCTTCTGGTGGTTACCACGGAGGGCTTTGGCAAGCTTACTCCTGTTAAAGACTACCCCAGGCAGCATCGTGCCGGCAGTGGGGTCAGGACCTTCAAGGTTATTGAGAAGACGGGAGACCTTGCCGATGCTCGGCTGGTTGTTTCATCTCAGGAAGTAATGTTCATATCTGCCAACGGTATTGTTACCCGCACCCCGGTCAAGGGTATCACTGTTCAGGGCAGGAGCACTCAGGGAGTGACATTGATGAAGCCTGCTGAGGGAGACAGGGTGGTTGCTCTCGCCTGCCTGGATGTGGCTTAAAGAAGAGGCTGGTATTAATGTCACCGAAAGTGTAGGTAGAAGGGAGATTGCAAATTGAGTGTGCCAGATTTTTCTCTACAGGGTAAAGTAGCGGTTGTTACCGGGAGCAGAAGGGGGATAGGCAAGGCTATTGCCCTGACCTTTGCGCAGGCCGGGGCTGATGTCGCTGTTTGTGATTATATCGTTGAGGGTGGCGAGCTTGAGGCCGTTGCCGAGGAAATCCGTGGGCTTGGTCGGCGCTCACTGGCTGTCCAGACCGATGTCTCAAAGAAGTCTGACGTGGATAACATGGTTAAAAAGGTAACCGATGAGCTCGGCCCCATTGACATTCTGGTAAACAACGCTGGCACTTATCGCGGTTCGGTCCTGATTCAACAGACCGAGGAAGATTGGAATGCGGTTATCGGCACCAACCTTACCGGTTGCTTCCTCTGCTCCCAGGCGGTGGGTAGAGGGATGATTGAGAGAAGAAAAGGTAATATCATCAATATCGCCTCTGGAGCGGGAATAAGGGGTTTCGCCGGCAGGAATTCTTACAATGTTTCCAAGGCAGGCGTAATCATGGTTACCAAGGTGCTGGCACGCGACCTCGCCAAGTACGGCATCCGCGTTAACGCCCTGGCTCCCACCAATCTCAAGACGGATATGACCCGTGGCATCTGGGAGAACCCCAAGACCCTGGCTGCCGAGGAGGCCAGAATACCGCTGGGTCGGCTGGGCGAGGTGGACGATATGGCCGGGCCTGCCCTGCTTCTGGCATCTGATGCCTCCGGCTATATCACCGGACATACCATTGTCCTTGATGGCGGCTCAATGGCTTAGCCTTTCTCCTGTGTCATTGCCAGGCACAAGGTGACGAAGCAGCCTGCCCTGTCATTCTGAGGCTTGTCCTGAACCGAAGCCCTGAACGAAGTGAAGGGACAGTGAAGGAACTCGACGAAGAATCTCGTCTAAATTGAGGTTGCAAATGAAGTTACTCTTTATTCCGGGGTCGGGGGCCCCCAGGGAGGTATGGCGATATCAAACTGATTACTTTTCTGATTCGGAAGCAGTCGCTCTCCCTGGCCATCCTGATGGCGAGCCCTGTACCAGCGTCGGCGAATATGTGGAGTGGATGAGGGGCTACATTCACCGGCAGGGCTATCAGGGTGTCGTTCTGGCTGGTCATTCCCTGGGGGGTGCCATCGCTCAGCTCTACGGACTTAAATATGCCGACGAGCTTAAGGGTCTGGTTCTGATTGGGACCGGTGCCAGACTGAGGGTGCGCCCCGACATTCTGGAATCGGTGAGGGGGATGATTGGTGATGAGACCGCCTGGAGGCAATACCTGGAAGAGGGCTCTACCCTGGCTGACCCGGAGATGAAAAAGACGCTCCTGGAGGCCAGGGTACGCATTGGTCCGGCGGTCTTGTTGAATGACTTTCTCTGCTGCGACAGATTCGACATTATGGACAGGATACAGGATATCAGGCTGCCCACTCTGGTTATCTGCGGGAGTGAGGACGTGATGACTCCGGTCAAATATGCCAGCTATCTGGCTGACAGGATTGAAGGTTCTTCTATCGTTATCATTGATGGGGCTACTCACAGTGTAGCTACCGAAAACCCCGGAGAGGTAAACCAGGCAATAGAGGGGTTTCTGGCTACTCTTGGCTGAGCCTCTCACACCTCTCCTGGCAGTCCGGCAGCCAGCGTTCCAGTCCGCAGGTATTACAGGCTTCGTTTCGGCAGTCAGGGGTATACCTGCCCTCCAGGGCACGCTGGTATTCTTCCTTGAGAAAGGCGGTGGTTACTCCTACGTCAATGTGGCTCCAGGGGAGTAGCTCCTCCGGGGAGCGCTCCCTGTGGACGTAGAAGCCAATTTCCAGCCCGGCCTCCTCAAAGGCACGGAGCCAGTTCTCGTAGTTGAAATGTTCACTCCAGCCATCAAAGATGGAGCCCAGCTCCCAGGCACGGTAGATGACCTTGCCCAGCCGCCTGTCCCCCCTCGACAGGGCACCCTCGAGGAAGCTGGTCCCGGGGTCGTGCCAGGATACCCTGGTCCCTTTACGGCGCAGCCCCGCTTTAAGGAGTTCGTGCTTGGCATTTAGCTCCTCTTCGGTTGCCTGGGCTACCCACTGAAAGGGGGTGTGTGGCTTGGGGACAAATGTTGACAGGTTGATTCTTATCTGCAGTGTCCTGCCACCAGCCTCTCTGCCCAGAGGGCGGATTTTGTCCACCAGCCGTACAATATCCTCAACGTCCCCGGTGGTTTCCGCTGGCAGACCGAGCATGAAGTATAGCTTCAGGCCTGTCCATCCTCTCTGAAGGATAGCGGCAAATGTCTCCAGGATTTCGTCTTCGGAGATATTCTTGTTAATCAATCGCCGCAGCCTTTCACTCCCTGCCTCAGGGGCAAAGGTCAGCCCTGCCCTTTTCTGTGCTGGCAGGGCATCCATCAGCTCCACCGAGAAGCTGTTAATATGCAGGCTGGGTAGCGATAGGTTGAGGTTATCCAGGCGGTGGGACAGGTCAGCTACCACCCTGTCAATCCCGGGGTAGTCGCTGGTGCTCAGTGAGACCAGGGACACCTCGTTGTAGCCGCAATTACTGAAAAGCTCCTCAACCGCCTCCAGCACCTCCTGCCGGGACCGCTCACGCACCGGCCGGTATATCACCCCTGCCTGACAGAAGCGGCAACCACGACTGCACCCCCGCTGAAGCTCTACTGCCCCGCGGTCATGGATAACCTCAATGTAGGGGACAACCGGTTTGGTGACTGGCGGGGGTAGCTCGGCTACTATCTGCCGCTGGATGGCAGGCTTAGCCTCGGGCACAGCCGGCTTGATGCTCTTTAACAGGCCATCGGGCTGGTATTCTACCTGGTACAGGCTGGGCACATAGATGCCAGCGATAGTAGCCACCCGGCGCAGCAGGGTTTCCTTTGAAGCCCCCTCCTGTTTCCAGCCCCGGAGGCTGTCCAGCAGCTCCAGCAGTACCTGTTCAGCCTCCCCAATCACGAAGAGGTCGATGAAGTCAGACATAGGCTCCGGGTTGAGGGCACAGCTACCACCGGCTATTACTATCGGGTGGGAGTCGTCTCTTGCCGCCGCCAGGGCCGGTATCCCCGCCAGGTGGAGCATATTCAATACGTTGGTGTAGGTAAGCTCGTAGCCCAGGGAAAAGCCGATAATATCAAACTCTCTCAGGGGGTGCCTCGATTCAAGGCTGAACAGGGGGATACCCTCTTCCTGCATTACCGCCTGCATATCCACCCACGGGGCGAAGACCCTTTCGGCGAGAACATCCGGCTGGCTATTGAGAATTTCATAGAGTATCGGCAGTGCCATGTTGGACATGCCGATTTCGTATAAATCAGGATAGGAGAGGGCAACCCTGATGGCGGTATCGTCCCAGTCCTTTACGATGCTGTTCCACTCGCCGCCGGTATAGCGCGCCGGCCTGGTAACTTTATGTAAGATACTGTTGAGGTCGGTCAAATTTATACCTCACTCGCCTGAGATGGGCTGCTCCTCATCCAGCCGTGAAAGCTCGAACCGCATCCCGTCCCGCGCCGCCATCACCTTGACCCCCGTCTTCTCCGTCAGCCTCTCGGCTATCTCCCAGGGTTTCGCTCTCCACATACCCATCCCGAAATGTGTCAGAATAGCTACCTTCGGCTTTAACGTCTCAATCAGGTGCTCGGCGTCGGGCACCGACAGGTGGTCAGCCGGCAAGGATATGTTCGCATCGGGTTTGCGGGGCTCCAGGAAGACTACGTTGATAATCAGAAGCTCACCGCCGTAGTAGCCGGGCAGGCCCTCAAAATAGCGTGTATCGGTAATCAGAGAGAAGTTATACCTTGCCGTCCTGAAGACCATGCCGTAGGTCTCTACCGGGTGTATGTGCCTCACTGGCGTGGTAAAGGAG
>Ga0315549_1000952_pt1 | contig 32178 bp, 22 predicted proteins | sample SalMarSW160200MG_FD_203101 | JGI IMG/M metagenome (GOLD analysis project Ga0315549, IMG submission 203101) | Salt marsh sediment microbial communities from the Plum Island Ecosystem LTER, Massachusetts, United States - Salt Marsh Sediment SW1601-200 ... | reverse complement strand
GAAACATTGTTCTATATTTTCTCATCCTCACTAAGTTTTGCCAAAAGCTGGATGAGAAAATTCTTAGCACCGTTAGCAGAAATTGTGTTGGCTCAATGAGAAATTATTTGTGTCGAAGACTATAAATTAAGTAATTCAAATTGCTCAACTTTCCATTCTTTTTTATTTCAATATTGTAATGCAAAGAGAATTTAAATCTTCTTAACAAAAATCAAAAAAAAATTTAAAAATTTAAAAAATTAAAAGTCGTTCTCATCAAAAAGTTTAAGGTGAGAAAATACATTATATTATGTGGAGGTAAAAACATGGGGAAGAAAAAAGGAGGCAAAAAGGTAAGTATCTGTTTTGAAGTCGTTTTTGTAATAGGTGTGTTGCTCGTGAGCAGCGTGGTGCCGAATGTCACTGCACCTGAAACAGAACCGGAAGATGATGCCGGGGGAAATATGTTGGAGGAAGTGTCAGTAGACAATGCAAAAGAGCAGGTACCTGGAATGATAGACGAAATACTTAATGGTGGGGGCGTTACCGATACAGGGGTAAAAGCCTTATCCAATACATTGGATTCCTCTGTTGATGATATGACAGATGTCGGTGCTGACCTGACACCACTTACACTTTCTTACCTTCCCCCTTTTCCATATGGCGGGTTAAAACTCTACATAGAGTTGGAATTGGTTCAGGCAATAGATTTACTCGACATTTCATATAAGTGGGACGAAAATCCGGTTCCGGAGTTGTGTCTGTATGTTGACGTTCAAGATTTCACTATGCGGTATGGCCATCCTTCTCAAATGCATAAATATGGATCGGCACATGAGAAACAATTTATCGAACCTGATAGGTTTCAATTTAATATTGGTTATCCCTCGTCTGACGTCCTCGACAGCGGCTCATGGGTTATCGACATCCAGATGGAACTGTGGGATCTTGATGGGGCTGGGGATATTGATAAACCCCAGTGGGATAGGTATGGCAGTAAGCATCTACATGACCTCCTCGATATCAATCCAGGGAATGAACCAGGGGATTACTCATGGATATGGCTCGATGATCTCTGTGACGATACTACGTTCGACGATTATGCCTTCCATCAGGGAAAAGATATGTGGGATCGTGAATCGGCTATCTTACATTTTCAGTATGATGTCTTACAAAATAAGTTAATTGGAGATTATTATCGATATGATACGCTTCATAAGGGTGCCAATGAATGGTTGAATAGAACAAAGGCAGGTGATTGGATTTTTGCAGATGGAGGGAACGATGGAAGCAAGGTTACGGACTACGCGGGGTATGACTATGCCAAACATATTTTTGACCCTCTTCATATTTTTGATCCTTCCAAAAAATATAACTATTGGACTGATCCGAATGATGCACGGATTAAGTTTACGGTCTACGATAACTTCAACCATTTTACAAACGACAGTGGTGGAACGGTTCCGACACTTGAGTTCGGCATGGTAGAAGGAGACAATTCATCGAACATGGCGGTTACATTAACAAACAATGGGGACAGAACTATTACGGGCGGGACTGTTTCGCTAGAAGTAGAATACGAGGCATATTCAGATGAGTTTCAGCTAATCGATGAGGATAATAATATTGGTGAGACACTTCTCATTTATCCATATTTAGCGACAGGTGAGACTGCAACTTATTCTGTTTTATTTCAGCCGAAGAATAGAAATATCATGTGGGGAACCGATGAAATGCCTGAGCCACGGAGGGCACGACTGACGGCAAGCGATATTGTTTTGGAAGGTGAGCGTACCTCTCATTTTGAAATCCCAAGGAAGGATGAAGTAAGTGTTTATATTACGATGTGGGACTATGACAGGGAGGGAGAAGAACCAGATATAGGAGGTGGGAAATCAACAGATGACCTTGTGGATATCAGTATGTGCCCCGGCGAAGGCGCTGATGACAACTGGTCACCCTCTGGAGGACTTGTTGGAGGAGCTACTTTTGGCCCCACGGATGCAATGAGAAAGGTAAAACATGTCATTGACAATTATAGGGGGGCGGTATGCTGTGTTACCTACAATCTCATAAATAATACCTGGTGGGGTGACGTTCGTGGATCCAGCTCGGGTTACTGCTGGACCAGTGGCTCTGATGATGGCGGGGGGGGCGATGGTAATGATGCAAAGGTACGATTTAAAATATGGGATAACTGGAATCCGTTAGCTGACAATGAAGAGGATGTTGTCAGGTTTGTATTCGTTGATATCGCATACGTTGAAAAAGTGGATCCTATGGATTCGCACGGTAATCCTATTCCGGAATGGTACTGGCATATGTATGTTCCTGAGACAACCCTTGTTAATGATAGCTGTCAACCTGTCAGATTTTTTAATGATCACCCGTATTATTTTAAGCCTGAGCCAGAGTACCCGATTACAATAACAAACCCTGAATATTGGTCGATTCCAGGATATCTCTCTAACTATAATCTCAATGGTTATGAAGCTCTCAAACTTTCCAATATATATGCAGACATCAGTGGCTTTACCTATGGCGTACCTCACCTCTCATGGTATGGATGGAACGAACCACCTTATGGGTATGGTTTTTACCAACGGTATAACAGTACCAATCTACCTAATAGTCTCTCTCTTTACGTCCGAGAGAAAAGAGGGAGTCAAAATAGCTCCCAATATGCGTCTGTGATTTTCAGGAATGATGGCCATGCCGATGTGGGATATACGGTAGAACTCTCTGGTGACAGCAATTTCTCCACTAGCGGAAGTAGCGATGTTACATGGCTTGAGCCCGGTGAACTGGCTCGTTCAGTAAAGGTCTGGTTCAATGTGCCAGCGTGCAAAGACGGAAGCGGCATTGAAGCTGAGAAACCTATTAAACAAAATGCAACGCTATATATCAACGGCACTAACGGCCAATCGTTGCAGGTTAGTTTCACTGGTACACAGCAGGGGGATCCACAGCTTGATGTAAAACCGGAACACTATCTTTTTATGAATCAGACCAACAGCAGTGTTCCTGTCAACGCTACGTTCACCGTGCGGAACAACAACTCTGGTGTACTCAAATACAGATTGCATCTTGATGAGAAAAGCGGTGAGAACCCGTTCGAATTGGACGTTACGTTGCCTTTTTGGGATGAACTCCATTGTAATGAAACACGTCAATTTACGGTCACTTTTAATCCCAACCTGCTTGATGACCCCTGCCCCGGAGGCGAGCCTGCAAGTTATTTTGCCGATATAATTGTAATGGATTCTAGAACGGGCCAGTCCGATGATTTTGAGGTGATGGCAGGAGTAATTCCACCGTCCAGGTTTGTTTTCGCTCATTGGCAACAGCGGATTAACAACTGGTCCTATGGCGAGGTACCTGTTGGAACCAGCCAAACAGAGAGATTCAATCCGGGCAACATAGGCGAAGCAGGGAATTGGACGGTAAAGTTTGACAGTCCAGAACACGATGGTTTTGCTCTTTTAGATAATGAGAGCAACGTTATTGACTCCTTCAGTTTCTCCATAGAAAAATATGAGGGTTGTGATTTCTGTTGGTGGCTGGATATCCCCGTACGTTTTTCCCCTACTGAACCAGAAAACTATACTGCCACACTTGTTGCCACTGGTGACAGCACCGCTACACTCCAACTCTCTGGCACCGCTACGGCACCACCGGTCGCCATCGCAACGGGGCCTACTGAGTGCAATCAAGATGAGCTGACACATTGCTGGTTCTTCTCGGACAAAAGCTACGACCCTGATGAGGGGAGACACCGTATTGTATCTCTTGAATGGAACGTTTTTGACCAGTATGGAAACCTTTGCTGGTATGATATGAATGATGTAATGATCATCCAGTATCTTGACAATGGGAGCTACACCATTAACCTAACTGTGAAAGATGATGAAGGTGACACTGACACAGACAGTATTCCTTTTCTCGTTAGCGGAGGTGACTGCATGCCGTACGCTTACATCAGTCCTCCCAAAGGATCCCTGATGGAGGGGTCAGCAGTCATCTTCGATGCATCATGGAGCGGGGATGGGGATACTGACGGAATCGGCATTGTCAACTATACCTGGGACTTTGATAACGATAAGACATGGGATAGCACAACCCTTACACCCACCACATCCCATATCTATGATACCAAGGGTAACTATACAGTACGAATTCTTGTATATGATGACGAGGGAAACACTGCCATCGGCAACAGAAAATTCACCATTTATGGCTATAACCCGCCTATTGCCAAACCAGGAGGCCCTTATTCTGGTATGGTGGGCAAAATAATATGGTTTAACGGGAGTGGTAGCTGCGATAATGATGAATACCACCTGGATACGCATGGCTACGTTATAGTCAACTGGACTTGGGACTTCGGTAACGGTTCTCTCCCCACATATGGACAGCACGTCAACCATATATATGATACTGAAGGGACGTACACGGTCACGCTCACCGTCACCGATAACGAAAATGATACCCATGCTGCAAATACCACTGTATTTATTGAGGGGTATAGCCCGCCAACTGCGGATGCAGGAGGTCCTTACTTTGGTTCAATATACGAAACAATCACCTTTGATGGCAGCGGCAGTTTCGATAATGATGAACATATTATCAATACTAAGGGCCATGACATTGTCGATTACCTGTGGGATATGGGCGACGGAACAGTGAAATATGGCAGGACGGTCAGCCATGCTTATTCGGACCTGTCAATGGTGGGGAAAATCTATACGGTCATGCTCACAGTGATGGACAATGAGCAGATGACCAACAGCACTACCGCAGATGTATACCTTTCTCCCTCTGCTCCGCCGACAGCGGTCGCTGTAGGCCCCCATTATTGTCTTGAATATGAGCCGTTAACCTTTCATGGAATGGACAGCTATGACAATGACGAAGATGGGGTGGCTATTGTTGACTGGAAATGGGATTTCGACGATACTAGCTCTGAGGAACATGGAAAACAAATAGTGCATACGTACATGGACGATGACGTATATAATGTGACGTTGCAGGTGAAGGATGATGAGGGTACATGGAGTGAAATCACTACCAAAAGAGTTACCGTTATAAACAATCCACCAACCGCTGATTTTACTGTTAAATATCTTGCTCCCTATAAAATCCAGTTTGATGGTGGGCTATCAAAAGATCCGCATCCAGCACGTGATGATTTGTATTATTTTTGGGATTTGAATGGTGATGGTTCATGGGATTATGCTGGGGGCTATTCGACGGCAGGGGTGGTCACCTGGAATTATACTGAAAGGGGGGTAAAAAACGTGACGTTAATGGTAATGAATCCTGATGGCGTCGGGACAATGACGCGACATGTTGTCGCATACACCTGGGAGGATATTATACCGTTGGTTGCCAACCAAGAGGCCTTTCTCAGTTACCCCGCCTGCTCTGGATATAGTATCCCACATTTATTAAATGAGTATGGTCTCATTGCGCCCAATGGCTGGTTTTACAAGGTGAGGTTTATTTGCGGCTCCCAGATTAAACACGAGTATAGAGGTTCCCCCACCATGGGTGGCGGTATGGAATTATTTAGTAAAACAATTAAAATGAGTGCCGAGCTCCCAGAAACACCTGTTGTTATAGAAGGATATGCTTCCTATGGTGATTCCCATCCGTCGTGGGTTACCACGCTTGACACCGACATACGGTCGCTGCCGGACTGGTATGTCGAATACCTCAAAAATGCAAAGGTGAGCATTGTCTATGGCTCAAATTATACGAACTGGACGATGAATGTCATTGGTGGTATGGGTTTGGATTTTGGCAAAACGGTTCCTTGTAGTGGTGACAAGGGAAAAAGCACAGAGGGAATCGATGGCAGTTATGGAATCAATTTATATGAAAGCCCACATGTGACAGTGGACCTTTCGGGTAAAACAGAATCAGGACTTATAACCAAGTTCGTCATTCCACTCAAAACCGTTAAAGTGAAAAAAGATGTATGCAAGCAGACAAAAAAACCGGGATGGCAACCCTACGGTAGCATTGAATCCCAACTGACAGTATCCCTCGTCATTGACTTGTTGCAACCTCCTGATAAAATGATGTATCTTATAGGAAGTATCAGTATATCTGGTGAAGCAGGATATAAGGTAAAGTATTCCTTGCCCATAAACCTCAAAGGGCTTGCCGACGGAGGTCTCGAAGGTAAAATAGGCATAAAAACAGGTATTGGTTATCCCCTCGGACGGTTAGATTCCTCCGGCTTCAATTTCAGTCCTCCATATTCCATTGATTTAAATATTACGGCACCCTTTGCAAGCCTTAAAATATGGGCGGAGGTACTTTGGGGATTAATTGAGATAAGTGGTGGGCTAGAAATAGGGAGCAAGCTCACCATTCCGCTGCCCGCGGGAAAACCCGTAACGTTGAATCTCTATGGCACCATAGACGCCTCAATTACTATTGCAAAGATTTACAAATGGCACACGGGTCATTCAATAACAGTGTCAATCGCCTCGCCCGCGAACGTGACCATAACCCCGACCCGCCATATGGAGACAAAAACCATGGATCTGCTCTTCCTCAAATCTTCGTTTGAGGAGAGTATGCTGCCCCTTCATCATTCACCGTGGGTACTCTCAAAGAATGTTGATGGGACAGCCACGCCAAAAATTGCCGTTCTCTCGGATGGGCATGCGCTTGCCGTGTGGACGGATACCAGCCTCAGTGATAACAGCTCGACCCCAGAGCCTGGAAACTGGCTACAATCAGATGTTTACTGGTCTATCTACGACGGCATCAACTGGAGTGCCCCGCAGAGTACCAACACCTCAACACTCTGTGAATACAACCCCGTGTTACATGTTGCCCGTGATGAACATGGCAAGGAACATATTATCCTCACCTATCTCTGCCAAAATGGCATTATTAACGACACGGTGTGTGTCGATACCTTTTACGCCAATCCGATGCTGAAAACAGCCGTGTGGAACACCAGCCACGGATGGTCGTTCAAGGGAGGGAACATATCAATTACCAGCGGTGACGCTGTCAACGCCATAGACATTTCTGGATACAATGATACTGTCTATCTCACCTATTTGATTGACACTGATGCCTGTCCACTGACAACCGATATCGGACGCATCTACGTGGTCAACGGCACACTCCACGGTGGTATGGTTGACTGGGACTGGGATACATCGCTGCTGATTGATGAGTTCAATTCCTCATTGTTTAAAGCCGACTGTTCCCCTAAAACAGTATTTATCAATGACACCCATGGCGGTGTCTTCCACATAAGAAAGCACTGGAATACCACAACCAAAACCAATGATACAGAGCTCGTGTTCAATGCCACCACTTCAGGGTTGCAGCCTGTTTTCACCGAACATATCATCCGGACTACCAACGAAAGCATTTCCTCAGCACATGCCGAGACAATCAATGACGCCATAGTTTTCACATGGGTGGAAAATCATTCACGCATCTGTCAGTGCATGGTTGCATACAATGCCTCAACCAGCGGATACGACATTGAGAATATCCAGAAAATATATGCAGATGTAGCCATATTTTCCGCGAAACCATTCTCAAACGGCACAACCCAGTTTATTCTCTTTAACAGCGGCGAAGGTTTCATCCCACATGTTATCGAACAACTTGCTAATGGCAGCTGGGGAAAACTCAGACCAATCTCCATAGGCGATCACTATTCTCAGGGGCATCTCGACGGCGATGCCGCCGGTACCCACGGCAATATAATTTACCTTAGAGACACACCTATTACAGAGTGGTTTATTGGTCGCTGGCGATTCAATGAGGGTGCTGGCACTACTACGAATGACGAATCTGCGAACAGCAATAATGGCATTCTCAAAGGGAATACGTCATGGGTCGAGCATGCTGACACAAACGGCAGCCTGCCCCCATATTATGGTTCATGCCTTTCATTCAATGATACCGATGGCTATATCGAGGTGCCACATACAGACGGCCTCAATGTCACAGACGAACTCACCCTCTGCGTATGGCTAAATCGTTCAACATCATCAGCGGCACCAACTAAAATAGCCGGTAAAAATGGCTCGTGGGCTCTAATCGATGACAACAATAATCTCACCATTAAATTCTGGCGTACAGACGGCATCATCACCGAGACAATAGCACCGCTGCCATTAAACACGTGGACCTTTATATCTGTCATTTACAATCATGGAAGACTTAATGTTACCATCCGCCCAAAGGGTTTGGCCAATGTAACTGTTGAACATATCTTAGGTGACATGAGCATCAACGGCTCCACCTATCCGCTTATCATCGGGGGATTTAACGGAAGCATTGACGAAATATGGCTGTTCAACCGCGACATCTCTATGAGTGAGGTGAACAGCATCTGGTTTTCCCCCTATGTAATGCTAGGAAGCGTCCACGATGTTGTGGTGCAGGAACTGCCGCCCTATGCCTCATTTACCTACACAATATTGGGCAAGGAGGATAATGCCTCAGTCACCACTGAGGATATGGTGCAGTTTACAGCTACACCCCCGCATCTCAACTATTTCTGGGATTTCGGAGATGGTGCCATCGCATGTGGCAATGTAACCACTCACCAATATGCCTGTCACGGCCTCTATACTGTTATATGCAATGCTACCGACCCCGACACCGGCATAACCACACCGCTTACGCAGGTCATTCATGTCGATGATACTACTTCCCCCATTTTTGCTGGCTTGCACACTGTCCTCCCAGGGGAAAACAGTGCCATGCTTTCATGGAATGAAGCAACAGATACGTCATCCTTCATCTATTACTATGTCTACCTGAGCGATGAAAGCGGTATATATAATTTCTCGAAACCGTGTGGCATTACGAATGATACATCGTACGTGGTCACGGGACTCACAGCAGGTACAACCTATTACTTTGTAGTGAAAGCCATGGATTCTTATGGCAACATGGATGATAACATGGTAGAGCGTAGTACCACACCCTATGATATCACTGCTCCTAATTTCACAGGACTGGAAATGGCATGCCGCATTACAAATGTAGCTCACACAGTCTTGCTGTCCTGGAATCCTGCGGCAGATGTATCGCACCCAATTACTTATAATATTTACATGGCGAACGTTTCCCTTGATTATAATTTTAGTGCCCCTCTAGGATCCACAACAGATACCTACTATGTTATTGAACATCTTACGGGTAACCACCCCTATTATTTTGTGGTGCGAGCCATAGATTTCTGGGGGAATAATGACAGTAACATGGTAGAGCATAATATCACTCCTGCTTTTGATTTAACACCGCCAACTACCTCAAAAATTGCTGGAGATCCGAGATACGGCCCTGCAGATTCCTACGTGACCTCCTCCACGGAGTTTCAGTTCAGTGCTGTCGATTCAGATACGGCCGTTGATGAAACGTTTTATCGCCTTTATCGCTGGGGAACATGGGCACCACTAATGAAGTACAATGGCACGTTTACTTTGCAAGGAGATGGCACCTATTATTTGGAATATTTTTCAGTTGATACAGAAGGAAATGCTGAACCGCCGCATACCGATATACACTATGTCGACAATACACCCCCCACAGTAATAATTGATCCAGTTGGGCCATACAAAAAAATAGGCCCAGATAAGTACTATGTTACATCACTTACCGAGATAAACCTTATCGCGGTTGAGAGTCAAAGCTGGTCCGTAGGGGTCGCATCTCTCGAATATCGCTCGTGGTTGAATGGCTCATGGACGCCATGGATGCCATATACTATGTCTCTGATGTTTAGCGAACATGCAACTCATTTTCTGGAAATACAGGCAACAGATTTGCTCGGCAACACTGTCACCGAGAATATCAGCTTCATCGTGATACGTCTAGATGGCGGCATCATTGGGTGCACTATCACTGATGGAGACTTTAGAAATAAAAGTAATGACACACTTGGCGTAACCCTCAAAAATATGGGCGAGGACAATATTAGTTCCCGTGTTGGCTTTATCCTTGAAACAGCTGATAGCTCCGACCCCTCAGGATGGAAAGAAATAGATTCAGGAAACAAAGGCCCATACGATCTCGACCCAGATGCATGGGTGGAATCATTCTTCGATGTGGTCTACGATGTTGAAGGTGAATATCGGGCTACCTTTAGCCTTAAAACCAACTACAATGACTATCCTGTAGACCCAGATGCCGATCCCATAAATGATATTTATCAGGCCGTATTCACCGTTGATTTTCCCCCTATCGCAGATTTTACTTTTTCTCCAATCAAACCATTAAAGAATCAGGTTATCCACTTCGAAGACCTGTCACACGACACCTATGGGGCTATTGTGAACTGGACTTGGGCGTTCGGCGATGGATACAGCAGCTACGAGCAACATCCCATGCATCAGTACACACGCACCGGCACCTATCAGGTGAGACTCACAGTCTACGACAACAACTATGAATACGATACACTGAGCAGACGGCTTACCGTATATACTAAATCATCCCAGGACCATATACCACCAGCCACCAGTACCCTGTTTGATGGCCCATACTATACCGATATTTCCCATAAGTGGATTTGCCCTGACACTAACATTGTCCTTATGGCGGAGGATTTCGGGGCCTACATTAGCGGTGTTGCTAGGACGATGTACAAGCTCGACAATGGGTCTTATATGTCCTATTCGGGGAACATCACTATTCCCACAGCTGGCATGCATACCTTGTACTACTACAGCGTGGATAACGCTGGTAACATAGAGGGACTGCATGCGGTTACTCTGCACGTTGATGATTATCCCCCAACAGCAGACATGTGGTTTGAACTGGCAGGAGACACTGTAGTACCATGTACTGATGAAGAAGGAAAACTGTGCATTTCCTCTGACTATTCCATCTGTCTTTCAGCAAATGATACAGGTATTTTGCCCAGTGGGCTCCAGGACCTCTTTTATCAGATAAACGGCGGCGGGTGGCAGAACTACACGGGCTCGATTACTTTCGACCATGAAGGCGAATATGTGTTTGAATATAATGCCATAGACAATGTTCATAATCATGTATTATATTCAGTTACGATAATCATTGATGATAGCCCTCCGGAAACCACCTCTATCATCCCCATGAAGAGATATCTCCACCTATTCGGCAGACCCATCATGCCCCTGCCCCTTGAGCAGACCGTCATCATAGGCGACATCGATGCCACCTATGAGGGAACCGATACCTCGGGCATACAAAAAGTAGAGTTCTACGTCGATGGGGACCTGCAGCATACGGCTGAGGAGGCACCATTTGTGTGGACTTGGGATACTTTCGCTATTGGATACCGTACATTGGAGATTGTTGCTACCGACAACCTTGGACATTCCACTACTGAGAAAATGACAGTGTTATTGTTCAACCTCTAACCTTCTTTCTCTTTACAGCTACCGGCATATCATTATGGAAATGGTGAAAAATGGTCATTCCTAAGTGCTGAATAAAGAGAAATCAATATAAAGAGTAAAGCCGTTTCATGCATAGAGGGCAAGGAGGAAACCCTCTTCCCGCTTATTTTTCAGTTGGCTGCATGAAATTGATTATCTAAAAATCCGTTATGCCAAGTTCCTCTTTGTTTTTTCCTGCTTCCATAAGCACATCTTCGGACACATAAATATTGCATCCTTCCCTTACAGCAAGGGCTATGCAGTCGCTTGGGCGTGCATCCATGACTATCTCCTTGGCTTTTTTCGCTTTGTAGTATTCTATGTATAGCTTTGCCATGAAGATGCCGGCATGCAGTTCATCTATAACGACTTTTTTTATTGAGCCGCCCATTGAGTTTATTATTTTTATAAATATATCATGGGTCATGGGTCTGCTGGGCGATTTACCTTTCAGACCTGCCACTATGCTTTCGGCCTGCCATCTCGTTACATAAACGGGGAGGGCCATTTTTTCCTCCACCAGTATTATCTCTGAAAAATGTTCGTCGCTATGATAGTTCGGGTAAATATCCATTTTTATTAGTTTCTCGCTCATTTTATCGGTAACATCTTTTTTATTCTATCAACAATGTCAGGGTGGTAAGAAAAGATTTCAAGGATTTTATCGGCGGCAGTGACTTTTGCATGTCAAGTTGTCCCTCTATATTGAGATTAGTTTCCCTCAAATCCATGACGTCTCTCCTCGCTGTTGACAGGCCGGCAGTATACTTGATGACCATTGTGTCAGCAATGCAAATATGACGAGTAGCAGTGGATACGGTGGGCAGATAATTGGCGTAATAAAACCGCAAATTGGGGGTAACAACAGCATGGACATGGTTTTTTACATATGCCCCATAATAGATAAAATTTTCTAAAGCCGTTAGCTATTTATGTTTCCTCCAGTTATTCCGGCTGACCATGGAAAAAAAAGCGTTATCTGTTTTGATTATTCTGAGTTTTTTAACTCCAGTGGCAATCTCCTCGGGAGTTATGGAAATGGGATATAATATCTGGTCTGACGGCTCCGGCGGCTGTAATGTATATTTGTCCGGTGAACCTGATAATGTGACGATTGTTGTTAACATCACGAGGGTCAGGACGATGACGGTAAAGGAAAGCGAGCCCGCTGTTTACTTTAGGGTATCTATTAACGGGGAGGATGCGATGTCGTCATCCCAGTATTACAAGGGCAAGGACATATGGATTGGGGAGCCGATAGCCACCGAAGAGATACCATACTCCCCCGAAGAAGATGTAGTCATTCAGATACAGCTATGGGGAAAAAAATCTCTGGTCGATAAGCCGTGCGACATATCGAAGGAAAAAGATTCGCTTTTAGGCGGGAGAACCATAAACCTTCTGTACGATATAAAGAGGGGGGATTGGACCGGCGATGATTACCTGGGGGATGGAAACGGATACGGTCATTGCTCGGGATTTGAAGATGGAAATGAAAACGAGAATGACTGCAGTATATGGTTCGATGTGTATCAATCTGGCGGTAAAGACCATCTGACTTACTGGGAGAAGATGAATGTCTATCACCTTAACCCCTCGGAAGATTATGCTGGGACGGATTTTAACGGAGACGGCATACCGATAGAATGGGAGGACAAATACGGATTTGACCCGTTTGCCGAGTATAGTGCACCAGAGGATGACCCAGATGATGATGGCTTATCAAATCTGGAGGAGTATGAAACATACCAGTGGCTTTCAGACCCTTTCTCACGTGACATCTTTTTGGAAGTGGATGGGATGGAGGGAAAAAATCCATGGAGCAGACCATATACATTCTCTAAGGAGTCACAATACCTGTTGTGCAACGCATTCGTCAGACACAATATCACCCTTCACATAGATGATGGCGGAATGGGTGAGGGGGGAGAACTGGTGCCATACGATGAAATCATGTCCTGGGGTGCATTGGATAATACCCGAAGTAAGTACTTCCTTCACTGGAATAACCACAACTGGAGACTTGGAGTTTTCCACTATGCCATAATCTGCTGTCAGATAGATTTTTCTCGGCCCGCCGGCGGCTGTGCCTTTGCCACCGACAGCTTTACCGTCGGGGGACAGTATGTTCGGAACTGGGCATGGGCATTTTACCTGCAGGGAAGCAGTTACCATAAAGCATTTGCGAGTGTGATGATGCATGAGTTGGGTCATACCTTGGGCCTGAATAATTTCGGGGGCATAGATAATGAAAAATCTCGTTATCCCTGGAACAAGGAATACTGGGAGTGGGGGCCTTACAAAAGCTGCATGAATTATAGGTATGTTTACAAGTTGATAGATTATTCCGACGGGGATGATCAGGACCATGACCAGAACGATTGGGAAATAATCAATTTGGCCAGAATTAACTGGGCGTGATTGTACCGCCGCCTTCGTATTCAGTATTTGACTTCTTTTGGCTTTGCTTCAAATTCTTCTTTGGAGAGAAGCAGGAGTACGAGGGCTATAATGCCAAGGATGATGCCTATTATGGTAAAAATACCAGAAATTATCCCGAAAATGGCACCGATGAACACTATGGTATAATGCTTTCTCATGATTGCCATTATGCCCCCTACAAGGGCTACTGTGGAAAATAAGATTATAAGGGCTGACAGAATCGGCCCGAATTCAAGAACCTTTATCAGCGTACTTTTTTGCTTGGTTTCTCCATTCCCTGCCGTCATTTTAAATTTTTCGTACGGAAACGTGATATTCCACGGTAAAACGAAAACTTCTGCCGTGAGGGAGTTATATCCCTCGCCCGTAAGGTACAATTTCTGCTTTCCGCTTGTGATATCCTTTATAATGAATTTACCATTACTGTCAGTTACGGCATGAAGTCCCGGATGCCCTGTGACTGATATATTTATCCCTTCAATACCGTCTCCTCTTCCATTTACAACAGTCCCTACAAATTCGCTCGGTGTGTTTATGCTATTCAGGCTGTCAAACGAAAATAGAAGGACACCACTTACCATTATGCCGCTCAGAAACACCATTACAAGGAGAATGCCTGCGATAACCGGCTTAATGGATTTCGTTCTTAAATGCATCGAGGGATGAATCATAGGTGCCTCGTCCTCCCAGCTGTATTTCTCGTCCACATTTACTTTGAATTTCATACCGCAATTCGGGCATGTTGCCACCTGCTCCCCGGTAACATAATCCGGTACTTCGACAACCACGCTTTCCTTGCAGTGCGGGCAATGCGCTTTTCCCTTCATTGATTGGGAAATGATAACGCCTTTAATATATTTTGTTGAGAATTTTTTATAAGAATCCTCTCTTTGAGCCCTTTTTCTTCAAAAGAAAAAGTGCTTCAGCCCAAAAAGAATGCTTTGGAAAACAAGTTCTTTGGGGATGAAACACCTTTTGTTAGTATTTTCTGTGAGAAATATGAAATAGGAAATGTTATCATGTAAAAGTGGGATTATAGCATAATATACTCTTTCTATACTTCTAATATTAAAATCGTGCTAAAATCATTTGTATCACTGCTATCATCACCTTATAACTTAACGGAATAGTTGTATTTGGAATAACTTTTTTATACATTAACGCCATGAATGTTTATGAAAAAAATTTTGATACTTTTGACAGTTTTATTGAGCATGATTATCTTAAGTTTTAATGGGACCTCTTTGTGGTATGCAACGCAAGGGGATTTTTTCTATGGGAGCACTACACTTCTTGATGATCTCGACCCGTTGGTTGACCTTTCGGTTACTGTGGAAATATTAGGCATTCGTTTTCTGGAAGAAGATCTATTGTCCTCATTTGAGTTATCACAAGGAATATTGGGGGTAGTGGGAAATTTATTAAATTCGTTTTTTACTCCGGTGGCAGTTGACGATGTAACTCCAAATTTCTATGTAAAACTTTTCATAAACGATGAGGAGTTTACGAGTGATGTATGGGCTGACTCAAACTATGTGTATGAACCCTGGATTGTGACCTGTGATGTTCCTGATGAACAAGAATTTGTTAACGTCAAGATCCAGCTGTGGGATGTACGGAATGGTACCAATACGGCCTGTGATATCAGTGGAGATTCTGGGGAGTATGATGTTGAACTAGTGTATAATGTGAAAACGGGTCAATGGACCGGTGACGACAGCCTGGGGGATGTAAGTGGATATGGCAGGCTTTGTGGAACCGATGACGGTACCATATATGAATTGGACAATGACTGTGAACTGTGGTTCGATATGTATCAGAATGATTATGATGGCGATGGAATCCCCTATTGGACTGAGACATACTATTACTATACAAATCCTTCAGAAAAAGAGGAAAATGACATGGACGATGATGGAGTTCCGTTAGCATGGGAATACCGGTGGGGGTACAGTCCCTTCGTGTATGATGACCATCACCAGCTCGATCCCGATGGAGATAGCATCAATAACTATGAGGAATATCTGACTTCGCAATGGCTGTCCGACCCATTTAGAAAAGATGTTTTTGTCGAGCTTGATATGATGGAAGATGGACCGAATGGTGAAAAAGTATATTTCCCAGAGCATTCAGAAGAACTGCTGAACACCGCGTTTAATAGACAAAATATCGTGTTTCATCTTGATTATGGTGATATGGGCGGGCATGAAAAGATTCCATTTGATGATTTGTCAACTTCAAGTGAGCTTGAAACCGTGTATTATGACTATTTTCTACATGGAGATGAGGACAACTGGCGGCGAGGTGTATTCCATTATGGCATAGTGACGTATAATGTCAATGGTGCACCGGGTTGGATGTTTCGTCCCAATGCTTTTCAGTTAGCAAGTCTTGGTATGGAGGATTTAACACGATATACTTTTCTTGATAGAGATATAATCTATGCAAGTGGCTATATGCATGAATTGGGTCATACATTTGACTTTTATCCAATTCCAGGGCATAATAAACTCAGCCAGTATCCTTGGCAAGTCGGGTATTGGCTCAACAGGCCCTACAAAAGCTGTATGAACTACGGGTGGGTATACACACTTGTTGACTATTCTGATGGGTCACGTATGAATCCAGATATTGATGACTGGGGGCGGATAGACTACGGTGCATTTGAGCATGAGTGGCGTTAATTTAAAAAACATTTGTAAGAAATCCTCCTGTGTTCTCTCTCCATGTTACAGGCCATCGATTTAAGGAGTATGGAAATTTTTTATTTTCGAATTTCTTTTACCGGTAAATAAACGTTCAAAATCCGCTCTCCTTTTCAATATGAATTATTCTTATATATTATAAGGTATTAACATTAGGGTAAGTAATACTATGAAGAAGGGGATTCTTTTGCAAATAGGTGCAATTGCCGTTATTTTTTCATTTTTGCTTACGCCAGCACACACGATGTATTTCTCTCACCTCGCGAGTACTATGGCGGGTAACCAAGATAATATTGTGATACCTGTGGCGTTATATGACACTTGGGGACGCAACAACCACTATATCGAGGATATTTTGGAGTATAGTTGGGCTGTCAATAATGCCACCTATCAATTCCAGGTGATTACCATAGGTACTGATGCGGTATCTGGCGTAGCTAATCTCACGCTTACTAATGAAAATTTTGATGTTTTTATTATTGGGGCAAGCGCTGATTCGTATTTAGTTGATGGCTTAAATGCAACGTGGAAACGTAACGTACAACAATTTGTGGAAAACGGTGGTGGGTACCTAGGTATTTGCGGCGGTGCGAATGCGGCAAGCCTTGGCTTTGAATATCCGCAGAACTGGTTTCATAGACGGGTGAATAGGGGAGTGCTCGGACTTGCTAACATATACATAAACGATAATTTCCTCAGTGAGTGGCAATATCTCATAAAAATCGGGTTTGGTAATTATGACTTTGACTTTGGCCCGGATGTGACACCATCTTATATAAGTGTCAACACGAGTGTGGAAAAAAGCCTTGGTAATATCATATTCAAAGAGTATTCCGGCAACTATCGATATATTACCTATGCAGGGGGGCCTGGAATGTACCCGGCCAATCAAGACAATCCGTAACTCGGGTCTATCATTCCGCTCTTAGTCTACAATGAGGAACCGATGATCACCAAACCCATCCATTACTGGCTACCTACACCTGTTGGATGGAAGATGCTGAAAACTGTGACCACCAATCTTTATGGTACCTATGCAGGCATTGCCACTACCTATAATGGTGATGGCCGCGTGGTTCTTTACGGCCCACATCCTGAAGATGATGTCGTCGTAAATGGGACTATACAAGAATATCTTGGCAGAGGTATGCCCAACTTTATATTCCCCTTCGAGACCTATGTTTTCAATTATTTCGGAACATCTCTGGGGCATACCTATAATTCGTGGATAATCAGAAGATCAGTTGCTTGGGCAGCGAACATTCCCGCTGATAATCTACCTCCAATAGAGTAGGCCTTCCAACTAATTCAAATAACAAGATTTTACTAAATCTACCAATGATCTACCCATATGATTTGTTATGCGATTAATAAACCTCGTTACAAACAAATATGAAAAAACTTTTTCAAGTCCGGTCAATTACCTATTACTATCACTCGATTGTATAACTGTAAAGGCAATTGGGACTTTTTTAAAGAAAGGTTAAGGTGTTTTTCCTCACTTCATCAGCATGAAAGATAAATAAAAAAATACTGGAGCATTTCAGCCACAAGAGAAAAAGACCCTTTTAGGTATTGCTTTTTCCTTCTCTGGCAATAATGAATTAAATAGTTTACTAATTATTCCGCAGAAACACCTTTCTTGCAAGAAAGGGGCTCTAAGAATTTTTCCAAACATTTTTGTATTTGCACCTAATCATGAAACGTGCTGTTAGAGTTGCTGGAAGTGATATTTCTGATATTCTTGCCTTTGGTTTTGCTTTCTGGTCTGGTAATAGCATACACCAGGCACAGAGGAATGTTTTTGAAAATAGGTTTTTCGCATAGAGAGATTGGATTGATTTCCATAGGCCCCTTTGCAGCAATGATGTTCGATATGCCCGTTTTCATATACAAAAATTATTTCCTTGCTTTCAACTTGGGCGGGGCCGTTGTTCCGATTGTACTTTCCTTATATCTCGTCGGGAAGAAGAACATCCCCATCATGAAAACCGTTGCTGGCACAGCTATTGTCGCTGTTGCAACCTTTATGATAACCCGCGTTACGGATATGGGAGTTGTTGCATCCTTCCCGTTTTATCTCATACCGTCTGTTCTTTCTGTCCTTATATCGTTCCTGATTTTCTCCGGTCACTCCGAGAGGACACCGGGTTATGGTTATGCCATATCAACACTGGGCGTACTAATCGGTGCGGATTTTTTTCACTTCCCTGAAATTTTCAGCAAGCCTTTCATGGGCTCCGTCGGCGGCGCCGGGCTTTACGATATGGTATATATTACCGGCTTACTCTCCATATGTCTCATACTCCCTTTTATGAGCAAGGATATAAAGAGGGCATCAATTCCGTTGAATGAGCCTGCGATGTTGTTGAGGGCTGCCTCGCTTTTGGATGATTATGAGAAAGCAGTAGGTTATGCCGTAAAGGCTGTCGGATTAAAAATATCGGAGGTTGCAAAAAAATTCTGTATTGACAGCGATAATGTCCTGCCCGTTCTCATCGGAAGCGATGCTTACAGGGACTACCTGGTTATGAAAAGAATAAAGATTTTCTCATCCGAGAATGCTAAAAAATCTATTGTTACGGCCGGACTTATAATCGATACTCTCGAAAAGAAAGAAATGCGTTTTTACGCTTCTGGCATAAGGAGGGCCGCAGCGTTCATGCTGGATTTTGCAATTCTTATTCCCTTTTCCGTTTTGTTTGCCGTTTTATCTAATCTGAATTTCTTTTTTATGTTCCTCATTTTTCTGTTTTCCCTGCAATTTTTGTACTTCACCCTGCTGGAATATTTCTACGGCTCGACAGTGGGAAAGGCTTTTATGCACATCAGCGTGAGGGCAGACAGCATGGAAAAATTGGACTTTATTTCTTCGTTCACAAGAAATATCATAAGGTTTTTTGATATGCTCCTCGGATTTTACTTCATAAGTATCATTTTCATCGCCTTATCTCCAAAAAAACAGAGACTGGGGGATATCGTGGCGGGAAGTATTGTAGTAAAGAATATGTAGCGTGGGTAGATATATGTTCATGGACTGGATGATACCGGTCGAGGCGATATGGTTCATTTTGCCGGCATATCTTGCAAATTCATCTGCAGTCGTTGTCGGAGGCGGCATGCCCATCGACTTCGGCAGAGAGTGGAAGAGGGAGAGAATATTCGGCGACGGGAAAACATGGAGGGGCTTTTTCGGTGGCATATTCATCGGAATAGTCGGCGGACTTGTTACGAATGCTGTTATTCCGGAAACTTTCGGAAAAGGCATTTTTTCCATAATCATCCTTTTTTCCATCTCATTCGGTGCCCTTTTCGGGGATCTGCTTAAGAGTTTTTTCAAGCGTCGTATCGGTAAGAAGAGTGGCGATAAGTGGCTTGTTGCCGACCAGATTGATTTTTTGCTGGGCGCATTCCTGTTATCTTTTATGGCAGGTGCAATACTCGGATGGACAGGCATGGCGGATGGAAACTGGTTTCTATCATCCTTTTCTGTCTGGCACATCGCTTTCCTACTTGTATTCACGCCTTTCATACATTACGCCACTAATCTAATCGGCTATCTTGCCGGCTTAAAGGAGGTTCCATGGTGATAAAATGAATACTGGGGAGAATGAGTCAATCAATGAGGAATTAAGAAAATGGATTGAAGAGCATAAGGACATTGAGACGGCGGAGCCGGATGAGGGGGCAGGGGATAAAAGGGCAAAAGAGATAACGGGAAGATGCGAGATATGCGGGGCAAGGGATGCGAAATATCGATGTCTGAAATGCGGCAGGATGGTGTGCCCATCATGTTACTGGATAATGCTTGGTGTGTGCAAGAAATGCGTATCTTCTGATATGGCAAAAAAATTAGAAGGGCACAAGGATTTCGGAATTGACAGGATAAAATAATTTTGCGGCGATAATTTCTCATAAATTTAACTTCGGTCTTTGCTTCCCTTTTCGGTCATATTTTCGGATGGCTCCATACTTTGTTCTAGACCTTTTAAGGCCGTTGAGAAAATAGTTGGATGGACTATCGGGCTGACGTTTTTTTGTTTCCTTGACAAGTTTTTCTAAAAGCTTAATAGGATAACGATAGGTAGTTCTTTTAGCCAGTCCCATGCTAATGCCGAACTCACACAAGTTGTCATAAACTTCTTTTCTTCTTGCATAATAACTTTCCTTTTTCTTCTTAGGCTCGACAGCTGTCTTCACTTTTATCTGTAATCGTATATTCCATTTCCTTTTTAGTTATTCCTGTTTTCGGTAATTTCTTTCAAAAGTCTCTACGAATAGAAATTTTCCTGAAAAAATTCGACATTTTTTATAATGAGCAACATTTTATCTCTTGGAGTGGAATAAGATGATGCTTTATGAATTTGGACAAAAAATCTGCAAAGCCATAAAAGGAAATTACAGTAATCTTATCGAAAAGTTCGTTTCTTTTGTCTTTCAGACGACCCGAAATATTTTGAGAAAGGGACCATTCATCTGTTCTCGACTGCAGGAGTCACCCCTTCCACGCAATAAATTGCGTGGCTTTCCCCTCAAGGGGAAGAAAACGCCTATCGGCGTTTTATAATTTTCCAGGCGATTCATCCCAGACCTAAAGGTCTGGGTTTTCTCGCTTGGATTTCATAAGAAACAGCTACCTGACAACCGTGGCAAGGAATGTGAGAATGACAGGGCGTATCTATTTCACCCTAAAATGAAACAATTTTATATCTATCCCTGCTTTACCCTTTCATGAAGCTTCTCTTACTTCATACAGATTACATAGAATACGAGGCGAAGGAAAAGGCAATAGATAAGGCCGATGAAATAGAAACCAGGAGGGACCGACTTGATGAGGCCCTGGCAGTTTTTATTGCCGTTGAGAAAGATGATGAAGGTGCAATAGATGAAACCGTAAAAAATGCAGTAGAGGAGATAGAGCAGGTGGCAGAGAAGGTGAATGCAGTCAAGATAATGCTTTATCCGTATGCACATCTCTCATCTACTCTTTCGGGCCCCGATGCTGCAAAGGAAACACTCGTAAAATTGAAAGAGGAATTGGACGAAAAATTTACCGTGAAAAATGCACCTTTCGGATGGTACAAGGCGTTTAAACTCAGTTGCAAGGGTCATCCCCTATCAGAACTTTCAAGGGAAATAACGGCTGTCAGAAAAGAGGAGAAGAAGAAGGAAATCATATCATCTTGGTTCATACTAACGCCCGACGGTGAATTGGTTGAGGCTGAGAAATTTGATTTCAGCGGCCATGATGAACTGGAAAAATTTTACAGGTATGAGGCATTCGGTAGCAGGCAATCCGAACGTGAGCCGGCCCATATAAAGCTGATGAAGGAACTTGACCTCGTGGACTACGAACCGGGTTCCGATCCCGGGAATATGAGATGGTATCCGAAGGGAAAACTCGTAAAAAAACTACTGGAAGAAAAGGTCGAGGAGATGTGTTTATCGGCAGGTGCAATGGAGGTGGAAACCCCGCTGATGTACGATACCCGGCATCCCGCACTTAGCAAATACTTGAAAAAGTTTCCCGCAAGGCAGTACAGGGTGAAAGGGGATAAGGGCAGGGAACTATTCATGAGGTTTGCAGCATGCTTTGGTCAATACCTCATGGCAAGCGACATGGTAATATCTTATAAAAATTTACCTCTCCGTATTTTCGAACTGGCAAAGTCTTTCAGGAGAGAACAGCATGGTGAGCTTTCTGGAATAAAACGGCTGCGTGCTTTCACGATGCCCGACATGCATACATTATGTAAAGATCAGGGACAGGCACTGGAGGAATTCAAGAAGCAATTCCTGCTGTCAATGGAATGGACAAAGCTTATTGGTCTCGAGGGAAATGTGGCACTTAGATTTATCAAATCATTTTTTGAGGAAAACAGGGAATTTGCCGCCGAAATAGCAAAGACGGTTGGGAAGCCCATACTCGTGGAGATGTGGGATGAGCGGTACTTCTATTTCATAACAAAATTCGAATTCAATATGAACGATTCTGTGGGAAAATCATTTGCCCTCTCTACTGTACAAATAGACGTGGAGAATCCTGAATCATTCAATATTACATATACCGATGAAAATGGAGAAAAGAGATATCCCCTCCTCCTCCATGCCTCGATATCCGGGGGTATAGACAGATGCGTGTGTGCCATCCTCGAAAATCAGGCGAAAATAATGGAAAAGGGGGAAAAGGGTATGCTGCCCTTCTGGCTGTCACCGACGCAGATTCGCTTAATACCCGTGAAGGATGAATTTCTGGGGGAATGTGTTTCGCTGGCAGGAAAAATAGAGGGCAGGGTTGATATCGATGACAGGGACGAAAGCGTTTCCAAGAAGATAAGGGAAGCGGAGAAGGGATGGGTGCCGATAATAATCGTTTACGGGGAAAAAGAAAGGGAGGGTATATTCAGGCCAAGATGTCGTTTTTCATGCAAGGAAGAGTTATCACTAAATGATTTGAACAGCATGATTTCCATCGAAATGGAGAAATATCCGTATTATCCGCTTTCCCTCGATATGATGTTAAGCAAGAGGCCGAATTTTAGGTGACGCCCCTATTTGGGTTTGTTCACCGCCCACAGAGCTATGAGGGCCACACCGAACACTATAAGCAAAATAGGTATTATCGCCTCCATGAGCGTGAGCAGGAAGCCGGAAGTTTTTGCTTTATCTGCCATCTCCCCCACTGAACTCTCTGTCATCCAGTAATGTAAATCCCCTGCCTTTACCCTGTTTCCGGACAGCTGTTCAACCTGTTTTTTCTGTTGCTCTGCAGCTTTTACGTTATCCAGCAGATTTGTAGAGGATATATCTACCTGTGTGGCGGGAACTGTTTTTCCGGACAGCTGTATCAATTCGGAAGATTGTTTTCCTTCCTTTATAAGTTCCTTGACCATGTCATCGGTAAATGAAAGAGTCAGTGTATATGCCTTTACCCATATGGGGCTGCTTATCCCGAATAAATAGTTGAGAATATCCACTTTCTTCTCTGATTGCTTTTCCATATCAATTATTGACCCACTATTCGGCTCGACCCAGTACTTTGTTGTGGTGGTGTATATGACGTTCTGGTTTATGCTCGGCGTCGGGTCAAACACTTTTCTCGTTTCCCTGGTTTCGTACAGGTACGTGTGCATGCCCACATGGCCTTCCTCCCTCACAAAATCGACCGGCGATGGTACCCCTATCTCCGAATTCCACATGGAATAATCTCTCTTCTCGGGGCCCGGAGGAAATGTATACAATCCTTCCCTTGCCATATCTCCATAATTTTGTGCCTCCCTACCAGTATCTGCATATACTCCGTGAATTGAAAGGCTACAACCTTCCGGTACTTTTTCACCAGTGCTTGAATCGTATACGGTCGTATTATCCTCAAATATGATGACCTTTTTTCCTTCTTCATCGTAGCAGGTGTCCGTGACCTTGACATTTCTGACCATGTCTATATCCTTACTTCCCTGGGAAATGATCCATAATTCTCCCTCCATATCAACTTTTGCATTTGTGTTTTCGGGAATTGTATGGAGGTCTGGGAACTGGACATTGGCCGTCCCTTCCTTCCTTGCATTGACAATAGAACCTGTAGAAGGTTCAACCCAGTATGTTGTGTTGCCCGTGTAGATGAGGTTTGCATGGCGGTCACTCATCCCATCTATATCCTGTATGCCAATTGGACAGTTGTTGGTTCTTGTGACATACTTGTAAGTATTCAGCCCCGCTATATTCTCCTCGCCTTCAAAATATGCTGTTGATGTTTTTTTGGTATCAGAATCCCATAGTACATAATCTCTTTTTTCAACACCGATGGGGAAAGTGAGAAGTCCCTGTTTGTCACTGAACATATGGTCGTATTCCATCGTGTACGGATTGACACCATCGATACCTTCTCCCTGCAATTCATCTGGAAGCATACGCCCTGTTTCATCCTCGGCAATCACTTCGTTCCCTACCAGGTACATACTGTCCATTGATGTATCTTCCACCCATATGTGATTTGTTATAACTGCATTGTATCTGTCATACCAATCGCTTTCTCCGACCTTTGATATGTTGAAAATCGATATACTGCCTGCCAGTTCCGCAGTGGTATTCAGATCTGACGGAAGTTTGTGAAGATCCGGAAACTCGAGATGTTGAATAACATGCTTGTCATAGTCAATTATCGTACCCGTTTTTGTATCTGCCCATGCGGTTTGATCACCGCTGTAGTAAAGTTTAGCTTCAGGGGGTGTTCCTTCCGGTCCTGGACCAATATATACTTCATCCTGGTGACCGGCGTATCCATATGTCTTTACACCCGCTATCTTTTTCTCACCGATATAATAAGCTATGCCAGTTGCATCATCGGTATCAACATATCCCTGCTTGTATACGTCATCCATGTCTGTATTCCAAACAAGATATTCCTTTTCCTTCTTCACTCCAAGCGGGAATATCCACTGGCCAATTCTCTCTGTATCCCCATATCCCGGAACATTCTTTGAGGTATATGGGTCGATACCATATATCTTGGTCATCTTCAGGTCAGGTATGCCTTCCCCCGTCCTCTTATCTTTTACAGATATGTCTTCCCTTATCAAAAGTATGTCCCCTTCCTTTTTCATGGCGTTTATTTCCCTCTTTATTTCTATGTTCTTGTAGTCCATTTTCAGGGTTGTGCTATTGAACATTCCGAATCTTCCCTCGTAGTACACTGTCTCGTGCAAGTTATCTGGAATTTTCTTCATGGACGGAGCCAAAACAAACGAAAACGAGGGGGCAATTATAAAAAATATCAGTCCCAGAATCACCAGTATATTCCTTTTACCTTTCATGAATTTCACCTAATAAGTGAGGAAATATCCAAATTTTATATAAGTATGTTTCGGGTTTCTAAATCCTGTGAAAGTATGGTGGCGGAATACGTTTTCTCATTATGAAAATAAATGATAAAACAGTAAACGCCCCGGCCGAGATTTGAACTCGGGTCGCGAGCTTTCCGTAATCCCTTTTGGAGATGAAATATTTTTTCCAAAGGGGCTCTCGACAGGCTCGCATGATGACCGCTACACTACCGGGGCTTTAGAATAGGTATGGCACTTTTCTTAATAATATTTTCCTTTTGCAGTGACCCTGCCACCGGTTTAACAAATATGGCTGTAATACTGAAAAGTTTGGGAATGGGAAAGCTGGGAGGCAAAAAAAACGAAAAGGAGAATTTTCATTTTTTACCCCATTCCCGGAGATGGGGGATATACACTTTGGTATAAAAAGTTTGCTGTGTGCTCTGGCTTACTGGCTGGAGTATAATAAGTTTTTATAAAGCCGCAAAGTATTTGGATAAAAAGTGTATTACACGATTTAAGCGGGTGTAGTGTAGTCTGGTATCACATAGCCTTGCCATGAACCCTTTCTTTAAAAAGAAAGCATTTCATCGTAAAGAAAGGGGATGCAAAGAGGCTATTACTCGGGTTCAAATCCCGGCACCCGCATCATTGCTGGGGGGTTATATATAGAGCTAGAAATGTTACATCCCTAAAATGGAAAAGTTTATTAAGCAGATATTTTATTATAAATTAAGGAGGAAATAAAATGGAATTAACAGATGAAACTACCTTTAGAAAACTCCGGTGGTTCAATGGTGTTATGGGTGTTTTCCATCTTATACAGTCTGGATTGATGTTCGCATTGAGCGATTTTGATAGAACCTGGCCCATAACCGCGGTTCATCTGCAGTTCAACGAGGTGACAGAGACCCTGTCCCCGGTCACGAAAACCTGGGGTGAAATCCCACTGGCCCCGCTGGTGGCTCTGTTCTTGCTCATCTCGGCCATTGCCCACTTCACCCTGGCCACCGTGGGGTATGAATGGTATATAAGCAAGCTGAAAAAGCATATGAATCCTGCACGGTGGTACGAATACTCGATAAGCGCCTCGCTCATGATCGTCATCATTGCTATGCTCACGGGGATTTACGACATCGGGGTTCTGGTGGCTCTCTTTGTTCTCACCGGGGTGATGAACCTGTGCGGCCTGCTGATGGAGGTGCACAATCAAACCACCGACCGTACCAACTGGATATCCTACATCATCGGCTGTATCGCCGGGATTGCCCCCTGGATCGTCATCGGCATTGCCTTCTTTGGGGCCTTTGCGTCATCCAACGGAGAGATGCCCAGCTTTGTCATAGGAATCTACTTCTCCATTGCTGTCTTCTTCAACCTGTTCGCCATCAATATGGCCCTGCAGTACAAAAAGGTCGGGAAGTGGAAGGATTACCTATACGGCGAGCGCATGTACATTGTACTGAGCCTCGTTGCCAAGTCAGCCCTGGCCTGGCAGATATTCTTTGGCACCCTGCAACCGTAACTTAATAATTACTAGGGAATGGCAAGCAAGTAGCTGCCTCTTTTTCTTTCTTTTTTTATTCTATCGAATTTGCCCTATTCATTATTCTTTCTGCCAATTCATCCTCCATAACCAATCTTTCATTTCCCTTACGTGCTTGGCTCTCGAAGGAGAACATCTTGCTATTATAGAGGATTCTTTATTATCTTCTTATAAAATCTCAGTTCCTTTCCTTATCTGTAGGTATGTACTCTACCATGTAATATTTTTGTTTTCCATTTCAATCCTTTTTATGTTAAGTGTTCCCCTTCTGCCATCCCATTCCTCCTCTGCCTCTACGATAGACAGTTTTTTGCGGTAGAGCGGGCAGTCAAGAACGAAAGTTTCATATTCTCCGCCTTCCCCCGAAATATTTATGCCGTATCTGTTACGAATTTTTTTCAGCTCTTCAAGGCAACCCTTGTCTATTATCCTTCCGAGCCATTTTTTTCCCAGTCCCTCCGCTGCCACTGCCACAATTACAATTTCAAAACCTGTTCCTATCATCTCGTCTAGCAGCATTTCCTCATTCTTGTGCCACAATGGGATGAATGATTTCATTCCGAGTTCATGGCATACTTTTTCTATCCTTGTTCTCTGATATTCGCTTGCTATCGCGCCGCTGACAACTCCGTCGATATCAATGCCCTGAAGAGCTGACTTCAAATCATCCAGTTCATCCTCTTTATCTGCACGGCTATCTCTTTTAATCAGGGGCAACTTTATGCTCTCTGCAATCGAATCAACGAGACGTATATTCTCAGTATGATACATCCAGGAAAGTTTTTTCGGTTTGATGGTTACAGCATATGTTACCTCCCAGCCGTACTGGATAGCGATATACGTTGCGTACAGGGAGTCTTTTCCTCCAGAAATTAGGGATGCTATTCTCATATCTTCACTTTATCGTGTTCATCCGATATTTCCCCGAAAACTTCTTCTATCAGGTCCTCGAGGGTAACCAGTCCCCGTGTGCTGCCATCATCTCCCTGTAATATTGCAAGATGCGTCTTTCTCTGTTGCATCTCCCGCAATACATCATCTGCCTTCATTCCCGCTCTTATCTTGAGTATGCCTCTAAGTATCTCCTCTATCGGCACGCTTTTTTCTTTGATGGCAAGGGCATCCTTGACGTGCACCATGCCCACTATGTCATCGGTGTTCTCACGGTAGACGGGAAATCTGGAATATCCTGTTTCTACAGATTTTTTTATGAGCGTTTCTATGCTATCATTTTCATTCAGGAATATTATATCTTCGGGAGGAACCTTCACTTCCCAGACTTTCGTATCATCGAAATCCAGAATTTCATTGACCATCTCTTTCTCGTCCATCTTTATCGTTCCGTCTTCTTCTCCCAGTTCAAGCATGGCTCGTATTTCTCCTTCCGTAACGGCCGTATCATTCTTTTCTTTTCCCCCCGCAATTTTTATGATGCCGTTTGAAATGGCGGTCAAAAGAACTGCGACAGGATAAAATATTTTGGTGATGGCGTACAGGGGTTTTGCAATCTTTAACATCATTTCGTCGTTATTTATACTAAATGCCTTAGGTGTAACCTCGCCGAATATGACAACTAGCAATGTCATTACTGCAGTTGCTATCCCTATCCCTATATTTCCAAAAATTTTTGTGGCGATTGACCCTGCTATTACGGCGGCAAGAATGTTTACAAGGTTATTTCCCACGACTATCGAACTCACGACATTTTCAGGATTTTTGAGCAGTTTATCAAGAATCTTTGCTCTTGCATCGCCTTTTTTGGTTATCTCCCTTATTGTCGCTCTGCTTACAGAAACGAAGGCCATCTCAGAGCCAGAAAAAAAAGCAGAAATGCCTATTAGAAAAATTATAATTATTATACTAACTACTATCCATATCATGTTTTTATCATATCTCTTGTTTTAAGGATAAATGATTTCTTGTATATAATCCTTTCATAAAAACTCCGGCATGCCCGGCAATTCCGGCAGGTATTTTTTGAATTCGGATGGCCACTTTTCAGGGTCCATACCCTTTTGCGAGAGAAAGGCAATCATCCATCTCTCCAGCCCCACGCCGCTACAGCCCGACCACAGATTGGCTTTCTGGCCCTTTATGTTGAATGCCCTTGTATATTTCTCTCCGACTATCGATATATTCTGGTACTCCAGCCATTCCTTGTCTCTATCGCCTCTATATGGCAGCCATGCTTCAAAATCTATGGTGCCCTTTGACAACTCCTCCTCCTGCCCCGCCACTCCCGCCTGCTGCATGTAAAAGGGTGTTACCCTTGCCATTCTCCACTCCATGTCAAGTATATTCTTGAACACATGTTTGTATCTTTCAATCAATCTCTCCCTTAGCTCAAGAAGCTGCTCCTTTGTGCCGATGTAAACAATCTCGATTCTGTGAAACTCATCCACTCTCTCGATTCCATGTCTGCCTCCCGATTCATATCTGTCAGAAGGAACCGTTCTCTCAAAGAGAAGGATGGGCAACGAACTGTCGGATACCGTCTTCCCTAAAAATGAAGAATAGATGTTTGGGCACTGGGCATAACATACTCCTGCCTTAGGTATCTTCAGATTTTTTTTCAATTCATCCTCGGGCACTTCTTTGGTTATTTTCACCAGGTCGACGAAATGTTCCCACTGCTTCTCGTCCCTTGTGGTCGGCTCGCATATGTAGTAAATTTCCCCGGGCATACCCTCAAGGTGACCTGTCCTGAGCCATGTTTCCAGAGAAACGTGCATCGGTTCAATAACCTCGCCGAATCCGAGAGGCAATACGACTTCCTCGATGGCAATTCTTTCCATGGCCCTCATTATGGCGGCGGCGGGCGGGCGGTAGAACCACTTTCCCTTTGTGGAGCCGGGAACTATCCATCCCGCCTTCTGCATTTCCTCCGACGGGTCGTTGTTCCATACAGGATTTTTTTCACCTGATTTCCATATAAGTTCCCAGTATTCTTTCTTCCCATCATAATACTGCGATTTTATTTTTTCTTTCACGAGGTTTATCATCCTGTCGATGTAATTTTCCCTCATGAATTCCTCCCCTCTGTCCTTTATTTTCATCTCCACTTCATCCTTGCCAATATTAAGTTCGGCAAATGGTATACTGAATTTCCCCTGAGGTTTCTGCTCGACTTCAATATTTATTACATAATCTATGATAATTATCTCTCTTATCCCTACTTTATATTCTTTCCCCAGCCTGTCGCTCAGGGCTTTCTTTATTCTGACGGCACCTTCATGACTTCTTATGTTCCCCTCCGACAGTATCCTCATTGTTATGGCATCACCTTCTGCATTCCATTCAATGATTTCTGCCCCCTTACCAGCCGCCCCTCTCCTCAGGATGCTGTCATTTGCCTCCTCCACAAAATTTTTCAGAAATTCGCCCATTCCGTCCATCTCCTTGCTGAGCACAAATTTGCACTTCAAGTCAAATTTCATCGAGGATGCATACTTCCCAGTTTATTTAAGCACTTCTATTGTTCTCTCAGCCACCGAGAGACAGGAGAGAAAGTCATTCATTGTATGCAAAAGAGATGGTATCGAATTGCCTTCCGTCTCGACTTCCACAATGTTTTCTGTCGTATGGGTGGTGATAAATGATTCGTTATCGGGCTTCAGCGATTTTTCTATTTGTTCCGCTTCATCGCTGCTTTCATATTCCAGAAGGAGCCTGCATTTAACCTTCATAAACACACCTTGCACGGTAATCGCCACATATTAAAACCATCTACTCGCCTCGTAAAAATCATTGTATAATAAGTTTCATATAACTTTTCATAGTTATTTATATTATGACAATTAAACGTAAAGTCCGGATGGCTGGAGAAAGCCTTGCTGTAACGATTCCCTCTCAAATTGCTCAACTCCACGATATAAAAGAAGGCGATTATTTAGAGTTTACGCCTATTGGATATGGCGAGTTTAAGATAAAGAAAGTTTTATGATTTTAATACCAAAGGAGGTGGGGATTCACATCACCCTTAAATCCTTATGTCATATACTCCTAACCATCTGTCTCTCCATTTTTTATAAGCATTCCATATTTCAGGATTTATTTTTTTGACAATTTCCTCTATTTCTGTGTTTGTCAAATTGCAAATTTTTCTCAAATGGTTAACTACTGCCATGCCCACATTTTGATAAATTGAACCTCTCTTATGCCTATATTTTTCAACAATATCCAAAATTTCTATCTTTAAATCCTCAAAATCCTTGGTTCTACAATATCTTCTAACAGCACGCTTAACTGCATTTGCTATTTCATGACTCATAAACTTACACCCAAGACGATTATTTAGAATTTACGCCCATTGGTTATGGAGAGTTTAAAATCAAAAAGGTATCACATTAACTCTTTTCAAAATGCCGTTATCCTTGTTCCAATCTACGTCTTTCAGATGGCGCAAGGTCTTTAATATCCGAACCCATGTACATAACATACAAATTAAAATTAAAAGATTTCATAATTCTAAAGGGAGAAGTTATACGAATAAAAAATTCGCAAAATATACGTTATCGGAAATGGTTTATAGGATAAATCAGATATGGAAATGAAAGAGGCGATAGAAAAGTATGAAAAATATTCATCCAAATAGAAATATATGCGAAAATAAATTCGGATATCGTTCCAAACTGGAGGTGTATACGAATTCTAGTTCGGATATACTGAGTTACCTAAAATTATCCACATTTCATCATGGCTGTGTGCTCGTTATGAATGCACAGTAACTAAAAAGCGTTTGGATGGAAAAAAAAGATATAGATCAAATGGTGTTTGTATGCTTCAATTTAAACCTTCTGTAAAACAATCTCTCTTGTCTTTTATGGCGGAGTTGCTCATTGTTATGCTTTTGTTACTTCAGAACACATACCCAGAGTTTCATTGGATTTATATAATCGTTTATATGCCGATACTTTTTATTATTAATTTTATTATAATTCTATCAATTAAAAGATTACCTATAATTCATATATCGGAAATAATTATTCTTAGGATTTTGCCGTTTTTTGTTCTATTATTTAAATTGAATATTATTTATGGTTTTGTTTGTATAATAATTTCCGAATGTATATCGTTTATTCGAGCTAAGTATTATAACTTCCTAGTATCGACCTTTCCAAGAAAAGTAGGAAGAAAATTAAATATTTATGAAATTAGGCCGGGAATACTGCATGGTCTGTAGCGAAGCGTAAGACCCGCAGATGAGAGGCCGTTTCTTAACCCATCAACTATTGTATTTCTGTCGTGCGCGGCAGACCATAAGGTCTGCC
>Ga0315549_1000947_pt1 | contig 32321 bp, 25 predicted proteins | sample SalMarSW160200MG_FD_203101 | JGI IMG/M metagenome (GOLD analysis project Ga0315549, IMG submission 203101) | Salt marsh sediment microbial communities from the Plum Island Ecosystem LTER, Massachusetts, United States - Salt Marsh Sediment SW1601-200 ... | reverse complement strand
TAAAATATCACAAATAGTTGAAATTAGACATGGAAGAACTGAATTAGAAACTTATGTAAAAAATTGTCTATCAGATTTAAAGCCAGATGATTATTTTAATTGGATACCAACAATAAAATGGAAAGCAATATATACAACAAATTATGATAATTCTATACAAAAATCTTATGATTTATTATCAAAACCACCTAAGTCATATATTTCTATAACATATACATCAGATTTAAAAAACTATGACCTAAGATTCCAGGTGCCAATCTTTCACCTTCATGGTTCTTTATTTTCTGCATCAAAATCTCAAATAATAATTACAGAAAATGATTATACAAAATATAAAGAACGAAGAAGAATGATGTTTGAACAGTTAAAAATTGATATTGCAACATCTATTATATTATACATTGGATATTCAAATGATGATCCTAACTGGAAAACAATTTTAACAGAAATAAGTGAAGAATTTTATCCATCTAAAGTACCGAATTCCTATCGCATTGATCCATTTACTTCTGATATAGAAATAGAAATTTTAAAAAGTAGAAATATTGAAACAATTAAATGTTGCTTCAATGAATTTGTAGATATATCAAGAACTGAATTGGATATTAGTTTTGATCAGCTAAAAGTTAAAAAATATATTAATAAAATACCTACTAATTTACAATTGATTTATGAAAAATATCCAGCTGCTACATTACGTTTATTAAGTGCTTGGGAATATGTTAATCAAGCGCCATATAACGATAAATCAAATATATATGAATTTCTTAGAGGAGATAGACCTAATTGGGCATTAATTTCAAATAAAGTTCAATTTGAACGTGATATTGAAGAAGATACTTATGAATCTTTATTAGATTTTGCTACAAGTATGTCCAATAAACCACAAATTAGCATAATTTTAGGCTCAGCTGGATATGGGACTACTACTTTATTAATGTCACTCGCTACACAATTAATTAATGATAGAGCTGGAATAGTGTTTTTTTTGAAACCAAGTCAAGAAATTAGGGAAGGTGATATTGAATTTGTTATAACATTATTTAAAGATGAAAAAATATTTTTTTTTGTAGATAATTGCGCAGAATATACATATATAATCAATGATATTATTCATAAATATAGATCGCTAAAGAAAAGTTTTATGTTTGTTCTTGGAGAGAGAACAAATGAATGGAAACAAACAAATACAAAATTAAAAGGCATGGTTTTTCCCATACTTCCTTTAAGTGATGGAGAAATATATAGATTATTAGATTGCCTAAGACGAAATAATGAATTAAATAAAATAGAAAATTTAGATTCTGAATTACAATTTGCAGCAATTAAAAAAAATTATAATCGAGAATTATTAGTTGCTATACGTGAAGCAACAGAAGGTACCAGTTTTGATGCAATTATTGAAGATGAATTTCGTGGTATAAAAAGTGATAGATCCAAATTACTATATTTATCAGTATGTTGTTTTTATTTACATGGAGCTTTTATTAGAGATAATCTTCTAGCAAATTTAATGAAAATGAATATAGTGGATCTTTTTGATAAAAATATAAGAGACGAAACAGAAGGTGTGGTTATATTTGAATGTATTGATGAAGCTAAAGGAATTAATGTAGCAAGGTCACGGCATAGAATTATTGCAACTATAGTTTGGGAAAGATGTGGTGAAGTAGGAGTTAAAGAAAAACTTATTCAAGATTCATTAAAAGAAATAAATCTTAATTATAAAACTGATAAAGATGCATTTGATCTTTTTATTAAGGCGGATAGGTTTGTTGATTCTCTTCATAGTTTAGATAATAAAATAAGATTTTATGAAACCGCTTGTAATAAAGAACCTGATAGTCCTTATGTCAAACAACATTTTGCTAGAATGCTTTTAAGGGAAAATAAATATATTTTAGCTTTAGATCAAATCAATGAAGCAATAAGATTGAATAATGATGTGATTGTTTTACATCATACAAAAGGACATATATTATCATATATGGCTTTAAATGGTGATAGTATTGAAATTAATAGGAAAAGACTGTATCAAAGTGAACAAAGTTTTTGTTATGCATTAAAAATAAATGAAAAAAATGATTATTGTTATCAAGGTTTAGCACAATTATATTTAGGATGGGCAAAAATAATATCTGATGAAAATGAACAATTGGAATATATTAATAAAGCGGAAGATATTATAAATAAAGGATTAAAAGTTGTTAAACAAAGAGATTCACTTTGGATAGAATCAGCTAATATTCAAGAATATTTAGGAAATCAACCTTCACGCTTAAAAGCTTTACAAAAAGCAATAGATGAACATCCTGGCAGTATAATTGCGCGTTATTTATTAGGAAGGGCTTATAGAAAACAAGGAGAATATCTTAAAGCATTAGAAATACTTAAACCAGTAATAAAAGATTATCCAGAAGAATTTCGATCTGTGATTGAATATGCTATATCATTATTATATTTAACAAAACCTTATAAAGAAGCAATAGCTATTTTAAATTTAAGTACATTATATGGATATTCCGATTCTATGTTTATTGCAATTCTTGGAGGAATATATTTATTAGATAAACAATTTTCTGAATCAGAAAGAGTATTTTCTGATTCAAAAAAAAGAGATTTTAATGGAACAGAACTCTATAAAATATTTTTTAGACCACCAGACCCAAAAGATACGAAAAAAAAACTTAGAATCACAGGTGTCGTAAAAAAAGTTAAAGCTGGATATTCATTTATTCAAACAAATGAATATCCAGAATTTTTATGCCCAGGATCAAATTATGGTAGTATTATTATGAATGAAGGGTTGAAAATTTCATTTGAGTTGGCTTTTACTCCTAAGGGAATAATTGTAGATGAACCAATGTTAATTTAAATATTTTTTTTCATTCAATATACCTTAAATTACTGCAACAAGTTGACCCTATCAAAATTAAAAAGACCTGTTTAAGAGTGTGGAGATTTTTTTTAAGAGGCATTTATAATAATATTAAAGACTTTTAATTTTTTAAACCAAATACTTAGCCTTAGTATAGTGACAAATTTAGACTATAAAAAAAATATTTATTTATTACTTATTATATTTATATCATTTTCCTGTGTAGGAGAACGAAGAGAGGTTGCAATGACTGATAAAGAAATTGAAGATTTTGCAAAAATTCAGTTTCCTGAATCCGCTGGAGAAATTTATTCAAAAACCGAACAGGGAATCGATAAAATTTTATTTTTACGTTTTTCAATAGATAAAAAGGATTTAAATACTTTTTTGGCCCGTGTGGGTGAAAAACCTCATCTCAACCTTCTATCGTTAATATACACGAATTGTACCCGATATTTATATAAAATACTTAAATGGAGAATATATGTTAAAGATAATTATTGCTCTGATTAGATTGATCGTGTCTACTTTGATTCATTCCAGGAAGGATCTCTTCCTTTATATTGCAGCTTTACAGAAAGAAAATGAGATATTGAAAAGAAAACTTGATTAAAGAAAACAAAAAATAAGATTTAATAATAATGACAGAATCTTTTTTGCAGCAATAAACTTGATATCAAGGAAAATCGATTCTTTTATTTCACTTGTAAAACCGAAAACTGTACTTAAATGGTATAGACGCTTGATTAAAAGGTTCTGGACTTTTCCATCCTGGACCAATAAGGGGGGAAGGCCACTAACTCCAGTACATATAAGAAATCTTATTCTTGAAATGAAAAATAACAATTTACTCTGGGGAAATGGAAAAATAAAAGGAGAGCTTCTGAAGCTGGGTATCAAACTCGATAAGAGAACAATTGCTCGGATACTTAATTATTTCAGAAAAAAAGGAAAAGTAAAAAATGGCCATACCTGGAAAAAGTTTATAAAAAGCCATTTTGATAGTCTTTTTGCGATGGATTTTTTTACAGTTGATTCGATATTTAATAAAAGATATTATATTTTTTTCATTATTTATCTGAAAACCAGAGAGATCGTTTACTTTGATATCACAACAAACCCGGTAAAAAGATTTGTAGAGCAAAGAATTGATGATCTAATGTGGGATAGAGATTTTAATAAGATATACCTTATCCATGATAGATCCGGTGAATTCTGCTATATTGATTATAAATCTCGAAATATAAATGATATTACAATAAGTTATAGATCTCCTAATTTAAATGCTTTTGCAGAAAGATTTGTTGGATCTATCAGAAGAGAAGCTCTGGATTGGTTTGTTATCTTTACTGAAAAACAGCTTAGAAAAATATTGAAGGAATTTATATATTACTATAATTTACAAAGACATCACCAAGGCATTGATAATATTCCAGCTGGATATATTCCTCAGAGAGAAGGTAAAATTATTTCCGAATCTGTGTTGTTCGGTTTACATAATCATTATTACCGGAAAACGGCATAGATTTTAAAAGGCGACGAGGTTTTTCACCCAGACGCGCATTAAATCTGCATATAATTATTCAAAAGAGTAAAGTTATGCTAAAAAAAAAGCATATAATAGTATTATTAGTTATGATATCTATGGTTTTGTATGGAGAAGAGAATATGTATTTTACTAACTTAATATATTTTGAGTTTTGCAATTTCCTCAATAGATTTGCGATTTTAACGATCAGTGTCCTTATAATGGGAGAATCCCTTTTTCTATTGGCCACCTTGGATTTTATTTTTATCATTACAATACTTGCAGAGTACATCAAGTTGACCTATCATTTTAATTACAGAGATGTCAAAACAGGGAAAAAGACCTACAATAGGCTTTCTCACTCATTCGATTTCAGATGGTTACGGGCGCTCGTTATTGGAAGCCCTGCTGCATGCAGCTAAAAGGTATGATACCAATCTGATTTGTTATGTGGGGAACGACTACAAGATAAAAAGGAGTTATGAAGAACAGGGTAACATAGTCTACAATTTTATAGACCAAAATAATATAGACGGTATCATTTTTTCGGGTGGGGCCATAAGCAATTATATTTCTAAAAAAGAGTTTAATAAGTTTTGCCACAGCTACGGCAGTATGGCAAAAGCCTCGATAGCTGCAGCCACGGAAGGTGTTCCTGCCGTGTTGACAGACAATTACGGCGGAGTCATTAAAGCGATGGAACACCTCATTGATTTTCACGGATATAAAAGAATACTTGCTATTAAAGGACCTAAAAAAAACAACGAGGCTCATGTTCGTTATGAGGCGTATCTTGATGCCCTGGCCAGGCATAATATTGATTTTAATCCTAAGCTGGTAAGCGGTTACGGTGATTTTCAGCGTACATATGCTACAAATTTCCTGTCCAGCTATCTGGATAAAAATGGACTTGATTTCGAAGCTATAATAACTTTTTCCGATCCGGATGCGGAAGGATGTATGACCGTATTAATTGAGAAAGGAATTAATATTCCCGGTGATGTGGCATTAGTGGGATTCAACGATATGGATAAGGTCGTTACCTATCTGCCCTCGCCCTTAACAACTGTCCACCAGTCTGTGTATGAACAGGCGTATAAAACATTTGAGCTTGTGATCGATCAAATAAATGGAAAAAAGACACCTGAAATAATCACGTTGGAAACAGAGCTTATTATTCGTCAATCGTGCGGCTGCCATTCCAAAACAGCTCTTGATTCGGAAGTTGATTCATTTGTTATAGTACATAAAAATACCAAGCTCACCATTCCCAAAACAAAGCTCATGAAGGATATCCTCGATGCAAGCTTGGATGAGGATGTGGAGAGGAAGTATTTCGAAAAAATATTCGATGCCTTTAACAATGATCTGAATGAGAATAATTATGAGTTTATTACGGCTTTGGAAGCAGCCATTCAAATCCTGCCGGTATCCAAGCCGATAAGTTTCTGGCATAACTTTGTTTCCAATTTCAGGCGTTGCTATTTGTATTATATTTCGGATCATGAGCTGGAGCGCAAAGCGGAAAACCTGTGGCAGCAGGCCCGTATAGTTATCAGCGAAATATTGAGCCGCTCCCAGTTATACGAAATGGAGCAGGCCTTAACTTCAGAAACCAGATTGATCCGGCAGCTGGGGGAAAAGATGATTACATCAATTGAGATCACAGAAATGATGTCCACACTGGCATCCACCCTGCCCGGCATGGGAATTGATAGCTGTTATATATCCTTATATGATGATAATAAACTGCCCCCTGAGTGGTCCAAACTCATTTTTGGATTTAAAGAAAACTTTCAGATAAATTTGCAGGACGAGAACGGCATACGCTTTAAAACAAAGCAGCTTGTTCCAAGAGGATTCCTTCCGGAAAACAGAAGGTATTCTATGGCTCTCTTGCCTTTGTACATAAAGAGTGAGCAGATAGGACTTGTGTTCTTCGAAGCGAGTTTGCGCAGCGCGCTTATATACGAATCGCTGCAAAGTCAGTTAAGCAGTGCCTTGAGGTCGGCGACTTTGTTGAAACAAATCAATAAATTATCCCATGCCGTCAAGTACAGTGCATCCAGTATATTTATTACCGATGAACAGGGTAGTATTGAGTATGTTAATCCGACCTTTCTAGATCAAACCGGTTACTCCGTACATGAGATATCCCAAAAGAATATGAACCTAGTGTTTTCCGATGAGAACTCTCCCAAACTGATAAAGCAAATTTGGGATACGATTGCATCTGGGAAAATATGGAGCGGTGATCTGCTCAATAAGAAAAAAAACGGACAGTCCTATTGGGTGTTGACATCCATTTCACCGATACACCATTTTAAAAAAATAATCAATTACGTGGTGATTCAGGAAGATATCACGGAACACAGAAATTTAGAGCAGAAACTAAAGGATTCACTCAGCAAAATTAATAGAGAGTTAGAGACGGCCAGAAATGTGCAGCAGGCTGTTCTGCCGCATAATTTACATGAGATATATTGTCATAAAATCCAAGCCTTTTTAAAAACTTCCGGCTCTATTGGCGGTGATATCTACGATGTGAAACGAATCGGGCTTCATCGCTATGCATTTATGGTTGCCGATGTGTCCGGTCATGGGATTCCGGCAGCACTTTTTTCGTTTGTGGCTAAAAATTCGTTTTCCAGGAATTCAAATCCCGCAAACAAACCAAAGGATATTTTACGCGCTATGAACATCGATATTGCAAGGGATATAACAGGAGGGAACTATATTACTTCTTTCCTCGGCATTTTTGATAAAGAAAATATGGTATTCGAATATTCTTCAGCCGGACATCCACCTGCTCTGATTTATAAGAAAAGTTATAGGACTATCGAGCGCCTGTACTGTGAAAATCCGTTCCTCGGAGTAATTAAAGATCATAAATACACGGATAAAAGAATAAAGGTTGAACCAGGAGATAGAATACTTATATATTCGGACGGTTTAATTGAAGCGGCCAATAATGAGAATGAAATGTATGATATTAAACGTGTAGAAAATATAATCTTATCGACAGTTGGAAATTCAATACAAAAGGCAGCTAAGAGTATTATTGACAGTTTATATAAATTTATACAAGACAAAGAGCAAAAGGATGACTTAACTTTTGTTTTTTTTGAGATAATGTAGATGTAATTCTTATATCTTAAGTGTGGATTACCTCACGTAGCGCATTTTTTATATTATCGTATCATCTGCATGAGCGTCTGTGCATTGTGGACGGCAAAGCCCTCAGCATCGTTATTGAAAAATATAAGCATTGTATCCGTCACAGAAAACCATGACCGCAGTTTATAAGCCCAATCGCTCAATTCTTTTGCAGAGTATTCGGAACCATAAAGCTGTTTTCCTCCATGAAAACGGACATAGCATGTCCGGGAGGTAAGTTTTTCAGCATAGGGGAACGAGGGTGAGTCTGCAATGCAGAGGCTTGCATTATATTGCCTTAATACATTATAGACCGCTTCATTCATCCAGCTGGAATGCCGGAACTCAAAGCTGTGGAAGCAGTGAGGGCTCAGCTTACCGAGGAGTTTAAGAAAAGAAGATAAGCGTTCTGCATCTATTTTAAAAGAAGGCGGCAGCTGCCACAGAAAGCCCAGTAGTTTCTGTTTAAGCTCTGCCGCATGTGCGGTAAGCTGTTCAAGCGCTTGCTCGCAGTCTGTTAATTTTTTTATATGGGTGATAAAACGCGAACCCTTAAGTACAAACTTAAAGCCTTCCGGTGTTTCCGTATACCAGCGGGTAAAGGTTTTTTTGGCCGGTAATCTGTAAAATGTGACATTCAACTCAACACAGTTAAACCGGGTGCTGTAATAGGAGAGCCAGCTGCTTTGTGGGAGTTGTTCCGGATAAAACAGACCTTTCCAGTGCTTATAATAAAAACCGCTGGTTCCGATATAAAGCTGTGTTTTCATTTTTGCCTGTAACCAACATATTTTAGCGTCATATTGAAATAAGTATTGCTATTTTTGTTGTTTTACCTTATTATGGATACTATCAGAAATAGAGAAAATGCTGAATATTATTTTAACTTATTTAAAAGTAAGTTGTAGACAAATTAAATCATTTTATTCTTTTATTAAAAGCAATCCTTTCTTATTAACTCTTCAATTGAGCCGCGCATAATTTTCTTAAATTGGAATGGATACTTTTTAAATATATGAAAGGGGAAGACGAGCTATGAAAACCAAGAAAAAAATATTATTAATTGCACCTTCGCACAGTGTAACCGATCACAAAGATGAAAAGAAAGGAAAAGATCTCCGCATGCCCATGATATCGCTGCTTTATATTGCCGCTTTATCTCCGCAGGACAGATACCAGGTAGATATAGTAGAAGAAGAAGTAGAGAATATAAATTTTGATGTGGAATGCGATCTGGTGGGAATTACCTCTATGACCGCCAGTGCTTATAGGGCTTATGATATCGCAGGTGAATTCAGAAAACGCGGGAAAAAAGTAGTAATGGGCGGAATTCATCCTACTGTGTTACCGCATGAAGCAAAAAAACACTGTGATGTGGTGGTTGTCGGGGAAGCAGAGACTGTTTGGGCCAAACTCTTAGCTGATTTTGAAGATAAAAAACTCAAATCGTTCTATAAGGGGGGTTTGGCAGAGAACATTGACGCATACCCATTGCCAAGACGGGACCTGATAAAAAAACCGGTTATATTAAATATCCAACCCATAGTGTCATCGCGCGGGTGCCCTTACTGCTGTGATTTTTGCAGTGTCTGGAAATTTTTCGGACGTAAAGTCCGCCATGTAAGTGTTGAGCGAGTGATTGAGGATATTAAAAATGCCGGGAGCAGGAATTTTATGTTTTTGGATGACAATATCATCGGAGACCGGGCCTATGCAAAAGTATTATTAAAAGCACTTATTCCTTTGAAAATAAGATGGGTAGGCCAGGCTTCGATTTCTTTTGTAAAGGACGACGAACTCTTAGACCTGTTGATTAAAAGCGGATGTAAAGCCTTGTTTATAGGCCTTGAATCCGTTTCGGTAGAAAAAATGCAATACCTAAAAAAGGGCATGAAGGATCTGCAGTCAACAATCGATGCGGTTAACAAAATAAGAGAACGCGGCATCGCCGTTCATGCTTCAATGATTTTTGGTCTGGATAATGATGATCTGTCAATTTTTGATAAAACCTTGGAGTTTATGTTTAAGACAAAGATAAGCTCCGCCTCCTTTAATATACTGACACCTTATCCGGGCACGGATGTGTATGAAAGGTTTAAAAAACAAAACAGATTGATCACGGAGAACTGGAGATTTTATGATCACTGTACTGCTACCTATATACCAAAAAATATGACCGTTGATCAGCTGGTAAAGGGTTATATGTATGTAAGGGAAGAGTTTTTTAAGTTTTCCAGTATTTTTAAACGATCATTGGGCAACTGGAGGCACCCGTTGACCTTCTGGATTCCCAATCTTTCCTATTGGAAAAACCTGAAAATAGACCGCATTATCGAAGAGAGCCAGTTGAAAAAATTAGCGGCCATGTTATCACAAAAAAAATTGAAACCATGTTTTGACGAATCCGCTCTGTAGCATCAAAGATCCGTCAATCCTGTCCCACCAGAAGCATATAAAGATCTAAAAGATTTGTGCCTGTGGGTCCGGTTTTGAGCAAACCGCCCAGTTTGTCAAAATAATGGTAGGAATCGTTGTGCTTAAGGTAAGCATCCGCGTCAACTCCCATTTTTTCTCCCTGAACCAGGGTTTGCCCCGAACACCAGGCACCGGCCGCGTCTGTGGGGCCGTCTGTTCCGTCTGATCCCACACAATAAATGAGTGTGCCTGAAAGACCGGCTATTTGTTTGGCTGCCTGTAATGCACATTCCTGGTTTCTCCCCCCCTTACCCCTGCCGTGTATGGTAACGGTAGTCTCTCCGCCCATAAGAATACAGGCCGGAGCAGAGACAGGCCTGCCCTTAGTTTTTATTTCATGGGCAATGCTTGCCAGAAAACTTCCCAACTCACGTGCCTCGCCCTGCACAAAAGATGAAAGCAGCAGGGTGTTAAATCCCAATTCTTCAGCTTCCTGTCTGGCAGCTTCAAGCAGGAGAGCGTTTGAGCCTATTATGGTGGAATATACCAGATTAAACGCCGGATCCCCCTGTTTTGGTGTTTCCGAAATGCGAGACGCGGCTCCGGCCTTTAAATGAGCTGTTACAGCCGCTGGGATCTGCTCTTCAATATTGTATTTACGGAGTACGGCCAGAGCATCCTTGAAAGTGCTCCGGTCAGGCACAAAAGGGCCGGAAGCTATCACATCCATACGATCATAAAGCACATCGGAAAGCAGCAGGTTTAATACAGTGGCAGGTGCCGCGGCTTTTGCCAGCGCTCCTCCTTTTACATTGGATATGTGTTTGCGTACGGCATTGATTTCCGCAATAGCCGCACCGCAGGCTAAAAGTTTTTTAGTTGTGGCAATTTTATCAGCGAGAGATATTCCTGGGGCAGGTGATACCAGCAGGGAAGAACCGCCGCCGGAGATAAGGGCTATAATAAGATCATCTTCTGCAGCACTGTTACACAGTGAGAGAATCCTTTCTGTCGCACGCACTCCGTTTTCGTCGGGAAAGGGGTGTCCCGCCTCCAGCAGGGTAATACCTGTAAGCGGTTTTATGTGGCCGTATTTTACCAAGATTATTCCTTGGTAGGGGAGAACTGCTTTTTGTACAAGCGCTGCTACGGCCTGAGCCATAGCAGCGCTGGCTTTACCCGCACCTGCCAGGATAATTCTTTTGAAGGAAGAAAGAGGAAACCGTTTATTTTTTGCTTTTAAAACAAGAGCATTATTTTTTAATTCAAGATTTTTTAATACACATGCATACGGATCACCCTGAGCCAGAGCTGTTGAAAAGATGGTCTGGGCGGCTTTAAATAACTTCATGCTTCCAGTTCTTTATCCGGGTAGGGACAAAAGCTTGTTATCTCACACTGAGCACACAGGGGTTTGCGTGCTTTACAGCGGTAGCGGCCGTGAAAATTGATAATCCCTGAGAACTTGGTCTGGAGCTGTTCCGGAATAAAAGAGCGTATGTCTTTTTCTATTTTATCGGGATTGCTTTGTGCAGTTAACTGTAAACGTGTGCAAACGCGTTTAAAATGTGTGTCTACAATGATAGCCGGTTTGTTAAAGCAGTACCCCACAATAACATTAGCGGTTTTTCTGCCGATTCCCGGCAGGTCAACAAGCTCTGCTATTGAATCGGGAATCTGTCCCTGGTGTTTTTCTGCCAACGCAAATCCGAGTTTTTTTAAATTGCGCGTTTTATTTCTAAAAAATCCGGTAGGGCGTATAATCTCCTCGATATCTTTTACTTGTGCACAGAGCATGCTGTGCGGATCGGGATACTTTTCAAAAAGTTGGGGAGTTACGGTATTGACCCGCTCGTCCGTACACTGGGCCGCGAGAATTGTCGCTACCAAGAGCTCATAGGTATTCTTGTAGTTTAAGAGGGGCCTGGCATCCGGATAAATTGCATCGAGTATATGGTAAATATCAAGCGCCCGCTTTTCTCTTTCTGTGTTTGAAGAATTCATGGATCTCCTCTTTTGTTTTACAGTTTAATATGTGTTGTCTGCCTAGCCAAGCCTTTTTCGCCATAATATGACCAAAAACCAAATCATCAAAACCTGCCTTATCATGCGCATCAGGACTTAAAGCGATCATAATTCCCATCCGGGCAGCTTTTTTTAAGGTATGCCAATCCGGATCGAGCCGGTGCGGATTGCAGTTATGCTCCAATACTACGCCGCATTCTGCCATGGTGTTTAAAAGCTGTTCTTCATCATAGTCATACCCCTGGCGGGAGAGGAGCAGTCTGCCGCTGGGATGGGCTAAAATTGTAAGGTGCGGGTTCCGAACTGCCTTCACTAAACGAGCTGTGGCCTCTTCTTTATTCATAGTAAGCTTGGAATGAACAGCCCCAATGACGAAGTCAAGTTTTTCTAAAATATCAGCAGGATAATCAAGGCTGCCGTCGGAAAGAATATCGGACTCAATCCCTGCAAAAATTGTAAAAGGTTTTAATTTCTCATTAACCTGTTGTATTTCTTCAAGCTGACGGAAGATCCTTTCCGGGGTAAGCCCGTGGGCATAGAAGGCGCTCTGTGAATGATCGCTCAGACAGAGGTAGCAGAAGCCCCGCTTTATACATTCCCGGGCCAATTCTTCAGGAGAGAGCAGACCGTCCGAATAGTTGCTGTGCACATGGATCATGCCTTTAAGCTCTGAGGGCTGCACAAGTTGAGGCAGAGCATGCCCTGCGGCCGCTGCTATTTCTCCTTCTGCTTCGCGAAGCTCGGGAGGAATCCATGTCAGATTTAAATACTCGTATACCTCCTGTTCTGTAGCGGGATAATACGCCTTTTCTCCCTTGAATATCCCGTATTCATTCATTTTTAAACCCATGGTTTTAGCCCGGCTTCTGAGCAGGGTATTGTGTTCCTTTGAACCCGTAAAGTGCTGCAGGGCACAGGCAAAGGATTCCTTGTTAATAATCCTGAAGTCTATGTGCAGACCGCCGGAACGAATTGAGACTTTGGTATTACCGGCGCTTATAATATCCTCTTTATCCCCGGAGTAATCCGCCAAAGCCGTAAGTGTGTGAATGACGGTTTTAATATTAGTTTTAGCTGCGGGTACCAGCAGAATATCCGCATCTTTAACTACCGCTTTACCGCGCCGCAGACTGCCGACAAGTGCAATCTGTTCAAATTGGCCGCTTTTTTTAAGCTCTGCTTGAATAAATGAAGCAAGGGCCAATGCTTCCGGAAAAAGGAAACTGCCGCGGTAAAATTTATGCATCTCAATAGCTTTTAAGATTTTGTGCTGGCTTTTTTCACCAAACCCTTCCAATGCTAAAAGCCTGTTCTCCTTGCATGCATATTCCAGTTCGCCCATGGTGGTAATTCCCAGTTTCTGCCAGACTGCTCTTACTCTTTTAGGGCCCATCCCTTCTATTGTAAGCAGTTCATGCAGACCGGGGGGAATGGTTTTTTCTAGTTCTACTAACTCCCGGCTGCTCCCGCTGGATATTAACTCGTTTATAATCTCTGCTATTGATTTCCCCACACCCTTGATAGTGGTAAGCAGGTTTTGTTCTGCGAGCGGAGCTATTACTTTAGGATAGTTTTCGATTATACGAGCTGCCTGTTCCATCGCACGGATTTTAAATACATTTTCTCCGACAAGCTCTTTTAAAACGGCCAGTTGTTTTAAATTTTGAGCGATTTCCCTATTATTCATATCCATACTCTTGATTATTGCATTGTATAAAAAATTGTCAAGATAAGAGCTTACTACTGCAATCAGCAAGCCAAAATTGCCTTTTTAAAAGGATACAAATAGTTGCAATTATTATAAGATTTGCTATAGTGGTATAAGTAAAATATAAAAGGAGTGAGGGTCCCTGAAAAAAGAAAAAGACAGAGAGAAAATAATTCCTCTGATTGAAAAATACAGCTCTGCTTTTACGGATGTGCACAATCCGATTGCCATTATTCTATCTGCCGGTCACGGTAAAAGAATCAAAAGCCACAGATCCAAGATGCTTCATGCCATCTGGGGAGTACCCACTGTGGTCCGGGTATGCCGTGCAGCGCAGGAAGGATTGCAGAGTTTCGACCAGATTGTTGTTGTTGGAAAAAAAGCGGAAGAAGTTGTAACTGCCTTAGGTGTGAACCCGGGTCGCTGTTATGTTATGCAAAAGGAACAGAAAGGCACGGGTCATGCGGTAATGATTGCTCTTAATACCTTAGCGGCTCTACAGCTGAATAGAGATTTCTATATCTTTCCCGGCGATATGGGACTGCTCGATACCGTTACCGTTCGCTCTTTCAGAGATACCTTTGTTGCCAGCGCCGCCCACATGATGGTAATGGTGGGAATATATTCAGGAAATCCTGTAAATAATTACTACGGAAGGATTATCCGTGTACCGGAAAAGGATGCCGGCGGTAAAAGCTCCGGAGCGGATATGGGGAGGATAATTCAGATACTGGAGCACAAAGATATTTTATCTCTTAAAACAAATACACCTTACAAAGTTAAATACAGGGGGAGAATATACAGCTTCAGTCGGGAAGAACTGCTGGCGATCACAGAGTTTAATACAGGACTGTATGCATTTAAAGGGAAATATCTTTCCCGGCTTCTGCAGAAGGTGGGTTTTGATAATGTACAGGGAGAGATGTATTTGACCGATCTCATTTACCTCTTTAATAGTGCGGGTCTTTCAGTTAACGGGGCTCCCGCTATTCATCAGGATTCGGTGCTGGCATTTAATGATAAGGCCGTATTGGGCCAGATGCAGGCAATCGCCAGAGCACACGTGTACAGTAAAATTAAAAAAATTGTCTCTATTGCAGATAAGGACAACTTTTTTATTGCTGATGAAGTCGTGGATAATATCTTGGAAATCGATAAAAGCGGGGCTTCTCTGGACATTTCACTGGGCGAGGGAATAACCTTGAGCAAGGAAGTAAAACTAAATGAGGGTGTACGGATTGAGAAAAACGCGCGTTTAGAAGGAAATATCGTCCTCGGCAAGCGCGTGTTTATCGGTGAATCTGTATATCTGTCCACCTATCCCGGACAAACCATGCGTATCGATGATAATTCAAAAATATTGCACGGTAATATTTTAAAAGGCAGGGTTAGCATTGGTAAAAACTGCCTCATTGAAACACCGGTGCGCTTAACCGGCAGTGATGAGTATCCGCTAAAAATCGGCGATAATGTAAGAATTAAGGGGGCTAGCTATATATTCGGTTCTATTGTTGAAGATGATGTGTTTATTATAAACTGCGTATTATGGCAAAAACGTCTTTTAGCACAAAGAGATAAACACAATACTGTTATCCCGATAAGTAATATTTTTCCTGAAGCAACCGGCAGAGAATCTGTTAAAGATCTTTAATGAACAATTATAAATTTATATAATATTAAAGTATCAGAGGGTAAGAGTAGATTAACTAATGAGCAATTTAAATGTTGGAATGTAGATGGAGAATTATTTTGTGAGCTTAGAAAAGGAAAACATCGGATTAGTATATTCTTATATTCTAATGGAGCCTCAAATAGAATTCTTTTAGTTAGGCATTTTTTAAAAAAGGCTTGGAAAGATAAAAGAGAGTATAAAAGGGCAATTAATTTAAAAAGAAGATTTGATATGAATCCTTCATGGAGGTAATAATATATGACTGAGACTGAGAAGTGGTGGCAACAACTTACTAGTACTATAAAACATACTCCAGAATACAAAGCAGAAGCTATCTCTATTGATTTAGCCATGCAAATAAATTCAAGGATGAGTGAGATTGGTATTTCATCAAAGGATCTCTCAGAACGGCTTAGAGTAAGTAAATCTTATATAAGCCAAATAATGCAAGGTCAGACGAATATGACTATATTGACACTATGTAAAATATCTCATGCAATAGATTCCGAATTGAATATAACAATAGCATCTAAATTAAATATTGATCATATATTTAAAGTACCGATATATTCAACGACTGCTTCAGAATATAATTGTGAGGATACAATACAAAAGTCTAAGGGAAAAGTGATTACAACAGATCAATATTATAACTATTCGGAGGATTATCATGGAATTGCAGCAGGACAGTAAAAAAATTATTATTGCAGAGTTTGATTATGTGATTAATAAACTCTCAGAGAATATACCATTTGATGAGAAACTCTTCTATTTTAGTGCATTACATGGTGTTGTAAATAGAGTTATGAATAATGATGCGACCCAAGATTTGATTTATTTACATCATATCTTGTATTTCGTTTTTTCAAATTTTAATGCAAGAATTCAAGCTATGAAATCAGATGATTTAATTGTTAAAATTGATGATAATATAATTTCTAAATTAACTCAGTATACAATTGAACTTTCTGAGAATATAAGTTCAGATAAACCCTTAGATGATATATATAGAAAATTGATTGTACTCGCTTATATTACAACCGGTAATGGCTATTATCTATATAAACGTCAGAGAATTAATTTATAAATACATTTTTCATTTCCTGGGCGGAAAATCGAATTCCGTTTCAAACAGTCTTTTTACCTTGGTACAAATTGATTTTTCTTGAGGTCCTATGACCTCAATATCAACTGTATCGCCTCTTAAGAGTCCTAAGGACAGGAGATCTATGGCGGTTGCCAGCACAGTTTTCATCCGGTCTGTTTTAAGGATGATCTTTCCCGGATAGTCTTTGATGGTTTCGATAATCAGAGCTGAGGGCCTGACATGAATACCTGCGCTGTTTCTAATTGTAGCTGTAGCTCTAATCATGCAACTTGTTATATTATAGTTTATTATATAGTAAAAGGAAATTATTTTAACCACGAAGTTCACATTGCAGCCTTTGGCCACAGCAAAATTTAATAGGAACACAGATTGCACAGATTATAGTTAGTATTTAGTCTTTTACATATGTGTAATTTATATTTATATCTGTGTAATCAGTGTAATCTGTGGTTTCAAACAACTCAAACTTGACTTATAATAATAATAATATTAAACTGGCTTTTCTTTTTAAAATCGCTTTTATTAGGGTAAGGGCTACATTAATGCGAAAAAAGCTATATTTACTCATTGTATGCGTTGTTTTTTTAACGTATACTCAATTTAATCTTTTAGCTGAGGAAAACCCTTCCCAAAGTGAAGATATATCATCCCAAGAGTTTACCATTGCCCTGCTCAGACATAATTTCTCACTAAATCCTTTCTATGCGGATGAGCAGTTTGAGTTTCTAGCTCTGGAAGCACTGTTTGAAGGATTAGTAAGCTTTCATCCTATTACTTTTGAACCAATCCCGGCCTGCGCCGAACGCTGGAAAATATCAGACGATGGATGTATTTATACATTTTATCTGCGCGAGCAGGCTCGTTTCAGCAATGGTGATACCGTACGTGCCGGTGATATTAGGGATTCGTGGCTCAAGCTGATAAGCCCGGATACAAAAGGGGCATATGCCTCCTATTTTGATATTATAAAAGGGGCAGCTGATTTCCGTAACGGGATTGATAAAAATCCGGAGTCTGTTGGTATACATGTTATTTCAGAACATGTGCTTGAGGTTGAATTGGAAAACCCTGCCCAGTATTTTCTAAAGCTCCTCAGTGTAATAAACTTTGCCCCCACCCATGTGCTTAACCGCATTCATAATGATTGGGATAAAGCAAATTCTCTTATCGGTAATGGACCTTTTTCAATTCAAGAGCAGACAAAAGACACCCTCGTACTACAGAAAAATAAACACTATTGGGATGCGGAAAATGTGAAAATAAATAAAATCTGTATCCGGTTTTACAATGATGAAACGGAAATTTCAGAAGAGTACAACCAGGGCAGAGTGCACTGGGCCCTGCACTGGGATTTTGAAAAGCTTGAGAATAAATCACATATCCTTGTGGGTAAAAAATTCGCCACCATGTATTACTTTTTTATCTGCTCCGAACCGCCGTGGAATGACGAAAGAGTGCGCAGGGGTCTGGCCTTACTGCTGCCGTGGGAAACCCTAAGGGGGGAAAGTAAATTCCCCTCCAGCGTTTTTGTTCCCGCTATTCCCGGTTATCCGCAAATTAAAGGGATTGAAGAACAGAATAGCGAAGAGGGTCTTGCTCTCCTAAAGCAGGCCGGGTTTGCTCAAGGCAAGGGTCTTCCTAAAATTATTATTTTACAAGAAAAGGGATTAACGGAAAAGGCTGAGCTTATGGCAAAAGCCTGGCGGGAACAGCTCAATGTGGAAGTTGAAGTCAAGGAAACGGGTGAGTACACTTTTTTTGAAGATCTAAAAAGCCAAAAATACACTCTTTCTTCTTGGGTGTGGCTGGGAGATTTTCCTGATCCGCTGGCTTTTTTACTGATGTATAGTTCTAAAAGTAATCTTAATAATACAAACTATTCTGATCCTGAATATGATGATCTGTTAAATCAGGCTTTGGAGCTGAAAGGGCAGGCACGCTATAAAAAGCTCGCCCAGGCTGAAAAACTATTATTGCAAAAGGCAGCTGTACTACCCATTTACAACGCGATATCCTACGACCTTATAAATTTAGACGAGGTAGAAGGCTGGTATGCTAATCCCTTTGATTATCATCCGTTAAAATACATTGAGTTAAAAGATACGAAGATGATTCCGGGTATAGTTAACATACCACCAGCAAAGCTGGTGGTATGTGGGGGAGCACCCTATAGGGGTGCAGGGTGGGAGAAAAAGCCACCACCATGAGTGGTGGCTTTTTCGGAAGTAAAGTATTATAAAAAAACAAATTCTCATTAGTAGGGAGAGTTATGGGTGGTTTATTTGGAGTTATAGCTAAAAATAATAGTGTGACCGATCTGTTCTATGGTACGGATTACCATTCACATCTGGGAACAATGCGCGGAGGAATGGCGGTTTGTAATGGGAATAACATAAACCGTGTCATCCACAATATTACCAATGCTCAGTTCAGATCTAAGTTTGAAGGTGAGCTGGCTTCCCTGCAGGGGAACAGCGGAATAGGTGTAATAAGTGATTTTGAGGATCAACCCCTTATAATTGCTTCTCATCTTGGAGTCTATGCTGTAGTAACCGTCGGGGTGATAAAAAATATTAGCCAACTTGCCCGGCAGGCCTACAAGAATAAAGGCACTCATTTCTCTGAAATGAGCGGTGGTGAGATTAATCCCACGGAAGTGGTATCTACATTAATCAATCAAGGCGGGAGCTTTGCAGATGGAATTAAAAGGGCGCAGGAGAGTATTGAAGGTTCGTGCAGCATACTTCTACTTACCAAAGCCGGAATCTATGCGGCACGTGATAAATTTGGCAGAACTCCGCTTGTTATCGGTAAGAAAGAAAACGCGTACGCTGTCTCACTGGAAACATGTGCTTTCCCTAATTTAGGATTCCATGTTGAAGAATATTTAGGACCCGGACAGATTGTGCATATCACTGCTAACGGTGTTGAGACTATAAAAAAAGCGCACGATACCATGAAAATCTGCTCGTTTATGTGGATTTATTATGGGTATCCCAGTTCCAGTTATGAAGGAATAAATGTAGAAGATGTACGCAATCGTTGCGGGGCATCACTGGCCCGGTTGGAAAAAGAACAAATAGATTATGTGGCCGGCATTCCGGACTCCGGAACAGCTCATGCCATCGGTTTTGCTGCCGAGGCAGGGCTTCCCTATAAACGACCTTTTGTTAAATATACTCCAACATGGACGCGCAGTTTCATGCCTCAGGAGCAGTCCATTAGGAATTTAGTAGCTACCATGAAGCTTCTGCCTATCAAAGAGTTTATTCAAGGAAAAAGTCTGCTTTTTTGTGAGGATTCGATAGTGAGAGGTACCCAATTAAAATTTACTTTAGAAAGATTATTTAAATTGGGAGCAAAAGCCATTCATATGCGGCCTGCCTGTCCGCCTCTTATCTATGGCTGCAGGTTTTTGAATTTCTCACGCTCCAGTTCCGAACTTGATTTAATTGCCCGTAAATGCATAAAGGAGCTGGAAGGCAAGACTGATGCTTGTCTGGATGAGTATGCCGATGCTGATTCGGACAAATATAAACGCATGGTCGATCTTATTAATAGTAAATTGGGTTTTACCTCCCTGCGCTATCAACGATTGGATGATATGGTTAAAGCAATCGGCTTGGCTAAGCATAAGCTCTGCACCTACTGTTGGGATGGAAAAGGGTAACCAAGGCCGGCAGCCAAAAAAGTTGTTGACCAAAATAGACGAAAAACCTATCATTTTAGCGATAAAAGGAGATTTGAATTATAATGCAGTCAACGAAAATATTAGGGATTGCTATTATTATTGTCGGTGTTATTGCATTAGTTATTTGTCTTTTGGCGGATGTAATCGGAATCGGTGGTCAGGGCGATGTTTTTGGTTATAAGCAGATAATCGGTATTGCGGTTGGTGCTGTGGTTTTTGTAGTGGGCATAGTCCTATTATTCAGAAAAAAATAGCGTATTGAGTTCCTTTATTATTCCATATGAACTCTGATAGCGATTTTCAGCTATTTTTTCTATCAATTTAAGCACAATGGCATCGAGGAAATTGGGAACTTCTGCATTTTTTTCTTTACTGCAGTAGGTATTTTTGAAAGATGGCAATATATCCAGCCCATTATATCGTCGGCCTTAAAGGGCAGTTGTCGAGTCAGCATATAATAATAGGTTACTCCCAGAGAATAATAATCGGTTCGATAATCAAGGGGACAATTAGTACGGCCTGTTTGTTCCGGTGATAGATCCTCTCATAATTGCTTTCTATCAATTATAAAAGGGAATTGCTAAAATGTTAAAAAGTAATCCTAAAATCGCTCACTATTACCTGTGCTTGATTCTAAAAATTATTATAATATTCATGAAACATATGATATATAACATTTTTTTCTTAAGGAATATATACTGATGGAGACTTATTAGCATGAGGACATTTCTTGCATAATCCATCTGTATATGCCACTTTTTTTGAAAATTACATATACTATGTGCTTGACCAAGATTATAAAAAAGCATAACAATTATTTTACTTATGTCGGAAACAATAAAAAAAGCTGAAGCCTGGTTTATAACCGGCAGTCAGCATCTCTACGGGGAAGAGACACTTAAGCGGGTGGCCGAAGACTCCAAGCGGATTGCACGCGCTCTGGACAGAGCAATCCGCGTGCCTGTAAAAATCGTTTACAAGGATGTTTTAACTACACCCGAAGCAATCAGCAATCTGTGCCGGGAAGCTAATTCGCATACCGCCTGCATCGGCCTGATTACCTGGATGCACACTTTTTCGCCCGCTAAAATGTGGATCGCCGGCCTGAAGATATTGAAAAAGCCTTTTGTCCATCTGCATACCCAGTTTAACAGGGACATCCCCTGGCAGTCGATTGATATGGATTTTATGAACCTGAACCAGTCGGCCCACGGCGGAAGGGAGTTCGGATTTATCGCTTCCAGGATGAGAATAAGCAGGAAGGTCGTGGTGGGGCATTGGCAGGATGCGGAGATCCAAAGAAAACTGGATATATGGCTGCGAGCCGCATTGGCATGGGATGATTCCCATAAAATGAAAATCGCCCGTTTTGGTGACAATATGCGGGAGGTAGCTGTTACGGAGGGCGACAAGGTCGAAGCACAGATCCGCTTCGGTTACTCCGTGTACGGCTACGGGATCGGGGACCTCTTCCATAGCGTAAACCAGGTGGGAGACGGTGATGTAAAGCGGAAAATCAAGGAATATACCGATCTGTACAAAGTCAGTAAAAATATTCTTGATAAAAAATATAAGTCCCTGTCCGAAGCAGCCGGAATTGAAGTGGGAATGCTGCAGTTTCTCGAACAGGGCGGCTTTAAGGCTTTTACCACAACATTTGAGGATTTACACGGGCTTAAGCAGTTACCCGGCCTGGCGGTTCAGAGATTAATGGCCCAGGGCTATGGTTTCGGCGCTGAGGGTGACTGGAAAACAGCCGCCCTGGTGCGTAGCATGAAGGTGATGTCCGAAGGATTAGCGGGCGGTACATCCTTTATGGAGGATTATACCTATCATCTGCATCCCGATGGCAACAAGGTGCTCGGGGCACATATGCTTGAGGTTTGCCCCTCCATTGCCTCCGGGACCCCTTCTCTTGAGGTGCATCCTCTTTCGATAGGAGGCAAGGATGACCCTGTACGGCTTGTTTTTGACGTTGCTCCCGGACTGGGTTTGAATGCGACAATTATCGATCTGGGAAACCGTTTTCGCATGATTGTGAATGAAGTGGATGTTGAAAAATCTCCCGACCTCCCCAAACTTCCGGTTGCAAGGGTGCTCTGGACACCCATGCCCAATCTTGATGTTGCCGCCGGAGCGTGGATTTTGGCAGGGGGGGCCCATCATACCGGTTTTTCCAAGGCTATAACCAGCGAACACCTGGTGGATTTTGCGGAAATAGCGGGAATCGAAATTTTATTAATAAATGATAAAACATGTCTTTCTGAATTTAAAAAGGAGCTGCGCTGGAACGATGTGTATTATTATTTGTTTCAGCAGAAATTATAATCCTGCCTGAGCCTTGCCTGGAGCAATGGCCGCTTTCTTAAATAAAAAAAAGCAAATGGAGACTGTCATTCTTCAAAAAAGAATTGGGCCAGGAGATCCTTTTGCGATCGCGCCATGGCGGTTAATATTTGAGCTAAATTGCTATTCTCTATTACCTGCTTACTGATTTCTTGGATGGAATTTGTAATTTCATCGATGGCCGTGGTATTCTTGCTATTAATTTCATCTAAAATAAGCATAGCCTGCCGCACACTTTCAGATACTGATTTCATTTTATTAATTTCATTAACGATCTCCTCAATATTATTTTTATTTTCAGTAGAAGCCGTTACAATATTGTTGAGCATATCATAAGCTGTTTGCGCCAAATGAGAGCTTTTATTTATATCGTTCATGCCTTTTGAGATTGTTTGAGTTGCATCTTGGATATTTTTAAGAATCGTATCAATAATCTTTTTAATATCCCCGCTGCTCTGCGCCGATTTATCAGCCAGTTGAATTACTTCATTGGCTACAACTGAAAATTCCTTGCCTTCCTTCCCCGCTCTTGCGGCCAAGATTGAAGCATTTATGGCAATTAAGTTGGTGCGCACGGCTATGTCATTAATCACTGCCATTATATTCTGAATTCTTAATGTGTTCTCGCTTAATGTGTTTATTATTTCAGTTGCCGATATGGTTGACTTAAGAGTTTCACCCATGGCTTGGTTGCTGTTGTCTACTATTTTTGACCCTTCTGTGGCAGACTGCTTGGTATTATCAGCGCTTTCATAACTGTCGGAAGATTTTTGTGTTACGTCATTAACATAATCGAAGAGCAAAGCAATCTGCTGCTCTGTATCCAAAAGCTGTTTTGCCTGATGGGAAATACTGTCGTTTACCATATGCATGGTATTATTTATCAGGTTTGCGGCCTGCCCTAATTGGGTGGCGGCAGCCGCCATATCTTCACTGAGATGGAATAGATGCTGAGTATTATACAAAAGGGTATTAAACATACCTCTGAAACTTAAGGGTTCCGCGTTGTATGTGGCAAAGACTATGCCGTCTTTCGTAAATTTATTAATATGAGGAATTAAATCCTTATCAAAAAGGGGCAGGGCGACAGCCTGAGACTGTTTGGAGATTAATTGATTGAGGACGCCCGAAAAAGCTTGAACGCTGAAATCGCCTTTGCGCATCTGTTCGGGGACAACAATGTCCACGACTGCGGAATGTCCTCGAAGAGCCTTTGCTGCATCAGCGGCGCCTTTAAAGACAGGTTCCCAGAATATTTCTTTATCCGGCAAAAGGATGGCAATCCTGAAAGTCTGGCTTTTACTATTTTCCACGGGTTTTGCCAGTGTCTGGCTTGCTTTATCGGATAATATTTCTCCTGAATCTGCATGCCAGTATTTGTCGCAATTCTCTAAATTAACCTCCTCCAAATCAGTGAGCAGCCTGGTTACCATGGGTTTTTTTCTGGTAACCAGGTAATTATAGAGATGAATTACGGGATTATATCCCTGCATATAGGGGTTTTGGGAGAGGGTAGCGGAAATAAGACCCGTCTTTAGGAAGCGGATAGTCTCTTTTGTGATATCGTGGGTAACAATTTTAATTTCTGCTGTTTTGCCCATGTCTTTTAAAGCTTTGGCGGCTGCTGCGGGTGTGGTGCCTTCCGCAATATAAATTCCTTTTAGATCAGGATATTTATGTATTAATTCTTTTGTGAAATTATATGTTTTTTCATACTCTTCGAATTCTTCCAGTACTTCCACTATCTCAACAGCCGGATATTTAACGGCCAACATGCTGACGAATCCTTTTCTGCGTATATTCTGCGACGATCTTTTAAAGCTATTTAATAAGACTGCCACTTTACCCCTGCCATTTATTAAGGTTCCTAAGATATTAGCGCACTGCTCACCTTCCAAATAACTATCCGCTCCTACGTAACAGAGACGCTTACATGAAATCGATGTTATGCTGTTATAATCGTTAATAATTTCGAGAATAGTATTTACCATTTTATTGTATTGGTCTATCAGATCGTTTATATATCCGTTTGTCTTATTCTGCAGGGGTTTTGCCATGATACTCTCTAGTTTAATAGTAATATTTCCCCTGGCCAGTTCGGAGAGGGCGATATTATATAGTTTCAGATCGTTGTTTATTAAAGAGTGTTGGGCTTTCCTTAATCTTTCAATCGGCTGTGTTATACGCAGGCGTATAAACATATAGGTACTTGCCACGGATATAAAAACGAGCACGAGCAAAATTAACGTTATAATATTTAGAGGGATATTGAGAGTGAACTGCAAAATATGTAATGCCAATAGTATTAGGATTAAAAACAAACTTACCAATATAGATATTTTTAACAAATCTATTTTAAATTTGATCATGTCTTTATTCTCTAGGCTACACTAGTTACTTATATTATATGAGACTTTTCTTATTATTGCCAGAGAAAATTTACCTGCTTATTTTTAAAATAAGCTGTTTTGAATTAATGGGGCCTAATCATGAAAAATCGCTTGGACATATTTTTTTTGACATCTTGCACCTTTTATATATAGACTGTGTTCTATAATTTACATTTCTTAAGGAGTCGAAAATGAAACTACTAAAAAAGAGTCTATTACTTGTTCTGATATTTGTTCTGACTATTATTTCTTGCAGTGTGGATTTAAAGACATTGGAAAATTATACCGATACATATGTTTCCTACAGCAAAGCGGATTCAAAACTGCATGAAGCCAAGCCTTACGGAATTGTTATTACCAAAGAAAATGGCGATTATTTTTTATCTGTTTGGTATGAGACTATTGATGGCGAAAAAACTACCGGCAAAGAGAAATTAGCCGTTGCGGGCGGAAATTATCAGCCCGGTGAGGGGAAATTAATTAACTCCATTAATGTAAATGGTGACAGTATAACCTGTCAGGTATCGGAAGCACTCTATGACATAATCCAGATCGGACCAATGTTAACGGAGTGGTACTGCAAAAAGTTTAATCCCGAAATGCTGTCTGTCTCGACGTTACCCTGGAAGATGCCGGTGTACGGCTTGATAAGTTTACTCAACTAAACTCGGATATATCCAGGGAAAGAGGCATCTTTAGTTACAAACGGCTTGAAAATGCGGGGGAAGTACTGAAGATTGATAAAGATGATAAAGGCATAATGGTTGAACTGAAGAGCATCGGAAACGTGAGCATAAGACTGTCAAATCTTCTCGATATAGAAAAATATCAGAAATTGAAAGAAGGAGACCGTGTAAGCTACAGAGGAAGAGTTGTATACATCCAGCTGCCTTTTGTAGAAGAGGATCCTGTCGTATTAATTCTTGATGATGTGGTCTATTGAATAATTCTCGAGCTTCTTGCAAAAATGTTATTTTTGCAAGAAGCTCCTTAAATGGAAATTGCTAAATTATTATGGTATAAAGAATAAGTATTTTACTAACTTAATATATTTTGAGTTTTGCAATTTCCTCTCTTAATAATAAATACAAACTCTCATTAAATCTTGATTATCGATGTTGATAAAAAAAGAATATTTGACAAAAAGTAAGATATTTTATACTATTGTGATAATAGTGTGTACCTTAACGCAAAGATAGTGGATAGAGAATGATTACGATTAAAGATATAGCAAAAATAGCACATGTATCTATCGGGACTGTAGATCGAGTTATACATAACCGCGGAAGATTCTCGGATAAAACCAGGAAAAAGGTTCAAAAAATTATCAAGGATACCGGTTATAAAACTAATATCATCGCCAGGCAACTCGTTAAATCCAAAACCCATAATTTCGGAATTATTATGCCGTATCCCCATCAGAACGATAACTACTGGCAGATTTCAAAAAAAGGTATGGAAGAAGCAAAAATCGCGCTGGCACATTTTCAAATAAATTTCAGGTTTTATTTCTATGACCGCTATCTGGACAATTCGTTTATCAAGGAGTACAAGCGGGCGATCGAAGAAGATAACGACGGATTTTTAATAGCACCGGTACTTTCGCAGCTGGTGGAAAAGTACCTTAATGAATATCCCCCGAAAATACCTTATGCGCTGTTTAATGCCGATATTCCCAAATGCAATAAACTATCATTTATAGGGCAGGATTCATACCTAGGGGGTATGACTGCCGCCAAGCTTATGTCTATTCTCATCCAGAACAGCGGGCAGCTGATAGTAATTGTAACTACGCCCCCGGATTATCACATCAACATAAGGGCAACAGGATTTCAGGAATTTTTTAGCAATAATCCGCTGGTTTCAATACAGCAGTACTCTCTGCCGGATATTGAGGAGTTTAATGCCTTTGACAAATTGACAAAAAAAATAGTGGATGAAAATAAGGAATTAAAGGGCATATTTGTAACCAATGTCTCCACCCACTATTTTGCAGATGCCATATCTTCTTTGAAATTGCATAAAAAAATTTACATAATCGGTTACGATCTGATCAAAGAAAATATAGAGTGCTTGAAAGATGGTACGGTAGATTTTATAATAAACCAGCAGCCCTTACGCCAGGGATATGAAGGGATTATGGCATTATATAGCAAGATTGTATTGAAGCAGGAAGTAATTAATGAAAAACTGCTTCCGATTGAGATAATTACTAATGAGAACTTGGATTCTTATATTAAGAATTATAGTTACGAATCATACTAAGTAGACGGAGGTTTTAAGTACTCCTTGGAAGGAGGTGAGTGTTTGTATAATTGCGTTAACGTTAACACAATGAAATTGAGGAGTGATTATGAAAAATGAGCAATATGTAATTGGAGTTGACTATGGAACCGATTCGGTGCGGTCTGTCATTGTGGACACTGCTGACGGAGAAGAAATTGCCAATTGCGTTGAAATTTATCCGAGGTGGGCGGACGGAATGTATTGTGACGTGATGAAAAACCAATTCCGCCAGCATCCGCTTGATTATATTGAAGGCCTGGAAAAAACCATTAAAGGAGTGCTTGCCCAGGCAGGAGGCAACATTAAAGATAAAATCAAAGGACTGTCTATTGATACCACAGGTTCAACACCTGTCGCGGTAGACAAGGAAGGAACACCGCTTTCTCTTGTGCCGGGCTTTGAAGATAACCCCAATGCCATGTTTATCCTCTGGAAGGATCATACAGCCATAGCGGAAGCAAAAGAAATCAATGAGTTGGCAAAGTCATGGGGCGGGATTGACTATACAAAATATGTAGGTGGTGTTTATTCCTCGGAATGGTTTTGGGCCAAGATCCTGCATATTCTGCGCGAAGACGAGGGAGTAAGACGACAGGCTTTCTCCTGGGTCGAGCACTGCGACTGGCTGCCGGGCTTATTATGTGCTCATACGGATCCGTTAAAACTAAAGCGGAGCCGCTGCGCTGCCGGCCATAAGGCTATGTGGCATAAGTCGTTCGATGGTTTACCGTCGGATGAATTTTTAAAGAGGCTGGATCCGCTTTTGGCGGGTTTAAGAAGCAAGCTGTACAGCGAAACCCACACAAGTGATGTAAGGGTGGGGAATCTTGCCGCGGAATGGACTGACCGTCTGGGATTGACAACGGATGTGGCAATAGGAGTTGGGGCTTTCGATGCACATATGGGCGCTGTGGGCGGTGAGATAAGACCTTATGTTTTGAGTAAGGTTATCGGGACTTCAACCTGTGATATGCTTATTATGCCGCTTGATGATTTCAAGGATAAATTAGTGCCCGGTATATGCGGGCAGGTAGAGGGATCCATTGTGCCGGGAATGATGGGACTGGAAGCGGGGCAGAGTGCATTTGGGGATATTTATGCCTGGTTTAAAGATATTATGTTATGGCCCATAGAGAATATTGCGGGCAGCAATTTGAAAAAGAGTTTAACCGTCGAATTATCCGATCAAATTATACCGGTGCTTTGTGCGCAGGCTGAAAAAATACCGGTTGCAGAGTCAGGAATTACTGCACTGGATTGGCTGAACGGCAGAAGAACGCCGGATGCCAATCAGGCTTTGAAAGGTGCTGTTTCAGGTCTCAGTCTGGGAAGTAACGCCCCGCGTATTTTTAGGGCACTTGTTGAGGCAACAGCCTTCGGGGCAAAAAAAATTGTAGAGCGCTTTATTTCGCAAGGAATAGAGATTAAAGAAGTAATTGCACTGGGCGGTGTGCCTAAAAAGGCACCCTTTGTTATGCAGATGCTTGCAGACGTATTGGATATGAGTATTAAGGTGGCAAGATCCGAGCAAGCATGTGCCCTGGGTGCGGCCATGTTTGCGTCAGTTGTTTCAGGCATTTATGAAAACATAGAGCGGGCTCAGGAAGCCATTGGAGCAGGATTCGAAAGCGAGTACCGCCCAAATGAGGAAAACGTTAAAAAATATAAAAAATTATATAAAAAATATTCTGAATTAGGAGAGTTTGTTGAGAAACAGATCCTAAAGGAGCAATGAAATGAGTAATTATAAAGACCTGAAACTAAAGGCTTATGAATGCAATATGGAACTTCCCCAACACGGATTGGTCTTTTATACATTCGGGAATGTAAGCTGTATAGATAAGGAGATGGGCGTTTTTGCCATTAAGCCTAGCGGAATCCCTTATAGCGATCTCAAGCCCGATGATATGGTTGTCGTCGATCTGGAAAACAATATTGTCGAGGGTGGTTTTAAGCCATCCTCCGATACAAAAACTCACTCCGTTTTGTACAATCATTTTCCCAAAATAGGCGGGATTGTCCATACCCATTCGACATATGCCATGGCCTGGGCCCAGGCTAAAACCCCCATTCCTGTTCTGGGCACAACACATGCGGACCATTTGGCGGCGGATATTCCGTGTACCAAAGTAATGAGTGATGAGGCAATTCTCCATGATTATGAAACCGAAACTGGAATGCTTATTGTCGAAACCTTTAAGGAATTTTCTTATGAAGAGATATCCATGGTGCTTGTTGCCTGTCATGGACCCTTTACCTGGGGCGTTACACCGGAAAAGGCTGTGTATAACAGTGCGATTCTTGAAGAGTTGGCAAAAGTGGCTTATTTAACAAAGCAAATTAATAAAGATGTGAATCGCATCAAAGATACCCTCATATATAAACACTACAACAGGAAGCATGGGATTAATTCATATTACGGACAAGATTAAACTTAATTTTAGGAGATAAAGATGGACAATATAGCAAAAGTTAGACTTGGCATAATTGCGGTGAGCAGGGATTGTTTTCCCATTGAATTATCAAAAAAACGGCGGAAAAATGTTGTCTCCGAATGTAAAAAAACAAGCATTCCCCTTGTAGAAATATCTACCGTGATTGAAAACGAAAGGGATGTTTTAGCGGCATTGGCGGAGATAGAGAGCGCGCAGATAAATACTCTGGTTATTTATCTGGGCAATTTCGGGCCGGAAGGACCCATAAGCATGCTTGTGCAAAAGTTTTCAGGCCCGGTAATGATCATAGCTGCGGCGGAAGAAAGCCAAAAGGACCTGTATGACGGACGGGGAGATGCCTATTGCGGTATGCTCAGTACTTCTTACAATTGCGGGTTAAGGCACTTGCGACCCTTTATTCCGGAATATCCCGTGGGCACATACGATGAAGCTGTGGAAATGGTTAAAGATTTTTTTCCTATAGCACGAATTCTTTTAAGCCTGAAGAAATTAAAAATATTTTCTTTTGGCCCGCGGCCCCAGGATTTTTTAGCCTGTAACGCGCCCATCAAGGCTTTGTATGATTTGGGAATCGAAATAATGGAGAACAGCGAATTAGACCTGTATGATATTTTCAAGTCGGCAGCCGGAGCACCCGAAATTCAAAACACAGTTGACCAAATGAAAAAAGAATTGGGAAAGGGTAATAAATTCCCAGATATATTAAAAAAGCTAGCCCAGTATGAGGTTGCCCTGAAGAAATTCTTAAGGGACAATCTTGGCGCCAGTGAGTATGGTATTTTTGCCAATAAATGCTGGCCGGCTTTTGAAAAATATTTTGGTTTTGTTCCCTGTTATGTAAACTCAAGATTAGCTTCGTGCGGCATCCCCGTTTCATGTGAGGTTGATATTTACGGTACTTTAAGTGAGTATATTGCAACGTGCGCCACCGAAATGCCGGCCACAATATTAGATATAAATAACACTGTGCCGTATGATATGGTAGAAGCGGCTAAAAGTAAGATTAAGGATTACATGTCAAATGATTTATTCATGGGATTTCATTGCGGAAACACACCGGCAAGCTGTATGGCAAGCGCGGAGATGAAGTACCAGTTGATTATGCACCGCTTAATGGAGCCGGATAAAGAGCCGGATATTACCCGTGGAACACTGGAAGGCAGAATTCGCCCGGGTGACATTACTATTTTACGACTCCAGTCCACTGCGGACACTAAACTTATGGCCTATATGGCGCAAGGGGAAGTTCTGCCGCTGGAACCGAAATCATTCGGGAGCATTGGTGTATTTGCGGTTAAGGAAATGGCGAGATTCTACAGACACGTGTTAATAGAAAAACGCTTTCCTCATCATACCGCGGTTGCTTTTCAGCATTGCGGCAAGAGCATTTTTGCTGCTTTTAAAATGATGGGAGTCGGGGATACCTTTTTTAACCAGCCCAAGCAGATGCTGTATAAAACTGAAAATCCGTTTAAATGATTCTCTTTTGAAGGATGCCGTATCGTACATTTATTCAGAGATGCAAATGGTATGGACTTAAATCCGGGATAACGGTAATATTAATGAGAAAATTGCTATTATAAAAAATAGAGAGAACAAAGGCTATTCAGGTAATGTAGGCCGGTGGAGGTTTTATGAAGCTTATCGAAACAGATTTTAATAATTTCAAAGCAGTGGAAATTATAACAAAAAGTATGCGCCTTGCCGTAACTACGGATTTCGGACCGCGAATTGCATTCTGGGGAAGGCCGGACGGAGAAAATCTCCTGTTATGGGCGCCCGGAAAACATTTACGCAAGAAGTGGGAGCTGCTCGGTGGTCACAGGGTTTGGGTAACGCGCCCCCTGGCCGATGAATGTGAGGAAACGTACCTGCAGGACAATTACAAATGCCAAGTACGGCGTATTGATTCCGGCTGGACCATCACATCACCTGAAAATGCTTTTAACTGTACACAGCGTGGTATAACATTAAAGGTACTTGGTGAGAATATAGTGGAAGTAGATAATTTTTTAGTTAATAAGGGGGATATGCTCTATAGCGGCGGTATATGGGCGTTAACCTGTACTGTGCCCCGGAAGACAACACGCTACGGCATCCCATTGGGAGAGGATAATGCGTGGGATTTTTGCAGGATCGTTATGTATAGAAAATGGAATGGGCACAGCGGCGGTTATAACGACGATCAGTTTAGCTTTAGCCAGGATATGATGCTTGTTCAGCCCAAAGGAAAAGAAAATAAGAGAATGGTGCAGGCGCATAAAGGTATTATTGCCATGCATGATCCCGAAAGAAATATTATGTTTGCCAAGAAAACAAGCTACAGCCGGGAAGCAAATTATCCTCATGGATGCAATATGGCGGTGTATATAGGGCCTGAAAATTTTATGGTGGAGATGGAAACAATGGGCGTTGAAAGGACGATAAAGCCGGGTGAATATATACGTAATAAAGAGCTATGGGTGCTTGAATCGGCTGAGATAGGGCTTGATTCGAAAGTATTGGAGCAGTTATTTGAAAAAAGCAATAAATAATTTTTTGATAGTTTAAAATTTTTTTAAAATATTCCTTGACAATTTTTATGTGATTATATAGAATCGATCATCTCATGCGAGATTTTTTACAATAATGCGTTAACGTTAACGTTAAGCAAAAAACTTTA
>Ga0315549_1000945_pt1 | contig 32334 bp, 21 predicted proteins | sample SalMarSW160200MG_FD_203101 | JGI IMG/M metagenome (GOLD analysis project Ga0315549, IMG submission 203101) | Salt marsh sediment microbial communities from the Plum Island Ecosystem LTER, Massachusetts, United States - Salt Marsh Sediment SW1601-200 ... | reverse complement strand
TTTTTCCGAGACTATCTTCCAAGATTTTGGTGGCCATTTCGCTCATACGAATCCTCTCGTCCACTTTTGCTTTGTATCGTTAATAGGTTTTAGCTTGACGATTTAAAGGTATCTACAGTCTATTTCAGTGTATCTTATGGCTATTTTCGTTTTCTGAAGAGTTTAACATTGTCTAGCTCTGTGACATATTCAAAGCCGACTTCTAGCAACTGTTCTGCTTCCTTTAGTGTCGTAGCTGTTCTAACGCTGAAGGTATCGTTTACTGTTTTGAAGATGGCAGCTTCTAGGTGTATGTAAATTAAGGTGTTGTTGATGTCTTTGTGTCCAAGAGTTTCTTTGACGTATAGGATGTCTCTTGTTTTATGGTAGAGTGTTGTTCCTTTGAAGTGACGTAATGTTTTGAAGGTTATTTTAAGCAGTCTAGGATTGTTCAATTTTCTCGAAATGGTTTTTCTTCTTTCCGAGAAGTTAATGGTCCAATTTCTAAGTTGTTGAGTTTGTGTGTTACGGAAGATATATTCTGTGTTTTTTGGTAGTAATTCAAGTCTTGCTGCTAAATGGCTGCTTATGTTTAGGATTCGTGGGTTGCTTCCTTTTTCCGGATCGTTGACTGTAACTGTTCTTCTTTCAGTATCAATGTTGAACCAGTTGAGACTCCATGCTTCGCCTGGTCTCATACCTGTTTCCTTGAGGAGTTGGAGGAATGTACCCAGTCTTCTGCTGCATGCTGCAATTAGTTGGTCAATTTCAGCTTCTGTGGGTATGAACGGTAGTTTGGTTACTTGTTTGTATTTTGGTGGATCCCATTTTTCCCCTAGAAACTTTAGAAATGTTGTATAGATGTTTACTACAAGATGTTTACTGTTTGTAGACCATGTTTCTTGTTTAGCAATTGCTCCCTTAACTGATTCGGGATCAAAGATGTTGACTTGTCGTCCTGCCATGATCTTTAAGACATCAGGGTATTTGTTTATTGTAGATTGTTTGTAGCCTTGTTTTTTCATCCACCACGCAAATTCAAAGAGCTTGCTTTTGACTTCCCCAGAGTATTTTGTGGCCCCCGCGACCTGATTTTCTGTTCGGGTTTCTACTTCGACCAAGTTTTTCGCCCTCGTTGTCTGAGAGGCGCAGATTTGGCGATTAGAAAGTAAGCTGGAAAGCATATTTAATGGCTTTCTATGAACTCTTTGGACACGTTCAGGTTCTTTAGAGCGATTCCAACTTGTCTTGCTGAATCTGTAGCCGCATTCTCGGCATAGGTAACGTTGTATGTCGCCATCATTGGTTTGTCGGATCCCATCCTTCCATGTTTTGGTGGAGCCACATTCTGGGCAGGTTGGGACCTGATTTGTCATTGTTAATCCTCAGGGTGGAGAAAGATTCGCATCATTTGACCGGGTTTAGTTTCGAGTTTCCATCTTATTTCCCATGGAACTGTTATTCGTCCGTCAGAGGATAGTTTGGCAAAGAATTCTTCTTTAATTGGGCTCCATTTGCTTAATGATTCAATCTTTATTCTCAAAAATCTGCCAGATTCAAGTTTGAGGTGTTGCCTGATTTCTATGGGGATTTGGATGCGGTTTTCAGCCTGCAGCAATGCAAGGAATTGTATTGTGTCATCTTTCCGCATCTTTCGTCATCTCCTTACATCTTTTTTGTTCTTTGGACAACGTTTGTCATCTTTCCTCAACGGGTGATACAATTGTTTTGAGCCCTGTTTTTGAAAAGCAAGCTGAAAAACTCCCTGTTTTGTACGTGGGGAAGGGAGGGGAGTAGGGTACAACGACAACTACAGAATCAGAGGATTTTTTCCTGATTATTGTCGGTTTCCTCCTTCCTCAAGAATTTGAACAAGTGTCTCCACTTCTTGTTGTGTTACCAACTTTTTGTGGTAGTAGAAGGTGTATTCTATAATATTGGAGAGGTGATGCTTTAGTCTAGTTTCTCCGATGAGGTTGTCTAGTTGGTTCCAATGTTTTGTGTTCTCTAATGTCGTGAGGAAACGGTTTACTAGTGTGGTTAGATGCGAACTTTGCGTCTTTTTGGAAAAACTGTTGTGGTTGTTGGTCATTAGGTCCACCTCCACCAGCCCTCAGGATCCATTGCTAATTTTCCTTCATCAACGAGTTTTTCGAAGAGGCTTTCTGTTTCAGATTGAGTAATGTTGGGGTCGAGTTGTTTGGCTAAGTTTTCGAAATCTTGTTGGGTTCCAAATAAAAACTTCTCCCTTAACCTAGACTCGAACTCAGATATTCCCAAAATTTGTAGCTTTTCTTCGGTGCCACTAATTTCGGGTTCCTTTAAGGTTTTAGAGTCTTGTTTGGGTTCTAAAGGCTCTAGAAAATATTCCTCCCTGAAAAGCTTTTCTATAAAATATTTTGTTAGGTCGCTGCTTGAGTTTATGGCGTGTTTTTCTCGTTCTACTAGATTGTTGTAGAGGAAAATGTTTTCTGGGGAGGAATGATTTTGGAGACCTTCCAGCCAGTTTTTGAGGTCTTTTTCGTGAAAGAAGGGCGTAGATCTTCTCAGCGAATAATAGAGACGACTTTCAGACTTTTTCAACGGATAAACTAGGCGCCGTCTTTTGTCTTCTGGGTCCTGTATGGTGTCTACCCAGCCGATGTCTCTTAAGAGTTCCACATACTTGTAGACGCTTTTTTTGCTAACTTTCTCTGACATTGTTTCGTTGTGTTTTTCCACTAGTTCTTCGTAGTTGGCCGGTCTGTTGAATGATACGATTATTTTGTGATAAAAAGCTACGATATGTCCAGGTATTCCTGCTCTGGTGGTTTCTTCGAAGTTTTTTAGCAGTTCAAGGGCTGTTAGGTAGTCGTGGATGGTTGCCATCCAGTATGGGTTTTTGTTTAGGAGAATGTATGGTCTTTGGTAAATGTTGAGTAGGCAGTTAAGCTCTATTAATGCTACGAAATGTAGATAGTCTCTCATGTCTCTGGATAATGTAGAGTGGTAGATTCTGCTCAGTTGGTTAGAGTAGGGTATCACTACGTTGTTTACTATGCATAGTCTACCTGTGAGTATGTCCATAAATTCTTGTAGGTTACTGAATTCTTGGTCGGTTTTGCGATCAAATTTCCATGGATATGCTTTCTTTTCGCCTATCAGTTCTATGGCTGCTTTGATCTTTTCTTGGTCCAAGTCAGGTGTAACTGTGAAGCCTCTTGTGGCTAGGTCCTCGATGTATTTTGTTTCTGTGGTGCAGAAGATGCAGGCTGGCCAGCCTTTAAGAACTACATGCATCGTTCGCAGGGCTCCGCCTCCGGGTTTGTCTGTGAATTTGTAGCTGATTTGGGGTGCGTCATGGCTTAGGACTGGTCTTAGGCGCATGTAGGTTTCTAGATGAGGCGATTCTAAGAAAACCAGTATCTTTCCTTGCAGGTTTACTAGGTAGTAGGCTCTTCTTAGGCGGTCTCGCCACCTTTTCTGGGCTGCCTCATAGGCTTTTTTGTCGAATTTTCCTTTGTCGTCGTTGTAGTCTTCTTTTTTTGGTTTATCTTCTATGGGGTCGATTTCTTCTTGGTTTTCTGCGTCTATGAGGGCTCCAAAGTCGTGGACTAAGGCGGTGGGGGAGAGTCCTCCTAGCATCCATATGGTTGATTGGCGAAAGTAGCACAGAGTTTGGGTTACATTATATGTTTTGCCTGTAGATGATGGTCCTTTCAGGAATAGGTTCTGTGGGTTTTGGGAGTAGGCACTCAGTGCTGTTAGGAAGACCATTCGTTTGATTGCTTGATCCTTCTTAACTGTCTTGTCTAGATGGCTCATGTAAACTTCAAGAAGGTTTGGATTTGTCTTTAGTTTGTGTAATGCTTTGTTTTCTTGGGGTTCGTTTATCATGAATGGTTAGCCTCGTTGTTTGAGTTTTTGTCTGTATATTCGGTCGTGGTTTTCGTCGTAGAGCCAGTAGCAGTAGATGTAACCTTCTTGATGATATCGGGTGCTGATTGTTGCGTTGTTCTGTTTCAGTATGTTTTTGGCTCGGTTCCATTTCTCTGGGAAGTTATCTTTTTCTTCTGCAACTTCGAATGTTCCGAGTTTTTGGGTGTTAAATTCTGTAAAGTTTAGATTGAAGTTAATTTCTGAAACTGCTTGAGACTCTTGATCTGTTACGTCGTATTTTTGGGCGATTTTGTTTCTAAAGTCAAAGCATGCGCTCTCAATTGTGTTAACAAAGTCCAAAAGAGCAGCTTCTACTTTTTCGTCCACCTTTTTTACCTCTCAAAAACCGTTTCCAATTTCTCAGGACTACCACTTGTTCGGCGTTCTTTAGACCAGAAAATCCAGCTCTTAGATGTTTTTTGACCATTGATTTTTTCTTGGAGAAGCAGTTCTAGGCAGTGTTTTAGGGCTGTGTTCCAGTTTCCGATGTTGCAGGCAACTCTGATGTTTTCGATGCCCTGGGGGATTTTTGTTGTTTTTAAGTAGTTTATTACTCGTTCTTTGATTTGTTCCATCGTTGATGCCTAATGTTTTAATAGGCAAAAGGTTTAACTTAGCCACTTTCTGAAAGAGATTGGGTTAGAAATGGTCAGTGGGTAACCTTTTGGGGCTAAAAAGGGTGTCAGTTAGTGACCAAATCAAGAAAGAAGATGGACAGTTAGTGACATTTGAAGGTGAAAAATTGTCAGTTAGTGACACTTCTGAAGAAAAGAATGACAAGTTGGATGTTGATGATGCGATAAGGCGTATACTTTCTGGTGGAGCAAAAACTCCAAGAGATCTTAAAAAGGCTGTTATTAACGTAATCGAGGTTTCTGAACGAGTTTATCACCGACACTTGAAACGGCTTGTAGAAAAAAACGAAGTGGAGAAAGTGCCTAGAAAAAATTCTGCTGGTCGCCTAATTTTAAAGTACAATCTTAAAGAAGTGCCGAACGAAGTAATAATATTGCCAGAATGGCGTCCCTCAGTAGCTGGATTTTCTAAGAAGCTTTGGGAGTTGGTTGCTTGGATTCGTTATAGTCCAGGAGGCTGGTCATGTGACGATGAAGAGATTGAGAAAGCTTATGTTATTATTCCTCTGTTCAGATATTCTGTGGATTTTCCGGAAGTTAAAAAGTATCATTTGGATCCTGACAGGTATGTCTACGAGTGGCCACAAAATTTTAAAAGAGACTTAAAGATTGGTTGTCCCCTTCCTAGGTTTTTTAGCCTTAAGACGATTTATCAAGCCAAGTTGGTTGGAGATGTAAATGAATTTGAATTAAAAGATGCTCCTTCCTTTCTTGGCGTTAAGGATTTTGTAGACAAAGACAGTGCCAAACGGCAGATAGCAGTTGTGGTCTGCAGAAGACCTGATGATAAACTTCAGGTGACTCGAGTTGAATTTAATCCTTACTCCTCAAAACAGTGGGTCGTGGCGCTCTGTAAGGAGCATAATGCGAGATGTCTTAATGTTACATCCTTTACAGAGGAAGCACTAGTTAGAAGGATTGTGTTTCGGTTAGATAAGGTGCTTAAGGAAAAAAAGCTTCTTATCCCTTCTAGGTATTCTTTGTTGTTGAAAGATCTACGTTTATTCAGTTTTAGATACACTCCGCCACCAGAACCGCATAATTATGACGAGAAGAGGATGTTGCAGGATTACATGGAAACTGCTGGGAATTTTGTTCATGCACTTGCAGCTTCGGTTTCATGTGCTGACCGCTAAAAGACAAATGAAGCAAAAGGATGTTACTTAAAAATAGATTAAAGATTTGGTGATCAGTAACCATTTTCTAGTACATCAAAACTTTCTGATGTTCCAAAGACAAATGCTGGACCCACCTACTAGACAACTGCAGCCTATGGCAACCCCGACAACACGAAACACAAAATCTCCTTGAAAATGTTTGCGATAAGTAGCTTGAACTAGAACTAAAATTTAGTTCTGTGCGCAAAGTAGCTCCCCAAGTTTTTTATTTGGCACAATTTATCTTCTCTTTGGAGCTTTGTATGGACAAGTTTGAGGGGTCTATTTATCAGGTTCTTTCACGTTCGCCTGTGACTGCCAAGGTGGTTGCGAAGTTGAAGACATTTCATAAGACTTTGAGAGCTCTAATGCATTTGGTCTTACAAAAAAAGACGTATATTACAAGAATTTCGGAAGAATTCATCATTTCTTGGAGCGACTTGCTATGAGTAAAGTATCCACTAAGCGATATACTGTTGGTTTCAAGCATGTTGGTGCAGCCTATGATGAAGCTTTGATGCTCTTTAGAGAGTTAAACGAGAGAGGAAGTTGGGACGAGGTTGTTAAGGCTGCATATGAAGAGAATGTTCTTAAAAAGAGGAGTTCAAAATGGATCCAAGTATTGCTACGTTATACGAGAAAAAGATATTTTAGGAATAATTCGCTTTTGCCTGAAGGAAATTTTTTAACAAAGTTTCTTAATGCAGTTAATTCAAATCAAGCGCGAATTCAAGCCCTCTTTCAATACATTTGTGAGTCGCACCCTCTGGTGGACCGTTTGGTGGTCGAGTTAGTCGGATCTAACTTGAAAAGTTATAACTCCTTTCGCTTGACTAAGCCTTTCTATAGCGACTTTATTTCTAAAGAGGCTGAAGTGCACCCTGAACTAAATGAGTGGGCAGATTATACTAGAGAAAAATGGCGTCGTGACTTCTATGCTTTTCTTAGATCTTCAGGTCTAATGGAGAAGCATCCAAGCACCCTTGTTAAGAAATTCATCATCAAGCCTGAAACATTCGCCTTTTTTCTTTACAATCTAATTGATAAAGGATTATCTCCCTCTGAAATCTTTGACAGCCACTTATGGAAGCGTTACTTCTTAACTCAGGAAGACATCGAAGAAAAATTGTCTGAATGCCAAGTTAAAGGCTGGCTTCAATATCGTGGTTTAGGAACAATCTATGAACTTGTACCCAAATTCAGTTCTTTGGAGATGTGGATAGATGCCGTTGAATAGAGAAGCTTTTCGACAATTAGAAGAAAGAGTTGTTGAAACTCTGAAGGGAAAGACCCCATTACTGGAGGTTCCTTACTATGTTTGCCTCTATCATCCGAGAGATGAGCTTGAGATTTTGGAGAATTTCTCAAATATGGTTCTTCGTCTAAGAAACAAAAGATTTTCTGCAGAAACAATAAAGCTTTCTGATTTAATGATAGAGATATTAGACGAGTCTGGGATGCTTTCTTCTGAAATAACAAAGAATGAGGAAGAAATGAGAGAGGAGTTGGCTAGGGATTTAAGACGAGTGCTTTCTGTTGGAGTTGTTGAAGCATTAAAGGAACGTTTGAAAGAGAGAGAAATCAGTCATTGTGCTGTCCTTCTGAGGTATGGGGCATTATGGCCTTTTGTGCACCTTTCTCATATTTTTCTATCCTTAAATGGCTGTGTTCAGTGTACCTTAGTGGTGCCTTACCCGTCTGATATTGGAGCGGGTTATCCGTTAAACGAGCGGAGTAAAGGAATTATTGATTATTATAGAGCGGAGACGGTTGATCTAAGATGAAGATAATTGAAATATTTGAGAAAAAACCGACGAGACGAATATCACGCGTTGTGATGGTAGACCAACATGATGAACAAGTTGTACGCACTGAAGTTGAAGAATATGTAATAACTGATCAGATCCGTGGATTGATTCAAGATTTCATAGATCAATTTTTGGAGACTCGTATGGGGCGTGAGTCTGATGTATGTTCATGGGTATCTGGTTTCTTTGGATCTGGAAAAAGTCATCTCTCTAAGATGCTTGGATACCTCTTATCAAATCGAGAAATAAGCTTCGAAGATGGTACCAAAGCTAACGTAGCAGATTACTTCAGTAAAAAGCATGGGCTTAAAGGAACCGGGATTCTATCTAAAGAGTTGAAGACAAAAGCTTTCTTCTACAATATGTTGAAGTTTGATAGAGCCCGAGATGAAGATCTTTCTCGTTATGTGTACAGGTCTATTCTCAAAGATTTGGGGTTCTCTGAAGTCCTATGGGTAGCAGAAATTGAGAGAATGCTCAAAGAGGAGGGTCTCTGGAAAGATTTCATTAAAGCTATTCAGGATGAGACTGGAAAAACTTGGGGTGAATTGAGAAGAAAAGAGGTTATGATGAGACCAGCTCTGGTAAAAGCTCTGATTGTTGTTAAACCGGAAACTTATCCAAACTTAACTTTGGCCCAACAAGCTGTGGAAGATCAAAAAACGGAGTTCATCTTAGGGACAGAACGTCTTGCACAGAGATTAACAGCTGAAGCAATGAACTTGGATAAGGAACAGGGTCGCGTTGTCCTGATTCTTGATGAAGTGGGTCTTTATCTAAGGAGCGCAGGAGCAAGTGGATTAACAGAACTAAACAGTCTCGCAGAGGATTTGGAAAAAGTCGGAAAAGGCAAAGTTTGGCTCGTAGCCACGGCACAAGAAGCTCTAGAGCATGTTGCCCCCGAGATTGGTGCAAGGCGTGATCAAATTGGCTGGTTACAAGACAGGTTCCCTCTCAAGTATTCTCTAGCTCCGGAGAACATACCCACCGTAGTTAATCGGAGGTTACTTGCAAAAAAAAGAACTGCCACAGCTTTTGAATTGCTGAAAAGACTTTATAATGAAAATGAAGGGCAACTTGCGTTGGCAACAACCATCCAGAATCCCGCTCATGACGAAGAACTTTTTTCGAGGCATGACTTCGATTCTTTCTCTGAGTCATATCCTCTACTTCCCTATCATATTTCTGTGATGATAGATATTTTCGCCCGATTAAGAGCTAAAGGAAGAAAAATGGGGCAGGAAACAAAACTTGCTGGGAGAGAGAGGGCGGTACTATCAGTTGTTCAGAGCATTCTTTCTGAACTTGTTGAAAAAGATGCTAAAGTTGGTACCTTGGTAACTTTTGACTTGCTCTTTGATGCCATCGATTCTGTTCTCAAAATTGTATCTGCTGATGAGAATTCGCTAATAAAAGAAAGGATAGCAAAACTTGGAAATGTTGGGAATTTAGAAGTTTCTTCTGTTGCAAAGGCTCTCTTTCTTTTACAACAGATTAAGGATTGGATTCCTCCTACGCTGGCTAATATATCAGCAGTTCTGTATCCTTATTTGGGTGTTGATCCTTCAGAGCATCTTGGCAACGTGGAGAATTGTCTAGATCTTATGGTAAAACATAGATGGGTTAAAGAGGAGGAGGGTTCGTATCGTTTCCTTTCACAGGTTGAAATATCCTTTGAGGAAGAAGTTGATGATACAGTACAGTTAATTCGCATGGGAGAAATCAGTGACAGGACAATCGAGATTGCTTCGCGTTCCTTAAAGGACTTGAAGAAGTATAATCATAAGAAGCTGCGAGTCTTCGATGTCCATTTATCGATTGATGATCAGGAAATAAGTAAAAGTGGTCATCTTAAACTTGGAGTGTATTCACCTTTTTGGGCTTCACAAATGGAGAATCCTGTTGAAGATGTAGAATATGTGAGTCTAGGAAAAGAAGATGTGGTCTATTGGGTCGGCAAAGTTAATGAACGCTTCACATGGGCAGTTAAAAGGGTCATTGCCCTCGAAAGGGTTTTGGATAAATGGACTAAAAGGGCTAGATCACCTAGGGAATTAGGAGAGCTTGATCCATATCGAAGAGAAGTAGCGAATGTAAAGGAGGAGCTCCCGCAGCTTCTGGAATCAAGTCTGAAAGCAGGAACAGTACTCTTCTACGGAACTAGGGAAGAGTTGAACGGTAAAGATTCAATAACTGACATCTTTCAGAGGTGGATGAGCCAGCTTACAGCTCAGAAATTTACTCGCTTTGATGAGGCAGCAGTTAATATATCGAAAGATGAAATTATAGGTGCCATTCTTAGATGGCGTGGCGGGCATTTGCCTTCCGTATATACGGATCTTAAACTTGTTGATTCACAGCAACGTAATATCCTTACTAATGGACCGGTAGCTCATGCCATCTTATCTGAAGTAAAGAAGCGGGGCGAGGTGAGTGGGAGTGAGATCGCTGAACACTTTGACAGCCCGCCCTACGGATGGGATGAGAGGGTAGTCCGTATAACTTTAGCATCTTTGCGCAAAAATGGAAGCATTCAGGCAGACCCTAACGTAGAAAGCTCTTTTGTGATAGGACGAAACTTCAGGAAGGCTAGTTTCAGTGTCGGAGTTGCACCTACTCAGGAGGAAAAGAAGAAAGCTAGAACGTTTATATCCGAGAAATTTGGCGTTGATGCTGGAATAACAACTGAGCAGATCTCTAAAACTTTGGAGGATCAGGCACAGGGGAAGCTTGATGCTATTCAGGATTTGACCAGAAATGAAGGTTACCACCAACTGCCCTATGCTGAAGAAATGGGTTTACTTGAAGCTGCTTTTCAAAAGCTTTTGAATAAACCTTCTCCATCTCACAAAGTTAAAGCTATCTTAGATCCTGAAATTTTAGATCCCATAGAAAATTATCTTACATTGTTGCAAGCTCTTGAAGAGTTCGTTGATAGCACTAGACTGAACCTATATCTTATAATGAGTAAATTCACGGAAATACCATTGGGTAACCTTGTTAAGCTTGATCCATCGATCGAGGAAGAAGCAAATGTTTTTCGGGAAAAGCTTGAAGGTAAAAGTTTGTTGACAGAGTGGGACACGATCTATGAAAGATTTCGAAAGTTAAAGGAGAAGTTTAAGAAAAGCTATATAGAAAACCACAAGAATTGTCAGTCCACCGTGGATAACGCTATATCCAATTTGACTAAGTGGGCTGAAAAGAAACAAATTGATAAATCACAGGTTCAGAGCATCACTGACTCTCTTGCCTCCTTTGGTTGTGAAGGAGGGAAAGAAGCGGATTATAATGAGACTGCATTCTTGTGCAATGTTTGTAGGCGAACATTATCTACGATTAGAAGCGATAAAACGCTTGTTCAGAATCGTTTAGTTGAAGAAAAGGAGAGGCTCTTGGCTCTACATGTAGAAGGGAAAGAACCTGTGTTCAAGAGCAGCATCTCCAGCACCAAGAGAATAAGCAACAAGGGAGAGTTAAGTGATGCTTTAGATGAGGCTTCAGAGTTTGTCAAGTATTGGCTTGCCAAAGGAAAGAAAGTTAAGTTGAGGGTGGAAGGCGAGACAGACAGTGGATAAGAAAGCTAGGTCTAATCTCCGAAAGGTTGTAGGTCAAGCAAGACAGCTTCTTGAAGAAGACGTTAGGACTCAGCTTAAGCGTCTGGGCATAGAAGAAGGTGGAAAAACTGTTCCTGCTGGACGATTAGCTCATCTCAGTCGTGAAGACAAAGAGGTGAGGGACAAAGTTCTAGTGGCCATCAAAAAGGAGCAGGTTAAAAATATCAAGCTTAAGGAAGCTTATGATCGTTATGTTCGGCATGTTGGTTTTACATATCTGAATCGTTTGGCTGCTCTAAGGGCCATGGAGGTTAGAGAATTAATTGGTAAGACCGTGGTTAGGCGGGATCAGTATGCGGGTATGAGTAGAAGGGAGTACGAGCTTTCTGAAAGGGAAGGTTTGAGCGATAAAGATGAGATTGCAAAGAAAAGTCTCTTTGAAGCCTTCAACGAGGTTTCCCGGGAGATTAAGGTTCTTTTTGATGTAACTGATGAGTATAGTCTTTTATTTCCGAGTCCTCGGACATTGGATAAACTTTTGGATCTTCTGGGGAAGGAGGTGCCGCAGGAGGATTGGAGCGAAGATGATGTTATAGGTTGGATTTACCAGTATTACAATTCTGAAGCTAGAGCTGAATTCAGAAAGAATAGGCGTAGGCCTAAACCCGATGATATGCCTCTTATCAGTCAATTCTACACTCCGCGTTGGCTCGTTCGAGCATTAGTTGATAATACATTGGGTCGCCTCTGGCTCGAAATGAAGAGAAGGATGCCGAAGCTTGGAGAAGTAAAGGTAGAGGTCTCAAATGAAAAGAGGTATAGAAAGCCTCAAGGTGAAACCGTTGATGAGTATTGTTCCTATGTTATTCCTGTTAAGGATCCTTCTTCGAGGCAAGGAAAAAATGTTAAAGACATTAAGGTTCTTGACCCAGCTTGTGGAAGTGGACACTTCTTAGTTTATGCTTTTAATATCCTTTACAGGATGTATCTGGAGGATCAGCCTAAAACCCCTCGCAGCGAGATTCCTCGGCTAATTTTGGAGAATAACTTGTATGGAATTGATGTTGATTTGAGGGCTGTTCAGTTAGCTGCTCTCAGCCTGTACTTGAAGGCTAAAGAGTACAATCGAGAGATAAAGATTGAACGAATGAATCTTGTGTGTGCTGATGTCAGAATAACGAATGGAGATATGCAGAAGAAGTTTATCTCACGTTTTGAACATGATGTTGATCTGCAGCGGATATTTGCCAAGCTCTTTGCAGAATTTAAATACACATACGATGTTGGGAGTCTTCTAAAGGTTAGAGCACCTTTTGAGAGTCTGCTTGAGCAGAGAAGAAAAGGAGTTCAGACTAAATTTTATCCCAAGATTATTGGTCAGAGCTCTTTTTCAAAAAAGGGGAGTGTTGAAGCCCAATCTGAGTTATCACTTTCGGAATTACAAAGAGGAACATTAGTGAAACCTGCTGTAACCTTGAAAGAAATGTTTGGGTCTCTGCTAGAGTTCGAGAAGGAAGGCATGGAAAAAAAGGATATGGGAACGATGCTCTTCGCAGGAGAAGCCGAGAAGTCTGTAGGTTTACTATCTTTGCTTATCCAAAAATATGATGTAGTAGTTATGAACCCTCCTCATGGGAGAGCGCCATCGAAAACCAAGGAATATCTTAATGTTCACTACCCAAAAACCAAAAATGATTATTACTCAGCTTTCTTGGAACAGGCCGTTGACCTATGCGATTATGATGGATACATTGCAGCTTTGACTGGAAGATCTATATTAATCACTAAGACTTTCCAATGGGTACGCGAAAAGCTATTGCCTGATAATGCACCTCCCAATTTTGTTTTAGATTTGGGATTCTATACAATTGAAGAAGCCCATGCACGATTTGCGGGGTTTATTCTTGATCGCATCTCTAAAGAAGAATATAAAACATCCAAGCATAGAAAAATTCATTTCATCAGGTTAACCAACTTCAAATGGGATGAAAAGACATTAGAATTTGAACGGGCAATATCAAGCTTGGACACAAATCAGAATTGCTACGTTGCATCTTTAGCTGAACTAGAAAAGATACCCAGAACGCCTTATAGCTATTGGGCACCTGATGTTTTACGGAATATATTTGCAAAATATCCGCCTTTAGATCGTGATCTTATAAAAAAGACTCAATTATTGAAGATTGCAGATGTTAAACAGGGATTAGCTACAGGAGATAATTCTCAATTCACTCGTTTTTGGTGGGAAGTGAGACCTCACAAAATTACTATGGATAATCTGGAAACTTTTAGAAATAAGAAATGGGTTCCTTTTGTGGACGAATTCTTTTTATTCTATTTTTTTGCCGACCTCCAAAAAGTTGTGAATTGGGAATATGACGCCCAAGAACTAAAAAAATTTGCAGATGCGACAGGAAAACCAAGAATTCAGAACGAAAGCTTCTTTTTTAATGAAGGTTTGTCTTGGAGTGCTAATCTACAACGGACTCAATTGCCGAGCCTATGGATTATCAAAAGACTACCTTTCAGGATTCTACCAAAAGGTTGCATATTTGGAGTCGGGGCACAAGGGGTTATTGTTGAACCAGAAAAAGTATGGTCATTGTTAGCAATTTGTTGTTCAAAGTTGATTTTTGCTGCATCTAGATTGATATCCTCTGAGAATAAGCAAGGCACAGGCAACACTGCGAGTTTACCCATCGCATTTCAAAACGCTAACAATAATACTCTTTACAAAATAGGGTTGTTAGCAAGAGAGGCTCATGACATACTAAAAGAGTGGGCAACAGGAGATGAGATGTCTACTCTTTTCGTCAAGCCTTGGATTTTACATGCTAAGGAATTTGATCTCTCTGATAAACCAAAAACTGGACATCCATTTGCTAAAAATTTTGAATGGCATAGTTGGCCTTCGTTAGTTCAGATGCGTAATTTGCAAAGTAAAGCTGGTTCTCTTTACGAGCTAGCAAATCTCTGCGAAAAAAGACAAGATTTTCTTAACGCTAGATTAAGGCAAATTTTAACCGAGATAGACAAAGAGGTTTATGGCCTTTACGGAGTTTCAAGTGAAGAAAAGCGGTTAATTGAACATGAATTAGAACTTCAACAAATTGGAGACACAGATGTCAAATCAGAAGTAAAATTGATAGAAAATGTAGACTTGGCGGAGCATGCAAAGAGGCTTATTTCGTTTTATATTAAGAAAATAGTAGAAACAAACTCTGATGGAATAATCCCATTGACCCTGAACTCATCAGGAAACACTTTTGGTCGAATAAGGGAATATTGGAAAAATGATTTTGGTGAAGAAAACATTGACACCATCGAGAAAGAGTTGTTGTCTATTCTTGGTAAACCCTTTGAAGAATGGATTCTTGAGGATTATTTTGATTTTCACATAACAGTTTATCGAAATAGACCCATTTATTGGCATATAACTTCTCGAAATTTTAATTCCCAGAGAAGATGTTTGGGTGCTTTTAATTGTTTGGTAAACTACCATAAATTGGACAAGGATTCCATTCCAAAGATAAGAACCAAACGTGAACAATTGAAGGGAATTATCGATGGAGTGAAATGGAAGACTGAGCGGTTGAAAAAAGAACTTCAAAAGACAAAGGACCTAGGAGATAAGAAAAGAGAACGACAGCTTCAAGAAGAATATGAGGAAAGCCTTGATGAGTTGAATGAACTTCAAGCATTTGACAAGAAACTTGCTGAGGTCTCTAATCCTAGAAAAGAACCAACAGAACTGAATGAAGAATCTAGCTGGGTGCAGAGGAAAATCGCCGAAGTAAGGGATAACGGATGGAATCCAATTATAGACTATGGAGTGCGGGTCAACATTGAACCCCTTAAAGAAGCGGGATTACTCCATCGAGCTGCTGAAAGGGTGAAGTAGATTGACCGGTCAAAGTCTGAAAGAAACCTTAAGTGCCTTGGTGGAAAAAAAGTTTTCCGAGACCAATATGCTAGTCTGGTACGATGCAGGAGGCACCATAGAACCCATAATACATCAAATAGTTCCCAAAGACGTTGACCTCATCCAATACGATGGCAGCTACCTCCAAATCAGAGCAAAAATCGATAAAGAAGGAGACCTACAGAAAAAGCGTCTCATCTACATTCCCCGAAAACCTATCAAACCAAGTTGGCTCAGAGACTACGAACTCTTCGGAGAAAGAATGGAAACCAACCTACACAAAATTCTCCATGATTCCTTCGGATTGAAGACAAACCCCGAGCTAGCGTCAGCACTCACTTCAGCCAACTGTAAACGTCTAGCAAACAAATGGGATGAAGTTCTAGTTCAAGTTGAACCCCCATTAAGCGAAGAGAAATTAGAGGAGGCATTGATCGCAGCCATCATAGACCAATCCTCAAGATTCGACATAAAAAAAGCTGTTCTGGAATTCCTAGGACACCCCGAGGAAATAAAAACAAAACTTGAAAAATCAGGCCTAAGGCAAATCTTTCTCAAATTACTTCACAAAAACGGCCTACCTCACCTCAATGAACTCGAAGCCAAACAAGCAGCCGCAACTCTCTTACTAACAGAATTAATATTCAAATCAAAAGGGATAAATGAGAAAGAACTTGAGCCAGTTCTCGTAGAGGAAAAGTTAAGAAGGTTTTGGAGTGAAGCCGTTCATGAATGGGCCACAGACTCGATTCTCATTGAAAGCTTTCTCCTCTGGTCTCAAAAAATAGAATCAGAATACGACATAAAAGAAAGAATCTCTGGAATCAGAGAAATCGAAGATGCAGAAAGCTTCAAAGCCGTTGATAATGTTCTGCTCAACGAAATCAAAACAAGGATTTCTACCAAAGGCGCAAAGGGAATCCTCGAAAACGCAGAATTCATAAACAAAATCGCCAAGGTAAGAGAAAACAAAATCTGGGCTCGTGAAGGAAAAATCAAAGAATGGAATGTGTTAATAAAAGTCGTAGAACTTTTGAGAGGAATCGAGAACTCTTTAACAAAGATAACAGACAAAGATATACTTTTCACAGAATCTTATTCCAACCACTGGTGGAAACTTGACCAAATCTACCGAGAATTGGCATCTCTCGAAAAAGAAGTAGAAGACTCAATAAGATCAGCCTTCTTAAAGCCTGTTGCAAGCAAATATCAAAATTGGCTAGAAAAGACTAACAAAGCCTTCACCAAAAAAGTGAATTCCCTCCAGAAATGGCCCCTCCCAAACACTCTTTCCCAAAATTCCTTTTGGAAAAAATTCGTCAAACCTCACAATAACAAGATTTGCATCTTTTTCCTTGATGCTTTGAGGTTCGAACTTCAGAAGCGATTATTGGAAGTGTTGAAACAAAAGGGACACAAAGTCAAGCACACACCTATGCTCTGTTCTTTGCCCTCAATCACCGAAGTTTGTATGCCCGCACTTCTTCCCCATGACGAAATGCGCTTGGAATCCTCAGAAAAAGATCTTACTGTAAAGTTGGACGGACAAAAAATCAAAACGAAAGCAGATAGACTGGATCTGTTGAAAAGATTGTATGGCGACAAAATTGCCTTCCTTGAATTAGACCAACTGAAGGAAGACCTACAAACATTACAAAAGCTTGTCAAAGGAGCAAGAATCGTATTGGTAACAGACATAGAGATCGATAAAGCAGGAACTTCTATTTCAAGAGACTTTCTAGATTACTTTGATAACTTCATGGACAAAGTCCGGATAGGCGTAGAAAAGGCTGCTCTGTTAGGATACCAAAAGATAACAATCACTACAGACCATGGATTCCTTATTACTCCAGATCCAAATAAAGTGAAAACAGTAGAAAGTTTTCCAAACAAAGGATTAACCATTCACAGAAGATATGCCATTGACCACCCTCCAAGAGTAGAAGCCTGTTTCACTTTACCTTTACAGAAAGCTGGTTACAACTCCAAGGGCGAAATGTTATTTCCCTTCGGCATCTCATATCTACCCAGAAAAGGACCAAAAGAGATGTACATACACGGAGGCTTAAGCCTCCAAGAATGCTGTATAGGGGTCTTAGAAATAGAGCCTCAAGGACTTGGAAAACCAGTGAGTGTGAGAATCGAAGTTTCTGAACCCATTACCACCCAAATATTCAGAATAAAAATTATTCCCTTCTCAAATCATCTAGTTCCTATACCGAGAACAGTAAAAGTTGAACTATGGGCAAAAGGAGAACTTGTTGGTGAACAAAAACCAGTTGAACTTTCTCAAGAAACTAAAGAGCTGAAATTCCACTTGCGAAAAATTCCGGAAAAGGTAGAGATACAAGTAAGAGACTTCGACACCAAAGTTCTATTAGACAAAAAATTAGTCTCAGTAGCGCTGGAGGGATATGATGAACTCCTCTAATGGAGGCACTACAATGGATCAGTTGGACGAGAAACTCTTGTCCTTATTCCCCGGCAAGGTTGTAAGAAAAGACATAGCCCAACCGTTGAAGAATGAATTCAACGTTCCAGCATATGTTGCGGAGTACCTCCTAGGAAAATATTGTTCATCTAGAAATGAAGAAGTCATCGAAGAAGGACTGAAAGAAGTTCGAAGAATCCTTACCGAAAATTACGTGCGACCTGACCAATCAGAAGTACTCAAATCATGGATCAAAGAGAGAGGACGCTACAGAGTAATAGATAAAGTAAAAGCCCAACTAGTGGAAACCCAAGATAAATACTGGGCTAAACTGGTCAATCTCCAAATTGATCACGTAAACATAGACAAGGGCTTCATCCAGCAGTATGAAAAACTCTTAGCTGGTGGAATATGGGCAATAGTAGAAATTTCATACAATCCCGACATTTTTCACATGGGCATGGTAAGACCCTTCACAATCGAAAAACTACGTCCCATACAACTAGCAATCGCAACACTGGATGAAATAGAGAAAAAAAGACAGCATTTCACAACCCAAGAATGGATAGATGTGCTATTACGAAGTATGGGTCTCGAACCAGCACAATTTGACAAGAGAACCCAACTATTAATTCTGGCCAGAATCATACCCCTAATCGAAAGAAACTTCAACCTCGTCGAACTGGGGCCAAGAGGAACAGGAAAAAGCTATGTCTACCGAGAACTATCACCCCATACGATCCTAGTCTCAGGGGGAGAAACCACAGTACCCAGCCTTTTCTATAGTCTGTCTGGAAGAGGTCACATGGGCCTTGTTGGACTTTGGGATGCAGTAGCGTTCGACGAAGTTGCAGGTCTAAATAAATTGAGCGACAGCGCAGCCGTTCAAATCATGAAAGATTACATGGAATCTGGAAGCTTCTCTCGCGGAAGAGAGGAACACAGGGCCTTCGCAAGCATGATATTCCTTGGCAACATCCAATACGACATCGAGACCCTAGTCCGTACATCGCACCTTTTCATTCCTTTCCCCCCAGAAATGCGAGACCTCGCCTTTTTAGACCGGTTCCACATTTACCTGCCAGGCTGGGAAATTCCAAAAATGCAACCTAAACACTTAACCAAACATTACGGTTTCGTAGTTGATTTCCTCGCCGAATTCCTCCGCCAATCTCGAAAAAAGACCTTAACAAAAGAATTAGATCAATATTTTGATCTTGGTCCAGCTTTGAACAAGAGAGACGAAAAAGCAGTAAGAAGAACTGTTTCTGGTTTACTTAAGCTCCTTCACCCAGACGGGAAATACCAAGTCTCAGAATTAGAAGAATACCTCCAGCTTGCCTTGGAGATGAGAAGAAGGGTGAAAGAACAACTTCGAAAAATGGGAGGAGTAGAATACTGGAACACAGAATTCTCATACCAAACAAAGGGAGAACGTGAAACAATAGTAAAGATTCCCGAAGAATACGAAGTTGCAGCAGTTCCCTCATCAATTCAACCTCCGGGAGTAGTATATTCAGCTGGTTGGGATACAGAAAATAATAGAGCATGCCTCTTACGCATAGAAGCCCAACTCATGAAAGGAGGAGGAAAAATCCGAACCACCGGATTAGTAGGAAAAACAATGAAAGAAAATGTACGAACAGCCTACGACTACATCAAAGCACAAGCAACAACACTAGATGTAGAAAAAAAACTAGAAGAATACGACATACATATACAACTTGTCAACCTAATGCAAGCCAAAGAAGCAAAACAGACCGGAGTCGCCTTCTTTCTATCCATGCTCTCAGCACTCAACGAAAGATCACTTCCTGTAGCCACAGTTGTTATCGGAGATATGAGCGTAAAAGGAAACATCTTACCACTAGATAACACAGCTGAAAGCATACAAATAATCCACGAAAACGGCGGCGAAAAAGCCATCCTCCCCTCAGAAGCAAAAAACAAACTAGATCTGGTACCCCCACCAGCTAGAAGAGACCTATACATGATCTTCTACGGACACGCACTAGAAGCAGCAGAAAAAGCATTTCCACAAATAACATCAAAGATACGCAAGCCAAAATCAACAACTTCCACTCTATCAATTTCTCATCACACTCTACAAAATTTTGAAACAAAAATGAGAGAATTCATCGAAAACAAGCTCAAAGAAGTGACCGGAGAAAAATGGTGGAACCGCAGAATCCCACCTGACGTAAAACAAAACTGCGAAGATCGCAAACAAAAAAGAGAAGCATCATACCCGTGGATGACAAAAAAAGAATACCCCCCAATCTGTTATGCAGACTTCACTGACTACAGCAAAATCATTCTTAAAGGAGACAACTGGAAAGAAGCATTCAAAAATACATTCCAAGATACAGCGTGGATCAAAACTAAGTTACGAGAAATGGAACCCATCCGAAATGACATAGCTCATAATCGAGAAATCTCCGAAGAGGATAGTCAAAAGCTAGAAATTAACAGCAAAGAAATACTACGATGTATCTCAGAATAGAATATTAACAAATGCCAAGAGCTAAAATTGTAGCTGAATCCCAAAGAAGAACCCAAAGGAACCTATCTGCTGCACGCGTGCATTCATTAAAAAAACTATAATTAGAAAATTAATCTTTTACATTCTTCTTGGTATTCACAGATTCTGCATTTGTTTGGATTTGTTGTTGAGATGGCTTCTCTTTGTCCTTTCCAGAATTGAATAGCCCACTCTAAACTTGATATTGCCTCTTGCTCATCAAACTTGTTAAGATAAACCACAGCATTTTCAATCGGCAAAATTGCCCTCTTTAAGCCATTCTTCATTACTGCCTCAAACACGTTTTCTTTAAGGCTAGGGTCATTTCTTGCTCTTCGATCTGCAACAACTATTGCATAAAACAGTTTTCCAGTATCAAACCCAATACTCTTCAACAAAAGACCATAAAATCCAGCCTGAACATGATAGCTCGGGTAAGCCCTTTTGCTTCTGGAAAATTTGTACTCAAAAACAACCAAAGGAAATCCATTTTCAAACAGAACCGAATCCGGTTGACCAATCAGAATAATGTCCTTATACTCTGCCAGAAGCAACCACTCCAATGCAAGGACCGGTTTTTTGCCATAAATTGCTTTCCAAATATCTTCCTGATCAACTGCCTCGCTGCCCTCAAGTAAATTTTCATGAGCCTCTGTTCCCTGATTCTTTGTTTCAGTTTCTACTTCACCATAAAGGTACTCCATTTCAATTTTCTTCTCACAATAATACTGACCAGCCACATCACTAGCTCTAATAGTACAACGATTAAACCTAAGTTCTCCCTCGTTCTTCTCTTTCCTTTGAACAATCTGCTCTAGCAAAGAATTGTATTTTTTGAGTTGCTGCTTCCAGATAGACATGTATTCAAATCCATCTTCCTAAACGCTACAACAAATAAAAAATATGTGCGCACCACAGATATTAATGCACGTACAGACAAACACTCCCCACTGCCATAAAGCGCGCCCATTCAAGAAACTACAGAAAAGATAATGGAACTTAATATGATTAGGTTAGTTGATTTGTTTTGATCGATATCCAGAAATTCGGAAGGAGATATAGAATCTTTGAAAGGCTAGATTCCAAAAATTATCCACATACATTCCAGAGGTTTTGGTCATATAAACTCAAAGTGGAAAATAAAGACAGTCACATACTTGATAGAGAAAATAGAGCTAGGACATTGCAAAAACTTGGAAGCATCCTAAAAATTTGGCAATGGAATAGACCATACGAATTTGATTACTGTTTCCAAAAAATGGAAAAATCAATAGAAAAAATATCTGACTCATATAATAGGATAAGAAATTTCAGTCTAATCGAATTTGATAAGGTCCCTGAAAAAGACCTAAAAATAATTTGGTATGAATTTGGCAAAATAAAAGATCAAGACAACACCTCTAACTTTTACGGGGAACTAGTTATGACAATTACTAAACCTTTAATGTTCCTTTGGGGTCAAACTCCAGCCTTCGATTCTGTGGTCCGAGCAAAAATGCCCTTGCTAAACCACCAAGGATTCAATAATACCCGGTGGGAGTTTAGCTTATGGCTTCGCGTTATGAAAGAGTTACAGAATTATCTGAACGACAATGCTGAATTAACTATCACTTTTAGAAAAAAGTCTCAAGAAAAATATGGAACAAATCGAATTGTACCCTTTGGCCAATTTTTGGACCTATATTATTGGACTGAAAATCGACTAGATACAGGACTGAAGACAGAAGATGATTTTGGCGTTGAAAAGAAACAAAAGATTGGCTTCGAGGAAGAAAAGAGACAGGAAGAATATCACAACCTAGTATCCTTATTGAATAAATTGAGAAGTGCTGGGAAGATTTCAGCTGTTGAGCGAAGAGATTATGAAAAAAATTGGAGAAACCAGCCTAATAATAGAGATTTATTAATGAAAGAGTTAGAACGCAAATTGAGTAACTAATACGCGCTAGAGTGTTTAGAAACTATTTTGTTGAATCTGTTATTAGGAAGGATCTTTGAGTAAGCTAACGCTTTGTTTAGTGAACTTTCAAAATTGAGTCATTCCTATTCAAAACACCTACTATATTCTCTTTTTCAATCTTCAAATAAATTTTTCATTAAGGGAATTGAAAACTTAAAAATAGAATCTTCAGGATCTTAATTCTCATCTTTTTTAATGAAAAATATTAAAATCAGAACCATCTTTACAGTACCTTTAAACGCTTCTCGTTTGTGGAGTCGATGTGATTTATGCCAAAGTTCCTTGATTTGTTTGCAGACGAAATCAGAAATAAAAAAGATCGTTTAAAGCTAAGTTTGGAAAAGGGGCGTGAGTCCAGCTTAGACGACGATTTTAGAGATCTACTAATTCAAAACTGGCATCCTTTGCCTGACGGTGAAATAAATGATCTTCATTTAGTTGCTGTTGATGGAAGTCGGGGACTAAGAGAGTATGCAAATGGATCGAGATTTTATGTGGTCAGAGCATTTGGCTTATCAAATAAAGGAGAAAAATTTCGTAAACTTGAAACAGAAGTGTTTCTTGCACGGGGAAGCTCAGAAGACATTGAAAGATTTATCCAACAGAAAACCGAGTTCGTAGAAATTGCTCTTGCTCTCGAATCAATTCCTCATTTGAAAGGATCAAAGAAACTTATTCTAATTGATGGGTCGCTTTACGGCAGAATGATGCACCTCCTCAGAGATTGCCCAGTAGAGGGAGATCGAGGGTTTCTACTCAGATACGTGGACGTTTACTCAAAACTATTAGAAAAATGTAGACGAGAGAATGTGTTGTTGTTGGGTGTAAGCAAAGATTCCAGAGCCGAATTTATGCGGGATGAATTCCTAAATCAACTATACCTAAAAGAACTAAGTTCTCTAAGAAAATCAATTTCAATGCGGGAAATCAAAGAACTAGAAAACTGTGTTAATATGGTCAATAGCAGACCTGCCGCATGTTTCGAAACTTTTGCAAAGCATAAAGAAAAACATGGATCCCTCTTGGACAAGTTAGAACAAATAATGATTGAGCGCCTACATGCTCGCCCTGATTTCCAGCTAATTCTCAATTACGCTTCAAGCCCCGGTTATTCCAAGCCAATTGAACTTGCAGTAACAGAATATTTCCAAAGAGACCTGCGGAGAATGGAAAAGAACCCCGAAGACTATGTGAAAAGAATGTTCAAAAACTCTCTAGTTGAGAACAGACACAAAGAAGACGAATTTCAAAAGTACGCTGTTGATATAGTCAATAAGGTAATCAACTTTCCAACAATAACCTCTTTTCATCTACTACTTGATAGTCGAGATACACCTTTACGAATCGATTTTCCCTCATGGATCCTAGGAAGCGAAAACACCTTAAACATATTAAAGAAAAATCACTTCATAAATCACGCTAGTAATGCCGTAGAAGAGATAATCCGTATGTTAAAGGCAGGTTACGCTGGCTTGATGGACTATAATGTTTGGCTTAAACGGGCGGACGAAGAGGTAAAACTGCATAGAAGAGATGTGGATGCCATTTATGAGCGACTTCTAGAAAAAGATTTAGGGATCACATTGATTCACACAAGGGGGTATAGACGTGTCAAATATCCATGACCTCACAGAAGCTGGACTCATCGTGGGGGAAGCCACCTCCACAGAATTCATTTTTGTTTCAGAAAAAGACAAATATCCCCCAAAATGGGAGTACCTAATCGTCCACTCCAAGGAATACGTTAATGGAAAACTTGAACCAGTTGATGTCCTTGCCCAAGTGGAGCGAATTGTTTCTAGAAGCGAAGTTATGACTCAACAGCTAGATGTTGAAGCTTTGGAAAGAATCAAGCGAGCAGGAATAGATGAGATCAGGACTTTGGGACAAGCTAGGGTACTTGGTTACATTGTGGAACGAAGTGAAGGCAGAAAAGAAGTTCTTTTGCCTAGAAGAGCTATAGTTCCTGGCCAACACATCTATATTGCACCTAAAGAAGTTTTAACCAGTTTCTTCTCATATCCCTTAAAAGAAGCCCTTTACATCGGAGACCTAATTTCTAGACCCGACGTGCCAGTTTATCTTTCAACTTCAGGTTTCAGGAGACACCTCGCCATCATTGCTCAGACCGGTGCAGGTAAAAGCTACTGCGCAGGAGTCTTCATCGAAGAACTCTTAGACAAAGGAGCAACCATCCTAATCATAGACCCTCATGCAGATTATGTGTTCCTTCCATTGGCCGAAAGCGGCGAAAAATATGGTCAATCCAACAGAATAACTGTATTCCGAAATCCTGCGAGCACTGGCCGCTATAGTACAAAAGAGGTCGGAAATCTACAGTCGTATGAAATTTCCTTCCAAGACTTGTCATTCGACGAAGTTTGTGACGTAGCTGGCATCCGCGAGAGTTACAGTAACATCCGGGAAGCTGTCCGTGTAGGAGTAGCACGGCTAAAGGAAGAGGAAAGACATTACCTGCCAAACGATTTGATGACAACTCTTGAGGAAATTAAGGACAACCCAGAGGAGCAACGAGACTTAAGAGTGGGTGCAGCCAGTGCAATTAAATACATTCGAAGATTGGCATACCTTAAAGTGTTTGGGCTGCAATCAACTTCAACCGAATCTCTTCTCAAGCCCATGCACGTTTCTGTCATCGATCTCTCAGGATTAGAAGACATCAGCATGAACTACATCACATCGAGAATCCTTATAGACACGTTCAACGTCGTTGCAAACGGCGACTTCAACTATCCAGTTTTTGTGATACTTGAAGAAGCCCACAAATTCATTCCTGGAAGCGACCAACAAACATTCTCCTCATCTATCATAAACAAAATAGCAGCTGAAGGAAGAAAATTTGGAATATTCTTGCTTCTAATCACTCAGCGCCCCTCAAAGGTCCACCCTGACAGCCTAAGCCAATGCAACAGCCAAGTCATCATGAAACTCACAAACCCCCAAGACCAGAAAGCAGTAGCAGAGAGTTCCGAAAGGCTAAGTCAAGACCTCCTCAACGATTTGCCCGGTCTCAATCCAGGAGAAGCTGTTGTTGTTGGAGAAGTCACTAAAGCCCCTGTCATGCTAAAAGTCAGACCCAGAAAAACGAAGGAAGGGGGAGCAGACATCGACGTGGTCGAAAAACTGAGACAAGCTCGACAAGAATTGAAAGTTGACGATATTGTCGAAACAGAACGCAAACGACAGCTTCCCTTCCGCGGAAAGTTTTCAGAGGTGTAAAAAGTGAGTATTCAAGTTTTACTCACAGCCGACAACCATCTAGACCCACCAGCAGTTATGTTTGGACCCAGACGATATGAGCGAAAAATGGATTTTTTGAAGTGCTTTGAGACCGTGGTTAACTACGCTTTGGATAATCGTCCTGACCTCTTCCTTATAGCTGGAGATTTCTTCGATCACATACAACCTAGAAACCCCACCAGAGCTCGAGCAATGGATTACTTCAGAACTTTACACGAAAAAGGAATCAAGGTGTTCCTAATAAGCGGACACCACGACACTCCGAAAAGCATGGAGCAAGGAAGTTCTCCAATATCCATCTACAATAACTCAAAATATGTTACATATTTCCAAGATTCGTATCAACCAACACAAGCAACCCTAAATCTTGATGGACAAAAAATAATCGTTTCTGGAATCAGTTATGACCCCACACTCACTTGGAACGTTGACCCTCTAGAGACAATCAAGTTGACAAAGTCAGGGGACATAAATATTTTTATGCTCCATTACCCCATCGAAGGCTTCAAAGGCTGCAGACCAAGTCTTGAACCTGTTGTTAGACCCAAATCCATTCCTGATGGACTTCAACTGGTCGCTGCAGGCCACTTGCATCAACATCAGAAAAGCCAAATCAAAGGAACAGATGTAATTTATCCCGGAAGCACAGAACACGTCAGATTCCTAGAAGCAGAAGAAGACAAGGGATTTGTTTGGATAGATCTTGATAAAAAAGGAGTTTCTTCCACAGAGTTCATAAAGACCCCAGCAAGAGAGCTCCGAACAGTTGACATAAATCTTCCAAAGAAAGGAAACCTAACCTCGTTTCTAAAAGAGGAGCTTTTGAAACTTGAAGATCCCGAGCTAGCTCTTCGCATCAAACTAGTAGGCAATGTTAACGTAAAACAGCTTACCACCTACAGACGTTCAGACCTCCTATCATTTGCTCAAAACAAATTCTTCACCCTAGTTCCCGACGAGAAAGAAATAACCATTGAAAATGTTGAAAAAATTGAACCACTTCCCAGAACAACACCCTTACAGGAAGTACGCCGCTACTTCAACAATAGAATCAAAAAAGCAGAGAAAAAAGAGGAAGAAGAGCTACTTCTAGACGCTCTAAAGCTATGTGAAAGACGACTTGAAGAGGCAGGAGCATGGTAAAGCTTCAAAGCATATACGTAGCGAACTTCAAGAAACCCTCCCTAGCTGAACCATTAGTTTTTCCAGAAGGCGTTACCCTTATCTGTGGTCCCAACGAAAGCGGAAAATCAACTCTCCTAGACGCCATTTTATACGCTCTTTATTCTCGAGTAATTCGTCCAAGCGCAAAACCAAGAAATGAAGATCTAATAACATATGGACGATCCAAAGCTGTAATCAGACTTGACTTTTCCATAGGAAAACACGTATATCGCGTGGAAAGACGCCTCCACTTAAAACGACCCAATAAAGCCTTTCTTTGGGAAATCTTATCAAACGGTCAACTTCGAGTAATGGCCACAGGACAAAGAGAAGTCACAAATGAAATCGAAAAACTCCTCGGCGGAATATCATTTCACGAAATTGTAGCGAGCAACATTGTCGCCCAAAAAGATCTAGAACACCTTATCCAACAAGGCAAAGAAGACCGAAAAAAAGTCATAAACGCTTTCCTTAATCTTGAAAGCTTCAACTCTGTTCTGCACAACCTAAACGAAAACCGAAAAACCCTAGGAGGAACACCATCAAGACCAGGAAACCTCACAATTCAACAACAGACGCTAGACAATCTACAAGAGAAACTCGAAGAGTATAACACAAAAAAGACAGAACTTGCAAAGACAGAACACAAAATCGAACAATTGAAAACGAATGTAAAAGAAATAAAAGCAAACTTTGAAGAAACCAGTCAATTATATGACGTTCTGGAAACCTATAACGAGAGAATCGAAGAGCAACAACAACTAGAAACAAAAATTGACGGCAAAAAAAACCTAATTAAAGAATTCGAAAAACAACTTGAAAATTTAGAAAAAACGGAAGCAAAGCTACAAGAAACAAAAAAGAAATTAGAAGAATACAATGACCTTGAAGAAGCTAAAAACAACCTCGATAGAGTTAAAAATAAAATAATTGACATCGCCAAAATCCGAATTCAACTCCAAGAAAAAGAAAACAACCATGACAGAATTGCAGCAAACATGTCAACACTTGAACACCAGCTTTCAGGCATCGACAGGACAAAGGTCACTCAGATAGATCAACGTGGTGTATTAACCTGGCCTTTCATTGCCGGAGGTATCGCCTGCTTCCTTCTGGCATTCATCATGTTTGCAATGAACTTCTCCATAATTTTTTCTGGAATTTCAGCAGCCATAGGTCTTATACTTCTGATTTTTGTAGGCCGCCAAATTTCAGTTGAATCAAAATTGCGCAAGTCTCTTTCAGATGTAAAAAGGCTAGAAGATCTAGAAACGGACCTAAAAGACTCAAACAACCAACTTGAATTCATGGAACGCCAACTATCTGAAGCCGAACAGGAAATTTTAGGTGATTGTAAGAACATTGAACGATACCAATCAATTATTCAACAAAACCAAAATGCAGAACCTGTAGCCATCGCTGAAGCTATGGTTGAAGCTTGTAGCAAAGATGACCAAGAGATTGTTGGACTTATAGAGCGGCAAAGAAACCTTAGTAGTCAGCTTAAAGAAAAAGCAAAAATCTCAGAGAAACAGCAAACTACAAAAGAAGAACTGAATAAACTACAAAAGGAACTTGAAGAAATAAAATTCCCGAAGCTTCCTGAAGGCATCATTTTCTCAGAAGAGCTGTTTAAGGAAACAAGCAGTAAGAAGGAAAAGCTTGGGCAAGACTTGAGAGAGAATGAGACTCTACTCAAAACCAGCCGAGAAGAACTCCAGAAACTGAAAGACTTTATTGAAGAAAATAAAGAACTTCCTACCCAGGTCGAGAACCAAGTTGAACTTGTGACGTCACTTAAGCGCGAATTGGAAATAATACGCTTATCAATTGAAGGTGTAGATAAAACGGCAGAAGCTCTTCGCAACCGAGTGAAGCCGGGTGTGGAACAATATATGGGAATGATTTTGCCCATGATCACTAATGGCCGATACAAAGCGGTGCAGATGGATGACAACTACAGCTTCCAAGTTTGGGATCCAGATGCAGGAGAGTTCAAGATAAAAGAAGTATTCTCCGGCGGCACTGAAGACCAATTTCTTCTTTCCATGCGTTTGGCTTTCGCTTTGGCGCTATTGCCAGAAGTAAAAGGTATGCACCCCGAATTCCTTTTTCTAGATGAGCCTTTAGGCAGTTCAGACGAAGAAAGACGAGAAGGCATAATACAACTCCTCAACACCGAACTATCAGCCAAATTCAAACAAATCTTCCTAATAAGCCATGTAGCCAACCTCCAAACAGAAGTCCAAAACATAATAAGATTAGAGAACGGACGAGTGATAGAAAAATAGCAATGAATGAAAAGAGCACTTGTCAGAAACGCCGCTTGCTAATGAAGAACAAAATGAAAGCGTATTCACAACACCATTAAATATGCACTGTAATAGAAACTCTCAATTCTTGAATTAGTGATTTTCAGCTCCTCTTTTGACAAGAATAAAATCTCTTGGAGTATTGACAAGTTATTTATAAAGAGCTTGTCAGTTGATTAGCACCTCATTTATAATCTGAATGCTACTGAAAAGTGTAATTGGTGATAGGTGTCCCTTAATCAGCACTTACGACAAAACAGTTAGATTAGAACCTTCGTTAACTATATTTTTTTCCTATAATCTTAGTAAATCATAATAAAATACTAAGGAAAAAAGAAAAAAATATAATAAGAACATCTTTCACACTTCTGAACAGGTGTCGGAAATGACGCGCACTCTGGAAGCATACGTTTCACGAGAGATCCCCAATATATTCAAAGAATATTCTCTAATAGCCGTAAACGAGACATTGCCAGGCCAAATAAGAGCAGATTTTCATCTCAAAGACAAAGATGGAAATGACGTGTTCATTGAAGTTACTGGCAGAAAACTAGGACGAACAAAGCTCACCCAGATACTCCACATGTATGCAGCAATCTCTAACATCGAGCCTCCGTTAAAGAATTTTAGACTCATAGTAATAGCCCCTGAAGTAACCCCCACTGTTAAGAAGGAGTTGGAGAAACTTTCAGTGAAATTACTCACCTACCAACAAATCGGCATTACCGATCAAAAGCTCCGCAAATTACAGGAACAGGACCGACAACAACAGAAATCCCAATTGCTGTCACCGGAAGAAGCTAGATTAATAGCAAAGTGGGAATCTGAAAAGAAAACAACGATCCGTGCCTCTGACATACAAGAAGTCCTAGAGTGTTCCCTCGACTACGCCTATTACTTGCTCCACAATCTTGAACGTAAGCACTGGCTGGAACGAGTCACTAAAGGCCTTTACCAATTTATACCCCTTAGCTATGGTTACCCAGAAAGAATTCCCCCCTCAAATTCCTTCATTATAGGAGCCAACCTCATCAAACCCTACTACTTCAGCTACTACACATCCAACAGCCACTACGGCTTCACAACACAAATACCTTTTACACTATTCATAGCAACAACCAAGAAAAAGCCAGAAATCACATGGGCAGGAAGCACCTTCAAATTCATCACCCTATCAAAACGAAAATTCTTTGGATACCGAAAAGAACAGATCTTCGACAACGAGGTCATGATGGCCGAACCCGAAAAATCCCTTGTAGACTCATTCGACAAACCAAAATATGCCGGTGGAATTGAACAACTAGCAAGAATACTTTGGCGAGGTCTACCTAGAATTAAAGAAGAAAAACTTGTCAAGTATGCCATACGAATGAATTCCCATGCACTCATCCAGAGAATGGGCTTCATAATCGACTATTTGGCAAACGAGAAACTCATCAAACCACTTCCAAAAAACCTTAAAGACAAGCTGCTTAAACATGTGGGAAAAACAGCCATATACTTAGACTCCAGAAAACCAAAAAGTGGAAAATTCTCTAAAGAATGGAATACCATTAACAACATACCACGGGAACAACTTCTAAGCGAAATTGAAGTAAGGTGAATCTGAAATGCTAGAAAGAAAACACGTAAACTTCTATGCCCGGTCGAGTAGAGTAAGAATGGATATCGCCGAACGAGATATCACACTCACCTATGTGCTTCGCATCCTATCTAACAGCATCTTACCAAAGCTAGCCTTCAAAGGAGGAACCTGCCTAAAGAAAACATATTTTGGAAAGACAGGAAGATTCTCAATGGACCTTGATTTCACCAGCCTAAACATAACGCTTGAAGAGCTTAGGAGTAAACTCAATCAATCACTCGACAACAAAACCCATTACGGCATAGATTTCAAAATCATAGATGAAAACGTTGGTTCCGAATCATACCTCGCAGTTTTGGAATACACACATAAATGGAATCCAGGTTCAAAGTTCGAGCTCCAGGTTAGCTACAGAGAAAAACCAATCTTTTCCACAGAGGAACTTCCACTCATAAAAGAAATGTACTTCAAATTCTGTGAGTTTCAAAGTTTTCCAGTTAACTGCTTACAGAAAAATGAACTATTAGCAGAAAAGATCAGAGCTGCATTCCAAAGAATACGCAGCAGAGACCTTTATGACCTGTACTTATTCTCCAAACGACATTACAACAAGGACATAGTTAAGACATTGGCAGTTATCAAATGCTGGAATGCCAGAGACCCCTTCAACCCAGAAGTATTACTTGACAGAGTAGCAAAAGCAGACTACAATTGGGAAGATCTTCAACGACTAGTACAAAAAGGGATGCTCCCCTCACAAAAAAACATAATCAATAGAGTACTCAAAGACTACGCCTTCTTAAAAGATCTGAATGACCCCCTCCCAAAAATCATAGAAGACTCTAAAGCACACCGTGAGAAAGAACTTGTAAATACGGTTCTTTCCAACTTGCACATGCACAACAACGCAAAAGTTTGAATGCTAAATATATCGAGCAAAAGCTGCTCAGCCATCCTTATTAACGCTCAATAACCTTGAGCAAAAAAGGATAAAACACACAAAATGGACCTCGAGTGAAATCATCATCTATTCGGGTTCAAATTTTGTTTAATAGCCCTGTGATGTTAACTCAGCATAGTTGCGTAAAATCAAAGTAATAGAAGATTTCATAGTTTCTAATGTAATATGCCCCTTTTTGGGTAACTATTTTAAAACTATGAAAGTTCACTATTTAACGAACTTTTCAGGATTCACCGAACTTTCAAAAATCACACTCTATTCCCAAAGAATGGATTAAGAAAACCTCAAACAGATTATACAAGATCCCTAGAAAAAAGAGAGGAGTTTAAGGTCCCACATTGATTTCTTGGATGAAAATTTGTAACCACAGTTTGGGCAATAATACCGTTGCACTTTTCCGAAACGAGTATACCGATGCCCATCTTTCCACGCGCGCTGACTTCCACACAGAGGACACTTCTTTACTTTTGGTAGCCATGGACTATTTCTCCATATGATAGACACTACTCAAAGTAGGAAAACCAAAAAAAGGGGAAGATGCGGGAGACGTCGCCAGTATTTAAGGATTTAAAGGTATCTACAGTCTATTTCATGGTTTATATGGTCTATTTTCGTTTCAGAATTTAGATGCCTTCTATCTCTTCTAGAATTGAATGGAACGTTGTGCCAATTCCTTCCCATTCAGCGGAAAAAGAAGAGTGGGTGTCTGACGCGGTTTGTTTATTCTATGTTTATGCTCTCGCTTTTGGTTTTCTCTTCTTTCTTTTTGGGGACGGTGATGTCTAAGACGCCGTTCTTGTATTTTGACGCCGCCTTTTTAGAGTCTACTTTGGCGGGCAGTTCAACTTCTTTGAAGTATTTGTGCTCGGGAGTGTCAACAGAAATCGTTAACTTATCCTCTGTTCCGGAGAGTTTGATGTCTTTCTTCTCTACACCGGGCAGTTCAACTATCACCCTTACTTCGCCATCAGTAGTTATCACGTCTGCCAAGGGTTCCCTCTTCTCTTTGACGTCCATGTATGGTTTTCCCATGCGGGTTTCCGCTTTGAAATTTCCGAACTCTCTTACTTTTGGCTTCCCATCTGGACCCACGGTTACGCTGTAGCCGTACACAAAGGGTCCCCAGCTTTTCATTTTAGTTCCGTCAGGTAATGTTCGTTCTC
>Ga0315549_1000934_pt1 | contig 32704 bp, 24 predicted proteins | sample SalMarSW160200MG_FD_203101 | JGI IMG/M metagenome (GOLD analysis project Ga0315549, IMG submission 203101) | Salt marsh sediment microbial communities from the Plum Island Ecosystem LTER, Massachusetts, United States - Salt Marsh Sediment SW1601-200 ... | reverse complement strand
ATCAGACCTAAAACTAAAGACCAATTTTAACCGCGGACCCGCCTTCGTTCAAGCTATGGCGGGCAAGTTACGCAGATTCCTGTACCCTGAACGCTGTACCCTATTGCTTCCGTGGTTTTTGGTTGGCGGATTGTGGGTAAAGGGGCATAATATGGGTTTTATATGAGGAAAAATCCGGCCGGGAGGGTGAAAGTGTTACAGTGACTGACGAATAAAATTCGTAAAGAACGGATTGAGTCATTTGTTTAGACGCAGATTTCACTGATTCCGCAGCCGGGCTTTACTTTAAGTCACAGATTTATGCTTTGGCATGTTCGTTGCGGTTGGCAAGTTACGTGAAAGGGTCTTTATGGATAAAGCAACCAAACTGCTAAAATTAGCTAAGGAAAAATTTGGGGAAACCTTAACAAAGGCTGAAATTAAACTGCTCGATAATGTGGTTAGGCCTGGATTAGCTGATTATGGTAACGATGAGGATCACGAACTCCGAGCCGAGGTAATAGAATGGTTATGTTCTGATAAAAAAGCTATCGCGCCGATTACGCATTATGGAATTTGTCTTAAGGAAGCCAACATTAACAACTCTCTTAATTTAGCATATTTAGATATTCCATTTCGTCTAAACTTCGAGAAATGCAATATCCGGGAAAAGATTGAATTGCATAGCGCTAGGCTAAAAGAGTTGTATTTAGGTGGTTGTCATATTGTCTCTATAGATGCTTATGGAGTGAAAACCGACGGACATATTTTTCTTCGTGACAATTTTGAAGCCAAAGGTAAAGTAGATTTTACTGGGGCTAAGATTGAGGGTGATTTTGATTGTTCAAACGGACATTTTTTCAATCCTAATGGTAGCGCGATTAATCTAAGCAGAGCAAGGATAAAAGGTGATGTTCTTCTTTGCAGTGACTTCAAATCAGACGGCAAAGTTGTGTTGATAGATTCGCATATCGAAGGTAATCTACTGTGTAATGGGGGCGAGTTTATCAACAGCAGTGAGCAAAAAATAGTCATCAATGCTTCCAGACTGAGATGTGGAGGCGATGTTTCCTTAAAAAGTGGTTTTAAAGCAGACGGTGAAGTGACTTTTACTGGGGGATCTGTCGGTGGAAATTTTGAGTGTTTTGACTGTGAATTTTCTAACCATAATGGTGATGCCTTGAATGCTGAAGCCTTAAATGTAGATGGCGGTATTTTTCTTATGGGTAACTTTAAGGGGGAAGTGCGCTTATTAGGAGCAACAGCAGGACAAAGCCTCGAATGTCATGGAGGTAACTTTGACAATCCTAATGGATACGCAATAAACGCAGATTCAGCAAATATCGGCAGAAATGTTTTCCTGCGCAATTCTTTTAAAGCTAATGGAGAAATAAATCTGATTGGTGCAAAAATCGGAGGTGATATTGATTGTGAAAAGGGTCATTTTATTAATCCTGACGGTATTGCTATTCACGGTGACGGGATAGAGGTGGGTGGTAGTATTTTTTTACGTCATGGTTTCATAGCCGAAGGTATTGTTAGTCTATCTGGTGGTAAAATCAAGAATAATTTCGATTGCGAATATGGTCAATTTACTAACAAAGTCGCTCCGGCGATATTAGCAGAGGGTCTTAGTGTCGGGGGTTCTGTTTTGCTTTGCAGTAGACACTTGAAGCGCCAAGGTGAGGATAATATAGCTGAACGGTTCAAGGCAGAAGGGGGCGTTAGCTTTGAAAGGGCTGTTATAGATGGACATTTTGACTGTCAAGGAAGCCTTTTTATTAATCCTAGTGGGTATGCATTTCTTTGTTCTGGGATTAAAGTAAATGGCAACGTTCATCTTTGTCGAAGTTCAAATCGTGTATTTAGAGCAGAGGGTCGGGTAAGTTTTAATAACGCCATAATTGGTGGTAGTTTTAACTGTAAAGGTGGAGAGTTTGTCAGCAAAATAAAAGATGAAGATGAGGGAGATATTATGGCACTAAGTATTGATTGTGCCAAGGTAGATGATAGTGTAATTTTGAGCAATAATTTTCGCGCGGAAGGTCGAGTAAGCTTATTAGGAGCAGAAATAGGGAAGCAACTTGACTGTGTTGCAGGGCAGTTTTTAAATCCTAATGGGATAGCTTTCGCTGCGGAATGTGCAAGAATTGGCAATACCTTTTTCTTATGTGGCCGTAATTTCAGAGGTGATAAAGGAAAATATATTTCACCTGATAATAAATTAAATATAGAGGGCAAAGTATCACTTATTGGTATCGAAGTAAAAAAAAGCTTTGTATGGTGCAAAGTTAATTCGCCTGATAAAGTCAGTCTGGACCTTCAGCATGCTACTATCGGTTCTCTGTGGGATGAAAGGGATAGTTGGCCTAAAAAGGATAAATTATTCCTCCATGGATTAATTTACGACGAAATTGCTGATAAGGCTCCAAGAGATGTAAAAGCTCGTAAAGAATGGTTATCTAGACAACCGAAATTTGTTCCTCAGCCTTATGTGCAATTAGCTAAAGTTCTTAAAGATGGCGGGAATGAGAGCGATGCTAAGAAAATTATGATAGCGAAGGAGAATGCAAGGCTCAATGAATTGGAGTGGTATAGATGGTTACCTCATGCCTTTTATTGGTTGTCTGTTGGTTATGGCTATCGTCCTTGGCGTGCTTTAGTTCTTAGCTTACTTTTCATCATTTTGGGATGTTTTCTTTTTCACACTGGATTTAAACAGAATTCTATAGTACCGTTAAATGATTCAAATAACTATCCAAGATTTCAGCCATTGGTTTATTCTTTAGACGTGTTTTTACCTGTGGTTGACTTATATCAAGATGATTACTGGATACCGGATTCCTCAAAGAATTTCTGGTTTGGGATATCAGAAAAGAATAATATATCTGTTGGTGGTAAAACTTTGAATTGTTACATGTGGGTTGAAATTATTGCAGGTTGGGTATTGACAACGTTATTCGTCGTGAGTTTGACAGGGCTGATTCGCAGGTGAATAGTTCTGAGTTCGTATAATCTGTGCTAATCCATGTCAATCCGTGGTTGATTATAAAACTACTGCAACCGTATTGCCTAGCACACTCTGACTATTTTAATTGATTCCTTCGACTCCGCTCAGGACAAGTATTGATTAGTGATTATATCTCTGTGGCCAAAAGGATTTTTACTACGATGTTCACGAAGTTAATGAGTCGCCGTGACGGCGACTGCTAAACTAAACAGAAGTGACAAAATCCCAGGATTGGGACGGCAGATTTGAACTGGGGGATTGGCATATTTCCTCGGTTTCAAAAATTCATTCAAAAAGGCAAAACTACAGAAGGATCGGATGATCAAAACCGCGGATTCCTGTACCCTGAACGCTGTGCCCTATTGTTTCCGTGGTTTTATACTTGCATTTCGGTTCTGTTTCTGCGAAAATGGTTTCTATCGTATCTGCTTGGCGTGTTGGAGGAGCATATGAACAGGGGCTATAGTTCATTTACCCATAAAATTGTTCTTATATCTGCCCAAATCCTTATTTTCACGGCCATTTTGTGCCCTGTCGGCCTTGGCAAGTACTCCGGCGGCTCAGGACAACCAAGCGACCCATATCTGATTTCCACCCCTAATGACCTTAATGCTATCGGCCTCGACCCCAATGACTGGAACAAATTCTTCCTTATGACCACAGAAATTAACTTGGCTGAGTATACCGGTTCCCAGTTCAACATCATTGGAGATAATACTAATTCTTTTACGGGATATTTTGACGGCAATAACCACACGATTTCTAACTTCAACTACAGCAGTACAGGTACAAATTACATTGGGCTGTTCGGTCATACCGGAGCTTCTTTTTCAGACTCCGGACAAATCTGGAATGTTACTTTGACCAACGTCGACGTCAACGGCGGCACAGGAAGTTATATTGGTGGTTTGGTCGGCTATGCCAGGGGTAGCGTTATCAACTGCAGTGTGGACGGCGGTCTGGTACGGGGGCAGTCGTATGTCGGCGGCCTTGCAGGCTTCATCTCTTCTTGTACCGTCGTTGACTGCAGCAGCCTATGTGACGTTAACGGCACCTCCGATGTAGGCGGCTTAGCCGGATATACCGGAAACGGAGCCGTTATAACTGAGTGTTATGCAACCGGCTGTGTCACCGGGGACACTGATGTAGGCGGTCTGGTCGGCACCCTTAGCGGGCAAATAACCAGATGTTACGCTGCGGGACAAGTTATTGGAAAACCCGGCAATAATTCTATCGGCGGACTTGTAGGAGCAACATATCCGGATTCTTCTATTGAAGAAAGTTATGCCAAAGGAACCGTCCAGGGCGAGGTGTTCATTGGCGGCCTGTTAGGGTTTAATTGGGAAACTTCTCTGACACACTGCTATTCAGTCGGTTCGGTTTGGGGTACTGCACAGGTTGGCGGATTTATTGGTAACAATAATTCACCGGGGCCTTGTGTTAATTGTTTCTGGGATTACCAGAGCAGCGGTCAGACCTCGGGAGTCGGTGCAGGCAGCAGCGATAATATATACGGTAAAACAACTGAACAGATGAAAACACAAACAACCTTCACCAATGCCGGCTGGGACTTCAATACCCCCGTATGGAGTATCGATGAGGGTGTTAATTATCCAATATTGATTTTCCAGGAATACGCGAGTGATTATGGCGGGGGTCGCGGCACTGCTCAGGACCCCTTTCTTATTTACACGCCTGAACATATGCAGGAAATAGGCACGAAGAAATATCATTGGGGTATGAATTTTAAGCTGATGGACAACATCGACCTGAGCCAATACGACGGTCAGGACGGAAGAGAGCGTTTTAACAAAATCGGCTATTATAATAGTTCCTCAGACTATCTGCCTTTTACGGGCGTGTTTGATGGTAATAACTGTACGATTTCCAACTTCAATTATATTACAACTACCGAGGATATGGTAGGCCTGTTTGGTTATGCCGAAGGAGAAGATGTAATCATAAAAAATCTTGGATTGATAAATCCGAATGTCAGTGCAGACGAAGGGTATCAGCAAATCGCCGGGCTTGTCGGACAGTTCAAAGACGGCTCTTTGGAAAATTGCTACGTCCATGATGCTAATGTAACCGGCGGTAATCTGGTTGGCGCCCTGGTCGGTAGACTACGAGGAGGTGTCATATCGAATTGCTACGCCACCGGTAAAGTTGCCGGTCAAGAAGAGGTCGGCGGCATGGTCGGCAGAAATGACGAGGGAGAAATCCGTTATTGTCAGGCTGATGTCTCTGTTAGTGCAAGCTCTTATGTCAGCGGTGGATTACTTGGTGAACTCGATTGCGGTTTAGTCTACGGCTGTAGCGCTCACGGCGATGTAAACGGTGCAGACATCGTGGGCGGTCTAATCGGTACCAATGCGACAATCTTCGGTCCTACGGGCCCCCGTTCGGGAGATATAATTGACTGCTACGCCACAGGCAACGTTTCAAGTGAGGGCAGCGCCGGCGGACTCGTTTCATTTAGTGGAAGCACTTTGATAAGGTGCAGCGCCAGCGGGTCGGTAAAGGGCCGCCTGTATGTTGGAGGCCTTGCAGGTAATGCAGGCGGAACCATTCAATGCTATGCGACGGGAGATGTCAGCGGAGAAGATGACGTGGGAGGTCTTACAGGAACAAGCGCTTATGTTATGTCCGATTCCTTTGCACTTGGCGATGTTAACGGCAGATACAACGTAGGCGGATTGAGTGGAAGACATTACGGAACTATACAAAATTGTTTCTCCGCCGGCTTTGTTTCAGGTTCATCGACATTCGGCGGTCTCGTTGGTTATAATCTTTCTGACGGTAACATTGTAAATTCCTTCTGGGATGAACAGACCAGCGGGCTGTCCAATATGTGCGGCATCGGTTCCAGCGGCAGCGGCTGCGACAACTCCTACGGCAAAACAACAACTGAAATGATGAACGTAATAACCTTTACCTCCGTCGGCTGGGACTTCGTTGGAGAAACGACAAATGGTTACAAAGACGCCTGGCGAATGTGCCAAAATACCGTCGATTATCCGAGATTGGCCCGGGAATTTTCTCAGTACGGCGATTTTGTGTGTCCCGATGGTGTCGATTTCATCGACTATTCTGTATTAGCAGACCAGTGGCAGCTTGAAAAACTTCAGCAGGACTTTAATTTTGACGGACTTATTGATTTCTGCGACTGGGCACATTATGCCAGTGACTGGGACGGTGACTATTCAGTGCTGGAAACGTTTCTAACGTATTGGCTCGCTCGCAGCGCTCGACAAGCAGATATTGCCCCACTAGGCGGTGATGACATTGTCAATTGGCTGGACCTTAAGCTATTTTGTGAAAACTGGCTTGAAGAATAGTCACACTACTTATCAAGTGGGAAATCCTTTTAATTGATTCCTTCGACGGAGCTCAGGACAAGTATTGATTTGATTATTGATTATTTTTCTGCGGCCAAAAAGACCTTTACCACGATCCTCACCCGCCTGCGGCGTGGTAAACCCGTCTCCGCTGCGCTCCGCCGCGGTAAACCGGGGGTGAAAACCCCACAATAAATAAAAAGAAGAACCCCCGACGGTGCCGGGGGCTAAAAACCCGCGGTACAGATCCGCGGGCTAATCAGGGAAATTCAGGTAGGCGTATTGGCCTTCCGCGCACTAAAGAGAGGAAGTTTAGTGCGGGACTCCATCAGGCCGGTTAGAGACCGGACTTCAGTCGCGGTTATTTCATTTGAAGTTAAGAAACGCATACTCACCTCTATACTTTTTAGCGGCGGTATCATAAGCCTTTGCGGCGGAGATTTCGTTGTCGAAATAGCCGAGATGTCTTTGTTGGCCATCAATATGAATTTGAGCGACCCATTTTTCATTATCCTTGTGCCAACAAACACCTTTGTATTTAGAGCGGCTGGGTTTGGGATTTGAGCGGTTCCACATATTCTGTCGCGGAGTTGCGAGGCGCAAATTAGCCTTGCGATTGTCCAGAGAATTACGATTTATGTGGTCAACGACAATATCAGGGGATAAGGTGTCCATCTTCGCCAAGAATTCCGTCTTCGTCAGGACTACGCCGGACAGACGGGATTCAGGGTTCAGTTTGTGTATCATGATTAAGCGGTGCATCGTCAGAGTATAAGACTTTCCATTTCTACGAAGAGTTCTGGCGGCGTAAACCGGTCTCCTGCCACGGCCGTGCGCGTGCCAATTGTACCTTGAAAGCCAGGCGTAATCTTCGGGGTCAACGATGGCGAAATAACCTCGGGTTAGCTTGATTCGGCGGAAGGGATAGCCGTAGCGCAGGCGTCTGTATAACAGCATCAGCCATAGACCTAAACGAACAACCGCGGCCGGGAGCCAGAGCTTGATTTGCAGTTTGATAACCATCTTCTTTTCTCCTTTTCGTAACAGAATGAAAAAAATGCTTCCCCCCACCTTTGGATGAACTTGCGCGTTTTTGCGCTATTTTCAGAAATTTTCTGAAAAAATTCGGCGTAAGTCCTTGTCAACAAAGGGCAAAATTTTTTTGAAAAAAGTTTTTTTACCTCCGTACCCCCCTGCGCGATTTTGTTGCATTATTTTGCTACGCAAAAAATAATGTCGATTTTAGGGTGTTTGGTATGCAATTTGCTCAGCACAAGGATTTTACCGCAGAGTACGCCCCCTGTTTACAACTTGCAGAAGCAAGTGAGCACACAGAGATTTCATAAAAGCATACAGAAATGAACCATAAATTACTCCGGATTCCTACAGATTGCGAGAGTTTTGTGGATATGGTATATACTCGATTCTCGATACTGGATGCTCGATGCCGTGTGCGGGACGCGAAATGATATGTGTAACAGCAAGTTGAAAACTGCGGTGCTGGGACTAAAAGACGGGGGCGATTTCCTTCTGGAGACAGCGGCAGGGTCGGAGTACTTCGATATTGTCGCGGTCGCCGAGAAGGAAACCGAGCTTGCAGAAAACGCGGCAAAGCAGTACGGATGCAGGGCGTTCGACGATTACCGGCAATTCGTTATACAAAATGAGTTTGACTGCGTACTCGCCGCTGCGGGTATGTATAGCTGTGAGCAGCATCTTCGGGCAGCTATAAAGAAGAAATTCCACATTTTCAAATTGCAGCCTTTCGCGAGGAATTTCGAGGAGGCGAGCGAACTTATCCGGCTGGCAAAGGCCGAGGGGGTGGAGCTTTCGGTTGCGGTGCCGCTGCGATTCGCGGAAATATCCGCCCAATTAAAACAAGCGCTCGATGAAAATTTAGTCGAGCAGGTATCGCTTGTTACGGTGGTATGCGAGTATCGCAGGGAACATCGGCCGGCCTGGTACAACGACCCTGAGCTGGCAGGCGGCGGAGTGCTGCTGCGGGAGGGATATGAGATTGTCGATTTGCTGGTGCAGGCGTTCGGAGTGCCGGAGACAGTCTATTCGTTAATGACCAACACTGCATCGGACAGACAGCAGAGGCATGCACTGACGGAGGATTCGGCGGTGGTTACGATGAGATACGCAAGTGATTTGTGTGTCAATCTCGTTGTGACAAGGGCGTTCGGACCTGAATCGGAAATCGAAAGTATCCGATGCGTCGGCAAAGAAAAAGTGCTGATATTAGACAGGGACAGGATACGACTGGAAAATCGCGCCGGCGAGAAGCTAAAACAAAAACGGCTGAACTACGATGCGAACACTGCGATGAAAGAATCGCTGGAGAATTTCGCACTGAGTATTTTAGAGCCGCAGGAACATAAACTTCAATGCGGCGGACAGGGACAACTCAAAAATATGGCGATGATAGAGGCTGCGTATCTTTCATCGAGGACGTCTATGCCGGAGCAGCCGCGGCGGATACTGGCTCTGGAGGAGACAGAGCCGGGTCTGTTCTGGGCGGCGGGAAGATAGCCTTTATGGTTTTAGTTCGTCGAGTACGAATTTTTTGTAGTCTTCCTGCCCTACTTTCAGATTCAGATTCTGATAGCCTCTGTTCTTTATGGCCTGGGCGATATATCCAACGCGATTTTCAGGCGAAGGGTGCGTTGATAAAAATTCTATTTGTCCGCCCTGGCTCTCGGCTTCGAGCATCTGCATAGTCTGTACCATAGCCTGGGGGTCGTAACCCGCCTTGACCATATAATCGAGGCCGGCCAGGTCTGCTTCTTTTTCCTGTACCCTGCTATATCCCAGGCCGATAATTTGCCTTGCTACACCAGCGACCTGCATCGCGCCGCCTGGGGCTTTTGACGAGGCAACGGTAAGAGCAACTTCCATGCCGATTTCCCTGCTAATCTGAGCCGAAGAGTGACGGGCCACGACGTGAGTTGTTTCATGACCCAAAATGGCGGCGAGCTGTGCCTCGCTTTCGAGTTTTTCAAGCATGCCGCGCGTGATAAAGATATAGCCGCCGGGCAGTGCAAATGCATTGACCATTTCATCTTCGAGCGCTGTGAACTGGTAGTCGAAATATGGTTTGTGGCTTACGCCGGCGACTTTACGGCCTACACTATCGACGTAATTCTGCAGTGTGAGGTTCTGGATTTTGCCGCCCATCTCCTTTTCGATTTCCGGGGCATAGGACCGGCCCAGCTCAATGTCCTGCTCTTCTGAAAAAAGCATAAGCTGGCTCTTGCCTGAGATGGGGTTGGTTGCGCAACCGAAGGCGAGAAGCAGTACGGGCAGGAATAACAGAAATATGATTTTAGCTTTCATGTTATCTTTCCTCATATAAAAGTTTCCGTTTGAAAAATACACCGGAATTTATTATAAGTTCGCATTTATCTTTGTGAAACGAAAAATGTCCGACCATGAGATTTGCGGTAAGTGCAGCCAAAGGAATGGCTGTAAACAGGTCTATCAGCAAATAGCTGATAACAAGGGCCCTTCTGTGCTCGGCAAGGTGATGATTGCCTTTGCTGTTCCTCTTTTGAGCTTTGTTCTGGCGGTGGTGGTTTTTTCCGAGCTAACAGCCAAAATAATGCCGTCCGGTAGAAGTGCAACGGCGTTAAGTTTTTTCCTGTCTATTGTAATGACGGTTTTGATCGTGTCGGTCATGCAAGTTGCAAATAGGCGGTTTGGGAAGGATAGGCAAAAGTGATTATGCCGGTGTTGGTAGCAAAAGGCAAATATCGGTTTGGTGGAGGTGTGCATCCTCCTGATTATAAAGGACTTACAGAAAACAAGGCCATAAAGGCAGGTCCTGTGGTCAGTCAGGTCACGATACCGCTGAGCCAGCACATCGGGGCGGTTTGTCAGCCTATAGTCAATAAAGGCGATGACGTCGAGGCCGGACAAATGGTCGGCAAGAGCGAGGCCTTTGTCTCGGCCCCTGTTCACAGCCCGGTAAAGGGTAAGGTAAAAGAAATTGCCCTGGCCTCGCACGCAGTTTTGGGTAGGTGTTTGTCGGTAATAATAGAGGCCGACGAGTCCAGCCCTACGGCGGTGTTGCCCGCGGATTTTGGGGCGGATTTCGATGAGGGCGGGTTTACCAGCGAGCAGATATGTAACGCGGTGGGACCGGCGGGAATCGTGGGGATGGGAGGAGCAGGATTTCCGACAAGAATCAAGATTGACCCGGCGCCGCCGAAAGAAATCCTGATAATCAACGGCTGTGAATGCGAGCCGTTCATAACCTGCGATTACCGGCTGATGCTCGAATGGACGAATAAGATTGCCGCCGGAATCAGGCTGGCCGGAAAAGCGTCTGGATGTAAAAGAGTTATCATTGCAATTGAAGATAACAAGCCCAAAGCGATAGAGGCATTTCGTTCGAACAAACAGGTAGAATCAAACGGTTTCAAAATAGTCGAGCTCAAGACCCATTATCCACAAGGCGGTGAGAGACAACTTATAAACGCGGTGTTAGGCAAACAGGTTGCGACCGGCGGTATCCCGCCTGCTATCGGAGTGCTGGTAATGAACGTTGCGACTGCCGCGGCGGTGGCTGAGGCGGTTGTTCAAAGACAAGCGCTTACTCATCGTGTGGTGACAGTGACAGGTCAGGCAATCGCCGAACCTGCGAATCTGTACACAGCAATAGGGACAAGCGTTGGCGAACTGATTGAGTTCTGCGGCGGATTGACACAAAAAGGCGCCAAGGTGGTGATGGGCGGGCCGATGACGGGTGTTGCGATAGCCGACCTATCGACGCCCATCACTAAAACCACAGGTGCGATTACTATCCTGACAAAAAGGCAGGTCGGCCGGGCAAAGCTCTCCCAGCAGGTGACGCCCTGCATTCGATGCGGCAGGTGCATAGAAGCCTGCCCTGAAAAGCTAAATCCAACGAAGATAGCCCACGCGGTTATGCATAACATGATGGATACGGCGAAAGACTATTATATAAGCGCGTGTATAGAATGTGGATGTTGCAGCTATGTGTGTCCGGCCAATATCGAGCTGACCGGATATATAAAAACGGGTAAGGTTCTGCTGGCGCGACAAGAGAAAAGGATACCGCAGTAATGTCCGTTGTGCGTTATGCGTCGCGTGTACTGCATAGAAAAAGTATTGAAGGAAAGATTTGATGCTGAGTGATATTCGGGTAACGCCGTCGCCTCATATAAGTGCGAGTTATTCGACTCGTCGTGTGATGGGCGACGTTATCATCGGACTTTGCTTTCCGCTGGCTGCGGCTGCGTATTACTACCGCTGGCATGCACTGACACTGACAGGAACGTGCGTGGTTTCATGTGTTGTGACGGAATTTCTATGTAACCTGCTGCGAAGAAAACCAAAACCGGCGGAGTCACTCGGTGATTTGAGCGCGATAGTGACGGGGATGATACTGGCGTTTTCGATTCCGCCTGCGTTTCCATTGTGGGCTGCTGTAATCGGCAGTGCGTTCGCAATAACGATAGGTAAAATGGTGTTCGGCGGATTAGGCTCGAATATATTCAATCCGGCGATGGCCGGACGGGCGTTCCTGACAGCATCGTTCGGACTGCTGATGACGACATGGACCATACCTGCGACGATAGATACCAATATGTCAATAATCGGCTCGGTGGAAGCAAAACAGGCTGTGTCCGGACACAAATTGTCAGTCATTGCCAGAACTCAGGCGACGCCGCTGGCGATGAGCAAAGAGGCTATTAAAACCAAAAGCGGCGCCAAAAAAATATATTTACAACAATTCCATGCCGCCCTTTTAGGTGAAGTCGGAGGCTGTCTCGGTGAAACCAGTGCAGTTATGATTGCCCTGGGTGGTTTATACATGATTATCAGGAAAACGATAAATCCCCAGATACCACTGGCAGTTCTGGCCAGTACGTTTGTTTTTGCATTGATTGCACACCTGATAAATCCGGATGCATATATGAGCCCGTTGGTGCACATCGTAAGCGGCGGGCTAGTACTCTGTGCGTTTTTCATTACGACGGACCCGGTGACGGCGCCGCTTACCACAAAAGGGATGTGGATATTCGGTATCGGCGTGGGGGCATTGACGATGCTAATAAGGACAGTGGGCGAATATCCCGGCGGAGTAATGTATTCGGTCCTTTTGATGAACGCGCTGACTCCGCTTATCGACAGACTGTGTAAACTAAAGCCGGCCGGAGGTGTACCCAGTGCGTAGTATAAAATATTTCATACAACAAAGCTGGCTGTTAATCACTGCGGCGTTCTGCTTCGGGCTGCTGCTTGCGCTGACTAATGCGGCACTGAAGCCGAGGATTCAAAGAAACGAAATCGGTGCACTTTACGATAAGATGAAAAGCCTTATGCCGCAGGCAAAAGAATTTGAGAAGGTCTTATTGCAAATTGAAATCGAGGCCAACAAAACCGACGTTTACGAAGCGAAAGATGACAAACAGGCAGCGGTCGGCTTTGCGTTCGTTGGAACAGGCTCCGGTTTCGCGGACAAGATCAAGTTAGTCATTGCGGTTGATAAGGATTGCAGCAAGCTGCTGGGCTTCGAGGTCCTGTTCAGCAACGAGACGCCGGGATTCGGCAGCAGGATTACAGAAAACTGGTTCGGTCAACAGTTCGTCGGCGCCCCTGCCGGTGTACTCGAATTAATAAAGAGCGGTGATACCGAAAAGATAGATGACCAGATTGTCGCACTGACGGGAGCTACGGTCAGCAGTACCGCGGTCGTCAATATATTCAACAATCATATCGGCAAACTGAAACAACTGTTACAGGAAAAAGGATTGATAGAGTAATGGCCTCAGACGCGAAAGAGGTAAATCTCGGACGGACATTTACGGCTGGTATCTGGGATCAGAACCCGGTATTTCGGTTGCTTCTGGGTATGTGTCCAACGCTTGCGGTGACGGCTGCGGTCAAGCCCGCCCTTACGATGGGCCTGTGCGTAACGTTCGTGCTTGTCTGCAGTAATATCGTTGTCAGCCTGATGCGGAATCTGCTCAAACCTCATCTGAGGATTCTGATGTTCACACTAACGATAGCGACGTTCGTGACGATTGCGGATATGTTCGTCAAGGCATATGCACCGGACATGAGCGCTACATTAGGGCCTTATATTCCGCTGATTATAGTAAACTGTATTATCATCGGCAGGGCCGAAGCCTGCGCCAGTAAGAACGGTTTGATAATCAGTATCGTGGACGGATTAGGGATGAGTGTCGGATTTACTTTCGCGCTGTGTATCTTATCGAGTGTAAGAGAGCTGCTGGCAACCGGCGCGGTATTCGAGGTTCCGATACTTGAGGCCGTCAATAACGGCGGATGGTTTACTCCGTGGGCGGCGATGAGTATGCCAGCCGGGGCGTTTATTACATTAGGTTTGTTACTCGGCTTGATTAACGTCATTACCAAGCGAAATAAATAGGGACGGCGACGATGGACTATATACAGACCCTTATTATGGCCTTTATCTCGGTGGTGCTGGTCAATAACCTGGTCTTTACCAAGTTCCTCGGGATATGTCCCTACCTTGGAGTGTCCGGCAGGCTGGACATGGCGTTCGGGATGGGTATGGCAGTGACATTCGTAGTGACACTGAGTGGGACGCTGACCTGGCTGATAGACCATCTTGTTCTGATGAATCCGGCACTGGCGGCGTACGGGTTAGAAGTAACGCGGTACGTGTGCTTTATATTAGTAATCGCCGGTGCGGTGCAGTTAGTGGAGATGTACCTGCGAAAGTTTTTCCCGTCTCTGTATGAAAGCTTCGGCATATTCCTGCCTTTGATTACTACCAACTGCGCGATACTCGGTTTGTGCCTGTTTTTGAACCTTTGGGAAGTTAACAGCTTTGTGAAGGCTGTTGTTATGAGCTTCGGAGCGGGAATCGGATTTACCGTGGCGATTTGCATAATGGCAGGTATTCGGGAGAACCTGAAAACAGCAGATGTGCCGAATTGCCTCAAAGATGCGCCGATTACACTGATAACTGCCGGTCTGCTGGCGCTTGCATTTATGGGTTTTGCGGGAATGATTAAATGATTCTGGCTGATATATTGCAGCTTTGGAACAGTGCCTGGCCTGCAGGCGTGATTATACTGGGCCTTGGTTTGGTCTTTGCTATTGTCCTTTTAATAGCCAGCGAAAAACTCAAGGTAAAAATGGACCCGAAGATTGAGCAGGTGCACAAGGCCCTTCCTAATATAGACTGCGGGGCGTGCGGCTATGCGGGTTGCGCGTCGTATGCCAAAGCGGTGGTGGAAAATCCCGAATTGATTGGCCGATGCTCGCCGGGGGGAGCCGCGACCGCGAAAAAAATAGGGTTAATATTGAATCTTCAGATAAGCGCCGAAGGAGCGCCGAAACGCCCTGTTGTTCATTGTCGCGCGCATACCTCAGACAAGACTTACTACGCAAGGTATCAAGGGATAGAAACCTGCACGGCAGCCAACGCCCTTGCGAACGTCCAGGCGTGCAAGTTCGGGTGTCTGGGATACGGCGATTGCGTAGCTGCGTGCAAGTTCGATGCACTGCACATGGTGGACGGTCTGGCAACGGTGGATTACGAAAAGTGTACCGGCTGCGGCGCATGTTCGAGGGCCTGTCCACGCAATCTGATACTTATGGCACCGTTCAGGCACGATAACATGATAATGGTGGCGTGCAACAGCAAAGAAGCGGGAAAGGCCGTGCGCTCGATGTGCCAGGTAGGCTGTATTGCGTGCGGACTTTGCGCTAAACAAAGTGAAGTCTTTACTGTCTCTGATAACCTTGCAAAGGTCGATTACGAAAAGTACGAGCCGGATGAAAAAACACTGGTCGCTTATAACAAGTGTCCTACCTGCGTGATTGTATATCGCGGTAAAAGTGCACCGGCCCCGCGAGAACCGGCAAAGAAAAAAGCAGAAGCGGCAAAATAATTAATCTGTGATCGACATCGTGATAAGTACTTGAGTCACATCGACTTGCTTTTTATCTTCAGCCTTACACATAGTAATACGATTGGAATCCTATCTTTTTACTTGATTTATCCCCTGTATATGATATACAGCAATATATAAGAAAATGGACTTTTTCTATCGCCGCGTTTTGAGGGAGGCGGTGGTCCACAATATAAACAATCAGCCTCATTATAAGTCAACAATTAAGGTGTCAGAAAATAATAACATTTAAGGAGCGACATTATGTGCAGGAAATTATTTCTCACGATGTGTTTTGGATTAGTCTTAAGTATGACCGAACCTGCCTCTTCTGTTTGCTTTGAGACCATCGCCGGTTACGAACCGGCTGAGGCCGGCGACCTCGAGGTATCACCCACTAATCCGGCCGACAGTCCTACTTTGGATGTCAACTGGCCCGTGCTCGGTGGTGTTAATGACGTGCCCGAAGCTACCCAAGGCGATTACGTCCTCAAGCTGTCGTGGACAAACGACAGCAAAATAGAAATAAGACACCTTTGGAACAAGTCTTCTTTTGATTTGGCAGGCGTTTCTTATATACTGGTTGACGTTTATTTTGCAACCGAATCCGCTTTGCCGGCACCGCAAAAGAAAAACATTGGCATCTGGACCGAATGGGATTCGAATCCGCACTGGATTTCGTGCGAACATATTCCGCCGACAACAAACCAATGGTATACAGTCGCGTTTTATGTCGCTAACCTCCCCGACTATAACGATGTGAATAACATAACGGCCCTGACTTTTGAGGATATGAACGGCACGGATGGAATAATATACATCGACAACCTACAGCTTGCAACGGAGTCCCCCTATTATCCATACCAATCTCCATATCTCGGCAGGAAGATAAAGTTTTCAAGATACTGGTTGTTAATTCAGCAAAGTAGTTATCCAATTGGAGCAGGACCGAATTATTATACCGATGACTCTAATGATGTTTGGGTAGACCCAAACGGACGTCTTCACCTGAATATCAAGGTAAAAGATCCAAATTGGTACTGCAGCGAAGTTATTGCAAATGAGAACTTTGGTTACGGAACATATGCCTACACTCTTGAAAGCAATATAGATCAACTTGATCCGAATATTATCTTGGGATTATTCATTTATGACGTCCCTAAGAAACAGGGAGACCCGCGAGAAATTGATGTTGAGCTCACTAAATGGGGAGACCCAAACGACCCCAATAATGCCCAATTTGTTGTACAACCCTGGCAACATCAGGGAAATGTTTACCGTTTCAATATAGATTATACGGGTGATACCGAGACCACCACATACGTGATTACATGGAAGCCGACCAGAATAGATTTCAGCAGTTACTATGGCGATTACTCCCCCCATCCGCGAGGCAAAGATATCATTGACTGCTGGTCATATCTGGGCAATGATATCCCAAAGCCGGGATGTGAAAATCCACGCATAAATTTCTATCTGAAGGACGGTGCGCCCCCGACCAATGGACAAAATGCGGAGGTCGTTATTAAGAGTTTCCAATACATACCTCTCGGCGATTTGGATAATGACAAAGACGTAGACTTTTTCGATTTTGCCTTGTTTGCCGAGAAATGGTTAACTAATATTGAGTAACAGAATATCGCAGATAGGATTTCAAAAGACCGGCCGTGGGCTTTAGGCTCACGGCCTTTTTATTGTCAGCCTTAAGTCAGGTATGACAGGATTCATTTCATATATATCTTTATTCCACATATCTTTCAGCGCCGGCTGAGAATGTCATTTTATAATCTGGGGCCGGTGAAATGATAATCGCCTCGGTATCTTCCAAAGAATCTATCAGCTTTAGACCATACTCAGGGCCGAGAACACTAACGGCCGTCGCCAGTGCGTCGGCGTCAACGGCTTTTTCTGTTATGACAGTGGCACTCGATAGCTTTGCTGCGGATTGACCTGTGTGCGTATCAATTATATGGCTGTGCCTTTCGTCGCCGATAAGGACAAAGCGTCGATAATCGCCGCTGGTTGCTACGGCAGCGTCGCCGAGTTTCAGGACAAGCAGGTTCTGCTCTGTTTTAGAAAGGTCCGGGTCCTGCAGTCCAATCAGCCAGTGTTTTTTACCGTCTGCGGGCGTTCCGAAACAGCGTATGTCACCGCCGACGTCAACCATACCGCCTTCGGCGCCGGCTTCTTTTAATGCCGCAATTGCCCGGTCGATGGCGTAGCCCTTTGCGATTCCTCCGAGGTCAAGCTCCATACCTTCGGCGCCGAGTCGTACTGTTTTATTATTCGGGTCGAGATGAATCTTTTTAAAACCGACTTTAGCAAGGGCCTTTTCGAGCTGGCTGGGGTCCGGGGCACGGTTTGCATCTGCGGCGGTCTGCCACACTTCTATGAGTGGGCCGACGGTGACATCAAAAGCGCCGTTGGTCAGTCTTCCGTAATCGACGGCGGTCTGAAGGATTTCAAAAGTAGGGTCGCTGACATTCACAGGTTCAAAGCAGGCCGAGGTGTTAACCTTAGCGATTTCGGAATCTCCGAGGTAGATGCTGGCGAGTGCCTCGATTTGCCGCAGGCTGGCGAAGGCGTCATCGACGCCCTTTTGAGCGATGTCCCTGTGCCCGGCGACGGCGACAATTCGGGCGATAGTGCCCATCAGTATCTGCGAGCTACTGTCAACTTCAACGACGCCTTTGGGCACAAAATAAAAAATCGCCAGAATAATAATGACGAAAATGGCTATTCGTACAACACGCTTTGTTTCCATAAATCCTCTTCGCCTGAAAGCGGGACAGGGTTCTGTTTAATAATTTCGGCATTTCTGTATAATATGTGCGTGAGAAATAAGCAACCGAAAATTCTTGCAGAGCAAATCGAGAGGCGGTTCCTTCCTTTTGTCCGCAGGCCGAGCCGGTATATAGGCGGCGAGGTCAATCAGATTAAAAAAGACCTGAGCAAATGTGAACTAACAATAGCGCTTTGTTTCCCCGATGTCTATGAAGTGGGGATGAGCCATACCGGAATAGCAATACTTTACGAAGTACTTAACAGAATGGAGAACATAGCCGCTGAGAGAGTTTATGCACCGTGGATTGACGCGGAGAAGATTTTGCGAGAACAGAACCTGCCGGTGTTCAGCCTCGAGTCGAAGGCTGCACTGGACGGCTTTGATATAATCGGATTCAGCCTGACTAACGAGCTTTGCTATACGAACGTACTTAATATGCTGGATTTGGCGGGTCTCGAAATCCACAGAAGCAAGCGGAGCGAGGACGACCCGTTGATTATCGCAGGCGGCGCGATGGCGAATTGCTGCGAGCCGATGGCGGACTTCATCGACCTTTTCATACTGGGTGAAGCGGAAGAGGCTCTTGTCGAGCTGGCAAATTTCGTCATTGAAGCTAAAAAAACCGGCAGGAAAAAGTCTGAGTTATTAGTTGAGGCGACCAGGCGATTCGACTGGGTGTATGTTCCGTCGTTATACGAATTCGAATACGACGACGGAGATATAAGCAGTGTTAAAAGTATCTTCGATGATTTGCAGGTCGAGCGCAGGACGGCGGTTGTGGAAGATTTTGAAAATTCGGTTGTGCCGCTGTCACCGATAGTTCCGTTTACACAGGCGGTGCATGAGAGGGTCAGTATTGAAATAATGCGCGGCTGTCCGGGCAGGTGTCGGTTCTGCCAAGCGAGTTTCTGCAGAAGGCCGGTTCGCTTTCGCAGCGTAGAAAGAATCTTCGAGGCGGCAAAGAAGGCATACCAGTCAACGGGATTCGACACGGTGAGTCTACTCAGCTTATCAACAGCCGATTATCCGCAGCTCGAAGATTTAGTCGTCCGGCTAAACGAACACTTTAAAAATAAGCATGTAGGCATATCGGTTCCGTCTCTGCGGGTGGATTCGCAGCTAAAAATAGTACCGCAGCTTGTTAAGTCGGTAAGGAAAAGCGGTCTGACAATCGCGGTGGAAGCTGCCAGTGAAAGGCTCAGAAAGATAATCAATAAACCCATTAAGGACAGTGATTTGTTCAGTGCGGCAGAGGCGGCATACAAAGCCGGCTGGCAAAAACTGAAACTATATTTTATGGTCGGCCTGCCGGGCGAAACTGAAGAAGATATTATCCGTATAGTCAAATTGTCGAACGAGCTGGCCGGGCTTCGCAGAAAAACAGACAACAGAATCGCCAATATAAACGTCGCGGTGAGCTGGTTCGTTCCGAAACCGCATACGCCATTCGCCTGGGTCAGCCAGAGGTCACGCCAATACTTCGAAGATGCAAGGCTAATGATACTCGATGAAAAGAAACGGCTGAGAGCCAGGTATCTGCAGTTCAAATTTCACAACATCGAGCGGAGCATATTGGAATCGGCCATAGGCAGAGGCGACAGGCGGCTGGGCAATGTTATCGAGACTGCCTGGCGAAACGGCGCAAGGTTCGACTTGTGGGACGAGTGCTTCGATTTTGAGATTTGGCAATCTGCATTTGCCCGGCATGGCTTTGACGCCGAGCAGATGGCAATGAAGCAGTACACATCTGAGCAGTTACTACCGTGGGAGTACCTCGGCGGGCCGCAGAAACAATATCTACTCAAACATTACAACGAAGCCAAGCAAATAACTGAGTGCGCGGACAACAGCGAGCAGTAATAGGCCGATAGGCTGATTAGGTCTCTTTTCCAAGTGTGGGCATCTCGAAGCCGGCTTTGCCTTTGGCTTCCCTGAAATCGACGATGATTTGTGCGGCCTCTTTCGGGTCGTCAACCATAACGAAATCGTCGATATCCTTACGGGAGATGTAGGCGTGTCCGGCGAGCATAGTTTCCTTAACCCAGTTGATAAGGCCCTGCCAGTAATCACTACCCATCAACAGTACGGGAAAAGAGGCCTGTCTTAGTGTCTGTATAAGGACAAGCGACTCGAACAACTCATCCATTGTGCCGTAGCCGCCGGGAAGTACGATAAAACCGTGGGCGTATTTGAGGAACATAACCTTTCGAGTGAAGAAGTATCTGAAGTTCAACGACATATTCTGATATTCGTTGGGAATCTGCTCCATAGGTAGTTCGATGTTAAGGCCTATACTTTTTGCACCGGCCCTGGCTGCTCCTTTGTTCGCAGCTTCCATGATTCCGCCGCCTCCGCCCGTGATAACTCCGAAGCCGGCCTTGCCGATCTCGTAAGCAGTATCTTCAGCGAGCTTGTAGTACGGGTCGTCGGGTTTGGCCCGAGAGGAACCGAACATAGATACGGCCGGGCCGATTGCGCCGAGCTCCTCGAAACCCTCGACAAACTCAGCCATGATTTTGAAGATTCGCCATAAATCCTTTACGGGCTTGTCACCGGGATATTTCATCATAGTCAGAACTCCTTTTTCAGCTTTTACCAGAATTCCGGCTTGAAAGCCGCGGGGCAATATTTATTTATCGGGCAGTTGTCACAGTCCGGCTTTCTTGCTTTACAGACATTTCGGCCCAGCAAAATCAATGTATGGCTGAGGTCCGACCAGTCCTTTTTGGGTGTTATTTCGGCCAAATCGAACTCCAGCTTTACCGGGTCGCTGTTCTGCGAAAGAGCAATACGCCGGGAAAGACGAATCACATGCGTATCACAAGAGATAGCGGGAACACCGAAGGCGTTACTGAGAACGACGTTCGCGGTCTTTCGGCCCACGCCAGGCAGAGTGGTGAGCTGCTCCATATTTCCGGGTACTTCGCCGCCGAACTCATCGGTAATAACATGACAGGCAGCCTTGATATTTTTGGCCTTGTTGCGGAAGAAACCGGTCGGCTTTATATCCTTTTCGAGCCGGGCCAAGTCAGCATCGGCATAATCTTTTGCGGATTTGTACTTTTTGAACAGGTCTTTTGTAACGATATTAACACGCACGTCCGTACACTGTGCAGACAGAATCGTTGAAATGAGCAACTGCAAAGGAGTTCTGTAATCCAGCTCGGTTCTCGCGTTCGGATATTTCTTTTTAAGTATAGGCAGGATTTTTTTTACACGCTGCGATGCAGCTTGTTTGTCGTACTTTGGTGCCTTCTTTTTTGCCATCAGTTACTTTTTGAAGGAAGTTTTTTTAACTGTTCAATTAATTCACTAGCAAAGGTCTTATCGTGCCAACGTATGTTTTTCTCACCCGGCAGAAGTAGTATGCTGACAGGCACACCGGGTTCGCCATACACATTCGCCAGGGCGGCAGTCGCCGGATAATCCTTTTTGGTCGTGTCGGCCTTCACCGCCAAAATGTCTTTATCTTTAATCAGCCCAGCTACGTCTTTGCGCGAATAGACAAACATATCTATGGCCTTGCAGCTCAGGCACCAGTCGGCGGTGAATTTGATTAGAACGGGCTTGTCTTGTTCTATCGCCTTTTCAATGCGCTGAGCATCATAGCTCTGCCAGTCAATTAATTTTGCGTGCGGCCTGAGCAGGTAGAATCCCGCAGCGACGGCAAGTGCAGCCGCAAGTACACGGACGATGGCTTTATTACGCAGCTTCGAGCCGAAACCGACCCAGCCGCCCCACATCCACAGGCAAAAGGCAAGGACTACCGCAAAGTACAATACGCCGGTCCGCTTCGCCTGGGGCACTATGGTAATCATCCATACTGCCACGGCAATCAGGACAAAGCCTACGAACTTCTTGAAAATGTCCATCCACTTGCCGGGTTTTGGCAATCTTTCGAGCAGGCCGGGAATTGCAGTGAGGATTACATACGGAATACCCATACCAAGGCCAATGCAAAGGATAACTATTGTAGCAGGCAGCAGCGGCTGGCCCTGCGCCCATGCGAATGCAGCGGCGAGCAGGCCGAAGCTGCACGGTGTACTTAAAATCGCTGCAAGAAAACCCATACCGACAGTCCCCGGATAACCTTTGCCGGAAGAGCTCTTGCCGGATACCGATGCGGGCACAACTACGGTAAAAACGTCGAACATAAACAGTGCCAGGACGACCAGCACCAGAGCCATAATAATAACAAAGACGGGATTGCGGAACTGGTCGCCCCATTGCAGGGTGGTGCTAAAGGCCAAATGCAAAACTATATTGGCGACGGCAAGGCAGGCGAAAAATAAAACTATACCGATACAAAAAGCCAGGCCCATAGCGATTTTTCTTCCCTTGTTCTTCTGGGCCTGCTCGACTATTCGCAGCACGACAAGCGGCAGGACCGGCCAGACGCACGGCATAATATTAAGTGACAGCCCGGCCAGCAGCGCTAGACCGAGTGCGTACCATATCGGGTAATTGAGCTGAACCCAGGTCGGTATAGATTTTGCTTCGGCTTTTTCAAAATCGATGGATTTGAAAGTATCGTCACTGTTGTAGTCAAACTGCAACCGTAAGGTCTTTTCAAACGGCGGCAGACACAGCCTGCTGGTGCAGGCTAATCCTGTGATTTTCACAATAACCTCGACGGGCTCAGCTATGGTGGAGACATCCGGCTCTGAAAACGGGATAAAGACGGCAAAGTTACCGGCGTAGACTTCGACGTCAATACCGGTTGGGTCTTTGAATATTTCCCATTTAGGAAAAACTGGTTTTTCAAAACTCAGGGAAGAGGCCTGAGGCTTGAATTTCAACTCATAGCCTGTGGCAGGAGTGGTTTCGGGCCGGGCGTAATAATGCAGGTCATGTGTTCCGTTGAAAACGACGGCGATGCCTTTTCGGCCTTCGAGCTCAGCCGGTTCGAGCCGGGCCTGCGAAAATTCGTCCTCATAACGTGCGATTTCCAACCACGAATTTGAAGATGAGCTTTCGGGCGGGCCGGCATTTACCGGAAGCGTCAAAAACAAAATAACAGATATAACTTTTATAATCTTGATGGGCATCCGCCACCTGTGGATAAACGATAACAGATATCTTTACTGCGAAGGCTCGCCTTTCTCTTGTTCTGGCTGAGCGGTCTGGTTTCCAGCGGCTTTGTTTTGTTCGGCGGCGAGCAGGTCGGCAACAGTAGGCTTGCTGAGCTGTTTACCGCTGAGTATGGCCTTGACATCCTCGGCATCGAGGGTTTCGTATTTCAGCAGAGCCTCTGCGATTGCCTCGACCTTATCACGATTGGCCCGGATAAGGTCTTTTGCAGCCGTATAAGCCTGGTCCATCAGACGCTTAATTTCGGAGTCGATTTCTTCGGCGGTCTTTTCGGAATACTCCTTTTCCATAGGTAGAGGGAAGTAGGACTGGTCGAACCCATTCTGATGCTCGTAGGCGACCGGGCCGAGTTTTTCGCTCATGCCCCAGATTGTAATCATCTGGCGGGTCAATGAAGTAGCAACATGGATATCGGACTGAGCGCCGCTGGATATATCCTCACAGAAAAGCTCTTCGGATACTCGACCACCGAAACATATCTGCAACAGGGCCATACAATACTGCTTCGTGTACATAGTCCGGTCTTTTTCGGGCAGCGCAAAGGTCGCGCCTCCCATCGGTCCTCGTGGGATAATGCTTACCTTATGCAGAGGGTCGGCTTCTTTCAGGGTGGCCTGAATAAAGGTGTGTCCGGCCTCGTGGAAGGCGGTGATTCGTTTCTCCTCCTCGTCAATGACACGGGATTTTTTGGCGCGGCCCCACCTGACCTTGTCCCTTGCCTCTTCGAGGTCGGCCATTTCGACATATTCCTTCTCAGCCATAGTTGCAAGAAGAGCGGACTCATTGATGATGGCGGCCAGGTCCGCCCCGCTGAACATAGGCGTCCCCCGCGCGAGCCTTTCGAGATTGGTGTCGGGGCCGAGCTTGACCTTTCGCGCGTGGACTTTTAGTATCTGCGCTCTGCCCTTGAGGTCCGGCAGGGGTACAACAACCTGCCTGTCAAAACGCCCCGGCCGGGTAAGTGCGCTGTCGAGTATGTCCCTTCGGTTGGTGGCCGCGATAACAATGACCTGGTCGTTGGTGTCGAATCCGTCCATCTCGACAAGGATTGCGTTTAAGGTCTGTTCCCGCTCGTCATGTCCTCCGCCGACGTAGCCTGCGCCGCGCTTACGGCCGATGGCGTCGATTTCATCGAGGAAAATTATACACGGTGAACTGTCTTTAGCCTGCTTGAAAAGGTCGCGGACACGCGAAGCGCCGACGCCGACAAACATCTCGACGAAGTCGCTGCCGGAAATATTCAGGAACGGAACGTCCGCTTCGCCGGCAATTGCCTTGGCAAGAAGTGTCTTTCCGCATCCGGGCGGCCCGACAAGAAGAACGCCACGGGGGATACGTCCTCCGAGCCTCTGAAATTTTTTAGGGTTCTTGAGAAACTCAATGATTTCAGCTACTTCTTCTTTTGCTTCTTCGATTCCCGCAACGTCCTCGAAAGTGACCTTGGCTTTGTCTTTACCCTGGAGGCGGTGCTTGCTTCTGCCGAATGACATGAGCATTCCGCCCGCGCCGCTACGAATGTTTCTGATAAACATAAAATATATCAGTGCGCCGAAGATAAGAAGCGGCAATATCCACTGGGCAAGCATAATTAACCATATGTCCTGTGTCTCGAAACGTATTTCGATATCCTTACCCTCGGTCAGCTTGTCCAGCCTGTCTCTGAAAACTTCCGGGTTAAACTTCACCGTGAAGGATTTAGAGGCCTTTTCGGCGTCGGACAGGTCCGCGCGGAGCTTGCCGTCGATGCGCGTCTCGCCGATTTCTATGCTCTTGACATGGTCATTGCGGAGGTAGTTCTCGAATTCGCTCCAGCTTATTTCTTCTTTTGAGCTGACCCTGCTGAGAAATATTATCGCCGCAAAGACCAGCATAGCGATAAGAATAATATTCAAAGGGCTTCGTTTATATTTCGGCGGCTGTTGCCTGGGACCCTGCGGGCCATGGGGCGGCTTCTGATTCGGAAGCGTTTTTTTGTCGCCGTTACTCATAATAACATAAACTCGAAAAGCGGCATCAGTCCCAGCAGTAACTGCAACTGAAGTGCCGCACTACTATTTATTACCAGGGTGTTTCCATTAATTCTACGATTCGTTCGGCCAGTTTGTTTGCAGCGAGGCTCGAGCCGTAAGCCATGCCCTGATTTTGCCACTCGGACCAGGTCGCAGAAGCAGTGGTCTTTTGGGCTTCAATCAGGAATTCCCCCGTTTTGAGGTTTTTCCAGTCAACTGTTGCGGCCAGGACAATTTCATTTTCCAGCGGCCGTCCGGTTTCACGCTCGGTGCTCAAGATTCCCCTGCCGGCCTGGCCGATATACCCGCTGATTACACTATCGGCGCGGTCGATACTCGATACCACTTTATATGGCGTCTCGGCCTCGATTCGTTTGGCCAGGGCGTCCGTCAGCTCGTATTCCACGCCTCTCTCAAAACTCTTGTTATCGAACATCTTAACGTAAACCGTGGATATCTCATCGCTGAAAAGCGGCTCGGTCGAATACCCGCCGCCATCATCACAACCCGTCAAAACAACGCCTAGTACAGCAAAAGATAAGAGCAGACAAAGACCCATTAATTTACGGTGTATTATATTATTCATTTTTTCTCCTGTTCTTCCTTTTCCTGCTGTTTGAGTTCGATTTGTTCGGCTATGTCTTTAGCCCTTTTGGCGCCTGTGCTTCGAGGCCACTGCTCTTCAACCATTTCACAGTAGATTTCAGATGATTCATCGCTTCCCGTGCGCTCATAATATTGAGCGATTGTGTACTCCTTATACGCAAGCTGTTCGGTTATCTGCTCGAGTCGTTTGTCGATTTCGTAGGTCTTTGCATCTTCGGGATACCGTATCATGAAATTTTCGTAATAGCTTTTGGCACTGAGCAGGTTCGAGGCGTCGAATTTGGGGCCTCGGTATGCGGCATGCTTGCACCTTGCCATCGCAAGTAATGCAGTTTTGCCCACTTCGCCGGTAGGCCATCGCGCGGAAATCTGCGACCATCTCTCGTACGCGTCCTGATACTTTGCGCGCTTCTCGAAGCTCTCGGCAACAACGACTGAGGCCCTGACGGCAATGGGTGAATCGCCAGCGCGGTCGACGACCTTGTCGGCAACCCTGATGCCCTCGGAATAGCCTCTTATCCTGACGAACTTGAGTACTGTCTTTTTGTGGCCTGTAAGATAAGCCTGTGCTATGGCCAGCTCCCTGTCGAGCGCAGCTTCATAAAGCGGGCTTTCGGGGTATCTGATAAGAAAAGTATCATAAGCCCGGACCGCCTTTGTAAATTTGCCGGCGGCAAAAGCCTTTTCGCCGTCAAGGTATGCATCGAGGTCCGGCCCTGCTATACCGGGGTAATCCTGTCTCAGCCGTGCAATTGCATTGGCAAGTTCTTTTGTCTTGCCCTGGTTGATGAGCTCCTTCAGCTCACTGACAGCCAGAAGGTACCTTGCCTGGGGATTTTCACTGACTGCCTGCCATTGCTCATCCTGGCCCAGCGTCCAGGTCTCAGCGGCAAAAGCCAATGACCCCAAAAATAACACAGATAACAAAACAACGACTTTTCGGGTAATATTGCGTCCATACATTTTTTTGCCCCTAATTTTCCAGTCAAACCGGTATTTACAGCTTTATCATATTATATCGACTCACAGAACCATTGCAAATATGTAGCTAAAAAGATGAGTAAGTTCTGTTTGCAGGGCCGGATGCCGCCTTATGGTGGAGTACAGCCGCAAAAATACTTAAAAAAGCGGCAGAGCCTGCAGCAGGCTCTGCCAATATCCCGGTGGCTCTTTCCTTTTGCTGTATAGCCTTTACCGCGGCCTCCTGATTACGCTCTGCCTTGAATGCCGGTCTCGTTATGGAAGTCACGGGCTCCAGCTAACATGGCCAAATTGGGTCATTACCCAGAGCCACTTTATTCTTAAAAGCCGTATAACTATGAATCGACTCTCTCTTTAAAAAAAGATTAAATTTCCGGCCAAAAGGCCCAAATTCTTATATGGGACTACCCCTGTTTTTCGCCCTTACGTCTTTTGACAGAATAAACCAAAATTAGCTTTCCAGGTTAGACCGGTCTGGGCAAAATGTAACAAATAGGCTAAATTCCAGGAATTCATACCCTGAACAAATGCGAATCCCCCTGTTTATCCTGAAGACCGGTTTCTCAGTGTCCGACCGGTTTACCTAAGTGACTTTCCAATTCAGAAAGTTTTTCATCGAGTAATTCTTTCGCTTTCGCCTCGACGTTGAGACGAAGCAAAGGCTCGGTATTGCTGGGCCGACAGTTGAACCACCAGTCTTTATACATTATCGTTACGCCGTCAAGCGTATCTACCGACGCGTCGCGGTACTTTTTTGCAAGCTCATTCATCATGGCTTGCTTGTCGGCGACCTCGAAGTTCATCTCACCGCTGGCGTAGTACCTCCGCAAAGGTTTGACAAGCTCACTTGCCGGCATATCGACGCCGCTTACGATGTTCAATATGTGAGTAAGAGTAATCATTCCGGAATCTGCACAGTAGTTATCGCGATAATAGAAATGCCCCGAAAGCTCGCCGCCGAACACGGCATGTGAATCACGCAGGGCTTTTTTCATATACGCGTGACCCACGCGCTCTCTGCGCGGCGTTCCGCCGTACTTGAGTATCTCTTCGGTAACGACCCAGCTGCTCCGCAGGTCATAAACAATGGTCGATTTAGGATACTGCTGCAGGAAGTACCCGGCCATAAGAGCGGTCATCAGGTCACAGCCGATATTAGTGCCCTTCTCATCGACCATCATCAGCCGGTCGGCATCGCCGTCGAAACAAATCCCGAAGTGACATTTATGCCTCTTGACCGCCGACTTGACCTGGGCCAGATTCTTCTCTATCAGCGGATTCGGCTCGTGCTTGAATTTCCCCTTGTGCTCGAAATTAAGCTCGATAATTTCAACCGGCAGGTCGCCGAAAACAGCGGGAACCATTTTACCGGCCATTCCATTGGAAGCATCGATAGCAATTTTGAGCGGTTTCAGTTTCGGCGTAAGGAATTTAAGAACATGACCTTTGTACGCCTCGGTCAGGTCAAGTCTTTCGACAGTACCGTCCGCCCTGCCTTTGGTGTGCACCAGCGCCAAAGCGATATGCTCTATATCCCGCAGGCCGGTATCAACCCCGACGGGCTTGGCGCCTAACCCGGAAATCTTAAAACCGTTGTACTTGGCGGGATTATGCGAAGCGGTCACCTGCACGCCGCCGCACGTGCCGAGATGATTGATTGCAAAATACATCTGAGGCGTATCAATCAAGCCGATATCTATCACGTTTGCCCCGCTTGCGTTCATACCCTCGATAAGTGAATTGGCCAGGCTCTGGCTGTGCGTCCGCATGTCCCTGCCGACGCATATCGACTGGCAGTTGGCCTGTCCGCGTTCGTAGCCGGTCAGATGCGACCGAAGAAAACGCGCCGACGCATAGCCGATTTTCCACGCATCGGCCTGGTCAATCTGGTCGGGATAAATGCCTCGAATATCGTATGCCTTGAATATCGCAGGGTCCATCGAAATTTTCCTGTAAGAATAAAGACAGAATATTATACCTGAGCGAAGTTTCAAGACGCTCAAATATCAGACTTTACAATATACTCCCATCGCCGTCTGTGTCAATGCCATTATCGCGATAAGCACCAACTCATCCTCCTTCTGTCCTCCGTCTTCACTTCGATATTCTAAATTCTACATTCTATATTGGATATTCAGTCCTCCGCCTTCCAGGCCTCAAGTATCCAGCATCTTTTCCTCCCGCCAAAGTTGATTAAAGCGTATTGGCCCCGGTGTTTCTTTGCCGCCGCGTCGTACGCCCTCGCTGCCGAAATCTCATCATCGAAAAAACCAATTCGCCTGCACCTGCCCTCAATCCGCATCGTCGCCGCCCACTTGCGATTATCCTTGTCCCACGACACACCTTTATACCTGCTCTTGCCCTGCCGCAGACCGCGCCTGCTGTTCCACGAATTCTGCTGCTGAGTCACTATCCGCAAATTCGCCCTGCGGTTATCGAGCCCGTCGTGATTAATATGGTCAATCACCATACCGCGACCAGGCTTCATAATAAACCTGTGCATCAGCAGATGACTCCTCCGCTTGCCCCTTCGAACACAGCTTACCGCGTACCACGCGCAAGGCCCGCGCTTCGCGTACCACCTTCTACTACTCACCGCCGCAAAATCTCCTGGGTCAACCTTCGCGAACATGCCGTTAGGCAGCCGTATCCTCCGAAACGTATATCCGTATCGTATCCGCCGCGCGAAAAGTAATATTGCTATCGCTATGGCGTCCACCTTCTCAGGAACCTTGATACTCAGTTTCAAATTGTAAGCAACCATTGTTTTCTCCTCGAAGCGTAGCCCAGACCCCGGAGTGTCTTTATCCGGGTCCCATTTCAATAATAAATTTTTCTCGAAGCGTAGCGTAGATCCCGATGCCGTTTATCGGGACTGCCTTCTGTCTTCCGCCGCAGGCGGAAGCCCCTTCCACCTTTGGACGAACTTGCGCGTTTTTGCGCTATTTTCAGAATTTTTCTGAGAAAATTTGACGTAAGTCCTTATGGACAAAAGGCCAATTTTTTTTCAAAAAAGATTTTTTACCCTCGTACCCCCTGCGCGATTTTGTTGCATTGTCTTGCTACGCAAAAAATACTTCTGATTTTGTGCCCTTTGGCACACGATTTGCGTCGTTCGTTTTGCCCCCACGTATTGGTTTGGAACAAACCAGCGGGGGTTGTTAGCCCACGGCACTGCCGTGGGTTTCACCTCTTTCAAGCATCGAGCATCGAGAATCAAGTATCTAGAATTTTTTTCTTGACAACTCCAGTATCTTCACTAAAATTTCCTCAAGAAGAGGAGCAGCGATGAACTCCACCTGTTTTTTCACCTTCGCTCCAAAAAACGCGGACGTAATTTGAGAGGATTTCTTGCAAATGCACAACCCTCACGCGAGGGGTATGCGCCGAAAAACTCATTTACCACTTTTTAAGGAGAAAAGAAAATGAGAAAATTAGTGATAATTTCATTGTTTTTTTCTGTCACGCTAAATACTTATGGCAATCCAACCGTATTGCAGAAAGTTGCCATAATTGATGTATCTCCTGATTGGGAACATTGCAAGGATTTGGCTGTTGACGGACAGACTCTTTATGTTGGAGTTTATAACAACACAGGAGGTTCTTCAGATCCAGCTGCTTTACTGAGCTACGATGTCTCAGATTCAACAAATCTTTCTCAAAGCCCCATTGGAATGGTAACGACTCAATATACGCTTCATGACCTCAAACTTTATGGGGACATTGCATATTTATGTAACGGATGGTTTGCTATTGTAGATATTTTAGAGCCTAATAGTCTTTCCGTACTTTGTCGTTACGATGAATCTAATCCGCCAACTCCTTATCAAACAGCTTTTCTCGGAGTCGATGTTGATGGCGACTATGCTTTTGTGACCGACCATTGGCAGGGTTTGAGAGTTATTGACATCTCAGGGCCATGCCCGCTTTATGAAATTGGCTCACCGTTAAACCTGGAATATTTCGAGCACGGTATAAAATTATATGGCACAACATTGTATGCCCCCACTGCACATCGACCTCACGGGGCTTATCTTTATGCTATAGACGTAAGTAACCCTTCCAGTCCAACAGTGATCTCTCGGTTAGCTTTGCCCCTTGCACCGGACCAATTGGTCCTCTCTGATGACGGCGGGTACGCATATATAGCTGCATTTGAGGGTGGTCTGCAAATTGTAAGAATCTCGGACCCCGCAAATATGGAACTGGTCGGCTCATATCCTCTGTCCGACGCGCAAGATATTACCCGAGAAGAAAATACTGTGTTTGTGGCTGATACCGACAGAGTTGCTGTAGTTGATGTCACAAATCCGAGTGAACCCGTGCTATTGGATTCTTATACACTACCCGGAGAACCAACGAGAATTGTTGCGCATAACGGATTTATTTACGCATCTTGTCAAGGCGTAGGAAAAATCGTCATACTGGCCGCCCGTGAGCCGGGGACGATTTTACTTCTTGAGCCTAATGGAGGCGAAGAACTCATTGCCGGTAAAACTTATACTATAAATTGGCTTGTCTGGCAGGGAGGCGATCCAAATGCAACAATCGAGTATTCTGATAATAATGGTATTGACTGGAATATGATTGATCCTAATACGGGAAATGATGGCTCATATGAATGGACTGTCCCTGCTGTAACTTCTAATCAGTGTCTGGTGCGTATTAGTGATGCAAATGATCCTAACCTTAGCGACACCAGCGATGATTTATTTACGATTTATGTATGTCAGCTTTCGTCTCAATCAAACCTGGATAATGATTGTGATGTAGATTTTGTAGACTTTTCAATCTGGGTGCAAGATTGGCTGAAAAACGGCAATCCATTCGACCCAGCATACACCGAAGCTCCTCAAGGAATGGTTGTAATCCCAGGTGGTGAGTTTGAAATGGGAAGACATGTCGGTGCTGGTGATGCAGATGAACTTCCTGTCCACGCGGTGTATGTAGACTCGTTCTACATGTGTAAGTATGGAATAACCAATCAGCAGTATAGCGATTATCTCAACAATGCAAATTCTTTAGGTCAGTTAAAAGTAGATGGTGGTATTGTTTATGCGGTAGATGATACCGGCAATAGTTTCCCTTATTGCAATATGCACAGTTATGATGCTAGTAGCCAGATTGAGTATTTGGGAGGCGTTTTTAGCGTAAACATTAAAGATGGCACAACTGACATGTCAAACCATCCAATGGTAACCGTAAGCTGGTACGGCTGCGTTGCATACTGTAACTGGCGAAGCGGCGAGGAGGGCTACGAGTCTTGCTACGATACTAATAACCCCAACTGGCCCTGTGATTTTTCTAAACAAGGCTATCGTCTTCCAACTGAGGCAGAGCGGGAATATGCAGCTCGTGGAGGAAACCACAGCCCATATTACTGCTATCCATGGGGTAATAGCATAGATGGTTCCATGGCAAACTACTGGTCATCTGGCGATCCATTTGAAACAGGAGCGTATCCATGGACGACACCTGTCGGTTACTACGATGGCAATCAGATACCAGCAGGGACAGATATGGCTAATGGCTACGGCCTCTACGATATGGCGGGTAATGCTTATGAATGGTGTAATGATTGGTATAGCTCAACCTACTATAGCACGACACCATATCCTCACGTTAATCCAACAGGGCCATCAAGCGGCAGCTACCGCATTCGCGGCGGTGGTCCTTGGATTAACACTCCATTTGCCAGTCGCGTAGCGGATCGGACAGGCGGCCCCCCGGACATTCGTCATTCCAACGGCAGCTTTCGTATTGTACTTGATTTGGATAATTGACAACCGAATCATCCAATCACCGAAGTTTCAAAAGGGCTGCGAGCATTAAACTCGCAACCCTTTTTAATGTCTTATTATTAGAAGCCATTTCATAACCTCCTGAGGGCTACGATCATACAAGCAATATGAAAGAATGCATTATACACAGTAATATCACGATCCCAGCGGACAACCAATCGGCGATTATTCCCGAACCAGGAAAAG
>Ga0315549_1000932_pt1 | contig 32742 bp, 36 predicted proteins | sample SalMarSW160200MG_FD_203101 | JGI IMG/M metagenome (GOLD analysis project Ga0315549, IMG submission 203101) | Salt marsh sediment microbial communities from the Plum Island Ecosystem LTER, Massachusetts, United States - Salt Marsh Sediment SW1601-200 ... | reverse complement strand
ATAGATACTTCACGGGCTGGGTGGTAACATACGAGCAGAGGAGAGGCTGTGCTATGCTCGTAATCCGTGATATTTCCTTGAACCTGAAGACCAGAGAGGTGCTACGGCGGCAGGGACTGGGGAAAGGAGCTAAGGTCAGGCCGGAGATAAAAACTTTAATTCGGCAACTACTCGCTAGCCTCAAGAAAGCCCGCCTGCTGGAACCAGTAGTGGCCTATGAATACTATATGGTAAGTAGTATGAACGGCAGTCAGATATCGCTGGAAGGTGATAAAGCAATACAGGGCCCACTACTGCCGGCAATCTTCCCCGAGGCGAAGGAGCTTGCCGTTCTCCTCTGTACCATTGGCCCCAGGCTGGAAAAACAGGTAACAGACTACAGTAAGAGCGGCAAGACTATGCGGGGAATGATTCTGGACGGTATTGGCAGCACCGCCGTGGACATGCTAGCTCTGGAAGTCCTCAGGCGTCTCGCCAGTGAGGCCTCGTCCCGGGGTTATGAGATAAGCAGCCCGGTTAACCCGGGTATGCCCGGTTTTCCCCTGACCGAGCAGTGGAATCTCCTAGAACTGGTCAACGCAGATGAAATCGGCGTGAGGCTGACCGCTTCGGGAGTATTGGTTCCCCGCAAATCGTCTTCCATGGTCATTGGCATCGGTCCCAAGATGACAAGATGGACACAGGCTGAAGTCTGCGCTCGCTGCAGCCTCAGGGAAAGCTGCCACTATAAAGTAACAGAATAGGCAAAAATGGTTGATTTCACTATTGATTTTGAGCCGGTAGGGCGAAGAGGTAAGTGTCAGAAGAATGAGTCTCTTCTCGCGTGTGCTCGCCAGCTTGGCGTCGGTATCAGCACCATCTGTGGGGGCAAGGGAATATGCCACTCCTGCAAGGTGCAAGTTCTAAGTGGCACTGTCTCCAAACCAACGTCCAATGAACACGAAGTATTTACCTTAAAAGAACTGAAGGATGGGTGGCGTCTAGCCTGCCAGGCCTATCCCGCCAGCGACTGCAAAATAGCTGTGCCCGCCGAGTCCATGACCACCCCACAGCGAGTCCAAGTGGAGGGACTGGAGGTAAAAGTTACCCCCGAGCCATCAGTTCGAGTTTACCACCTGCAGCTAGCTGCCCCCTCACTGGAAGCCCCTCAGGCTGATGCCGACCGCCTGCTCAAGACACTAAACCAGCAACACAAGCTGAGATGTACCAGGATTGATATTGGTGCCCTGCGCAACATCCCTGACCAGTTGCGGTCCTGGAAGTGGAAGAGTAAGGCTATAGTCCGTAACAGCAAGGTGATAGCCATTCTCCCTCCAAAAAGCCGCCAGCTAGGGCTAGCCATAGACCTGGGCACCACCAAGGTTGCCGGTTACCTGGTTGACCTCAGCAACGGGCAGACCCTAGCCGCCAAAGGAATAATGAATCCGCAAATTAGCTATGGAGAAGACATCATCAGCCGCATTAATAGGGTGGTGAAGTCACCAGATGAAGGTGTGCAGTTGCAGAAGCTGGCAGTTGACGCCATCAACGAGGTGTGCGCTGACCTCTGTGCTGAAGCTGGTGCCAAACCTGAAGAAATTGTGGAGGCAGTAGTCGTGGGCAATACCGCCATGCACCACCTTTTCCTCCGCCTGCCGGTAAAACAGCTTGCCCTCTCCCCCTTCGTGCCTGCTGTCAGCCAGGCGCTGGAAGTCAGGGCTGGGGAACTGGGGTTAAATATTGTCCCCGGTGCATATGTATACCTGCTGCCCAACATCGCAGGCTTCGTTGGCGCCGACCATGTTTCCATGTTGCTGGCAACAGATGCCTGGCAGGCAAAAAAAACAACGGTGGCTCTGGACATCGGGACTAACACCGAGGTCTCCCTAATCTACAAGGGGAAGATAGCCACTACTTCCTGTGCCTCCGGACCTGCCTTTGAGGGCGGTCATATCAAGTACGGCATGCGGGCAGCCACAGGAGCTATTGAACGCCTGCGCATAGACGGTGATAAAATCCAGTACCAGACCATCGACGGGGCGCCGCCGGTCGGCATCTGCGGCTCAGGCATACTCGATACACTAGCTCAGCTTTACCTGGCTAAAATTATTGATGAAGGCGGCAGAATAACGAACAATCGCCCGCGTGTTCGTGCCTACAAAGGACAGCGCGAATTTATATTGGTTGGCAAGGAGGAGCGGAATGGCAAGCCAGCCATCACTATCACCCAGCAGGACGTGAGAGAATTGCAGTTGGCTAAAGCAGCTATTCGCACCGGTATCCAGGTACTTCTGGAAACGAGCGGCTCCTCCGAAGATGATATCAAGGAGGTTATAATTGCCGGAGCCTTTGGCAACTATATAGACGTAGCCAGTGCGGTGGCAATCGGCATGCTGCCATCGCTGCCCCTAAACCGCTTCCGGCAGGTAGGCAATGCCGCCGGCATGGGAGCCAAGCTGGCTCTGATTTCCCTTAAATCTCGGACTCAGGCAGAGGCTATCGCCTCCAAGGTCAGTTATATTGAACTAGCAAGCTCCCCTAAATTTGAGCAGGTCTTCGTCCAGGCGAACTACCTGGGACGATACCGGATTACAGACGGCAAAAGGGAGGGAATCGACTGATGGAAACCAAAGTGTCAAGTTCTAAGAAAGAAGTAATCATCGGTGATAACCAGCCCACAGTACTCATCGGAGAGCGTATCAATCCCACGGGCAAGAAAAAGCTAGCCGAGGCTCTCAAAGCCGGCGACCTTGAGATTGTGCGCAAAGAAGCACTGGCTCAAACGCAAGCCGGGGCGGATATTATTGATGTTAACGTGGGTGTATTTGGCATCGATGAGGCAGCCCTGCTGCCCAAGGCAGTGCAGGCAGTGATGGAAACGGTGGATACACCCCTATGTATTGATAGCTCTAACCCCGATGCCCTAGAAGCGGCACTCAAGGTCTACAAGGGTAAGCCGCTGGTTAACTCAGTTACCGGTGAAGAGCATTCCATGAAAAGGATCCTTCCCCTGATCAAGAAACACGGGGCTGCCGTCATCGGTCTGGTGCAGGATGACGAGGGTATCCCCAAGGACGCTGAAGGCAGGGTGCGGATCGCCCATAAGATAGTGGGAAAAGTCGAGGCGGCTGGTATCCCCCGTGAGGACTTAGTCATTGATTGCCTTGCTTTCGCGGTAGGAGCTGAACCTGACTCCGGAGTAGCAGTCATAGAAGCCATCCGGCGGATTAAAGCTGGACTGGGAGTCAACATGACAATGGGCGCTAGCAATGTATCTTTTGGTTTGCCTGACCGAGAACTTATCAACAACGCCTTCGTCGCAATGGCTGCCGCCGCCGGCGCCACCTGCCTCATTGTGGACGTCGCTAAGGTGCGCTCAATTATCCTGGCCTCTGACCTTGTGCTCGGCCGTGACAAGCGCGCCCGACGCTATATTGAAGCGTATCGGCAGCGCCCGAAGCAGGAGAAACAATAATAAGTAAACAACAGGGAGGAAAGCATGCCAACAAGGAATATACTAAGAGAGCTAAGTCAATACAAAATAGGCACCTTCGCCCACATCATTCACAGACACGCACTCCTGTATCCAGACAAGGAAGCTTTCGTATATGGGTCCGAGAGGATAACCTTCTCCGAGTTTAATGCCAGAGTAAATAGCCTAGTACACGCCTTACAGACGATGGGAGTCAAGAAGGGAGATACAATTGGTATCCTGTCCTGGAACTGCCTTGGATATGTCGAAGTCTATGGAGCAGCGATGAAGGGAGGATTTATTGCGTCGCCGTTTAATACCAGGTTAAAGGAACGCGAGCTTGAATATCTCATCAATTATTCGGAAGCAGATACCATCTTCGTGGGACCTGAATTAATAGACATTGCTAATCAACTGCGACCGCGCCTCTCCAAGGTTAAAAACTTCATCTCTTTTGAAGCTTCCGTCCCCGATATGATATACCACCATGACCTGCTGACCAGTTATCCCAATGCAGAGCCTGATGTTCAGGTAGACGAAGACGACCCGGTCGGCGTTATTTACACCAGTGGCACTACCGGCGTGCCCCGCGGTGCTCTATATACTCACCGTTGTCTCATCGACGACAGCACGACGCTAGCCATGGATATGAATCTATACCCCGGGCACAAGCGTATTCTGATAACGCCTCTCTTTCATATTGCCGGGAATACCCATTTCCGGAGTACCCTGTACATCGGAGGATGCAATATTATCATGAAATTCTTCGACGCCGCAGCAACACTACAAACCATCCAAGATGAGCAGGCCACCCACATGGACATTGTGCCAACCCACCTGGCGGCGATGCTTAATGTGCCTGACCTAAATAAGTATGATATCAGTTCCCTTAAGTTCATGTGGTACGGAGCCTCACCCATGCCTCTGGAAGTACTAAAGAAAGGGATGAAGGTTTTTGGCCCTATCTTCGCTCAAGGATACGGACAGAGTGAAACTGGTCCAGCTATCTCTCACATGTCAAAAGAGGACCACAATGTCCTGGATAGACCTGAGAGGGAACAGAAAAAACTTATGTCAGCAGGCAGACCAGATATCGGAGTGCAGGTCAGAATTTTGGATGACGAGGGTAACGATGTCGAGCCTGGTGAAGTGGGCGAGATAACAGTGCGAAGTAAGCACATTATGGTTGAATACTGGCACAAGCCCGATGAAACCAAGGAAACCCTTATCAATGGCTGGATCCATACCGGGGATATGGGCTATTACGATGATGAAGGTTATATCTATATTGCAGATCGGAAAAAGGACATGATTATCTCCGGTGGGGAAAATGTCTACCCCAGGGAAGTAGAAGAGGTTCTCTACCAGCATCCTGCAATTCAGGAAGCAGCCGTCATAGGTATCCCTGACCCATACTGGGTAGAAAAGGTTCACGCTGTAGTAGCAACAAGAAAAGGCGCAAGCACTACCCCCGAAGAACTCATCGCTTTCTGCAAAAAGCACTTGGCAGGTTATAAGGCACCGAAGACCATTGAGTTTGTCGATTCCCTGCCCAAGAACCCGGCCGGCAAGATTTTGAAAAGAGAATTGAGGGAGAAGTACTGGAAGAAAGTATGAGCGAGAACGATTTAAGACTCGACACTACGTCAAGGGAGATCTTCATACAGAGGCAAGGTGTTTGAATTTTCAGGTGACGGATAATAGGAGGTAGCAATGAAAAATAGAAGGATGTTCCTACCAGCCCTACTCGCCATCTTTCTGGTCTCCAGCCTGATTCTTCCTGCTGGGGTAGCGGGAACTTCAGCAAGCGTACAACTACCAGACGACCATGCGAATACCCGTTCGGCGGTAAATAGCCCCAGCCTTGCTTCTGCAACAACACTGAATACGCTTCAAGAGCAAGCAACGCCCATGGTCGCCGCCGGCGGCTCTCACACGGTGGGGCTTAAGTCTGACGGCACCGTGGTCGCTTTGGGAGCCAACTACCAAGGGCAGTGCAATGTCGGCACCTGGACAGACATCGTCCAGGTCGCTGCAGGCGGATACCACACGGTGGGGCTTAAGTCCGACGGCACCGTGGTCGCTACAGGAAGCAACATCGGCGGGTGTTGCAATGTTGGCAACTGGACTGACATAATTCAAGTCGCCGCTGGCATCTATCACACGGTGGGGGTTAAGGCCGACGGCACTGTGGTCGCCGTAGGAGACAACATTGGCGGGCAGATTGATATCGGCGACTGGACAGACATCATCCAGGTCGCTGGAGGTTATGCCCACACGGTGGGACTTAAATCCGACGGCACCGTGGTCGCCGTGGGATATGTAGGCCTCGGGCAGAGTGATGTCGGCGACTGGAGGGACATCGTCCAGGTCGCTGCCGGCAGCTATCACACGGTAGGGCTCAAGGCCGACGGCACCGTGGTCGCCGTGGGAGCCAACTCTTCCGGGCAGTGTAATGTCGACGGTTGGACGGACATCATCCAAGTCGCCGCAGGCTATGATCACACGGTGGGGCTTAAGTCCGATGGCACCGTGGTCGCCGTAGGAAAGAACAACGACGGGCAGTGTGATATCGGGGGCTGGACAGACATCGTCCAGGTCACCGCTGGCCTGGCTCACACGGTGGGACTTAAGTCCGACGGCACCGTGGTTGCCATGGGATGGAGCCACTACGGGCAGTGCGACGCCACCGGCTGGACGGATATCAGCCAACTTGCCGCAAGCAATTATAACACGGTGGGGCTTAAAGCCGACGGCACCGTGGTCGCCGTAGGGAACAACCAGTATGGACAGTGCGATGTCGGGGGCTGGACGGACATCATCCAAGTCACCATAGTTTACGGTCATACAGTGGGGCTTAAGGCCGCCGGTACCGTAATCGCCGTGGGATGGAATGACTACGGGCAGTGCAATGTCGACAACTGGACCGACATCATCGGGGTCGCCGCTGGCGCCCGGCACACGGTGGGGCTTAAAGCCGACGGCACCGTGATCGCCGTGGGAGATAACCAGTTCGAGCAGTGCGATGTTGGCAACTGGACGGATATCACCCAGGTCGCCGCAGGCGGTAGTCATACGGTGGGGCTTAAGGCCGCCGGCACTGTAGTCGCCGTGGGAACCAACGAAAACGGGCAGCTTGCTGTCAGTAGCTGGACAGGCATCACCCAAGTCGCCGCAGGTATTAGTCACACGGTGGGGCTTAAGTCCGATGGCACCGTGGTCGCCGTGGGAAGCAACCACTACGGTCAGTGCAATATCGGGGACTGGACAGATATCATCCAGGTCGCCGCAGGCGGCTATCAAACAGTAGGGCTTAAGGCCGACGGCACCGTAATCGCCGTGGGAATCGACGCCGGTGGGCAATATGTCATCAATAGCTGGACAGATATCACCCAGGTCGCTGCGGGCAACTATCACACGGTGGGGCTCAAGGCCGACGGTACCATAGTCGCCGCATGCCCTGATATCGAGCTTGCCAAATGGAATCTGGGAGTTGTCGAGTATACCCTTACCATCTCCACTACTCCTAATGGTTCCATCAGCGCTCCTGGCGAAGGCATATTTACCTATAATGCTGGGATGCTGGTGCACCTGGTTGCCAGTCCCGAGAAAGGCTACCGCGTTGTCAGGTGGACCGGTGATGTGGATACCATTGCCAATGTGAGAGCCGCCACAACCATCATTACCATGCACGGCAACTATGCCATAACTGCCAACTTTCCCCTCAACTGGCCACTGATTGGCGGGATTATAGCGGCAGCGGCGGTGGCAGCGGGACTGGCGATTTTCTTCGTGCGCAGAAGGAGAGCTACCCGGACAAAAAGGAAAGGCCGAAAGAGAACTGCGCGAAAAAGAAGACGCTGAATTGGCCTTTCCTCTCTTTACTTCCGACACTACAATTCATCAGCCTCGCAATGATTTTGTGTAATGGTTTATATAGGTAAGCTCCGCTTCGCGCCGGTATAATACCCCCGGGGCGACCCGACCACCCAACACGCGGTTTAGGAATACGTGGCTCTTTTCTCATACACGTAATGTTTGCACATTTTGAGGAGATATATCTAATGTATAATATTTAGAAGGAGGTGCAGAGATTACAACCCTACAGATTTATGATGCCAAACAAAACAAGATAGTGACGGTAGAGAAAATCGAGAAGTCGGATGCGGACTGGAAGAAATTACTGCCCGAGAAGCAATATGGAATCACTACCAAGAAAGGAACTGAAGCTCCGGGTACCCGCACCTTCAGTACTATCCACGAACCGGGTATCTTCCAGTGTGTACGCTGTGGCACCGACCTTTTCCGTAATTCCACTAAGTTCGAATCGGGTACAGGCTGGCCCAGCTATTATGAGCCAATCTCACCGTTGAATGTGGTAGAACAACCTGATATAAGCCTAGGAATGGTGCGAACGGAAGTTCTCTGTGCCCGTTGTGACTCACACTTAGGTCATGTATTTGATGATGGCCCGCCACCGACCGGCAAACGCTATTGTATAAACGGCCTTGCGCTAAAATTCGTATCCGAGGATCAACCATGAACCAGGCAGTCTCCTTAGAAATTGCTACCCTCGCCGGCGGTTGTTTCTGGTGTCTCGAGGCGGTTTTCAGGGAAGTTGACGGCGTTGAGAAAGTTGTTTCCGGCTACACCGGTGGCACCACTGTAAATCCAACATACGAGCAGGTCAGCAGCGGTAAAACGGGCCATGCTGAGGCAGTTCAGGTAAGTTTCAACCTTTTAAAGATATCATACCGGGAAATCCTGGATATTTTCTTCTCCATACATGACCCAACGACACTGAACCGGCAGGGTGCGGATGTGGGCACACAGTATCGTTCGGCAATTTTTTATCACAGCGAGCGGCAAAAAACCATTGCCGAGGAGCTTATTGCGGAACTCAATACAGCTCACCTGTGGAAGAAACCCATCGTCACGCAGATTGTTCCCCTGCATACTTTCTATCCTGCAGAAGACTACCACCAGGGATACTTTGCCCAACATCCGGAGCAAGGATACTGCCAGGCAGTAATTTCTCCCAAGGTCAGCAAGTTCCGCCAGCAGTGGTTAAAGCGCCTCAAACAATGATCCAGTTCGGTAAATTTTTGCACTTCACAAGTCCAAAAGTAACAACTTCGTATTTGGTCACATCTACGGTACGAAGGCTTTAGGAGAGTTAATATGTGTGGTGCCCCTGGGGCGACTCGAACGCCCGACACGCGGTTTAGGAAACCGCTGCTCTATCCAACTGAGCTACAGGGGCATGGTGGAGATAGGGGGATTCGAACCCCCGACCTCTGCGATGCGAACGCAGCGCTCTCCCAACTGAGCTATATCCCCAAATTCAATTCTAGCAACACCCAAATTGTGGGTCAAGCTGGCTGTTCCTTGCCCTTGCCTGATAACACTGCTATACTGACGAAAGCTATGACATATGAAACCGTTATCGGCCTGGAGGTCCATACTCAGCTATTAACCAAGAGTAAGATGTTCTGCAACTGCAGCACCGATTATGCCAGTGCCCATCCTAACACCCATGTCTGCCCCGTCTGCCTGGGCATGCCCGGCGTTCTCCCTGTAATCAATGAAAAAGCGATAGAATATACAGTGATGACTGCTCTGGCTTTGAATTGCACCATCCCCGAATATACCAAATTCGACCGTAAGAACTACTTCTACCCCGACCTGATGAAAGGCTACCAGATTTCCCAGTATGATGCTCCCATTGGAAAAGGAGGTTCGCTAACCATTGATAGCGATGGTACAAAGAAAAGAATCAATATCACCAGGGTGCATCTCGAAGAGGACGTCGCTAAATTGTGGCACAGAGGGGATTGCAGTCTGATAGACGTCAACCGCTCAGGGGTGCCCTTGATGGAAGTTGTTAGCGAGCCCGAAATGAGCTCTCCCGAGGAGGCCCGGGATTACCTTATCAGGTTACGCAATATCTTGCGTTATCTGGGGGTGTCCACCGGCAACATGGAGGAAGGAAGCTTCAGATGTGATGCCAACATAAGCATACGCCCAGTGGCTAGTAAAGAATTTTTGCCCAAGGTGGAAGTTAAAAATATGAATAGCTTCAAAGCGGTTTACCAGGCTATGGAATATGAATCGAGGCGACAAAAAAAGGTACTCGAGGAAGGTGGAGAACTGGTACAGGAGACCAGAGGCTGGATAGATGAAGCAGGCAAAACAGTGACCCAGAGAACTAAAGAGTATGCCGATGATTACCGATATTTTCCCGAACCCGATTTGCCTCCCCTGGTTTTGGACCGAGCCTGGATAGAGGAAATCAGAGCAAAACTCCCCGAGTTACCCGAAGCACGCAGAGACCGATTTATGACCCAATATGGCTTGTCCTTGTACGATGCTAATATTCTAACTAGCTCTAAGGCTATGGCCGATTATTTTGAAAACTGTGCTAAGCTAATGAACACTGGCAAAGCCAAGACGGTTAGCAACTGGCTTTTAGGAGATTTCAGCCGACTGCTTCACGCTACCAATACTGGGATTGAAAATGTTAAAATAAGTCCGAACCATCTAGCAGAAATGCTTGGCTTGGTAGATAATGGTACTCTAAGCGGACCGGCTGCCAAGGCAGTGTTTGAGGAGATGTTTCACAGTGGCAAGGGAGCCAGCGAGATTATAACAAAAAAGAAACTCAGCCAGATTAGCGATGCCGATGAAATAAGGAAAGTGGTAAAACAAGCGATAGCCAATAATACGGGAGCAGTAGCAGATTATGCCTCTGGTAAACAGCAAGCTTTGACGTTTATTATAGGGCAGGTAATGAAATCTACCAGAGGAAGGGCTAATCCAGTTATGGTGAGAGAGATTATTATAAAGGAGCTAGGAGGTAAATAAATTGCCCACTTATCTTCTTATCGCCCAGATACTAATAGCAATAGCCTTAATTGCCACTGTACTATTTCAGTTACGCGGTGGAGGTATAGGGGGCATCTTCGGGCAAGCTGACTCAGTGTATAGAACCCGGCGAGGGATAGAAAGCACCCTTTTCAAGCTGACCATAATCTTAGTCATCCTGCTTGTCGTTTTCGCTGCTCTAATTGTTACTCAGTATTAGTATCTATAGATGAGTTCCATAATAACCCTAACTACTGACTTTGGCTATGATGATGCTTACGTTGCTGCTGTGAAAGGCGCTATCTTAAGCACCAACCCTGAAGCTAATATCATAGACATCAGCCATTCTATCGAGCCGCAGAATATCCTTCAAGCTGCTTTCATACTGAGTGTCGCTTATCGCTACTTCCCAAAGCAAACAATTCATACGGCTATTGTTGACCCCAGCGTAGGTAGTGAGCGCCAAGGGATAATACTGAAAACACCTTCGGCATTTTTCGTTGCCCCCGATAATGGCATCCTCAGCTATATAATTGATGATTTATTTCTCGTTGAAAGTCGCTCGCTAACCGAACATGCTAATAACCTCAAAGAGATAGTATTTAAGGCAGGACTTGAAGCTGTAGCCATTACCGACCCTCGCTTCTGGCGACATCCAGTCAACCCTACCTTTCATGGAAGAGATATTTTTGCCCCCGTGGCTGCCGGCCTCTCCCTAGGCATTTCCCTTTATGAATTCGGGGAGAAAATTAACTCCCTGCATGTACTCTCCATACCAAAACCATCACTTGATTCGGAAGGTAATTTAGTTGGCCTGGTCTTACATATTGACCGCTTTGGCAATTTGATTACAAATATTAAAAATAATGACTTACCTGGAAAGGACGTCATGATTGAGGCGGCTGGGCATTGTATTCAAGGTATCAGCGACTACTACGCACAAAGTGAAGGGGTAATGGCTATCGTGGGCAGCAGCGGTTATCTTGAAGTATCGCTAAGAGACGGAAGCGCTTGTGACTTTCTGGGCATGGTGGTGGGAGACGAAATAAAGGTGATTTCAACTGTATAGAGAGAAGTTAACCATGCCAGAGGCAAGGGAAAGATCGCTGCTTCGGGGCAAAGCATGATAGCCAAAGACCAATTCTGGCAAATTATGGAAGCCTACGGTGCTCAGATCCAGCCTGCCCAGATCGTTTTCTACATTGCTGCAATCCTGATCGTCGGATGGCTTTTTCTCAAACCCGGTAGGATCCAGACCCTCGTCGCGAAGCTGTATCTCTCAATGGCATTCGCATGGAATGGCATTGTGTTCTATTTCGTACTTGCCAGGGATATGGCTGGTGGCAGCTACGGCAACTACGTCTTTGGTTCTATATTCATCATCGTCGCGGTGCTGTTTGCAGTCGATTTGTTCAGGCAAAAGATGCGGTTCCTTCTTCCCACAGTCGGGTGGCGGAAGTATGCGACGTTGGTGCTGGCGCTGTTGATATTCTGCTACCCTTTGTTCGGCATGGTGTTTGGACATGGCTTCACGAGCCTCATCATGCCTGGAGCTTTTCCATGCCCGACAACGGCCCTTGGTTTGCTCCTGCTGACAATGGCTCTGCCGCAGGTTGATAAAACAATCTACATTCTGCTGCTTCTCTGCGCGATTCCATTCACGCCATTTGTGCAAATTGCCAGGTATGGGGTCTACGAGGATATAATTCTGCTTGCTACTGGCGTTTACAGCCTGGTCTTGCTGTCGAGATACTGGAAAGCTGAGAAACTTCCTGCCTGGTCGTAGTTGGGGTTTGGGCGGCTAACAAGTCGCGCAACGGCCATATCGGCCAAAATTCCAGTTAATGCCAGCTTTCGTTTGCAGGCGTTTTGGTAATTGTCGGGTGCATCACTTCAGCCGCCACGCCGCTGAGCTCTCAGGCAATATCAAGAATGAAACTCAAAATCACCACGCTAAGCGAAAATACCACCGCCAGTATAAATCTTCTTGCCAATTCGATGCGGCATACGCATCAATCTCCATATGCTGCCCACTTGCCATCCTGAGACCTTCCTTATTGCCATTCTGAGCCCCGACTTGTCGGGGCGTGGCAATCTCTATGGCTAAATTCTAAATCCTAAAATCCAAGCTCTAAACAAATCCGATATAAAAGTGGTAATATATGCGATGCCCTTGATACAGGCTCGAACGAAAGAGACTCCAGAAAAGGTAAACTAATGAACAAAAAAAGATGGCTAGTAATTGTGGTAATTGTGGTGGCAGTAGTGCTACTTGTGATTCTATTTGACGCGACGCTAGCCAACCATCGACCAGTCATCACCAGTCTGGAAGCTAAGCCGGAGAGAGTTCTTCCTTCGGGAAGCTGTCAGATTGTGTGTAATGCTACAGACCTCGATGGTGACGAGCTAAGCTATACATGGTCGGGTAGAGGTTTAATAAAAGGAGAAGGAGCGACAGTTACCTGGACTGCTCCTTATTTGCCTCTAGGCTATTACAATATTACAGTCACGGTGACCGATGGCCACGGTGGCAAAGCCACGAAAGAGGTGACCATCGAAGTGAAAACCAGTAGTCCGCCAAAAATTAACAGCCTGACAGCCGATGCAGTCTGGATCACTCCTTCGGGTAGTCTCCAGGTGACGTGTAATGCATCAGACCCTGATGACAACGAGCTAAGCTATGAATGGTCAACAAACGGAGGTAATATCACTGGCACAGGAGCGGTTGTAAACTGGATTGCCCCCCAAGAAGTTGGTGTATACCAAGTCACAGTTATGGTTACCGATGCTTTTGGTCAGGAGGACACAACGCTTATGTCACTCAGCGTGTCACTTGGTACCCCACCAATTATTGAAGACCTGATTGTTGTTGCTAAAGAGCCCAAATATCTGATAAAAACCTCCACTGGGTACACGATCGGGCAAACCAAAGAATACGATATTGAGTGCAATGCTTCCGGCACGGGCGAATTGGTTTATGACTGGTCATACGATGGTGGCGAGATTTCTGAGATTTCTGAGGACGGCTCTATGATTACCTGGACTGCCCCAGGCACGTCAGGTAACGTTACAGTCACAGTAAGAGTGTCTGATATCGCTGGCAATATGGTGGGTAAGAGTATATTTTTCAAAGTAGCGTCTTGTACATCATGTACTTTTGGATGAAATTAGAGGATAAATAGCAATTGTGACTAAAGGCATAGCCATCCCAGTGGCAACCAGCATACTATGTACCTTCCACGTGAAAAGTGCCTGAAAATCATCCAAAATTTATTTTCCATTACCCTTATAAGAGTGGTAATATATTATGCAATGCCCTGGATAAAGGCTTGAACGAAAAAGGATTTAAGGAGAGAAACTAATGAGCAAAAAAAGATGGCTGGTAATTATTGTAATTGTGGCGGCAGCAATAGCACTTGCGATCCTACTTGACACAATGCTAGCCAACCACCGGCCAGCTATCACCAGTCTGGAAGCTGAGCCGGAGAAAGTCTTTCCTTCGGGAAGCTGCCAAGTTGTGTGTACTGTTTCAGATCGCGATGGCGACGAGTTAAGCTATAACTGGTCGGCTAGTGAGGGCAAAATATATGGAGAAGGAGCTACAGTTACCTGGATCGCTCCTCTCTCTGTAGGTTCCTATAATGTTACAGTCATAGTAACCGATGGCCGCGGTGGCGAAGCAACAAGTCAAATAACCATCCAGGTGAGAACTAATAAATCGCCAATCATCACCGGCCTGATAGCCGATGCAGTCTGGACTCTTCCTTCGGGTAGTCTTCAAGTGACGTGTAATGCTTCGGACCCTGATGGCGACGAGTTAAGCTATGAGTGGTCAGCCACCGCAGGCGATATTTCTGGCACGGGCGCAGTTGTAGACTGGACTGCTCCCGAAGAAGTTGGCATATATGACGTCACAGTCGTAGTCGAGGATGGCTATGGTGGAGAAGACACAAAGTCGGTAACCCTCAGCGTGGCAACCGGTACCCCACCCATTATTGAAGACCTTATTGTTACTGCCAAAGAGCCCAAATATTTGAAAGGAGGCATTCCTGGGGACTATGATTATAAGGTCGGGAGAACAAAAGAATACGATATTGAGTGCATTGTTTCCGACACGGGCGTCGGAGTATCGTATAATTGGTCATGCGAAGCTGGCGAGATTTCCGGGGAGGGTTCTACGATTACCTGGACTGCCCCGGATACTTCCGGTCACTTTACAGTCACAGTAATAGCGTCTGATGTCGCTGACAATATGGTAAGTAAGAGCATAGTTTTCTACGTCGTGCAGTGTACAGCATGTAATTTTTGATAAATTGGCAGATAAATAGCAGCTCTAGCTAAGGGCATGGTCTTCCAAGCAGCGACCTGCACACCACCACCTTTCGTACAAAATATGCCTAGAAAGTCATTAAAACGGTAGTTTCCATCATTCTTATAAGGATGGTATATTATGTGGTGACGTGGATACAGACTGGAACGCAAGAGACTGCGGAGACAAAAACCAATGAATAAAAAAAGATGCATGGTAATTGTGGCGATAGTAGTGCTGCTCATGGTCTCATCCTGCACTGGCAACCGCCAGCCAGTTATCGGCAGTCTAGCAGCCGAGGCAGAGTGGACTGCTCCTCTGGGTAGTCTCCAGGTATCATGTAATGCTTCAGACCCTGATGGCGACGAACTGAGCTATAACTGGTCGGCTAGCGGCGGTCATATTACAGGCACAGGGCCTGAAGTTACCTGGACTGCTCCTGAAGAAATTGGTGGATATGATATCACAATTGTGGTCGACGACGGTCAGGGTGGTAACGACACAGGATCATTAATTCTCATTGCGGCAAATGGCACTATGTCAATTATTGAAAACCTGATTATTACCGCCCAAGAGCCTAAATATTTGAAAGAATACAGTTGGGGGTACAAGGTCGGGAAAGAGAAAGAATATGATATTGAGTGCGTTGCTTCAAACACAAGCGGTGAATTGGTTTACCAATGGTTATGCGATGGTGGCGAGATTTCCGGAGAGGGTTCCATGATTACCTGGACTGCTCCGAATACAGCCGGTTATGTTACAGTCACGGTAATAGTATTTGATGTAGCAGGTTATATGGACAATGAGAGCATAGTTTTCGAGGTGGCGTCTTGCACATCATGTGAGTTTGGATAATGTTCGGAGATAATTAGCGATTCCAGCTAAGGGCATCGCTTCCGAGTGACAACTTGTACACCATGTTCCTTTTACGTGAAAATCCTAAACAGGTTAGGCTATTTTGAGGTGGTATTTGTCAATGTACAATAGAGTGACTAATTTTTTGAAAAACACCTTCCAGGACCGCTTCAAGAGATACCTGATTATATCCCTGATAATCCTAGGAATAGTCATCGGATTCACAAGTCAGGGAACATCAAGTACCGGCGAAGGTTTTGAGGTCGATTTCTTTTATCTTCCCGGCTGTTCACACTGCGATGAACAAAGGCCATTTAATGAAAAGTTAGCCAATACATACCCTCAAATTCAAATTATTGAACACGACGCTACTACACCTGCAGGAAGTGCCCTATTGTCTGAGAAGCTTGAAGAGATGGGGATACAAGACGAGCCAGATTTTCCCATAACGATCTTCGAAAACCAAGTATTTAGTGGTTGGGAATCCGAAGAAACAACGGGCAGGGCAATTGAAGAAGCTTTGCAACAATGTCTGGCGGGGAATTGCCCGCCGCCGGCAGGTGAAAAACCCAAGGATACAATCGTATTGCCTCTTATAGGGGAAATTGTACTTGCTGATTATTCGCTTCCGGCTTTGACCGTAATTTTGGGTCTTGTGGACGGTTTCAACCCCTGTGCTATGTGGGTACTTGTTTATCTCATATCCATTATAGCGACCTTGAGAGATAGAAAAAGGATCTGGCTGATTGTCGGCTCCTTTGTTCTGGCTTCAGGAATCCTGTATTTCCTATTCATGACAGCATGGCTCAATGCTTTCCTGTTCATCGGCTATGTCAAGCCAGTGACAATTGTGATTGGATTGGTAGCTCTTGGTGGAGGGATATTGCAAATAAGGGAAGTCGTAGAGACAAAAGGCGCCATTGTCTGCAAAGTTACAGACGAGGAATCCCGAAAAAAGACGATGACCAGAATACAGAAGATTGTGTCTTCCCCCATAACCCTGGGAACTATAGCGGGAATTGTAGCTCTGGCCTTTGCGGTAAATTCCATCGAATTCGTATGTTCCGCAGCAATCCCAGCGGTTTTCACTCGCGTTCTATCCCTGGCCAGTCTGACCACCTTCCAATATTATAACTACATCCTGCTGTATGTTTTCTTTTTTATGCTTGACGACCTCGTTATCTTCGGCACGGCCGCCTTTGCCCTGACTTCAAACCTGGGAGACCGCTATGCAAAGTATTCCAGACCAGTAGGTGCCACAATACTAATAATTCTGGGGCTACTGCTCCTCGGCTGCCTTTACTCCGCTCGGTTCGAGTTTCTAGAACCCATATGTAGTGTACTGTGGTAGACAAAAGGATGCGGCGATGCCGCCGATTTCAGATGCAGTTTAGGGCTCGAAGCCCTGCGCCTGGTTAAAATACGCCGATCATCCTTAAGCCCGAGTAGACCATAAAAGCAATAAAGATATACCTTAGTTGTTTCGCCGGCAGGGCGTGTGCTGCCCGGACTCCAAACTGGGCCAGGGGTATGCTGGTAGCTGCCAAGCATAACCATATTGGCAGATTTACATAGCCTATGGAATAAGGGAGGAGACCGGCTACCCCAAGCCCATTTATAATATAGCCAACAATACCACCCAGGCTGGCAAATATTATTGAAGCCACCGATGTTCCCACAGCAATATGCATGGGAAAATTTAGTGCTAACACCAGCATGGGGACTATCACTACCCCACCACCAAGCCCGGTCAACCCGGTTACCATCCCTATAGGGAAACCGCAAGCGGCCAACAGCCCGAAATTTTCCCGCAACTCATCATCCCCTCTTCTCAACTTTGGCACTAGTTCCAAGCCCATCAATAAGGCAACAGCTAGAACCAGTCCTCCAAAACCTGTTTTCAGTACTCCACCAGAAAGATGAGCAGCAAGGGTAGCCCCAACCACAGCCCCGGCCAAGGCACATGGACCTAAAATTAAGGCGGTTTTCCAATGGATTGCCTTCTTCTTGTTATGTCTCCAGGTGCCGCTTATCGCTGTGGGCAAAATCACCAGCAGACTTGTCCCGAAGGCTATTCTTATGGCGATATCCGGAGAGATACCCACAGCCAGGATAATCCAGTAGCTGACGGGAACCATGATAAAACCACCGCCAACTCCCAGCAGTCCGCTGGCAAAACCAGCACCTGCCCCTACAGCCAATAGTATGAGGATATGAGTCGCTGTCAGCTTCTTCCCTTTCCCAGCTTGCCTTCAAACCAGCCAGGTTTGACAACCGACCTCTCGTCTATCGAAGGAACATATGGCTTGATGTCTAACAGGGGGGTGCCATCTATGGCGTCCAGCCCTTTCACCTTAAGGATATTACCTTCCCTGGCTACCAGCTCCGCTACAGTCAATCCCAGGGGACAAGGTCTATGCGGTGATCTGGTGGTGAAGAGGCCATGTAAACTATCGTCCCAGGGCGTCTTAACCAACAAATGATATCCCTGAGACTTATGAAACCAATAAATAATGATAATATGGGAAAATCCCTCAATGTCTTTTAAACCTTCCTCGAATTCCTTAAATACCTCTATCTGAGAAATCTCCTCACTTTTATAGCCTTGGTAAGGGGCTATCCACTTATTCTTGTAAGGAGAATGAATTATCCCGATGGGCTTCAATTCCAGGTTATGCCTCTCCTCCATCAGACTGCCCTAAGCCTTACTAGTGCGGCAAATACCAATCTTCTTTCTTTTTCAAACCAAGCATCATAATCTGAGGACAAAGAGTCAAAAATGTGAATCTTAGACTCAACCATTTCTACCGGGAAAAAAGAACCCTTGAATCGATTATTGCTCTTTCTCATATTGCTAACCGGACTCGTAGCCACCTTTCTCACCCCCTAATTTTCATCCCCAATATGTACCCGACTCCAGATAGCAATAGCCCGTTCCAGAGACTCAATATCAGAACATTCGGGTGTTTTGGTGTCAAAGCAAATCTTCATATAATTTCTGAGCAGAAGCGCCCCAACACTTTCAATTGCCGAGCGCACTGCCCCCAATTGAGTAACAATGCTCTCACAGTCACGCCCATCCTCAATCATCTTCTCAACACCCCGAACCTGCCCCTCAAGTCTTTTCAATCGGTTCAACAGAACTTCCTTTGATATCGCTTCTTCAGCCATTATATCCTCCGGAGAAATCAGGCTTCTTTGACACACTATACCCCCAAGGGGTATAATATCCACCCGGTGTTAAGCCTGATTGGTTTATGTTTGCATTTTACCATATACTACCTAATGTATCAGATGAGCCGTATCAACAATCAAGGAGGCACCAATGGGCAAATTTGAGCCCAAAATAGTTGCTTTCTTTTGCAACTGGTGTTCCTATGCCGCTGCTGACCTGGCGGGGACCTCACGGATACAATATCCGTCAAATGTAAGGACGATAAGGGTGATGTGCTCAGGGAGAGTTAGCGATTTGCTAATTCTGAAAGCCTTTGCCCTGGGCGCGGATGGCGTTCTGGTAGGTGGTTGCCATCCAGGAGACTGCCACTATATAAAGGGCAATTTATCCACCAGAAGAAGGGTCGCCGGCTTGAAGCCTTTTCTCAAGGCTATAGGAATTGGTAGCGATAGGCTGAGGCTGCAATGGATCGGAGCCTCTGAGGGGCCAAAAATGGCTGAGACTATGAGCAGTTTTACCCAGACTGTAAGAAATCTTGGCCCGAGTCAGTTTAACAGGAGCCGCAATTGCTCAGATGACTAAATTTGCTAGTTACACTACCTTGTGAAATAGGTACTAGCTACGAAGAGACAGCTAGAGCATGGAGTGCTTGCCCTCTTCTAACTATAAGGAAAAAATATAAAAAGAAAGGAGAATTAATATGGCTAAAGTAGCAATCACAGTCAATGGCTCGGCACCCAGCAACATTTTTCCACCCATGATTCTAGGTTCCAGCGCTGCTGCAAATGGGGATGATGTAGTTATATTCTGTTGCCCTGGTGGTGCCCCTACCATGGTGAAAGGAGAACTGGAGAAAATTTCAGGCAAGGGACTTCCCAACATCGTAGAACTATACAATAGTATGCGCACTCTAGGCGGCAGAATATTGGTCTGCGAACTTGCGCTAGAAAATAAGGACCTTAAAGCCGAGGATTTCAGAGAAGGTGTAGAAATCGTGGACGCTCCCACGTTTCTCAATGAAGTAGGCGACGCCCAGCTAACCTTCTCTTTCTAAGGATTATTGAGAAGGAGTCAGAAATAAGGAATTGAGATAAATCATATTTAAAGGAGGTCCACATGGCGACTCATAATCTAGATTATAAGGGACTCAAATGCCCCGAGCCGGTGCTCAAACTGGCTGTTTATGCCAAACAAAATATCCAACCAGGAGACACCGTCGAGGTGCTCTCTGACTGTGACACCTTCCCCCACAGCATAGAAGGTTGGTGCAAGAAGACAGGAAAGACATTGCTCCTGTGTGTAGATGAAGGCGGCGGGAAGTACAAGGCGCAAGTCCAGTTCTAATCGGGGATATTGATGGTGGAAGGATTCACACCCCGGCTAGTTGGTTTCCTGTGTAACTGGTGTACCTACGCTGCCGCTGACCTTGCAGGTACGGCAAAGCTAGAAATCCCTTGGTCTCTCTCGGTTATCAGGGTGATGTGTTCCGGCAGGGTTGATCCGGTTCTCGCGGCTACGGCTCTGTTGCGCGGTGCAGACGGCGTGCTCGTGGCGGGGTGTCACCCGGGAGACTGTCACTATAGGGAAGGCAATTACTATGCCCGCCGAAGATTCGCCCTTCTTGAGAAAACCCTTGAGACACTAGGGCTGGAGTCAGAAAGGCTCATGTTAGCGTGGATATCAGCCACCGAGGGGCAAAGGTTCGCCGATGTAACCAATGGATTTGCCAATAAGATTAAGCAGATGGGGCCCAGCCCTATTAAGAAAAAGGTTGCACTATAGACGATGGAGATAACATGAACGACAGCGGACAGAACAACTCGGTACTCGTTATTGGTGCTGGTATTGCCGGCGTTGAGGCAAGCTCACTACTGGCTAAGTCAGGAAGACAGGTGTACCTCGTTGAAAAGAATTCCTATATCGGTGGTAATGTAATCAAGCTCGAAGATGCATTCCCCAGCATGGAGTGCGTAGGCTGTATTATGGCGCCAAAGTTGGAAGAGGTGGTGGATAACAAGAATATTGTACTTTTGAGACTCAGCCAGGTAGAAGCTGTCAGCGGCTCTCCGGGTAGTTTCTCGGTGAAAATCAAGAAAAGGGCGGGGTACGTCGACATGGAAAGCTGCATCAGTTGCGGTGCCTGCTTTGACCCCTGTCCGGTAGAGGTAGACAACGAATTTGAGGAACGGCTCTCAAAGAGAAAGGCGATATATATTCCGTGCACTGGAGCTTTGCCCGCCGTTCCTATAGTCGACATAGAAAATTGCCTGCGTTTCAAGGGTCAGGAGTGCCAGGCTTGTCAGGAAGCCTGCGCGTTTGAGGCGATTGACTTTAATCAGCAGGATGAGGAGATTGAAATTCAAGTTGGTGCCATTATCGTAGCCACCGGTTTCAAATCATTTGACCCCAGCGGAATCAGCCGATACGGCTATAAGAAGTCTGATAACGTCTATTCTGCTATGGAAATCGAGAGAATATGCGCCTCCAATGGACCTACGCAGGGGCAGATAGTCCTCAAGAACTGTCAACAGCCGAAATCAATGGCCATCATTCATTGTGTAGGACGAGATGAGAAAGGCTACTGCTCCTCAGTCTGCTGTATGGCTTCTCTCAAAATCGCACACTTCGTCAAGCACAAGTTGCCCGAAGTCAAAATAACTCAGTTTTACACCGACCTCTGTATTCCTGGCAAAACATATCAGCGATTTTACCAGGAAGCAAAAGAAGGCGGTGTTGATTTCATCAGGGCTACGGTAGCCGAAGTTTCCCAGTCAGGTAATGGACTGAATATCAGGTACAAGTCAGAAGACGGCAAAGAGAACACCCTGACTGTCGATATGGTTATTCTAAACCCGGCGCTTGAACCGGCGGCAGATTCAGCCAAACTGGCACAGATTCTAGGTATTTCCCAAGGGGAGAATGGCTTCTTCAGTGAAAAGGAACCGGACCTTACTTCAGTAGTTACCGCGCGAGAAGGCATATTTATTGCTGGGTGCGCTCAAAATCCGAAGGATATTGCTGAGACGATAGCTGATGCAGAAGCAGCATCTGGAAGAGTACTCGCATTAAGAAGATAGAGGAATTGCACATGGCGAATAAAATAGGTATATATGTATGTGAATGCGGCACTAACATAGCCGAGAAAGTGGATGTTGAGAAGGTAATCGCTGCACTCTCTCCTGTTAAAGACGTGGCATTTGTTGATAGATATAAACTCTTATGCTCTGGGGACGGACAAAAATACCTGAGGCAGAGTATTGAAGAGCACGGTTTGACACATGTTGTGGTTGCCGCTTGCTCGCCAAAACAGCATGAGATCACCTTTATGAATGTATGCGAACAGGCAGGTCTCAATCCGCAGCTCTGCCAGCTCGTCAATATACGGGAGCAGTGTGCCTGGGTTACGCCCGACGGAGCACAAGCCACCGAGAAGGCAACAAGACTGATAATGGCTGGCGTCAACAGGGTGAGCTACCACGCCGCTCTCGAAAAGAGAGAGGTAGATTGCAATCCAGATGTGCTGGTGGTTGGTGGTGGTATTGCCGGGATTAAAGCCGCCAATGTGCTTGCTGCTTCTGATAGGAAGGTCTATCTTGTTGAGAAGGATGGTTCCCTTGGAGGTAAGGTAAAGGACTTCCGCACACTATTCACCAACATGGACTCCGGCTCGAAGCTTGTGGAGGAAGAGATAAAAAACCTTCAGGAAAATGGCAATGTTGAGGTGTTTATCGAGAGCGAGGTGGAGCAGATCCTGGGGTTTCTTGGAAACTTCGAAGTAACACTGAGGACGAAGGCGCAGAACGGCCAATTGAAATTCAGCGTCGGGGCGGTGGTATTAGCGACCGGTTCTGAGCCGCTTGATGCCAGTAAGTTGCCGCAGTATGGATACGGAAAGCTGGATAACGTTTACACGAGCCTAGAATTTGAAGAAATGAACTCACCTGACGCGCCTGGCGGTGGCAAAATCGTGCTCAAGAATGGTAAGCGCCCCGAATCGGTAGCTATTATTCATTGTGTAGGGCGGGAAGAGAAAGGCTATTGTTCCAAGGTGTGCTGCCTGTATTCTCTCAAGTTTGACCGGATACTGAAATCGCAGCTTCCACAGGTTAAAATATCGCATCTCTACTTTGACCTGTGTATCCCGGGTAAGGCGTATCAGAAGTTTTACGAAGACACGAAAAAGCTCGGCGCCGAGTTTGTCCGCTCTGCCAAGACCGAGGTTGCTAGCAACAAAGAGAGATTGACTATCAAGTATGAAACAGAAACTGGTAAGAAAGGCGATTTGCCAGTAGATATGGTAATCCTGCTGCCAGCGATGGAACCAAGCAGCGATGTCCGGAAGTTTTCTGAAATGTTCAGCCTGCAGCAAGACGAAAAAGGCTTCTTTGCTGAAGAGCATGAACTCCTCTCGCCCGTAGCATCCGCTGTGGAGGGAGTATTTGTCGTCGGCTGTGCTCAGGGACCTAAAAGTATTGCCGAGTCAATAGTCCAGGCCGAGGCGGCAGCGGGCAAGATACTCTCAGCATTGGTTCCAGGCAGAAAACTACAACTGGAGGTTAGAACATCAGAGATATCCGAGACCTTTTGTACCGGGTGTAAGACCTGTATTGATGTCTGTCCATACGGCGCTATCAACTTTGACGAGGGAAAGAGAATCTCAATTGTGAACGAGGTTTTGTGTCATGGTTGCGGAGTCTGTGCCGCTGCCTGTCCATCCGGTGCGGCTAGGGTGAAGAATTTTGCCTTTGAGCAGATCTACCAAGAGGTCGAAGCGCTACTGAAATGAACGAAAGGAGACGGAAACGGTCCAGAAACGTGTGATAGAAATGAAAAGAATCATCTTGACCGTTTCGGGAACCATCCTACACTTTTTAAAGAGAGCAATATAAATAGATATTTTAGAGAGAGTGCTGTTTTAAAAAGTGACAAGGAGTTAATATGACTACTAATCGAAAAGGGGCATTATTACCTGCCGAAGGTGGTGCGCAGAAAGGTATTATAAATTTTGCTAAGCAGGCTTTGAAGCAGGGTGTTTTTGACGCTGTCCTTATCCCATCCCGTGTGCCGGCAGGTGATTCATTTGCCTATTTTTTGATCCGAAACGAGGCAGTTCTTGAAGGAGCATCTCCCCTATCCCCAATTATGCCAGTCCAAGGGGCCAGAGTGATTTCGAGTATTACGAGACTTGGGAAAGGACAGAAAAGGATAGCTGCTATCATGCGGCCCTGTGAGGCGAGGGCAACCATTGAACTGGCTAAGCTTGGGCAAGTAGACTTGGAGAATATAACCATTATCACTATGGACTGTCCCGGTGTGATACCCCTGTCTGACTATTTTGAGGATGCAGCAAAGGGTGATAAAGTATTTGAAGATGCCTTTCAGAATTGGAATAGCAAGCCCATGCGACCCGTGTGCCGAATATGTGACAAATTTTCTTCCGTCGGTGCCGAAGACTTGCATATAGGAATAATAGGGGCGAAGAGTGGTAGCATTTTACTTATTCCTCATAGCTCCAAAGGTGAAGATGTCTTGAATAAGATGGGGCTTTCGCTTGAAGAGGATGTAAATGACTGGGAAGCCAGTGTGAATAAGTTGACTGAGGAGAGAAAGCAAAAAAGAAACCAGAGTAACGAGGGATTAAGAAGCGATATCGAAGGGATAGACAGTCTGATAGAAACTTTCAGCGCATGCATAAATTGCCATAACTGTATGAGGGTTTGCCCTATATGCTACTGCCTCCAGTGTCATTTTGATTCAGATAAGATGAAATTTAGTTTTGACGATTACATTACGAGAGCAGTAGCAAGAGATGGGTTGACGATTCCTACTGACACGCTTTTATTCCACATTGGACGGATGCTACATATGTCCCTCTCTTGCGTATCATGTGGAATGTGTGAGGATGCTTGCCCCATGGCTATCCCAGTGGCGCAAGTCTTTACCCTAGTTGGCGACAGAAATCAAGAAGCGTTTGATTACGTCCCCGGTAGGGGTGTAGATGAACCCCTCCCATTGACGACTTTTGAAGAGAAGGAATTTCTAGAGGTGGAACAATCTTATGCAGGAGCCTCTGCCGGACAGGAGAACCAGAATGCCTAAAATATTAAGCATAGACAAAAGCCCAGAGGATGGCCTGAAAGAGGTGCTCAGGTTTCTTCTAGAAAATGGCAAGGTAAAAGGTGTTGTCACTCTCCGGAAGACGAGTGAAGATGGTGCCGTATCTTATTCACTCATTACCAATCCTGACGATATCGAGTCCACCGTGCCACTCCTTCCTCTAATGCCGGTCAATCTGGCCAAACAGCTTTCTCGGCTCACGTTAATAGAAGCTGCCACCGAACCTATTGCTGTGGTTCTAAGGCCATGCGAACTGAGGGCGTTTGTAGAACTGGCGAAACGTACTCAAGGCAGCCTAGAAAACGTCCTGTTCATAAGTTCAACCTGTGGTGGAGTCTATCCACTGGAAATGGCTGTAGAGGGAAACATTAGAGAACATCTACCTGAATACTGGAAAGCAGTTGGACAAGGTGAACTTGTTCCTAACACAAGGCTTGCCTGTCAGGCTTGCGAATATTTTGTGCCATACACCGCTGATATCACTGTATCATTGCTTGGTAATAAGGGCATAGAAGAAGAGACTACGTTATTCCTAAACACCGAAAAAGGGGAGGCCATTGTTGAAGGTATATCAGAAAAGTTCAGCGAAGGAGAACTGGATGCAACGACAATAGAACAAATACGAAGTAAGAGGAAAGCCGAGAAAGAGAAACTCTCTGACGAAGTCGAATTAAGGAACCTCGGTATTGATGAAATAACGAAAATCTTTAGCAGATGTATAGGTTGCCGTAACTGCAGCAAAGTCTGTCCTGCTTGTTATTGTCATGTATGCTTTTTCGAAACCGAGACGAGCCAGCACCAGCCAGTTTACTATGAAAGAGAGTTAGATAAAGAGGGGTGTGTGAACATGCTTTCTGACACGATTTACTACCACTTAGTTAGGTTATTCCATGTAAGCACATCTTGTACGGCGTGTGGCCAATGTGCCGATGTCTGTCCGGCCAATATTCCACTCTGGGCGATTTCTTTGAAAACGGGTGAGGCAGTTCAGAAAGCTTTTGATTATCTACCAGGAAAAGATATAGGAGAAGGGCCCCCAATTACCACATTTGTACCAGAAGAATTTGCTGAAATTGCATAGCGTATTGGGGAATATTCTACAAGCAGCAAAATGCCAAATAATCAGGCCTGAGAGTTTTCTTGGCTTGAATTCTGCTCTACCCAAAATGGTAAGTATATTTGTAAATTTTTTGTAAATGAAGAGCCTCGAGGTGAAGGTGCCAATTGTGATTTCCTATGAATTGATAAGGGGTGCGTTAACTGGAACTATCGGATAATCGGCCCAAATTCGTCCTTAAACTGAATGAGGAGTCATGCAGTAAATATGCTATGGCTGTCAGGATGCTCTTGCCCCATATACTACTGTAAAGACTGCATTCTTGAGGCAGATAGGGGAATCGTCGCTCTCGGAGAAATCCCGCCTGACATTATGTTCCCTATGATAAAGAGTGTCCATGTCATGGATTCTTGCGAAAATTATGGCCAGTGTGAAGACGTTTGTTCCATGGACTTGCTACTTGCCCAGTTAATTTTCATGTTGAATAGAGAGCTTGGTGACATCTTTAAAACTGAACCAGGGATGGATGTAAATGCTCTTATCCCCTTGAAGTCGGTTACAGATGAGGAATTAACTATAGCTGGTGTTGAACTCCAGTTCTAAGCAAAGTGGATCAAGAGCAACTGTTTTATCAGACTTTGATTTGCCCACAACAAGAAACTACAGGAGACATCTTATATTTACTCCACACTATCTGTGGTAAGCTCTTTTCCAGGGCTCGTTCTTGAAGGCCAGGTAGTCCTTGATTGCTTCCTTAAGTGTATCGGCTGCCAAAAGAGCACAATGCTTGCTTTCCTCAGGCAGTCCACCCAGAGCAGCTAAGACATCATGTTGACTGATCCTCTGAGCTTCGTTGATATTCATTCGCTTAGCCAACTCGGTAACCATGCTACCCGAGGCAATGCTGGGGCCACAGCCATCTGTCCAGAAGGAAGCATTCGTAACCCTGCCATCTTTCACCTTAAGGCATATTTCCATGGTATCCCCGCAGGGACCGCTTATCCTGCCAAATCCATCGGGAGCGGGAATTTCATCCAGATTTCTAGGGTTGAGAAAATGGTCAATCGTTTTCTCCGAGTAGACCTTTTTCATCTCTGCCATGATGGATTGCTCCAGTTCTTTGAACGAGTCATCAAATTCTTGTGCCATCTTTTCTACTCCTTTAGAAAAAGATTTCACAGTTCAGACCAGTTTGCCCGACCGCGTATAGCTATCCTTTATTCTTCCCATTTAGAACTGCGGCCACGTTGGCAAAAAATTCAGACACAGCATCTGAACTATATTTCTCAATTTCGCCTTCATCACACAACCTAGCTAGCTCTGGGTCAATAGGCAACTTCCCCAAAAGAGGAGCCCCGGATGCTTTGGCCATTTCCTCCCCCCTGCTCCTACCGAAAATTTCCATCTTCTTACCTGTCTCGGGCAGTACAAGATAGCTCATGTTCTCCACCACTCCCAAAACTCGAACATTCATCTTTTGTGCCATCTTCACTGCCTTCTTGACTATCATCTCAGTCAACTCCTGGGGAGTAAAAACATCGATTACCCCGTAGATGGGTATTGCCTGCAGCACTGTCAATGGGGCATCTCCAGTGCCAGGGGGCAGATCTATTACGAGATAGTCCAGCTTGCCCCAAAGAACTTCTTCCCAGAATTGCGTGATAGCTTTAGACAGAAGGGGCCCTCTCCAGATAACCGCTTCATCCTCACTGGGCAAAAGAAGGTTCATAGACATAACTTCAATTCCAGACCTTGATAACACAGGCAAAATTCCTGTCTCGCTACCGCTGGGGCGAGCATCTAAACCAAACATCTTAGGGATACTGGAGCCAGTGATATCAGCGTCGAGTACGCCCACCTCTTTGCCTTCCCGAGCAAAATAGGTAGCCAATAAACCAGCTACCAGAGATTTGCCGACTCCCCCTTTACCACTCATGACCGCTATTATTTTCTCAATCTGATTGAGTTCTTTAGGCTTGGCTTCGACGAAGTCAACAGTTACTTCCTTCACCCCGGAAACCTCACTAACCGCTGCCGCTGCTTTGTCCTTCAGCCAACTATGCTGTTGGTCAGGAATAGTAGTCGAAGCCAAATTTATTTTCGCCTTGCCATCCTTAACTTCTGCACTTCGAACCAAGTTCATCTGTACCAAGCTATGCATTATTCCAGGGACAAGCACTTTATTTAGTGCTTCCTCTAATTTCGCATCAATTTGATTCACCAAATCACCTCCTGTTGGTAATCCGTTTAAATTCACCGGCGGCTTATTTTCCGCGCTGTTGTCATTTCCTTAATAAAGAATATATTTCCTCTGCCTGCTTCCTCGTTTTCTCAAGCGGACCATCATTATCAATAACAAAATCGGCAGATCTAATTTTTTCCTCAAGAGGAAGTTGGGACTTTATCCTGCTTTGGGCATCCTTCCGACTCATCCCTTTTTCTTCCAATCGCCTTAATTGAGTTTGTTCACTGGCAGAAACAACGACTACTTTATCCATAAACACAGGTCGAGTAAGCTTAAGCTCAAACAATAACGGGATGTCCTTAATAATTAGGGCATCGGGGTCAAGGTTTTTGATCTCATTTGTGATTCTTTCATCTTTCTTAAACACCTCGGGGTGAACTATCTGATTCAGCTTTGCCACTTTTTCTCTGTCGGAAAATACTATCTCGGCCAGCTTCTGCCGATTGATGGTCAGGTCTTCATTTAAGCAGTCATTTCCAAAATACTCTACTATCTCTTTCCAAGCCCTTAAATTGGGACGGGTTACCTCCCGAGCCAGTTCATCCCAATCAATTATATAAGCCCCCAGTTCTCTAAAAAAATTGGTTACCGTGCTTTTGCCCGTGCCCACACTTCCTGTCAAACCAACAATAATCATTTGTTCCCTATTTCGCCTCTTTAATTACCTCCCAAGGTTCAAAATGCTATCGCTGGAAAATGCTTCCGTATGGACATGAAGATCGATAATCAATTCAGATATCTACACTCAAGGCCTCTCATTTGACCATTCTGGAATAGACTAATAAAACTTACCCTAAACATCTGATTTCTTCTTTTTAGCCGATAATCTTCCATAATAAGGAGACTGTGATAAATACAAGGCAGTCAAAGGATTATGTCCTGTAACTCTATCTTTTACCGCCAGTGCTGTTATGGGGACACGACAATATTTGATGAATAAGGTATCATGCCCGATACAAAGTCCTAGCATTATGGCTAGATCAACTGCCTCAGCGTTGAGAACCTCGGCTTGGACTATAGGATTGCACATGGATTCCCAATTTTCTGGCCCTCCGATCTTCTGCTCAGGTTTTATACCGATTCTCTCTTTAGCCGTGGCACCCAATTTACAGCAGACAGAAATAACTTCGAATCCCTTGTTTTCTAAAATATCGGTGAGCATGGCTGCCTCATTCCGTAAGCCGATGCAAAAAGCAATGCCCAATCTGTGATAGCCACACTTGTCAGCAAACTGGATCAACTCTTCAATTCGTGGAAACCTGGTTCTTAGGCCATCTTCCGTCCATTCATAACACTCAAATTCCTGCACTGACGCCAGACGAGCAAATTCCCTAGTCTCTGGTTTGTCATATTCCACGGCAGCCTTATCAATAAGTTCGGGGAACAATTTCATGGGGCAGAAATGAGGAGCTCTATCAACAGGGGGCACCTCGTTAGCCCTTATGGATGGAGAACACACTCTTTTGGCGCACCTAGCACATGTGGGATGAAGTTCTTTAGCCATTTTACCTCTTTTCGCTTAATGGTCACATATATTATCGCCTGTTGCTAACTCGCCTTTCAAATAATCCAGAATAGCCTTCTCAGGGTTGTCATCGAGCACGCCAATAACAACCTCAATACGATTTTCGTTGAAAAGAGCCCGGGCTCGGGAACCCATGCCGCTAGCTATGACAACGGAAACTCCCTCATCAGCCAGCCATGTAGGAAGAAATCCGGGTTGATGTCCCGGTGATGGTATGACCTCCTTCTTCACAATCGCCTTAGTTGCTTCATCAACATCGAATAAAGCGAAATGGCTGGAATGGCCAAAGTGAGCAGCCACTTTGCCCTCTGTCACAGGTACTGCTAATCTCATTTGCTATCCCTCCTGCAAGTGTCGTCCAATGAGCAAGGAGGCGTCTCACAACGCTCTGCCCTGCCACAACAAGTCGTGCCGGGTGTAGAAGTATCGGTCTTCAGAGTATACGATACGGAGAGAAGCCTGTCCAGCTTGTAGCTGCCACATACTGGACACTGGACATTTTGGCTGTTAAGGCTGCGGAAGAATATCTCTGAAATCCCCCCGCATTCCAAGCATCTGTATTCGTAAATTGGCATCTCTACCCCCTATTTGTCTAGTTTGGCTGAAACAGTCTGCCATAGCTCTTTTATCTGATTCGTTACTCTGTTATTGGAATATTCGACTACCGGCAAACCTTGCACAATTGCCTCAGTCATTACATTATCAAAAGGAATCCTGGCTGCCATCTCTATCCCCTCCTTGCCACAATAGCTTTCAATTTGACAGGTATTCTCTTCATTGAGGTCATATTTATTTATGCACACTAAAACAGGAACACCGAAGTGGCGGCAAACGCCAATGACACGCTCAAGGTCATGAATCCCTGATAGCGTGGGCTCGGTCACCAGCAATGCCAGATTGGCACCCGATAGCGAGGAGATGACCGGGCAGCCTATGCCCGGAGGACCATCGGTGATGATGTAGTTTAAATTTTCTCTCTCAGCGATGAGCTTGGCGTCCTGCCGCACTAGCGCTACCAACTTTCCTGAATTTTCCTGGGCAATGCCCAACTTGGCGTGGCATAAATAACCGTATTTGGTTTCCGAGATAAACGAATGCCCACTCATGCTGTCCTTCATAGTGATAGCATCAACAGGACAGACTTGGTAGCAGAAGCCGCACCCTTCACAAGAGAGGGGGTCCACCTTAAAATCCTTAATGGCTTCAAAGTGGCACAAATCCTGACATAAGCCACATTCTGTGCACTTATCTTCGTCAATAAAAGCGACTTGTCCGCTCCAGAATTCCTTTTCCTCCTTAACCTTTGGTTTAAGAAGGAGATGAAGGTCGGCGGCGTCAACATCACAGTCAGCTAATACCTTATTTTGGGCTAAGGCTGCGAAGGACGCCACTATGGACGTCTTCCCTGTTCCCCCCTTGCCGCTAAGAACCACGATTTCTTTCATTTATTCCTGACTTTCTGAATTGCGTCGGGCATAGACCCGGTATATCCTTTCCCCACTCTCCTGCAAACATTGAGTGCACTGCTCAACTTCTTCAGGCTTAACTTCCTCCAAGCGAACTTCAAAGCCTAGCTCCTCATACATATCCACTACCCTTTTGAGGTGTGTTTCACCATCTATGGCAACTTCCTGCCAGCCCATCATTTCGCCGTCCATTTAGCAACGCTTATACTTTTGATGTCCTGAAAAAGTTTGAGAAAATCCTCACGCCACTGAGGCATCCCTTCTACCAAGGGAATCCCCTTAGAATATAACATGGCGACCTTTCTATCCAGGGGGATTCTCAACAAAACTGGTATTCCTTCTTGATGGCAATACTGCTCAACTTCCTCGTCTCCTATTCCAACACGATTAATTACCACCCCACATGGAATACCAAGCTTTCTCACTACCTCCACTGCCAGTGAAAGGTCATTTAGCCCGAAAGGAGTAGGCTCAGTCACGAGAAGACAAAAATCGCTCCCTTCTACAGCCTCTACCACAGGACAGGATGTTCCCGGAGGAACATCGATGATTACTATATTTGCAGGGGTAATATACTTCTTCACTTCCCTGATTACAGGAGGGGCCATTGCTTCGCCAATTGCAAGCCTTCCTTGAATTAATTCTAAATTCCCTGAATTACCTCTTTCAATTATCCCCACCTCCCTACCCTCCTCAGTAATAGCAGATTCAGGGCAAAGGTAAGAACATGCCCCACAACCATGACATAGTTCTGGAAAAACAAGCACTTTTTCTTTAAGCACCGCGATGGCATTATAGGCGCAGACTTCAGCACATTTTCTGCAATAAGTACATTTGGTTTCATCCACTCTGGGGACAGGAATATAAACGGGTTGGCTTTGGTTCATAGCCAGATTTAGAAGAATATTGGCATTTGGCTCCTCTACGTCACAGTCCAACAATTGAACCTTGTAGTTATCAATCAGGGAAAGAGCTAAGCTGGTAGCTACCAGCGTCTTTCCTGTGCCGCCTTTACCACTGGCAACAGAGATTATCATACTATTCCCGAATCATCTTGGCCCCACATTTGGGGCAACTCAGGTCATAGCAAGGAACGCCTGCCTGATGAGAAATCTTTGTTCCACAGCCAGGACACACACAATTCCCCGTGGGACCTGCGCCGGGGCGGTTTCCACCCATTCTACCCCTACCCACACCACGTCCTAATCCCCTGCCAGTTCCCGGACCTTGCCCATAAGGGCCTGTGCCATCTCCTCTAGGCATAATTCACCTCCGCCAAGAATTGGTTTTCCTTTACCCCATCGGCGGCAGCCCACAGACTCCAGAATTACAAGTTGGGCAACTCACCTCTGAGAGTTCGGTTTCACTTGAGACGCGGCTAAAAAATGAGGAAAGGAGTCTTTTGGGTTCACCAGTATGGCATTTAGGACAATTCAAACTAGAACCATCTTCACCAATAGCCTGGCGAACTTCAAATTTCTGTCCACAGTGTACACATTGATATTCATAGATTGGCATAGCTTAGCTCCCTTTCTCCAGCTCATTGAGACGACGCTGGATTTCATCTAGCTGTTGGCCCAGCGTCTGAGCCTGGGATTTGAGCATTTCTACCTCTTGCTCTGGGCTCAGTGCTTGAGGCATTATTCCTGACCCCATCCCCATCCCCATCCCCATCCCC
>Ga0315549_1000930_pt1 | contig 32764 bp, 23 predicted proteins | sample SalMarSW160200MG_FD_203101 | JGI IMG/M metagenome (GOLD analysis project Ga0315549, IMG submission 203101) | Salt marsh sediment microbial communities from the Plum Island Ecosystem LTER, Massachusetts, United States - Salt Marsh Sediment SW1601-200 ... | reverse complement strand
TTCTGGTTTTGGACTCTATCCGCTTTAGAGCTTGGGCTTCCATTTCTCCCTCCTTTGTGAACTATTGTAAATGAAAATATCTCTTCTAACAACCCTAACCGGACAAATGTCCTAACTGTAAATTGGTTAATTAGTAAAAGGGATTCTTCGAATCTGAGTTAGGTTGACAAAATTTGTGAATATTTGTATCTTCAGATTATGAAAAAATTGCTTTTATTGTTTTTTCTTTTGCAGATTACGGTTCTTTTTCTGTTTTATCCTGAATTTTACGGTTTTTACGATGAGGATTTATATCTTACTACAACGTATTCTCTGCAAAATGGTTCTTTCTTTTACGAGAAGGCGGGAGTTTCTGCCCCTCTTTTAGGAATTGCAAAAGGGAACAACGGAACGTTCTCTCAATATCCTCCGGGTAATTCCGCGCTTCTTCTTCCATTTACTATAATTCACTGGAGGCTTGGTTTTCTCAAAAATATTTTGCTTTATATCGGAAGCTTTTTGCTTTTTATTTTGATACTGCGGAAATTAAATATTGACCCTGTTTATTCTTTAATATTTCTGTTGCATCCAACAATACTGTTGTTTTCCCGAACGTTGATGAGCGATATTCCTTCTATGTTCTTTTTATTGTTAGGAATACTTTTTCTGCTTGATAAGAAGAGTATTACAGCCGGACTTTCTCTTGGATTTCTTGTTTTGCTTCGGTATCCGAACTTTATTATAATTATCGGTATTCTTGGGGCTCTTCTTTATACAAAAGAATATAAAAAGGCACTGCTTCTTCTTCCGGGAATTGCTTTCTTTTCTTTTGTACTTCTTGGGTACATCTTGCACGCTTTTGGATTTCCATCCGGACTTTTTTCCATATCGGGAGCAAGGTCGTTTAGCATTCAGTATTTTATTTATAATTTACCTTACTATCTTCTGTCTTTAAATGTCTTATATCCCGGAATGTTACTGGGAGCGATTTTTTTTGGTTTTAAAAGCAGAAAAATTTCTTTCTTTGTCATTCCTGCTTTAGTCGTTATTCTTTTTTATTCCTTTTACTATTATATCGATGGTGGAAGTAATATTATTGAAAAATTGGTCAAGGGGCAGAGATTTATGGTACCAATAATTCCTCTTCTGCTTATACCTTATTTAGATTTTTTGCATGATAAAAAATTTGCAAGGAAAGTATTTATTTTTATTATTCCGCTACTCTTTGTTTTTAATTGCGGCATTCAATATAAACATCATCAATTTGTGAAAAGAGAGCGCCACCTTAGTGAGATTTTGCAGGAAAAGATTAAAGATAAAGATATAGATATTATAATATGCAACATTGATACGGATAAATTGATAAATCCCTATTTTAGTAAAGTAAAATTTATTGAATTATCCGAGGTAAAGGAAAACGATTTAAATTCACTAAAAAATAATTACAATGTTTTTTTTGTTTTTACTGAATTAAAGCGCGGTAAAAATTACGATGAAAAATCGCAATGGATAGAACATTTTGAAAGTGAGGGGTTTGCGACTTCCTATGAATCACAAAATCCTATCCCTATTATTATAATGTCTGAATGATTTTGTAAATTTTAAGGAGTAACAGGTCAAACCTTGAAATGTGAAAAGGTTGATTTTTTGAGTCATGTGTCATGCGTCATGAGTCTCGTGTCAAAAAAAAATAAAAACTTTGTGTCCTCTGCCTGCCCCGTAAGGAAGGATGACTGCATCGGGGTAGAGAGGAACGACCGTACCAGGGTGTCCTCTGTGGTTAATTATAGTTTCGGATTACGAGTTTTGAGTTTCGTGTTGTAAAACTAAAAAAAAATTGTGTAATTAGTGCAATTCGTTGTTAATAAATCTATTAGTTTTTTAGGTAGATTAGGGTAAGAAGCTCTTATTTCTTTTCGGGAGAAGCCCCAACCCCTTTTTTGACAAAATATTAAAATGCTTGTTCGAGTGGAGAAGATTACAGTTATTCTCAATCACTAAAGCTGATATTAAAATGTCTGTAGAGGGAATTGTAATTCCTTTTCTCCTTGCCTGAAATGCTATAGAATACGCCCTGTTCCAAACTTTTTCACTTATTTCTAACCATATAAGTGATTTCATTTCTTCTTTCAGTTCTTTAAAATCTTTTTGATTCTTAATGCCGTAGGATAACTCAAGAGTTATAATTCCGGAAGTAGCAACCCTGTTTTCCTTTAATAAATAATCGATTAAAAGAGAAAGCTTTTCATGCCTACCTTTAAAAGCAAGTATCCAGGCTGAAGTATCAATGAAGGTTAAATCCAGAGTATCTTTCATTAAGCGTCTTCTCGTAACTTTTTGAGTTCGTCAAGTGATAAATTCAGATCTGTTCTACCAATTTTCTTTCTTAATCTCTCTCTTTGTTTTTCCTTAATTATGAATTCCAAAGAGTATTCAACCGCATCTTTTTTTGTCTTTAAACCTAATATGCTTTTTACTTTTTTAACTAATTTTTCATTTATATCTATTGTTGTTCTCATTTTATGCACCCCCTTTGCATAAATATAATAACATTTTTATGCATGTCAAGGGGTGGTTAAATTAGGATTTAGAGTTTAGTTAAAACAACAAACAAATTTTTTTAATCTGTGTAGATCTGCATTAATCCGTAGTTTTTTTTAACAACAAAACATTTTTTTTAAATCTGTGTTTATCTGTGTAAATCTGTGGCTAATTATTGTTTTTTCTTTGCGTTTTAGTGCCTTTGTGGCAATTAAAGTATTGACAATTCGATAAAAATGAATATTTTTTAATTGTAAGGAGTTTCAAATAATGCTAAAAAAAGAAAAATCTAAAATAACAAAAAAAGGAGAATCTTCTCTTAAAAAAATAGCCTCTACTGCAGAGAAGGCTTCAAAAAAGGGTACCTCTGAGTATAAAAGCTTTATAGATAAACATAGAAAATCTTTAAAAAAACTCGCAAGTCGTTGAAAATACCCTATACTTTAAAACAAGTTATAAGCTTGCACGATAAAATCATTGAAGAAACAGGCGGACTAAAAGGAGTTCTTAACATCGGATTGTTGGAAGAAGCTTTATATAAGCCTTTTATGGGTTTGGCTGATGGCGTTGAATTGTATCCGGGTATTACTCGAAAAGCTGCAGTTCTGTTTGAAGCACTTGTTTCGTATCATCCTTTCGCGGATGGGAATAAAAGAACTGCTGAGATTGTAACAGTTATTTTTCTCTGGCATGAAGATCATCTGTGGGATTTTAACGAAGACGAAATCGTTGAATTCGCAACTGAAGTTGCCAAAAATAAATTGTCCATTGATGAAATTGAAAACTGGATTAAGGTAAGGTTAAAACCTAAATAGATATCAAATATCTTCTTCGAATCTAAGTTAAATGGCTTTTTTAGGATATAGGATATAGGATTTAGTTAAAACAACAAACAAATTTTTTTAATCTGTGTAGATCTGCATTAATCCGTAGTTTTTTTTAACAACAAAACAATTTTTTTAAATCTGTGTTTATCTGTGTAAATCTGTGGCTAATTATTGTTTTTTCTTTGCGTCTTAGTGCCTTTGTGGCAATTAAAGTATTGACATATCAATAAAATCCCACCATAATATAAATATAACCCTGGAGGTTTTTATGAGAAAACTACTGTTAATATTTTTTTTAATATCATTTATTTCTTTCTCTTCAGACGATATGACAATATCTTTTAGAAATCATAAATTCGATCCGCTTGAAAGCGCTCCAACGCTTACAAGGTCACTGCAAACAATTGAAACCGAAGGAGAAAATTACTACATTTTACAATTTACAGGACCTATTTTCACAGAGTGGAAAGATAAAATCTCCGAAGCAGGAGGCATTTTTCATGCCTATGTCCCCCACTTTGCATACATAGTTCAAATGACTCCTGAAGAAAGAATAAATATAGAAAAATTACCTTTTGTAAGATGGATTGGTCTTTTTCATCCTGAATATAAAATTCATCCGAGTGTTTATAAAAAAAGGAGTGGCGAAACAGAAAATAAACTCCCTATGGTTACTGCTGAATTTAAAGGTAATAAATTAGAAGTTTCGAGGCAAAAGGAATGCCCGTGCGGAAGGGACGCACTCTGGGTCGAGAACGATCCTCTTCTACAACTTTCTGTAAGATTTTTTACCGGTGCTTCACTTAGTAGTATTGCCCGTGAATTAGAAAGTTGGGGCTCGGATATTCAGCAAATACAGGAAAATAATAATCGAATGATAGTGAGAATTCCTCCGGATTCTCTGAACGCACTGGCAAAAATACCGGGAGTTCAGTCTATTGTGCCATATTCAAAAAAGGTTCTATCCTCCTCCGTATGGAGATATTCCCTGCAGGTCCCTATGGATAGCTTTACCATTGCATCGGACGAAGAACAGTTAGGTAATCCACCCTATCCTATCATGGACACAGTAACAAGTGGAATCACTCTAGCAGATAAAGGAATAACAGGAAAAGGAGAAATTGTAACTATTTTCGATACAGGTCTCGATTACTGGAGCGGATTTTTTCAGGACCCCCAGAATAACCCTCCGGGCTCTAACCACATCGCAGTACAAGCTTATACAAATGAAGGAGGTAATCTCGAAGAAGTTGCATCTGATATTGGAGACAGAGGCTGTTTTCACGGAACAAATGTTTCTTCTATTGTAGCCGGAAACCCATCAATTGCCGACAATCATCCTAACGGCATTAATCTTATGCCTATTTACGACTGGGGAGGACAAACAAGAGGAAACATAGTCGATCATTTCCCTGTAAGGCTTTATATACAGGATTTTGCGTACAATGACTCAGATACTTGTAAGCTTGGAGTTTTCAACATGACTACTTCTATGAATAAGGCATATACTACCTATAACTCAAAAATACATCAAAATTCCTGGAATTATAGCGATACCATTGCGGCAGGAGAATATGCTGGAGCAGCAATAGATGTCGATAATATGGTATGGAATAACAAAGATTTTGTGGTGGTTTTTTCAGCCGGAAATTTTGGACCGGACAACAGTAGTATCAGACCTCCCTCTACAGCTAAGAATTGCATCTCTGTAGGTTCATGCTGGGTTCCCTCTTTCGATGTCTCTCCGGACTCCGTAAGTAACTTTTCCGGAAGGGGATGGACAACTGACGGAAGAATAAAACCGGAAGTTGTAACCCCCGGAGGTACTACTCCTACCGCGGCTAATAAAAATTATATCTGGGGAGCTTATCCAAACACAAGTTGGGCTGCAGATTCTGCTCACGGAATAATAAATGGATTGGTCGGAACATCTCAGGCAGCTCCTCAGATATCCGCAGCCTGCGCTATGATAAGACAGTATTTTAAAGATGGGTTTTCCCCAACAGGCGACACCCTAACCGGAACTCCTTTCAACCCTTCTGCCACCCTTGTAAAAGCCATTCTGATTGCTTCCACAGTTGATATGAAAAATGGGGATCCCGTTCCCAGCAGGGCAGAAGGCTGGGGAAGGGTTGTACTTGACAATGCCCTTTTCTTCTCCGGAGATTCAAGTACATTATTTGTCTCGGATAATACAACAGGTGTAGCCACAGCAGATTCGGTTGTTAATATGGTAAATATTCCATACGCATCTGACCCCATAAAATTTGTACTCGCCTGGAGCGATGCAGCCGCAGCCGCATTGGCAAATCCCACACTTATTAACGATCTCGATTTAATTGTGACCGCGCCTAATAGTAATAAATATCTGGGCAATGTATTCTCGAATGGCTTTTCTAATCCAGGAGGATCCGCCGACAGGGTAAACAATGTTGAAGTGGTATTGTTACCTTCATCTGCCCCAGCAGGGTTTTATCGCGTCACTGTTCGCGGTTACAATTGCCCAAATGGCGCAATTCCTTTTGCAATTGTAGCATTAGACGGGAATCAGGGATCAACAGGAATTCCCGATGGGGATAAAAACAACACAAAAGGATACAAATATTTAGCTATCAGAAGTCCTTTCATTGAAAAAACTGATATCCAGTTAAGCATCATAAATACATCAGACGTTGATTTATCAATATACGACTTAAATGGAAGAAAAATGGCAACCCTCATAGACGATAAAATGAACCCCGGCACTTACTCCACAAAATGGGGAGTAAATTCGGTTGCCGGGATTTATTTCGCAATTTTAAAAATAGACGGGAAAAAGGAAGAAGAGAGAAAGATTATAAAAATCGCCAAATAAAAAAAAGTAAGGCGTGGTTATGTAATCCAGTGTATATACGTGTTTATCTGTGATTGTTTCTTTTTTTTGTCTAAATCAGTATTCATCCGTGGCAAATTTTAGATGTTATGGGTTGTATTTAACGCGAAAAGCAAACGGCGAATAACGAATAGCGTATTAAAACTTGACTTAGATTAAATCTACTTTATATTACGATTATGAAAAAATTGTTGTTATTAATCGACGGTTCGTCTCTTGCGTACCGTTCCTATTATGCCTTTATTAAAAACCCTTTAAAAACATCCAAAGGGGAACCGACTTCAGCGATTTTCGGTTTTGCCAGGAGTCTAAAAAAACTCTCCGACGAACTGGATTTAGACTACGCCGCAGTTTGCTTCGATCTTCCCGGTCCGACTTTCAGAGAAGAAAATTTTGCAGACTATAAAGCAAAAAGAGAAAAAACTCCCGAAGACCTTGTAACACAACTTCCACATATAAATAAGCTATGTGAATCGGCAGGATTTTCGGTAATAAGCAAAGAGAGATACGAAGCAGACGATATAATTGCTACCCTTACAGAAAGAGCTGAAAAAGAAAATATAGAAACAGTAATATTTACTCTTGACAAAGATCTAATGCAACTTGTTTCGGATAACGTTAAAATACTAAATATGCATCAAAAAGGAGTAGAATGGTACGACAAAAGCAAAGTTGAAGAAAAATTCGGCATCCCTCCTGAGAAAATAAATGATTTCCTTGCTCTTTCGGGAGACCCCTCGGACAATATACCCGGAATTAAAGGAATAGGGAAAAAAACTGCGGCAAAACTACTAAAACAATTTAATTCTCTTGAAGGTATATTTTTAAATATCGAACAGATTAAAAATAACAGTATTAAAAACAAGCTTATGGGTAAAGAAGAGGAAGCACAGCAATGGAAAGATTTAACCCGCCTCGAAAAAAATGTACCTATCTCAGAGGAACTAACTGATCTCAAATACAAAGGTGTAGATTCCGAAAATTTAAAAAAATTACTAAGTCATTTTGAATTATATTCACTCCTGGAAGAATGGGTGCAAAAAGAAAAACATCCTCAAAATTTTAATATAATTGACTCAATCGAAGCGAAAGAAGGACAACCAATATGCATATATCATGATAAAAATCAATTTTTTATTTCCATCGACAACGACGTCGAAATCACCGAAAAAGATACCTTAAGATTACGCCTTGCCAACTTTGAAAAAAACCCTCTGATTTTAGAAGATACAAAGAAATTCGCGCATCTGATCGGCTTTTATCCTAAAAACAAAATTTTCGATCTTTCTATTATGCATTACTTGCTCTATCCAAACAGAAAAGATCATTCTCTCGGAAGAATACTGCTGGAACAAGGAATAACTGCGAGGGAAGGAGAATCAACCTCCGTTTTCATGCAAAAAGCTTATGAAGTATTGCAGGACAATTTGAAAAAGAATGACCTTTTAAAAGTTTACAGCGAAATCGAAGAACCGTTGATTTCTGTTCTTTATGAAATAGAAAACCATGGATTACTGATCAACAAGGATCTATTAGTTGAATTAAAGGATTCTATAGAAAAAGAACTTGAGAAAATCGAAGAAATTGTATATAAACTCGCGGAAAACAAATTTAACTTACGCTCACCAAAACAATTGAGCGAAATTTTATTTCTTAAACTTAAATTGCCTCCTATAAAAAAGACGAAAACCGGCTTTTCAACAGACTTTGAAGTACTTAAAGCACTCTCTCCCAAACATCCTATAATACCTGAATTAATTAATTTCAGGGAATTAGATAAGCTCTTAGCCGCCTATGTAATTCCACTAATAAATTGTGTGGACAAAGAGAGCAACAGAGTACATCATGAGTTCCAGCAATCAGTTGCGGCAACCGGAAGGCTAACTACTACAGCCCCAAATCTTCAAACCCTACCCATAAGAACAGAAAAAGGAAGGAAAATCAGGGAAGCAGTTATTGCTCCACAATACTATCAAATTCTCTCCTGCGATTATTCTCAAATCGAACTACGAATCCTTGCCTACATTTCAAACGATCAAAAATTGATAAATGATTTCGAAAACAATCTTGATATACATCTCCAGACTGCCTGCAGAACATTCGGTGTCGAACCGGAAGATGTTATTCCGGAAATGAGAAGAAAAGCAAAAGCCGTGAATTTTGGTATTATTTACGGAATAAGCCCATTTGGACTTTCCAGACAACTTAAAATATCAAATACAGATGCAAGTAGTATAATAGAAAAATATTATACCAATCATCCCGGGGTAGAAAAATGGCAGAAAGAAATTATTGAGGGTGCAATAAATTCAGGATTTGTCAAGACAATCTTCGGTAGAAAAAGACTCATACCGGAGTTAAAAAGCCTTCGGGAAATGGAATACGGAAAAAGAATAGCGATAAATACACCCATACAGGGCAGCGCGGCGGATATAATAAAAAAAGCAATGATATTAATTAATAAAGGATTAAAAAATAAAATGTTAAAAACAAAAATGATTCTTCAGATTCATGACGAACTCCTCTTTGAAGTACCCTTAAACGAAAAAGAAGAAGCAACAAACCTTATAATACCTGTCATGGAAAATGCGGGAAAATTAGTTCAAATACCTTTAAAGGTAGATTATGCTTTCGGTAAAAATTGGAATGAAGCACATTAATAAGGAGATATAATGGATGTTATTCTACTCGTTACTATCTGTTTCTCTAGTTTTTTTCTTGCTTACAAATTTTACGGAACTTTTATAGCAAAGAAAATATTCGAATTAAATGATAAAAAAAGGACTCCTGCCCACGAATTTGAAGACGGAATTGATTATGTTCCCACAAGAAAAGAAATTATCTTCGGCCACCATTTTGCTTCTATTGCAGGCACGGGTCCAATTGTAGGACCCGCAATTGGTATCATCTGGGGATGGGTCCCCGCAATAATATGGATTGTTTTAGGTACAATTACAATAGGAGCCGTACATGACTTTGGCTCACTCATCCTTTCTATAAGAAATGAAGGTAAGTCTATCTCGGAGATAACCGGCAAGTATATAAACAAAAGAACTCAAAGAGCATTCTTCGCTATTGTTTTTCTTGAGCTTTTGATAGTAATTGCTATTTTCGGGCTTATAATGGCAATAATCTTTAATATGTTTCCCCAGTCTGTTTTCCCGATGTGGTTTCAGATACCAATAGCAGTTTGGCTTGGATGGATGATCTACAAAAAAAATGGGAATTTAGCCTTATTTTCTATTATTGCGGTTATTATTATGTATTTGACAATTGTAATAGGAACGATGATACCACTTACAATACCAGGAATCGGAATTATCCCGGCAACCGGTGTATGGACGATAATTCTCCTCATTTATGCGTACATAGCATCTATGCTACCGGTAACAACCCTGCTCCAACCAAGAGACTACATAAACTCTCATCAGCTTATTGTGGCTCTATTTCTTCTTTTCGTGGGAGTATTTACCTCTGCTTTTAGAAATCCGAATTTTCATATAGTAGCCCCGGCAATTAATTTCAGGCCCCAAGGTGCTCCGCCAGTAGTACCCTTTATATTTATAACCATCGCCTGCGGAGCGATATCGGGTTTTCATTCACTGGTTTCCTCCGGAACTTCTTCAAAACAGCTCACTAAAGAAACGGACAGCCAGATGATCGGTTACGGAGGCATGGTAATGGAGGGAGTACTTGCTACACTTGTTCTCATTGCGGTCGCTGCGGGTATAGGAATCGCGTATCAAAGCGGAGAAGGAAGCCTCCTCACCGGTATCCCCGCGTGGACAGCCCACTATTCTTCCTGGGCGGCAGCAGAAGGACTAGGTTCAAAAGTCTCCGCTTTTGTGATCGGCGCTGCCAATATGATACATTCGATTGGAATATCCAAGAGTGTTGGAATTGCAATTATGGGAGTATTCGTTGTATCATTTGCCGGTACAACACTTGACACTGCAACAAGAATTCAGAGATACGTTTTATCTGAATTATTCGGAGAGGTTAAAATTTTTCAGAATCGCCAATTCGCGACAGCTGTTGCCGTAATAACTGCAGGAATACTGGCTTTCGCAACCGGCGCAAGCGGAAAAGGAGCTTTAAAACTTTGGCCATTGTTCGGAGCAACGAATCAAACTCTCGCGGCACTGGCTCTTTTACTTATAACCTTATGGCTAAAAAGAAAAGGCGGCATAAAATTTTTGATCTCAGGAATACCATGTATTTTTATGGCATTTATAACAACATGGGCCCTTGTAATAAACCAGATTCGTTTCATTAACAATCAGGACATCTTACTCTTGACTCTCAATTTAATAATACTATTTCTCAACCTTTGGATAATAGTAGAGGGAACGATTATTGTTTCTAAAAAGGCAGATTGACCCGGAAAAACTCAAGAATAAAACCTATAAATGTAAGAAAAGGCGGGAATATTCCCGCCTTTTCTTACATTCTTATGCAGATTATTTCTTCTTTACCGTAAAAAGACCGTCTTTTTCGTATCCATAAAATCTCCTGCCTGAATTCTATAAAAATAGACTGCATTTGCAAGCTTTCTCCCAAATTGACCACTTCCATCCCACGTGACTTCATAATAACCTGCTTCAACTTCTTCATTTACAAGGGTATTCACTATTCTACCCGCAACATCAAAAATCTGAATACAAACTTTAGTAGGTTCAGGGCATCCATACTTTATCACAGTCTTAGAGCTAAACGGGTTAGGATAGTTTTGTTTAACAAAAAAGATTTTTGGGATTTTCCTTTCTTCAATCCCACCAGAAGGTACATGCAGGTGTGCGGGAACAATCACTTCCGGCTCATCAGGATCATTACTGGTAATAACAATATCCGCATAGTAGTCACCAATATCTAAGTCGGTAGCGTCAAAAGTAACTTCTATAAGTATACTGTCACTTGCCGAAATGGTTCCTGAGGCTGTATCCAAGCTGATCCAACCCGGCATTAAACTAAATTCAATAGCGTAATTATCCTCGACAATTGTTGGGCTAATAAACAGACTGTCTACACCGGCATTACCCATACCCATAGTCTCATCCGGACTCTCTATACCAAAACCACTCGGATCGTTAGGAGCTACCAGGTACTGAAACCTGATTTTGTTGGAATTTTCGTAGAAGATAATCTCGAATGTCTTGTTGTTACCTCCACCATAATCGGGGATATTATTATACTCGATTACAAGATAGCTGTTTGGAGCAGTACCAAAAGTCTGGTATCTTATATAAGAAGCATCAGGTGGATATAAATCCCGGGCAAAAGGTGCAATAACTCCATCGTATTCATCTGCATACGGTACATTGCTTGGATACCAATCATCAGAACCGTTGAAACTCAGCCAACCATTTGAACCAACACCAATTTCAGTGAAATCCGAGCCGTAATAGTTGAAGGTAAATCCAAGTGGAATACCTGTTTCAAAGTCGTCATCACTCAGGGAAATAGAAGTACCGCTACTAACATCAATCCAATCAAACGTCGGACCCCCCGGCTCATTGCTATCTTTCCAGCGATAACCGAATCCGTCAGGACCACCAATTCCAAGCACCATCGCAGGATAGACACGGGTGTCCTCTTCACCCTTTTTAATTTCAACCAAAGAAACCTCTCTATTTCCTTTAGTAGCAATAGACTCTCGTAATGAAAGCAAAGGTCCAAATGGCTCTCCTTCAATTGAAATATCAAAGTTTAGATCACTAACACCTGTATTATAAATCGTTAAAGTATGAGTAGATGTCTCTCCTTGATTTAGAGTATCACTTAGGGAATCAGGTGAAACAGAGATATCCGGCGGCTCCGCACATTCACCCTGTAAGAAAACACTTACAGTTGGTTCATCCGGGTCATTGCTTGCGATGGTTAATAAGCCTGTAATAGTTCCCACCGAACTTGGCGTAAAGGTTACCACGATACCTTGCGTTTCTTCGGGATTCAAGATAAAACTTGTAGTATCCACAGTATAATCAGGATTGTCGGAGGAGATATCACCTACCGTCAGCAAATCGGTTCCCTCATTGTAAACAATCAATGTATCCGTATAGGAATAGCCATTAAAAACAATACCGTAATCTAAGGTATCGGTAGAAACAGCGATATCAGGCGCGCCAGTTACATGTAAATGTGCGGGGACTGTAACTTCAAGCTCATCCGGGTCATTGCTGGCAATAATAATATCTGCAAAGTAATCACCACCATATAAGCCGGTAGCATCAAAAGTAACTTCTATCTTTACACTATCGCCTGCCGGGACAGTACCTGAGGTAGAATCTATTCTTAACCATCCCAACATTGCCACAAACTCAACATCAATTTGATAAATCATCCCGTTATCAGAATTAGCTATCCATAGATATTGACCATCAAATGCTGCTCCTTGCCCATTATTCAAACCGGGTCCGGGAGGAGTACCAAAAGAATCGGCCGCCATCCCATCAGATGGATCTATTTTATATGTCCTCGCATAATCACGACCATTTATCCATAAATATTGACCGTCCCATGCCACTCCTGCAGGTCGCGGATCAGGTGAGGGCAGAGTTTCCAGTACCGAACCATCGCCTGGATCAATCTTGTGCAGCTGCAAATCATTGAAATCCACATCCCACAAGTACGTACCATCCCATGCCAAACCTACAGAACCGGTTGATGGCGCGTTAAACGAAAACAGAACAGTCCCTGATGTATCAATCTTATTGATAACTTCATAAACAGGGTCTGTTGCCCAAAACGCACTACCATCCCATGCTAATCCTGAACAATGACCTATATAATCAACAGATATTTGATCCAGAACTGTTCCATCGGTTGGGTCCAGTTTATAGAATACGGCACTACTAGAGGAACTTGCCCAGAGATATCCATTTACCCATTCTAAACCTATAAAACCAGAAGCCGGTGCACTAAAAGAATTAACAACATCACCTAAACCTAAAACAAGACCTGGGTCAGTGGAATTAACATCATTACCAGGCAGATTGCCCATTTTATCTAAAGTCATCCTATCATACGTGTACCGATTTCCAAGAGAATAAGCACTTCCTCCTCTTTTTGCCTCAAAATCAGCTCTGTTTTTTCTATTATTATTTAATTTCAACTCGGAAAAATTATCCTTAACCGAGATTGTAGGAGCCGCGAGCTCTTCTACAGAAATATCAAAAATCAGATCACTTCCTCCCGTGTTATAAATCGTTAAAGTATCGGTAGATGTCTCCCCTGTTAATAAACTATCACTTAGGGAATCGGGTGAAACAGAGATATCCGGCGGTTCCACACATTCACCCTCTAAGAAAACATCTGCAGTTGGCTCATCCGGGTCATTGCTTGCGATGGTTAATAAGCCTGTAATAGTTCCCACCGAATTTGGCGTAAAGGTTACCAGTATCTCCTGAGTCTCCTCGGGATTTAAGGTAAAATTAGTTACATCTACAGTAAAATCAGAATTATCAGACGAGACGTCACTAACAGTCAGCGAATCGGTTCCAACATTTGCAATAATTAATGTATCAGTAACAGAAGAACCCGTGAAAACAATACCGTAATCCAGAGTATCTTCCGAAACAGCGATATCAGGTGCGCCAGTTACATGTAAATGTGCGGGGACCGTAACTTCAGGCTCATCCGGGTCATTGCTGGCAATGATGATATCCGCAAAGTAATCACCACCATATAATCCGGTCGCGTCAAAAGTAACTTCTATCTTCACACTATCGCCCGCTGAAATGGTACCTGAAGTGGAATCACAAGATAACCAAGAAATACCTCCACCACTCCAAAAAGCAGAGTTGTGAAGAATCAGTGGAATGTCTCCGGTCCAGTATCCGGAATTTGCGACAAAAATGTTTACCCCAACTACGGTACCCTTCGTACAAACAAAGGCTGCTCCATTATCCCACCAAGCCACTCCTTCAGCACCATCGGATAAACTTGCATCACTGGCAATTAGAAAACCGTCAGCACTTGTAACCCCTTCCATAATCGGATGGATCGAATCAAATGCACCCAAACTGGCAGATCCAATAGCGAAACTGAGATTAAAGGGGATATAGCCATCATCAGCAAGTCGGCCCATTAACTCCCAACCACTGTAAAAGGTCGCAAGTGTAAGAATTAGACCACCTCCCGCATCAACATAATCGGCTAAAACATCACCTAATGCCACGGGATCCCAATAGGCACAATCTTCAACAACCATCACTGCATCATAAGCCAGCAGATCATCCAAGGTAGGTATTACATTCCCATTCCAAGTATCGACTACTACAATATCTGGAAATCCCGAAAGCAATCCCTGAATTTCACTCACATCACTGCAATCCTCATAAATAATCAGAACTCTAATTCCCTGAGCAAATAATACCTCTGGTGGAATTCGATTCTCAGGCAAACTCAACCGAACTGGATAGTAACCAGAATTAAATCGCTTTCCTCGAATTTTTTTACCAACCGATCTCTTCGCTGATATCTCCTTGAAACTCTTAGAACGATCTTCCACTGACACCAAAGCCGTTTCCACTCCTTCAATCGAAATATCAAAGATTAGATCACTTCCTCCCGTGTTATAAATCGTTAAAGTATCGGTAGATGTCTCCCCTGTAAGCAAACTATCGCTCAAGGAATCAGGTGAAACTGAAATATCCGGTGGTTCCAGACCTTCGCCCTGCAAGAAAACTGTTGCACTCGGCTCATCTAAATCATTACTCTCAACCGTCAGACTGTCAATGGACACACCTTCAGAAGTTGGTGTAAACGTCACCATTACTATCTGGGTCTCATCAGGAGGTAAACTGAAATTTGTAATATCAACAGAATAATCGCCACTGTAAGATGTAATATTGCTTACCAGCAGGGTATCTTTCCCAGCATTATTTACCTGAAGTTCCAGTGTATCGGAATAACCAACAAATACCGTATCGAAATTTAAGGTATCCGCAGAAAGGACTATATCAGGTGTTAATATAGGAATAGAAAAATTACTAATCCAGGTACTATCGTTTATATCACTTGCAACAAGCTCAAAATTAACAACGTGGGTTGCCGGACATCCCAATGATACATCAAAATCAAAATCCTCCAAGCTGCTCGAGAATGAGTCGGGCAGGATGGTATCTCCGAAATTCTCCGTCGAATCCGTAATAGTCACATAAGAATCTGTCGTTCGCAAGATACCCGTAACGGTACGCGCAGTATCAACACCTACGTTGTGTACCGTCAAAGGCAGCTTAATACTCTCACCGGGGTCAACCTTTCCATCGTTATCTCCAGATGCATCGATTATCGTATAATGGTCAAAAATAACCCAGGCAGAGGAAGGTGATATGACATTCACACTGTCTTCGTAGGGTAAGTAATCATGCTTTGTAACTGTGCAGTACATTATACCAAGAGAAGCAGGCGGTGGAGATAGTGTTAAGGTGAGATTGCCGGAAGCGTCGGTGTATCCTCTCTCGTAAACTTCTCCTTCTTTATATAAACAAACAAGCGCATCTTCTACACCAGAACCGCCATCTGTAACATTGACGGCAAAGCTGCTGCCGCCAACAGGTATTACAGCGTCATGAGTTACGGTCAATTCACCGGGAGTATCCGTCCATAAAGGCATTTCCGGGTCTCCGAATAGATTTAATTCATAAATACACCATGCCCAGGTTGAGTACCAGGTAACCTGAGACACATATCCGTCTTTTGAGAAAGCATGTGCTGCACCAACATGGTCATGATAAGAATAATTTTCCGTGAATATTTCGTGGTAAAAACATGTATCTATATGTTCCGAAGGTCCCATATCGGGTGGCATCCCCCAACCATATCTTGAATTCATGATTGAGTAACTGCCGCCTGTAGCTGGAGTTAAATAATGTTCGGCAAAACAGTCTCCGTAGGGTACGAGGTCAAGTGCGCCGCACATACACCCTATAGAATTGTGTATACCAAGAAGACTATCATTGTCTAGAGCATCTAAGTCATCGGAATCGAAATATGCATCCTCATAATAAGTATAGATACCCTCTTCATTGCCGTGTCCTACAAGGTGAGCAAAACCAAATCCTGATTGAACGGAATCAACAAAAGCCGCGTGGGTAAGATCTCCGTCCCTCTCATACATCTTTGAAACCTGCCAGTCTCCGGGTACAATATTAGCAATCGCCTCCTGTGAAAGTCTCTCATCATATAAACCTGGCCATAGTTCGGCAGCAGGCAGAAGTATCTTTTTTTGATATCCGAGTGAAGGACTTTTTTCATAAGTAAGAACTTTATCCACAAAGGTTTCTACCTGAGCAACGGTCCTGACAGGTGCTCTACCTACAAATACGTCCGAATAGAAATCTACACTATCATTGGATTCACCGTATACACCGTCACCATCCGCGTTCCAGTTACCATCAAGATCTGAAAAATAAAGATCCGATGGAATAGTATCTTCATCAGGATAATTTCCAGCTCCTGAAGTCATATAGTAAACATTCCTTCGCGGAACGATTTCCTGACCCCATTCATAGTCGCACTGTCCGCCAAGAATAACCCAGATCGTGCCCCAGGATAAATTCGCATCAATGATAAAATTCCTTACTCTCTCAGCATTATCTGCACCTGTGTAATTCGAATATATGTAATTTGTCGTTACAACCTTCGTAGGAACTCCTTTCTTAGTCTTCCAATCCGCAAGCTCCTGAAAGGATGTTTCGAAAGAATCTGCTGTTATTATTACGTATTCAACTGTATCCGGAGGTAAAGCCAAACTACCACTCAATCCAATGGAAGGTTCGAACATTCCAATATCTTCGGGATTGAGGATTAATTTTTTAACTCTTTCTTTAAATATTTTGTTTTGTTTTTCTGTTTTTGTACGGAAGGAACGCGCATTCTCTTCGTACGTAACCTTAAACTTTATTCTCGAATGAAAAATCAATTTCTTATCGGCAGGAATATATTGCAGTGGATAAATTAATAAACTTGCAAGTCTATAACCTCCCATTGAACCAGTGTGAGGGTTTTCGATAATCTCCTGGGGATAAGGCGTAGTTTGAGCGTAAATATCCTCGTCCGGCTCAACGAAAGGGAAAACCTTCCCTTTTATAAATGGCTGAGGATGTTGAGTGGGATAAACCTTATATTCACCGGCAATCTCTTCTTTATCTATGGTGACAATCTCGACACTTGTAACTTCCGCGCCTTGAGGAATTAAAAGCGAAAAAGCCGCTCTCGGAAGAGAGGGAGCACCTATTTCTCTGGTAGTTGACCCACATCCTTCAAGTTTTACAAAATCGTATCCTTCGATTTCAGTAAACGAAAGATCGTCACTGCTGAAGGTTACTTCTCTTTCTGAAACACCTGCGAACGCCACTAATGTGAAAAAGAAAAAAACCGTACAAAATGTTTTAAAAAACATTTGTCTGATAGACATTCCAACCTCCTTATTAATATTAATTCATATAATACACTTTACAATTGATCTTTTCAAAAAAGTCTTAACTTTCAAGAAAATTTATTATAAATTATAATTAAAAATATAGTAAAAGTCAAGGATTCAAAATTGAAAATAGTTAATTATAATTGGGTATCCTCAATAGGGTAATATCTCTATATTACTATCAATCAACTCTTTTTTTTGCAAAAAAATACCCCAATGGGTTTCTGGTTTCGGGTTTTTTAAATTAAACCCACAAGCCGGTAAAGTTGAACCACCTCTTCCATATCGAGAGTCTCTGCTCGTCTGTTTAAGTTAACCGTAACTCCATCGGTATTGTAAGCAAAAAGATTGTTTTTAAGTGTTTTTCTTCTGAATCGAAAAATATCTCTCAAGAACCCTTCAAAATGCTCATCAACTTCAATTATCGAATTTTCCCTTAGAACTCCTTTGATAGCTGTTGAAAATATATCAGGTTTCGGGAAGAAAGCTTCAGGTTTAATCTCAAATTCCACCTTGATATCATATAGAATATTAAACAGTATGGAAAGCGACGAGTATGATTTGCTTCCCGGCTTAGATGTAAATCTTTCCGCAACCTCCTTCTGAAGCACAAAAATCCATTCTTTTATTTTATCCCTGTTGTTCTTGATTTTTTGTAAAATCGGCAAAGATACGGAAAAAGGGAGAGCGCCTACAAAGACTTCCGGAAAAGAAGAATCCAATTCTAACTTAAGAAAATCCTCACAAACAACATTCACGCCCAAATTTTTCAAATAACAGCAAAAATCTTTATCTATTTCCACCCCAATCACTTCAAAACCTCTATTTTTAAGATGCTTCGTTATGATACCAAGTCCCGGTCCTATTTCCAGTACTCTTTTACCACGAGCCAAAGACACCAGATCCGCAAACTTTCTTGCAATATTCTCATCAAGCAGAAGACTTTGTCCCCGGGCTTTGCTCAGAAATTTATCACCCAGAATTTTCTTTATTTCTTCTACTTTCATGCTTTTGAAATAAACGGTACATTAACTTTTTCTTGAAAAAATCAATATCAAACTCTATCAACTCATCATAACCTAATCCGTAATCACCTCCCGCTTCCCATAGTATAAATCCATCGGAACGAGAATCGGCGGCTCCCTTCAACTGATTTAAAACGTATTTTCTCCCGAGCCTTGACCTCCTCCATGTAAAAGCTTGAAGGTACGGTATTATATCAATTCCTTTCTCCGGTATTCTTTCCTGGGCTTTTTCAACTGACTTATATATCAAAGAATATGTTCTCCACTCCTTGGTGGAATCATTCATAAAATTATCGTGGAAATGAGAAGGATACAGCATCGGATAAACCGCATCAACTCTCTTAGCCATTTCCTCAAAATTCTGCCCCTCTTTTGCCAGAACATTAGCCCATACCGTATATCCATAAAAAGTAAGAGATATTCTCTTATTAGCGGGTTTAGCCTCCTTTACCGCATCAAGAAATTTAACAATATTACTTAATTTGTTTTGCCAATTTCTATAGGGTTTATCACCTGAAGGATAGCGTATATAATCAAATTGTACTTCATCAAAACCAAAATCAAAAGCCTTCTGCGTAATTTTCACATTGTATTTTCTGACCTCAACGAGAGAAGGGTCTACCCAGTAACCGCATTTCGCCTGAAACCAGATCTTACCCGAGAAATCCTTTAAGGCAAGAGTACCTCCATTTTTAAAGGCAAGCGCTTCATCTTTAAAAACACACTGCCTGGCAATCAAATAGACTCCTTTCTTTTTAGACTTCTCAATAAAGTTTTTATAAAGCGAAAATACCAATCTTCCTCTTTCATCTTTCACATCAAGAACAGCAGCATTTACAAGTCCCAAATCCACCATTCGAAAGAATTTGTCCGATTTATTTTTCGAGTAAAAAATTCCGGGAGCCAGATAGATGCCTTTTATAATAGGTTGCGCCTCAGCAACTACAGGAACATCTACCGGAGAAAAAGCAAGTATGATAAAAAGCATAACAACTATTCAGTTTAGTAATTCACGAAGGCTTGAAGATTATATATCATAATTTTAGATCTCAATAATTAATAATGTAAAAATCAAATATCAAAATGGAAAATGACAAATCAAAATTCAAAAATGAATCCAAAAAAAGGGCAGTCGACAATTTTGCATTTTCATTTGTAATTTTGCTTTTTAAATTTTGATATTTCATTTCTCTTAGATAAGACTTAAAACACATATTTTACTTTGTGTTTTTGTGCCTTTGTGGCTAATATTACAAAACATCTATATCTTATGTATAAATAAACCGGATTTCAATTTTGGTTCAAACCAGGTAGATTTTGGAGGCATCTTATTACCATCATCAGATATTCTAATTAGCTGTTCCATCTGTGTAGGATACATGGAAAAAGCCACTTTAAATTTCCCCGAATCAACCAATCTTTCTAATTCGCTTAATCCTCTTATTCCTCCGACAAAATCTATTCTTTCGTCTTCTTTGGGATTCTTTATCCCTAAAATAGGATCAAGAAGATTTTCCTGAAGAACCGAAACATCAAGCGAATAATATGGGTCATCGGCTGGAAAAGTTCCCTCTTTAGCTTTTAGATGATACCACTTACCATCTATGTACATACCGAAATTATGATAGATATCAGGATCACATTTTCCTTCGATACCCTCTATGGTAAAAAACTCTCTCACTTTACCGAAAAAAGCATCCTTTGTTAAAGAATTAAGATCCTTTACCACTCTATTATAAGCCATTATTTTAAGTTCAGTATGTGGAAATACAACAGCAAGAAAAAAATTATATTCCTCCGAACCATTATGATTCGGATTATTTTCTTTTTTCTCCGCTCTTATATTCGAAGCCGATTCACTGCGATGATGTCCATCGGCTATATATAGAGTATCAACTTTATCAAGAACTTCCTGGATCTTATTTACCGTAGCTGTATCTCCGATTTTCCAGATCGTATGAAAAACGTTATCTCCTGTTTTGAATTTATAAAGAGATGGGTTTAACTTTACTTCACTTAAAATGGAGTATATCTCTTCTGTTTTTTTCGTATCATAATAAGCAAGAAATATGGGACCTGTTTGAGCTCCCACGGTCCTTATATGCTTTGTTCTATCGTCAACCTTGATTTTTCTTGTGGACTCATGAGTACGAATATCTCCTTTGTCATACTCATCAACCGAAGCAAGACATACCAAACCGGTCTGGCTATGACCATTTTCATCCTCTTCGTAAATGTAAAAAGAAGGCTTATCTTCTTTGATGAGATACCCTTCTTTAATCAACCATTCAAGATTTTCATTACTCTTCTGGTAAATTCTATCATCATAGATATTGACATCATCAGGAAAATCAATTTCCGCATTTACAACATGCAAGAAACATAAAGGATTTTTAGCGGCAAGTTCCTTTGCTTCTTCTCTCGAAAACACATCATAAGGTGGAGATGAAACTTTCTTCGCATATTCCACCTTTGGTCTTAACGCCCTGAATGGTTTTAATAACGCCAATGAACTCTCCTTTCAAAAATCGATTTTTATTACATCAACAAAAAAGCCTTTCTATTTTACATGGATTTATAAATATGTCAACGGGGAAAAATGATGGGGTCAAGTGTCGAGATTTGACCCCATGATTCCATAATTCAGGTACCAACTAAAGAACCTGTATCATATAAATTATTGTAGTGGTCGAACCGCTTGTATTGGTCTCATTTCCTTCAATTTTAACCCTGTAATCCTGAAAGATGTTCCGCCATCCTACATCACCACTTCCACTTGCAATAACTTGCGGTACAGTGCCAAGCGGTATCCAGACTCCGGCAGCCGCGTCTCCAAATTCTATATCAGAAAGCAAAATACCACAGGCAGGCGCCGGATCTCCTGCACCCGCGATACTAACTTCCCAATTACCTGCCGGCCAGCCAACTCCTCTAACTCTATATCTTATTCTCTGATAGCGTCGTCGATTAGGTCGGCTGGGTTCATAGTATTCGGGAAAAACTGCCGGGGGAAAAGGAGGATTGTTTGCGTTTCGGTCAATCTCGTTAAAATCCCAGGTAATAGTGTTGCGTTGTATAGTGATCCTGACTATATCAATTATCCCCATAGGAACAGGAACCAACACTGTAAGCTTATCACCACCAACCCTCGTTTCGGGGAGCGAGAATGCCACAAACGGTATTAGTAAAAATAGATAAAATATTCTTTTCATGGTTACCTCCGCTATTTTAAAATTCTTTTCTTTCAATCTTTTTTACAGGTTTTGCAATTCCAAAATTAAGATCTTCTCTCTTCATACCTCCGGTTAACTGCAAATATAAAACGAATCCTCTCGGATTTAAGTCATAACCCGGAGGAAAACGGGATGCTTGTACAGTATAATCACCGGGAATTATATTACTAATCGAATATTCGCCGAAAAAGTTTGCGTAAGTGTGTCTTGAATAATCACCTCGAATTATGCTTACCTTAACATTCGGAACTCCTTCTTCGTCCGGATCCCTCTTGAAGTTATGATTTTTATCGTAATATACAACTCCTTTAATCGAGGAAAGGCTAAAAATGGGAAAATTCACCACCTTGAAATCTAAAAACCCTGTATTTATCCTTTTAATCAGACTATCCCCTCCTAAAAATGCGGGAACACCTTTTATATCAAGCTGAACGGTATGTCCACCTTTGGAAACGGGAGCAAACCTGAACTGCCCTATACTGTTTACATCGGTTACTTTATCCCCATCTAAAATAATTTTTATATCCTCAAGTGGCGGCTCCCCGCTCTGCCTCAAACCATCGCCATTCTCATCATGCCAGACTAATCCGGTTACGGCACCAAAACCAACTTTTTCTATAGAACCTCGTTTTATAAGTTCAAGAGTATAAACTTTCGATTCGCTCGCGGTATTGCCCGAAACGCCAACTCTACTTGAAAATCCTCCGTAAGCGCCATCAAAAGTAATAGAAGCGTTATAATTTAGTCTTTTTTGATCAGCCATATGCCTTAATCTAAAATCTCCGTGAAGGGACGAACCCATTCGTAGGAGTGCGCCAAGAGAATACTCCCATCCGTAAATTACCGAATTAGAAACTGCAACTTCCAAAACGTTAGAATGCGGAAGATTTATAATACCCTCGACCTCAAAGCTTTCATTTCTTCTATTATAGTAACTGTTCTGATATCTAAAACTTAATCTCCCTCTGTTATAAAGAAAATAATAAAGACTCAAATAATTTCTATAACCGCTGCCCCTACCACCCCCCCAATTTACGTTATTGGTAAAATTTACCGAAAGATTAACAGGAAAACGGTAAGAAAAACCATCAAGGACTTGATTCTGTAAACTCCTATCCAACCTACCGCTCTGATAAAAACCGGAAAAAACATTTAAGCCGGTGGGAAACTTATACGAGGGATTTATACCCCAATTAAATCTTCCCCCTATATATTCAATACCCTCCCGTGAAACAAAACCGTAACTATAGTACCTAAGAAAAGAACGCAGGGAAAAAAAGTTTTTATTGAAAATCAAATCTTCATTAATGGCAACCTCCGGACTCTCAACATAACCCAATTTTATATCATTTACAATTTTAAGGTCTCCAAAATCAAGACTAAATTCATCTCCCAATATAGTGGAAGCCCTTTCCTTGTCCCACCTCGAGTTAAGGGTAAACATATGGTTGGGAAAGGAAAGCTCCAATTCAGAAAAAAATTTACTCCTATAAAATGTGGGAAAAATACGAGCAGCCAGATCTCTCATCTTTCCTACTTTCAAATTAAACTGATAATTTTCAGAAGGAGGAGTATAACCAACCTCAACTCCCCTCAAATATCCCATATCACCTAATACAACATGATAATTTCTATTATATTCGCCAAAAGCGATAGAATCATATCTAAATTGAAATCTCTTCACTCCAAAATCCTCTCTATACCTCATAAATAAAACATCCGCATTCCAGCGAACTCCTCTGGTATCTATCAAGTAGTTGGTAACCGCATATGAAGCTTCATCATATTGATAAATATTATGATATACATTCGTATAGTATTGAAAAGATAAAATAAATAAAATCATTACCAATTATTAATTACTCGACTTTCTTAACACCCTCTAATATTTGGTCTCCACCATAATCCACACTCGCTACTATCTCATCCCCTTGTTGGATTTTTATATCTATAAATTTTAATTTATACTCACGTACTGCCTCCGGCAGTATCACCGATCCGGCAAGAGAATCCCGGTATACTTCCTTTTCCTCTCGCCTAACCCAGTATTTAACTGTCGGTCTCACCCACATATTACCCTTATTCTCCACCTCCATCTTCAACTCTCCACTCTCTTCTAACTCCATTCTCTTTATCTGTGCTTCCTTAAACGTTGTTCCCGCGATCTCTAAATAAGCGGTTATACCAACCCTGCCCGCAAGCTGCACAAGCGGCATCCATTCTTCTTCCTCAGGCGGCTTACCTTCAAAAAATATTACACTCCAGTAACCACCTGTACTCTCCGAAGGAATCTCAAAGGTAACCCTTATCTCTTTTACTTCCCCGGGCGCAAGAACAAACTCGGCAGGATTGATTGTTATCCATTCGGAACAGGAACAACTAAGAGAACCTGCCGGATGATATACTATCTTCCCTCCCGTATTCAGATCCCAATCACCCTTATAAACCATGACTTTCGCATCATTATAAGCATCACCGTTCTTTACGGATATCTCCCTCGTAACTACGCCGGGATACGAACTTACCTCTAATCTCAATGGAGAAACAAGTAATGACACGGATATTATTAAATGTAACATTTTATCAATCCTCCTACTTCTGCATTAACGTGAAATCAATATTGGTCAAGAAATCCCCTGCTTTATCCCTCCACTTTAAATCCAACCGCAAATCCATCGAAAAAGACGTCCCATTTTCGGACGTTGGAAGACCCTCTAAAAGACGCATTTCGCCCATTTCAAAAGGAACCCATTCTTCTCCTCCAATTCTCCAGGCTAACCTCTCAATGGGTATCATTCCTCCAGTGTTAGCCAAAAAATCACCTTGCGCAGAACAAAGCAGGATCCATTCAGCATTCGCATGTATATTACCCTGAATTATTCCCGGCAATTCTATCGGAGAGGCATCAGCATCAACAAACCCAATCTCTATCCTCTTTGCTCTTATATCCATGGAGAAAACTTCCTGATTGACGAAACCAACCTGAACGGAGGCATGTTGACCCGGAATTAAAAGAAATAAAAACCATACCATATTAAACCTCCTTTTTATAATTATAATATAGAAATAAGTCATCCCATTGTCAAGCTATTACACAAAAAGAGAAGGGGCGCTCATCGAGCGCCCCTTTCTCCTTAGCAGAACGTCAGTTCTAAGTGGTTCTCATTATAAAGTATGGATGGTGTAGGTTATGGTGCAGCTCGATCCTCCAGTAAGAATTTCATCGCCTGTAATATTCACCTGGTAATCCTGATACATTGTCACCCAGCCACCTGTATTTACCACTCCATTCTGAACTGCTACAGCAGAGGTAGTGAAAGCTGTCCATCCACTTATTAAAGCTCCCAAACCATCGTCTTCGGCATACTCGATATCGCCAATAAGAATTCCACAAGCGGGCGCCGGGTCACCATTTCCTTCAACTGTAAGCTCCCAATTTGCACTACCAAAACCCAAAACCAGATAATCTATTGTCTGGTATGGACGAGCAGCTGGGGTGGTGGGCTCATAGTATGCAGGAAACGCAGCAGGCGGAAAACCAGCCATAGCTGAAAAGTTCCATTCTACGGGGTCGGTACTAATCTGAACACCTACAATCTCGGGTATGATAAAATTAAAATCTGCTTGTACACTCTGAGGACTCGGACCGTTTGCACCAAAAGCAAGTAAGGGTAAAACTAAAAAAGCTAGATATAATTTACGCATGATAAACCTCCTTTAAAAGGTTTAAGGTTTAAAACGTTTTTTTTTGACCACTTTTCAACGTTCGCTAAATTTTCAAAGAACCATTTATACTATATGCAAGTACCGTTCCAGAATTTAAGCTATTGATTTATAATAAGATAAGAACAAAACCATTTTGCAAAGTGCAACTTTTTTTCGCAGAAGGCAAAAATTTTGCATTTGTCAAATATTTATTACTGAGTATGATTTTGCCACGAAGGCATTAAAACATAAAGAGAAAAACTAATTTTACCACAGAGTGCACAGAGGAAAAAAAGAACACACAGAGAATACAGAGAAAAAAGATATAGTGTTGTTTAAATAAATCCCAACCCCAAAATCCAAAATCCTAAATTAGGACGCAGATCAACGCAGATTAACAGGATATATTTAAGGGTGTTTAAAACCCACACCACCCGTTTGTAACAACAAATAACACAAATTACACAAATAAATTATTTTTTTCTTTTCTTTATATTCGTGCTATCCGTGTGATTCGTTGTTACTCTTGTGTGTTGGGACGATGTTTTTTAACTTGTGACTCGTGACTTGTGACACAGTCCGCCTTCGGCAGACTCACATTTCTTTATGCTTGCACTCAAGACAGTAAATATAATTTTGTCTTGCGTTCATCTTCTCCACCATAAAGGGAGCACCGCATTTGGGACATTCCTCCCCTACAGGTTTGTCCCATAAAACGTTATCACACTCATCAAGCGAACAGGGATAAAAAATTCTTCCCTTTTTGGATTTTCTCTCAATAAACTCGCCTTTACCACATTTAGGACATTTAACGCCGGTAGAAACCGCGGCGCTCCAGTCACAATCAGGATAATTCGCGCAGGCTTTAAATCTTCCGAACCTTCCCTGCCTCAGGATTGCCTTTCCACCGCATTTCGGGCATGCCTCATCAAGGATGTCATCAGAATGAGGTTCGGTATAACCTTCGCAATCCTCAGGATAACCCGGGCACGCAAGAAACTTGCCGTAACGCCCCCATTTTACTATTAAATATTTTCCACATTTTGGACATTTTTTATCGGTTTTTTCGCTTATACTATCTTTAATCTCAGGAATTTTCTCCTCGACTGCATCAAGAGTATTTTTGAAAGAATCATAGAATTCTTCAATAGATTTCCGCCAGTCTCCTTTACCTTCTTCTATCTTATCCAGAGTTTCTTCCATAGAAGAAGTAAAATCACAATTTATTATTGTAGAACCAAAATTCGAAACCAAAACTTTGTTTACAATTTTACCGATTTCCTGGGGTATAAGAAATCCCTTTATCTTTTTTATGTAAGTCCTTACTAAAAGAGTCGATATTGTGGGAGAATAAGTACTGGGTCGCCCTATACCCAGTTTTTCCATTTCCCTGACCATTGTGGCTTCGGAATATCTAGCAGGAGGCTCAGTTGTCTTCTTTTCATCATCAAGTTTTTTTAGTTCCACCGGATCATTCAATTCCATCAAAGGTATAATGTTCTGTTCCTTCGGAGGAGCAAGAACTTTATAAAATCCATCGAACTTCAAATTCCTCGAAGAACCTCTGAATTCATAAGAAGATGCTTCTACGACTACCTTTCGAGAATCGAAAACCGCGCATTCAATTTGGCTGGCAATCGCCCTCTCCCATATAAGTTTATAAAGCTTATATTCTTCAGGCTTTAGATGCTCTTTAATAGATTCCGGTGTTATATTTATATCTGTCGGTCTAATTGCCTCATGAGCTTCCTGAGCTCCTTTCCTTGATTTATAAACATTGGGCTTTGCCGGCAGATAATCATTTCCGTAGTTATCTTTAATGAACTTTCGCATACTTTCTTCTGCGTCTTTAGAAAGTCTAAAAGAATCTGTTCTCATATAAGTAATAAGACCCGTAGTGCCCCCCAAAAGGGCAATACCCTCATATAGCCGCTGTGCGATATACATTGTCTTTTTTATTGGAAATCCAAAGTTGTTGGAGCCAGCTCTTTGCAGGGTACTTGTTATTAAAGGCGGAAAAGCAGATTGTTTAACATCATCTTTCTTAAATTCTTTTACCGTAAAGTCGGCATTCTTCAAATCTCTTTTTATCTTTTCCGCATCTTTTTTATTTGAAACTTTCGCTTTTTTTCCATCAATTTTTTCAAGATTAGCCTCGAATTCACCATTAGGATGAATAAAAAATCCCTTGAACACCCAGTAATCTTCGGGAACGAAATTGTCTATCTCTTCCTCTCTTTCACAAATAAGACGCAAAACCACGCTCTGAACCCTTCCCGCGGACAATCCCATTCTAATAGCTTTCCAGAGCAAAGGACTGATTTTATATCCAACCAGCCTATCCAGAATTCTTCTGGTTCTCTGAGAAAAAACCTTGTTCATATCAACATCACCCGGTTCACTAATCCCTTTATTTATACCATTTTTGGTCATTTCATAGAACATAACCCTTTTGGGTGCAACAGGGAGTTCTTCCTGTAGATGGTAAGCAATAGCCTCTCCTTCTCGATCCGGATCGGTTGCAATAAAAACATTATCGCTTTTTTTACTTGCCTTTACTATCTCTTTTACGATTTTACCTTTTCCTTTTATTATTTTATAATCCGGATCAAAACCATTATCAATATCTATACCCATCTTACTCTTTGGAAGATCCTTAATATGACCCATTGTTGCCATTACCTTTGTCTTTTTAAGGTAATGGGTTATTGTCCTGGCTTTTGCAGGAGATTCAACTATTATTAAATCCATTCAAAAATCCTATAAGTTTTTTCATATCATCATAAATCGGCGCGGTGAACCGCACTCTTTTTTTCTTCACCGGATGAGTAAATGTAATCGACGCAGCGTGAAGAGCCTGTCTATCTATAATTCCCATTATCTTATCAAAAGCATCGGCATAGTCAAGGCCTATTTCCCTTAAAATTTTTTTATCTCTTCCTCCATAATCCCCGTCACCAATTACAGGATAACCAAAATGAGAAAGGTGAACTCTTATTTGATGAGTTCTTCCGGTTTCAAGATGAATCTTTAGTATTGATGCAAAACCGTACGAATGAAGAACTTTAAAGCGGGTAAGCGAATCCTTAGAATTCAAAGGAGTAACTGCCATCAACTTTCTATCAAAGGAACTCCTCCCTATAGGCGAATTGATTTCACCTTCTTTCATCGGAGGTTTTCCCCAGACCACTGCCAGGTAAATTTTATCGACTTCCCTTTTTTGAAATTGAATTGCAATCTTCGAATGAGCCCTTTCACTCTTTGCAAAAACAATAACCCCTGTAGTATCCGCATCAAGTCTGTGTATAACCCCGGGTCTATCAAGTGCAGAACCAACAGAGAGATCGGAACAATGATGCAAAAGTGCATTGACCAGAGTACCATCAGAGTTTCCTTTTGCCGGATGCACCACTATCCCTTTTTGTTTATTCAAAACAATTATATCTCTATCTTCATACAAAATTGAAATTGGTATTTCCTGAGGATTTATTTCAAAAGGCGCACGAGCATTATATACAGCCTCGATAATATCTCCCTTTTTGACAATATAAGACGGCTTAGAACCCTCACCATTTACAAGAATCCCCTCATCCTTTATTTTTTTCTTTATTTTACTTCTACTAAAAGGAAGACTGGTTTTAGACAAATACGTATCAAGTCTTATATTTTCAGTTCTAACTTCTTCCCGCCAGACCTTATTAATACCATTATCTTCGATTTTTCCATTTTTCATTAGAAGCACCAAAGATATTTAGGCAATTGACTTGATTTCATGGGAAATGAAATATCAAAAGTTAAAAAGCAAAATGACTAAATTGGGATTTAGGATTTAGTAAAAAAACAAAAGACTTTATTTGTGCTATTCGTGTCATTTGTTATTCCTATTACTGGTGTGGTGAGTGGAATTCCGACTTCTGGCTCCTGGCTTCTCTTTCAACATTACTCACTTAATCCCAAGCGCTTCTTTTTGTTTGGTTATGAGATCTTTTATTCCTTCTCTACCAATTTTAATCAATTTATCAAGCTCTTCGTTACTAAAAGAACCCCTTTCCGCAGTACCTTGAACCTCAATCAACCCCCCATTCTCATCCATAACAAGATTAATATCGGCATCCGCACTTGAATCTTCTTCAAAATTAAGGTCAAGTAATATCTCCCCGTTAACAACACCTCCCGAAACCGCCGCCACCCAACGTTTCAGGGGTATCTTTTTGATTTCTTTCATAGCAACCATCTGACGGAAAAGCTCATAGACCGATACAACTCCGGCTGTCACTGATGCTGTCCTCGTTCCTCCATCTGCCTGAATTACATCACAATCTACAATAATAGACTTTCCCCCAAGTGCTTTCAAGTCAAACGCTTGCCTTAAAGATCTCCCTATTAACCGCTGAATTTCGTAATTTCTGCCGGATAATCCATTCCTTTCTCTATTCAACCTTGAGTTAGAGCTTTTGGGTAACATGCCATACTGGGCGGTTATCCAACCCTGTCCCAAACCTTTGAGAAAGGGTGGTACTGAATCACCAAGAGTAGAAGAAACAAGAACAATCGTATTACCCTGCTCTATTAAAACTGAAGCAGGAACCAACTTAAGATAGTTAACTTTAATTTCTACCGGGCGAATTCTATACTTTTCCTTTTTCTTCCGGGACATTCCTGCTCTTATCTCTCATAGTTATGTTCCCATCAATTATCACACCCTCATCAACCACTAATTTTTTACACTTGATATCTCCATTTATTTCAGCAGAAGCATGAAGAAGAACGCAGTTCTCAGCAACAATACGACCAGTACATTTGCCGGAAATATTTACTTCTTTAGCCTTTATATCTCCTTCAATTATACCTGTTTCACCTATAATTACAGCTTCAGTCGCCTCAACTTCTCCTTTTAGTTTTCCATCTATTCGTACAGATCCGTTTATTCTTATTTTGCCGTCAACTGTGGAACCTTTATGAAAAACATTCATTATTGCATCTTGTCGCATAATTACCTCCTGATAAGTAAATAATTAATTGGGTTAACCCATTTACCTTGCATTTGTAAACCATAGTGCAGATGAGGAGCATTACTTCTTCCGCTATTACCGGAGAGAGCGATCAGCTGATTTTTTTTGACTATCTGACCCTTCCTAACCAGAATTTCACTTAAATGAGCATATATTACTGCAAAACCCTCATCATTATTAATCTCTAGTGTCATTCCAAGATATTCTTTATCTCCTGTAAAAGTAACAGTCCCCTCCATAGTGGAATAAATGAAGGTTCCTTCTTTTAGAGATATATCTATTGCTTTATGATCCGCGGAAAACCTTTTGCTTATCCAACCTTCCGTTGTGGGCAGAATATTCGGTATAAAATCCTGCAAACGCTCCGCCTCTGCTTTCATCGTTCCAAGCTCACCTGTTTCATAAGGTTCTATAGATATTTTCTCCTCCTCCGCCTTATAGAATTCCTCAAGTGAAATTTCAAGACCGAGAGCCTTATTTAATTTATCGGCAACATCATAAAACTTTTTTATTCTATTATTCAATTTTTCTATTTCCAGTCCTCTGTTTTCAAGATGAGCAACTTTATTTTTCAATAGATTATACTCCGCTTTATCCACAACCAATTTACCAATATTAACAGAAGAATACAAAATAGTTCCCATTATCAAAACAATTGCCACACCTAAAGTTATAATCATTTTTCCGGTCAAATGTATTTCTTTGACTTCGCCGTTTTCTGGAATAATCTGTATAGTATACTTCCTGAAACCCATCTCCTACCCTAAAAACTTTATCTCTTCCTCTTTATCAAATTATAGATTCTTTCCAAATCTTCATCCGAATAAAATTCTATTATTAATTGATTCTTTTTTTTACCGGTTTTTATCTTTATTTCAGTATTAAACAAATGCATAAGTTCTTCTCGTAAACCCTTATATTTTAGAGGTATTTCTATTCGTCTCTTTTTTAATCCGGACGCCCTCTCTGCCTCTCTTACGGTCTTCTCACCCTTTATTATATTATCTAATTCTTTTAAAATTTTATTCTTATCTTCAAACCTCAAAAGCGCTCTTGCATGACCCTCAGTTATTTTATTTTCAGACAAAGCTTGCTTAACCTCTTCGGGAAGCGACAGCAATCTCATTTTATTGGTTATAGTAGTTCTGGCTTTTCCGACACTCTGGGCTATTTCCTCCTGGGTAAGATTAAACTCTACGTTCAGGTTGTAATAAGCATTAGCTTCTTCAATGGGATTCAAATCTTCTCTCTGTACATTTTCAATTATGGCAATTTCAAGCACCTCTCTGTCAGAAAGTTTTCTAAAAACCGCGGGAATCTCTTTAAGTCCTGCTTTTTTTGCCGCCTCAAAACGTCGGTGCCCATAAACCAACTCACACCTGCCATCTTCAACCCTTCTGAGCAAAACGGGCTGCAAAATTCCATTCTGCTTTATTGAAGCTATAAGATCTTTTAAATCTTCTTCATTAATTTTTCTCCTGGGCTGCAGGGGAGAATGAAAAATTTCCCCTATTGGGACTTTATCTTCTTCTACCTCAGGGATAAGAGCATTAAACCCTTTGCCAAGTGCCCGTCTTACCATTCCTTCTCATTACCTCTTCTGCAAGCAGCTTATAAACCTCAGCTCCTCTTGATTTTAAATCATAATCAAAGATATGTTTTCCATAACTTGGAGCCTCTGCTAACTTAACATTCCGCGGAATTATAACCTCATACACTTTATCACCGAAATACTTACAAACTTCATCTGTAACCTCATGTGCAAGATTCAACCTTATATCAAAAAGGGTTAGAAGAACCCCTTCGATAGTTAATCTGGAATTCAACTCTCGCTGAATACTCCTGACAGTATTCAGCAGTTTACTTAAACCCTCCATTGCATAAAATTCCGCTTGAATCGGGATTAACACGGAGTCAGAACCCACCAAAGCATTCACAGTAAGCAACCCAAGTGAAGGAGGTGAATCAATTAAAATAAAATCATAATATCTTTTAAGAGGCATTATCTTTCGCTTTAGCTGCATTTCCCTCCCCCTAACATCTACCAGTTCAACTTCTGCTCCTACAAGAGAAATATCCGATGGAATAATATCAAGATTCTCGATATTTGTTTTTTTTATAACTCGCTCCGGATTTTTTCCCTTT
>Ga0315549_1000929_pt1 | contig 32771 bp, 24 predicted proteins | sample SalMarSW160200MG_FD_203101 | JGI IMG/M metagenome (GOLD analysis project Ga0315549, IMG submission 203101) | Salt marsh sediment microbial communities from the Plum Island Ecosystem LTER, Massachusetts, United States - Salt Marsh Sediment SW1601-200 ... | reverse complement strand
CGTTAACCTTTGTGTTCCTGACGAGCGCTTCGATGAAGAAGTCGAGGCGCTCGCGCGCTCCGTTCTCGAGAACTCGTGGTTCAGCAATCGGGTGAACAAACTCCTCGTTAACCAAACCGACGGCATGCCGCTGCCGGACGGCCTGCGCTACGAGATGGAGAAGAGCCCCGGCTGGGGGCCAGATGCGTGGGAGCGCATAGCGCAGTTCGGGAGCAGGAGGTAGATCGGCGTGTCACCCGCCATGATCACGTGCTCGGTGGCATCGAAGAGCCCCAGCCACCGGGCCTGGGCGGGCCTGGTGGCTGGTTTCGGTGAGAGCAGACGGGCTTAGTGTTCGCCGGCCTCAGCGATGCGCTAGAAGAGCCATCCGCTGGTGGGGTGGCCGGTGACGGCTTTGGCGGCGGCGCATCCTCCGTCGAGGAGCTGGTGCTGCGGGCGCGGGAGTTGGGCTACGAGGCCCTGGCCCTCACCGACCACGACGGCCTCTGCGACGACGGCGGCACCGACGACAACAACGATGCCCTGCCCGACACCTGGGAGGACACCTACGCTTGTACCGACAAGTGGACAGCGGCCGCCAACGATGACAACGGCACCGACGGCAACGGGGACACCATCGCCGACTGCCTCGATCCGGACGCGGACACCGATAGCGATACCACCGCCAATCCCGATGACCCCACCGACGACGCCTGGCCGCCGGACATGAACCGCGACACCGACGTGAACGTCCTGGATGTGCTCCTCTACAAACCCAAGCTGACCGGCGTCTACGACCGCCGCTACGACCTGACCGCCGAGGGCTCTGTCGACATCCTGGACCTGCTGCTGTACAAGCCATTCGTGAACACGTCCTGCACCAACCCGTAGGGTGAGCCCTCCCGCTGGCCAACGCCATCGTCCGGTTCGTGATGGCGATGGGGTGGCTCCTCCCCTTGCCAACCCTCGCGGCTGCCAGTAGGATGGGCACTGCCCTGATTGTCTAGCATGGCGATGCCAAGGAGATGAAGAAAGGGGGCTGATGCAGCCGTGTGGAAGCCAGGCAAATTGTGGCTGACCTTCTCTGCGCTGGCAGCGGTGCTGGTGATACTGACGGCAGCCTGCGAAGAGGAAAAAGGGGAGGAGACGCCTACTGCAACGCCTGCCGCTGCGGAGACCGCCACGCCCACGGCCACCGGCACTCCTACCGCTGCGGCGGAGGTGCCGGGCATCACGGACACAGAGATACTCCTGGGAGCGGATTGCATCCTCGCCGGGAGCATGGGGGCGGTGTACTCTACGATCCCCCAGACCGTAGAAGCCTACTTCAAGTACATCAACGAGACCCAGGGGGGCGTCTGCGGTCGCGAGATCGTCTACAAAGTGGAGGACAACCAGGACGACCCGGCTAAAGCCATGGAGGTGGTGCGCAAGCTGGTGGAACAGGACAAAGTGTTCGCCATGGTCGGGTCCCTGGGCGACGGTGCTCATCCCGCCGTCTGGGACTACCTGAACGAGAAGGGTGTGCCCGACATCCTGGTTTCGGCCGGGTCCCACATGTTCGGCGACGACCCCGAGGGGCACCCCTGGACAGTCCAGATGATCCCCAGCAACAAGATCGAGGCGGTATTCTTCGGCGAATACATCTCCGAGAACCTGCCGGGCAAGAAAGTGGCCATCCTCTACTCGAATATCATGCAGGGCTTCGACCACCTGGAAGGGGTGAAGGAGGGCCTGGACCCCGATAAGAACGAGATCGTCTCCGAGCAGAGCTACGAGCTCACGGCGGTCTCCATCAGTTCCCAGGTGACCAAAATGAAGAACGCCGGCGCCGAGGTGGTCACCACCGTTGCCAGCCCCGGCTACACCGCTCAGGCCATGAAGCAGGCCGACCGCCTGGGCTGGCATCCCCACTGGCTCATAAGCTACATCAATTCCGACGAGATGATGTTCAGGTTCGTTTCCCCCGAACTTCTGGAGGGCGCCATTACCCTCCAGGCCCTCAAGCTGGCGGCCTGGACCGACGACCCGGCCGTAGCCGAACACTACCGGCTCATGCAAGAGTACGGCGGGCCCACCCCCACTAACTTCACCATCTATGCCCAGGCGCTGGCAGAGGTGGCGGTGGAAGCGCTCAACAGGTCCTGCGACAACCTGACGCGACAGGGGCTCATGGATGCAGTGGAGTCCATCAAGGACTGGCACGGCGACCTGCTCATAGACGAAGTGAACGTCACCTTCTCCGACACGGACCACACAGCCTTTCAAACCGCTCGGATGCTGCGGGCTACGGTAGAGGATGGGAAGGGGAAGTGGGAGTACTTCGGGCCCTTGTTTGTCTTCGAACAGGAGGAGGTGGAATAGGGATGCCGGTGCCGTGGTTCAGGTTGAGGTAGGGGTCGCAGCCTAACTTGGCGCACAGGGTGAGGTATTCGTCGGTGCCGAAGGCGTTGGGTTTCCGGCGGCCCAATCAGGCGAGCCAAGTGAGATCGGTTGAGATCCCGCAGAGCGCGAGTCCAGTACTGTTCCTCATAATGGCGCGGAGGGTCAAAGGATGAGGAATTCTGCCAACGGCGAAGGACAGGAGCGACTCTTGGCCGACATACGCTCGCTGTGTGCTATTCAGCGGCCCTCAGCATCGGCGGGTGAGCGCGAGGCCGCCGAGTGGGTAGCCTCACGGCTAAGGGAGATGGGGTTTCAGGCAGCGGTCGAGGAGTTCCGCTTCTGCCCCGCTTACTGGACTGCCTGGGGTATCCATGTGAGCTCGGCTGGCCTGGCGGGCATTGCGTCGCTCTTGTCGCGCAGGCTGGCCGGACCAGCGGCGGTCATATCCTCCCTTCTGGCTATCTCCTTCTGGGGAGATCTGACCACCGGCTTCCACTGGTTGCGTAACCTCCTCCCCGCCGAGCCGGGATACAACGTGCTGGGGCGGCTGCCGAACCCGAGCGCGAAGCGGGTCTTGGTAGTTTCCGCCCACCACGATGCGCCTCATTCGGGTGTCGTCTTTCATCCGGGCCTCGCCCGCTGGCTGAGGCCACGCTCCGGTCCGGTCAGGGAGCAGCCACCGATCCTGCAGCTACCCTTCGCCGCCATGCTGGTCGTGGCCGCCGCCTCCCTGCTGCGTGCTGCAGGTCTGTCGCCGCTTCTTTGGCGGAATCCGTTGCGGCTGGCTGTTCTCCTCAACGGTGTCACCGCCGCTCTCTTGGCGGACATCGGCCGCAGCCCGGTGAGCCCCGGCGCCAACGACAACGCCTCAGGCGTCGCCGCCGTGCTGGCTCTGGCGGAGGAGTTCAAGCAAAGGCCACCCCCCAATCTGGAGGTCTGGTTCCTTTCCACAGGCTGTGAGGAGGCGATCATGGGCGGCATGCTGGCCTTCGGCCGCCGTCACTTCCCCGAGCTAGTAACCCGGCGTCCCTTCTTCCTCAATTTCGAGATGTTGGGCTCGGGTCGGGTCAACTACATGGAGGGCGAAGGCTTCCTCAAGCTCTACCCCTACCACCGCGAGGCGGTGGAGCTGGCGGCGGAGGTAGCGAGCGAGAGGGGTTTCGAGGAAGTGAGGAGCCACACGTTCCGGCTTGGCACCGACGCTCTCGTACCCACGCGTCACGGCTTTCCGGCCCTCACCGTAGACTCGGTAAACGAAGGCGGTTCCGTTTCCAATTATCACTGGCCGACAGACACGCCGGACAACATCGACGTCAGCTCTGTGCAGCAAACCGTCGCCTTCGCCAGGCGGCTGGTGGAGCTGCTGGACGAGCGAGCCGCCTCATCCTAGCCCGGCTGGGCAACCGGGCCCTTCTTGGCAATGGGGCCTCGCGGCCTTGAGCTACGGCCGATGCCTTCGCTGTAGCCGCCCGCCTGGCGCTCGGAACACCAGAATAATACATGGCGTACCTGTTGGCAGAATAGCGGAATCCCCCGACGTCTCTGATTCGTCGGGACGAAACTATATCGCCCTGGCCGCACTCGCGGCTGCGGCGCTGGTCACCCTCACCGCAGCCGCACAGTACGCCAGGAGGCGGTGGGGCAGGCAGGCCTTCCCGACGCCCTCGATGCGGTTACCCCGCCGGGCATGGTAGTATCTCTGTGAGATGCCGATCTACGAGTACGTCTGCTCCTCATGCGGCTACCGCTTCGAGAAGCTGGTGCGGAGCATCGGTGCCGGAGAGCCGAAGACGCGTTGCCCCCGGTGTCACAAGGACAACGCGCAACGGGCCATCTCATCCTTCGCCGTAGGCGGCGGAGCATTGCCGGGCTTGCCAGTCGAACCTGCCCCAGTTGGCGGCAGTTGAAGCCTGACCCGATGCTGATCCCGTGGGGATCGAGTCGCTGGCCAACGCCATGGTGTGCTTCGTGGTGGCGATGGGTGCGGGTAACTGTGCTAGTGAGGGTGGTGCCCGAAGATCTCACAAAGCTTCTGCCACCGGGAGGTGCCAAGTGGCGCAGATAGACGTGCGAACGGCGTCTGAGGGTGAAGGTTGGACCTTCCAAGTGACTGTGTCCGAGGGCGGCGGTCAAACTAGCCACCGCGTCACTATGGGCCGCAACACCTACCAGCAGCTGACCGGCGAGGTGTGCAGTCCGGAGGAACTTGTGCGGAGATCGTTTGAGTTCCTCCTGGAACGCGAGCCTAAGGAATCCATCCTCCGCGAGTTCGAGATCACGGTAATTTCGCGGTACTTCCCGGACTACGAACACGAGATCAGCAAACGCATTCGCCCCTGACGCTGGTCGAGACTCCTGCCTCAAGGGGCCGCACGCTATGTCTGCATGGTGTGGGTCGTGGCGGCGATGGGGTGGCCGTACCTTCTCCCCTCGCTAGTCCTCGCGCACGCAAAGCACAAGGGGAGAAGCTTTCCTCACGAGCTTGGCAACCTTTCCGTGGTGAAGATATGGTATGCGGCACGAGCCGTTGGTTGGCACGCCAGGGAGCCACAAGCCAGGAAGCGCCTTCCCCCGATCCCGCCCGCTTGCCGCCAGCACGTTAGCGGAACAGACAAGGAGGTCCAACCATGAAGGTACGAACACTTTGGTCCGGCCTTGCTGTGATCGTCGCCGCGACGGTCGGACTTGCGCTGGTCCTCGCTTTCGTCCTGGCCGGCGGCCCTCAACGGCTGGCCGATTCGCCTGTTCGAGCCCAGGGCCAGATACAGTGCGGCACCGGCGGCTACGACCTGCAACTGTACCAGGGTGATGTCGTCACGCTCACGCCGGATTCGGGCCTCCCAAGCTCGTCCTTTGACGTTGGGCTGTCCAGTATCGCTCCGAACGATTACGATGACCAGCCCGTGGAGGCGCTCTGGGACTGGGACCTGAAGGCGGGCTACGGCGAGCTCATTGGCAACGGGACCGTTCCCGAGAGCGCAACCGAGGTCACCTTTGGCGCCACAGTGCCGGACGATGCCCAACCGAGTGAGCACACGGTGACGGTCTGCTGGCTCGACGTGCAGCAGATCTGGTACTACAGGAATGCCAAGTTCACCGTCCCAGCCACAGTCCCTTCCGATGGGTCGCCCACCCCTACCCCCAAGGCCACGGCCACTCCACCACCAGCCGAGTTCATATGCACGAAGCCACCCGACACTCGTACCTTCGAGCTGCAGCTGGGCTGGAACAACTTCGTCTGGACGGGCGCTTCAGGCGTGGATCCGGCCACAACCCTGAGCTGCATGGAAGGCAGCTACGCTGTCGCCTATCGCTTCGACCCCTCTAGCCAGAAGTTCGAGCGCCATGTACCCGGTCGTTGCGACGAGCAGCCAGGGCTGTGCAACATGACCAGGCTCAACAGGTTCGACGTCCTGCTGGTGAAGGCGGTCTTCAAGTTGCGGAACCCGGCCCTGAACTCGGTCATCACAGCCCACGGCAATACCGACTGGCACATCGATACAGCGGAGGAGTTCCTCTTCGGTACTGACATGGGGGGCTCGCCTTCAGCAGCCAACCACACCCCTGACACATGGACCAGGCGACACATGCATGTTGGGCTGACGAACACCGCCAACTTCTACTGCGACAGCGACCTCACGTCCAGCGGGGCCGATACCGACGCGACGAGCGGCATCGACGACGGATCGATGCTGTTCTTCTACGCCGGCCACGGCTGCCCAACTTATTGGAACACCCTGGGGAACAACGCGAGCCAGGGGAACATGAGCCTGGCCGACTCGGCGGACGGGGGACGGCTGCGCTACTACTGGCAGTGCTCGTGCGAAGTGTTCGCCCACGGGCCGCGGGATTGCACGGGCGCGACCATGCATTACGCCTGTCCAGGCGATTTCGACGGCTCAGCGGATTCGTACAACATGCGTAACGTCTACGAGCGCTGGGGCCCTGTATTGGAGCCAGATCTGCGCATGGCCTGCGGGGCATCGACCTCGGCTTGGTGCTGGCACACCCAGACCAACGCCATCTGGAACAACTACAACAACCTTGGGCGCGACGTGGCTGATTCCTTCATCGATGGCTTGGCAACGGGGAATGTGGTGCCGCTCTGCATCACGATGGGCGGATGGAACGTGACCACTACCCCGCTCTATGACACAACGTTCACCAACCAGCCCAATACCTCCGGGACATCACACTATCACATCCAGTACCTCTCCAACTTCGCGTCGAGTTGGCGCGGGCCGCTGATCCTGCCCCTCGAAATCAACCTAAGGGTGATACCAAAGGTGCTACCAATCTTCGAGTTACAGCCAATGCGCTTGCCGGCGCCGATCAGTGACCTGGAGTTCCAGTGCGAGGGCGATTTCATGACCCACGACGGCGGCCGAGGCGAGCCATGGACACAGGTGCGGGTGAACCGTCTCAGTGGCGCAGTGAATGTCTTTGGAGAGCGGAAGGTGACCCTCGACGGGCCTGTGCTCAAGGAGGAAGAATACACCCAGCGCGCGTTGAGCTTCATCGGAGACCAGGGTTGGGATGGCGGCGACTTCGCGGCACCGATGGGTGCACGATTCATGATCGAGACAGTGCCTGTGGAAGGCGGGGCGGACGGCCAAGGTATTACCATTACTCGCGGCGACATTCGGCTGTCCCAGAAGAATGTTCTCCTCACCTTCAAGCGCCAGGTCAACGTGGGTGGAGTGCTGGTCAACGTGCTCGGCGAAGGTGGCGAGATATCGGTGCAGATGAACAACGATGGGTCGGTCATGAACGCCTCGAACGTCTCGAGGGAGATCTCGGGCGTGAAGGAGGAGGCGGCGCCCGTCAAGACGTACGACGAGGCCTACGAGGAGGCATTGGAGCAGCTCGAGAACCCGCAGGCGTACGAACTGGAGAGCTGGACGTGGGGGTACCTGGAAGCCGCCGGCAACGTCGAGCAGACCGAGCTGCGGATCGTGTTCCGCTTCTGGTTTGTGGCGACTGATCCCGAGGCTTCCGTGGAGTATCCGCCTCAGATGATCGAGATCCTTGGCCAGGCCCAATAGCCGTGCGCAACGCAGCTATGGACGCCGTTCATTGGGCAAGTGAGGTGAGTGCAAGAATCCAGATAGGAACTCCACCAGCGCGACCAGTGGAGGGGGACAGTTCGCCTGACTGAAAAGGCCGAACGGAAGCTCACCGAAGCCTTCCCCGTCGCAAATCGGCTCGCCGGGCGAGCCGGAGTGGGTGCAGCGCCTGGATCTGGACGCGAGCGGCGACATCAGCGTCACGGGTGCCGTGTACGTGGCTAGAATCGGGGAGACGTGCACGTAGAGTGCTGCGGCATTGACACCAGTACTTCCCACGGTGCATTATTCCACCGTCGGCGGAGCTTGGTGACAAAGGCGGAACGGGTACGCGAGCCATGACGGGCAGGGAACGAATCCTCAAGGCTCTGGCCCTGGGGCAGCCAGACCAAGTCCCGATCTTTGAGCTCGGCTTCAACGAGTCGAGCATCGTCAAGCTGGGCAAGCTCCTCTTTGGAGATGTTTCGCTCCCCGAGCGTGACCTCCCAGACCTTGCTCCCGATGAGGCGGTTCGGCTCCTTGATGCTCTGTGCGCCATCGTCGAAACCCTCGACCTGGATGCAGTGTCCACAGTCTTCCTGACCGGCAAGCAGCGCTATAAGGATGACTACGTCCGGGACAAGTATGGGATCGTGTATCACCTGAGCCCGCACGGTGAGCCCTACCCCGTTGACGGGCCGATCCATGATGCGTCTGACCTAGGTCGCTTGGAGGGCATGGAGCCCGACCCGCTCGACTTCCTGATGCTGCAGTACGTTATCGGCAAGATCGGCAGGGAGAGAGCGCACGTGTTCACCGTACCCGGGACCTTTCGCTGGAGCTGGAGTCTGCGGGGGGCGATGGAGCATCTCCTCCTAGACTACGCTGCCAATCCCGATCTGGCGCAGGCCCTGGCTCGAGTCGCGACAGACTTCTGCAACGTTGCCGTCGAGAAAGCCATCGACCTGGGGGCCGATGTCGTCTGCCTGGAAGGGGACCTCGCCCACAACCCGACGACTCTGATGTCGCCGGCGCACTACCGGCGCTTCCTGAAGCCCTATCACCAGGAGACGGTGGCCCTGGCGCACGCGCGAGGAGTGCCCATCATCAAGCACTCCGACGGTAACCTCTGGCCCATTCTGGATGACCTGATTGAGGTGGGGTTCGACGGCATTCACCCCATCCAGCCACAGTGCATGGATATCGCCGAGGTGAAGCGGCATCTCGCCGGTAGGGCGTGCGTCCTCGGCAACATCGATTGCATGTATCTCCTGCCGTTCGGGAGCGAGGAGGAGGTGGTGCAGTCGGTGGAAGAAACTCTGGCCAAGGTGGCAGCCGGGGGCGGGTACATTGCGAGCTCCTCCAACTCCATTCACCCCGGTTGCAGACCCGAGAATTACGTGGCCATGGTCAGTGCCGTAAGGAAGTACGGCGCCTACCCCTAGACGTCCTCTGCCCGCCGACCCTCTCTGGCCTACCGAACGACAACGAGGTTCTCAACGCCCACAGGTTGATTGGAGGATTGCGATGGCGGGAAGCTGCGGTATCTTGGAAGCCAACTGCAATAACGGTGTCCTGGGAATGAATGTCAAGGCCTTGGTGAGGGCGGTGAGCTAGTTGTCGCATCAGCCTGACTACTCCATTCTAGATAGGCCAGAGCTTCTACAGTTCGTCTTCTATCCCAGACGGGACTGGAGCCCACCTCCCCCTGGCGCAAGTGACTACCTGGTCCCCGTGGAGCCGGGGGTATCCATATCATGCCGCTTCTACCCCGCCTCCACTGGTTCCCCATGCATCCTCTATTTTCATGGCAATGGCGAGGTGGCCTGCGACCATGACTGGATTGCTCCAGTCTACAACCGTGAGGGTATCGGCCTATTCGTGGCAGACTATCGAGGCTATGGTCTCAGTGAAGGCACGCCCTCCTTCTCCAGCATGACCGCCGACGCCCACCCGATTTTCAACCTCTTTCTGGAGACCGTTCGTTCTTCGGAGAAGAGCGAGCCCCTATTCCTCATGGGCAGGTCGTTGGGAAGCCACTCCGCTGTGGAACTGGCTTTCCATTATCCGCAGTACTTCAGAGGGTTGATCGTGGAAAGCGGGTCTCCCAATGTGGCCAGGCTAGCTCGCCTCTTCGGCCTCTCGTCAAAACGACTGGGGGATCTAGAAGAGGCTATCTCAGCCCAGATTCGATCTATCACACTTCCGGCCCTTATTATTCACGGCGAACGCGATAGCTTGATACCGCCAAGCGAGGCCACCACACTCCATGAAGAAATCGGTTCGCCGGAGAAGCGCCTGGTCATCATCCCCGGTGCTGACCACAATGACATCTTGCTGGTAGGGATGGAGCAGTATTTCTCGGCCATTAAGGACTTCGTTTTCTCTGATGGCGCCTAGAACTCGTTGAGCGATGAAACGGACTGGCATCTTCTTTCACTACCACGAGGGGCAGAGGCTGCGGGATTTCCCCGAGGCGTTGGAAGGGATCCTCGATAAGGACAATGTATTCCTGTATGATGCCTTCTATCCATCAAAACCCCCTTCCGACTTCGACCTAGAGCCCATTCCAGAGGAAATGCTCTATCAAGTCCATACCCCGGAGATGGTGGAGCGAGTGAGAACAAGCGGGGTTTTCGAGGGAGCACTCTTCTCCGCATCGGGGACTGTGGCAGCAGCAACCCGGATATGGCAGGGCGAGATAGACAATGCCTTCGTCTTCACGGGATGCGGTGACCATCATGCTGGGAGGCGCTCTTTTGGCGGGGGCTGCTACTTCAATGGTGCTGCCATAGCCATTCATCAGTTGCGGCGGCAGTTCGGGCTCGGGCGGCTGGCCATCATCGATACGGATGCTCATCACGGCGACGGCACCTGGGAGATCTTTGAGGATGATGAGGAGACTCTGTATGTATGTTTCTGCTCCGGCAGCTACCAAGAGAAGAACAACAACGTGAATATTCGGGTTCCCTGGAGAGTGACCGACGAGGAGTACCTCAGGCTGGTCGAGCAGGATTTCCTGCCGCGGGTGAAAGCCTTTGAGCCGAAGGCTATCTTCTGGAACTGGGGCTATGACGGCACGCAGGGCGAATATGGGGATATTGGGCTTACACCACACTCACACGTAGGGCTTGCTCAACGGCTCAAGGGAGCAGCCGACCGACTCTGCCAGGGCAGGCTGGTCGTTGTCCTTTGTGGAGGAAGCCGGCGAGACCTCGCTCGTCGTCTCATTCCACAGGTCATCTCGGTGCTTGCCGGGCTGGAACCACATGACTAGAGGCAGTTCCTGAGGATGCGCCGGACAGCGAGGGCTTGCTCTGATCCCACCCAGCGGCCCGCGGGGCTCTTCTGGCTCTGGACGAGGACAGACGAGAGAGAGACGCTATCGGTGGGAAGGAAGCTTCGCCGGGGCTGAGGTGCGTTCCGTGCAGTCAAGGGGGTGAAAGGGACATGAACCTCTACTTGGTGCAGCACGCTGAGGCCAGGCCTGAATCAGAGGACCCGGACCGTCGCCTTTCGGAGCGAGGGCAGGCCGACATCCGGAAGATGGCCCGGTTCGCTGCCGAGCACCTCGGCATCCGGGTGCGGCGCATTCTCCACACTGGCAAGGCGAGGGCGCGGGAGACGGCCGAGGTCTTGGCGGAAGCATTGCGCCCGGAGCTGGGCGTCGAGGCGGCAGACGGGCTCGATCCCATGGCCGATCCGAGGGTGTGGGCCCGCCGGGTGGCGGACAGACAGGAAGACGCCATGCTGGTCGGGCATCTTCCCCACTTGAGCAAGCTGGCATCCCTGCTGGTGTGCGGGGACGACGACAAGCCGCTGATTGCCTTCCAGATGGCAGGAATCGTCCATTTCAGAAGGGACGAGGCGGGCAGATGGGCCGTCGGGTGGATGGTGGTTCCCGGCATCCTCTGAGAGCGTTGCGCCTTCGAGCCTCATTTCAGGATGACGGTGTCGCGCTGCGCGGCGGGTGATCTCCTGCCGACGAAGCAGGAGATTTGGCCTGCTTCGTAGAAGCTACATTACACGGCGTGGTTGACCGCACACCAAGACTTCATCGTCTGGTTTGTGGTGGCGACGGAGTAGTTCTCCTTGCCAACCCTCGCGCCTGCGCGTAGGATAGGGGATACCCTGATTGTCTAGCATGGCGATGCCAAGGAGATGAAGAAAGGGGGCTGATGCAGCCGTGTGGAAGCCAGGCAAATTGTGGCTGACCTTCTCTGCGCTGGCAGCGGTGCTGCTGATACTGACGACAGCCTGCGAAGAGGAAAAAGGGGAGGAGACGCCTACTGCAACGCCTGCCGCTGCGGAGACCGCCACGCCCACGGCCACCGACACTCCTACCGCTGCGGCGGAGGTGCCGGGCATTACGGACACAGAGATAGTCCTGGGAGCTCATCTCATCCTTGGTGGGCCTATGGGCGCCGCCTTCCGTATGATCCCCGACGCTACAGAAGCCTACTTCAAGTACATTAACGACACCCAGGGCGGCGTCTGCGGCCGCAAGATCGTCTACAAGATGGAAGACAACCAGAACGACGCGGCGCAGGGCCTTGAGGCCGCACGCAAGCTGATAGAGCGAGACGAAGTCTTCGCCCTGGTTGGCTCTCTGGGAGACGACTCTGAGGCCGCCGCCTGGGACTATATCAACGAGAAGGGCGTGCCCGACATATTCTTCTCGGGAGGAGTCCACCGATTCGCCACCGACCCCGAGGGTCATCCCTGGACCATCCCGCTGATCCCCAGCTACACCGTCGAGGGAACCTTCTTGGGCGAGTACATCTCCGAGAACCTGCCGGGCGAGAAAGTTGCCGCTCTCTACGAGAATGGCCCTCAGGGCTGGGACGAGCTAGCAGGCCTCAAGCTGGGACTCGACCCTGACAAGAACGAGCTGGTCACCGAGCAGAGCTTCGAGCTCACAGCCATCTCTATCAGGTCCCAGGTGGCCAACATGAAGAACTCTGACGCCACCGTGGCCGTCTATCTCTGCGGCCCCGGCTGGGTTGGTCAGGCCATCAAGGAAGCAAATCGCCTGGGTTGGCACCCCGCCATCTTCATGAGCTACACTTCTGCAGACGATATCATGTTCCAGTTCGTCTCGCCCGACCTTCTGGAGGGCGCCATCACCTTCCAGGCCTTCAAGCTGGCGACAATGAGGGAAGACCCGGCAGTGGCCAATCACTACGACATCATGAGAGAGTACGGCGGGCCCGCGCCCTCCAACTTCACCATCTATGCCCAGTTGGTGGGCGAACTGGCGGTGGAAGCCCTCAGCAGAACCTGCGACAACCTGACCCGCGAGAGCTTAATGGACGCCGTCGAATCTATTCAGGGCTGGCACACCGACCTGCTCCTGGACGAGGTCAACGTCACCTTCAGTGACACTGACCACATCGGCCTCCAGACCGGCAGGATGCTGCGGGTTGTCGTGGAGGATGGGAAGGCCGGGTTCAAGTACTTCGGCCCGCTATACGTGTTCGAAGGGGAGTAGAATAGCTAGGCCCGTCTACGCGCGCAGGACTACCGCTCCCCCTGCTGGCAGGGCCAGGCGCAGAAGCCAGCCCTGACGCCACCATCACCGTCAACGACACTGGAGACACCGACAGCCGCAACGGGGTCATCACTCTGCGCGAGGCCATGATGCTGGCCACGGGCGGCCTCTCCCTCATCCAGATGACGACGCCCTTGCGACTTGTCTCCGTCGTCTCGAGGGGAGAGAATCAAGTATCATCATGCGGCGTCAGCACCTAGTTACAACGCGACCGGGTCTCGATCTCTCGGGAAGTTGCCCTAGGGTGCGGGTCTCCCTTCGTCGCAGTTCATCGTGGGTTTAGCGGGCCGAGGGTGATAGGATGGAGGGAGACCTGGCGAGCGCGCTGCGAACGCTGCTACAGAGAAGGAGCACGAGATGGAACTTCCAGTGACCGGCAGGCCCCGCGACCAACTGGCAGAGGAGATGCACGCCCTGACATCCCTCGACGTCGACTGGCGAAGCGGCAAGCTTTGGAGTTTTGTGTACTTCGCCGGCGATGACGTCGCCCAGGTGCTCAAAGACGCCTACACCACATTCTTCTACACGAACGGACTCAGCCCCATGGTCTTCCGCAGTCTTAAGAAGTTCGAGGCGGAGGTCATCGCCATGACCGCTGGTCTCCTGGGCCGCAGCGAGGCCGTCGGCAACATGACGTCGGGCGGCACCGAGAGCATCCTCATGGCCGTTAAGGCGGCCAGGGATTGGGCCCGCGCCGAGCGTCCTCAAGTAACCGCTCCGCAGATGATCCTCCCTGTTACCGCCCACCCGGCCCATGACAAGGCAGGTCACTACCTGAGCGTGAAGCCGGTTCACATCCCTGTGCGGGATGACTTGCGGGCCGATGTGGATGCCACCCGAGCAGCGATGACAGACAGCACCATCCTCGTCGTCGGATCGGCCCCCTGCTATCCCTTTGGGGTCATCGACCCCATCCCTGAGCTGGCGGCTCTAGCCAACGAGAAGGGCATCTGCTGCCATGTGGACGCCTGTCTAGGCGGGTTTCTCCTCCCCTTCCTTCGCCGCTTGGGCTACCCGGTGCCGCCCTTCGACTTCAGCGTTCCGGGCGTCACGTCCATATCGGCGGACCTACACAAGTACGGCTTTTCGGTGCGGGGCACATCGACCATACTGTACCGCGACAGGAACCTCCGCAGATATCAGTTCTTCAGCCAGGCAGACTGGCCCGGTGGCCTATACGGCTCGCCGACGATGACCGGCAGCCGGCCAGGTGGAGCCATCGCCGCCTCCTGGGCCCTGCTGAACTACCTCGGGGAAGAGGGCTACATGCGGTTGGCACGCACCATCATGGACACCACCCAGGCCCTGATTGACGGAATCAACGCCATACCGGGCCTACAGGTCAGAGGCAAGCCGGACATGAGTGTTCTCTCGTTCGGCTCCGACCACCTGAACATCTACGCCCTGGGCGAGGCCATGGAGGCCCGGGGCTGGAGTCTCGAGTTGCTGCAGAGGCCACCCAACCTGCACCTGGTGGTGACCCCCGCCCACAAGGAGGCCATCGGGCCCTTCCTCGCCGATCTCAGGGAGGCAGCAGAAGAGGTAAGCTCCAAGAAGCCCGCCCCGACCGGCACCGCGGCTATGTATGGTGTACTCGGCACGCTGCCCGACCGAACCAGAGTGCACAGCGCAATCCTGGATTTCATCGAGGGAATGACCCAGCCGGATCAGAGCTAGTGGTCGGAAGCCCGGCTGGTCAGACCCGCGAAATGTCTTCGCCGTGCTTACCCTGCTGCCCCGCCGCACCCGTTGGTCTGTACTCGGAGATCGCGGAATGACGCGATTGGCCGCCCTGCTGGGAGTGCTGAGCATCTCCTTCTCAGCCATCTTCGTCCGACTCGCCGACGTCTCCCCCTCCACCACTGCCTTCTTCCGAGCCGGCTATGCGATCCCAGTACTCTTTCTCATCTGGAGGCTCGTCCGCGGACAGGACTACCGGTCCACCAGGGACAGGCAGGTGGCGTTCGCGAGCGGGCTCTTTCTGGCAATGGACCTGGTCTTCTGGCATCAGTCCATCCGCCTGATTGGGGCTGGACTCGCCACGGTTCTTGTCAACATCCAGGTAGTCTTTGTGGGCCTGGCGGCGTGGGCAGTCTACCGCGAACGCCCTACCGGGCTGGCCCTCTTCACCATCCCTATCATATTCGGGGGTGTCGCCCTCATGTCAGGCCTGGGCCGCCCCGACGCCTACGGAGATGACCCACTGGGAGGGGTGATCTTCGGGATATTCTCCGGAGTTGCCTATGCACTCTTTCTGTTGATCTTTCGAGCCTCCAACCGCGGTCTCGCTCCCAGTGCGGGTCCGTTGCTAGATGCCACCGTAGGCGTCGCCGTCGGGTCACTCATCGCCGGCCTTGTTGACCCCGATTTCGATCTCGGCCTCTCCTGGCCAGCCCACGGATGGCTGCTGGGCCTGGCGCTGGCAATCCAGGTGGGGGGCTGGCTATTCATCGCTGCCGCCCTCCCCCGGCTGCCGGCCTTGGAGACGTCGGTTATGCTGCTCCTGCAGCCGATGGCGACGGTGCTGTGGGGAACTCTGATCTTCGCCGAGCACCTCTCTTTGCTTCAGTGGGCTGGAGCAGCACTCGTCCTCGGCGGTATCGGCGCCCTAACCCTGCGAGGCAGCGTCGAGAGACCGGTCCCCTCGGGGTCGCCCTAGCGGCGCTAGCGGTCTCTTCCCTGCTGCCCCTCCACAGGAGCGCCGATAACGGGCCAGACTGCTCTCTAGGTCGTGGGCGCGGCCACCACGTCCCCTGTCCAGGTAGGCCGCCTGCCCATCATCTGGACCAGCACGACGGCAGTGAAGGCCGTCAGCGCCAGTACAAGAAAAGCAGGCCGATAGCTGTCCACCACGTCGTAGACTGCACCAGCGAAGATCGGCCCAGCAACGGCCCCCAGCATAGCCGTCGCCATGAGCACCCCCTGAATGATGCCAAAGGCCCGCAGCCCGAAGTATTCCGCCAGGAGAGCGGGCAATAGGGGAGAGGCACCGCCCCAGCCAGGGGTGAACACGATCAGGAATATGACGGCCTGCCAAGGGCTGTGAATACCAGCGAAGATAAGGGTGCCCAGGCCCTGCAGGATCCAAGCCGTCGCCAGCAGCCGGCGCTTGCCCAGGTAGTCGGCCAGCCAGCCAAAGCCCAGCCGGCCCACCAAGCTTCCGAAGGGAATGCCCATCGCGATGACAGCAGCCCCTTCCTCTGTGAAGCCCCCCGATTCGTCAAGGTAAGCTATCACGTGGATGACGATCGCGAAGCTGCCCACCCAGGCTAGAACCTGGGCGAAGGCCAGCAGCCAGAAAGAGCGCGTGCGCAGCGCTTGGCCTATGGTGAGCCCCTCCGGCTGTCTCATGCCGCTGCCTGGACTTTTTGGTCCTTCCGCCGCCTCCGGCGGCAGGCCTGTCGAGGGCTCACCTGGGGCTGGAGGCTCACCATCGGGCAGAAGGCCCATCTCCTCCGGCCGGTTGCGCACCGTCAAGGCCAGAGGAATGCAGATAGCCAACTGGCCGATGCTCAGGATCACTAGGCCAGTGCGCCACTCGAAGACAGCTATCAACAAGGCCGCTACCAGCACCATGATTCCGCTTGCCCCCTCGCCGGCGCACACGATGCCCAGAGCGCGTCCCCGCCTCTTCTCAAACCAGTGAGCGATGGCTACTGTGCACACGGGCAGGCCGGCCAGGCTCATGCCGACGGCGATAATCGACGCGGAGATGTAGAATTGCCACAGCGCCTGAATCTGGCTCATGACCAGAAAGCCACCACCCACTAGGGTCACGCCCGCCACCAGCAGACGGCGGGCACCGACACGGTCCACCAGATAGCCAGCGACAGGCATAGTCAGTCCTGCCATGACTGCGGCGATGGAGGGGCCGGCGCCGATAGCCGCTCGCGACCAGCCAAACTCGTCTTCCAGGGGATCGATTAGGGTGCTGAAAAGGTATAGCGGCGCGATACTGGCGATGAGTATGATGGTGCCCGCGGCGATGACCACCCACCAGCCGTAGAAGAAGGGCACTGCCCGTATCAGCGCAGAAGTCGACCGCTCCATACTCTCAGTCGCGCTCAATAATACTGGTCGCGCACCCTTAGGCCAAACTGACCGCGGCTGCTGTTGCCGACATCCCCCGATGGTGGCGGTGCAGGTTTAGCTCTCGAAAAAGACGGTGAACAGCGCCGGCTGAGGAAGGGTCAGGCGCACCGATAGCAGGCCGTCGGCGCGGCGAGTCATGATCGCTCCGGGCGCATCGCTCTCCAGCCCGCACTCCCTGTAGGGCGGCGGCACGTGGATGATCACCTCGCCCTGCTTCTTGGCGGGCGGCGTCAGTCGCACTGTCAGAGCCCGCTCAGCGGCGTCAAAGCGGGAGTCCTCGATCTCAACTGCGCCCTGGCTGAAATGGAATGTGGTCGATATTACCTGTGGGTGGTTGATAACCGGCCGCAGGGAGAGGAGCTTGGCTGAGTGGGGCGGCATGGCCGAGAAGCGAATCTCATCCTGATGCACACTGAAGTAGCAACCCTGCCACAGATCGAAGACGTGGACGGGTTCGGCGGGCAGAGGGACCGTCACCTCGCTGGGCTCGTCCTCCCACTGGAACACGCCCAGGAGCCACCACCGCTGGAAGGGACGCTCGATGGCGAGCCGAAGGAAGCGGGGGAGCGAGCGCTCGAACAGGTCCAGGGGAACCGCTGACTGGCCATAGGGTGGCAGGAGGAGGCTGGCGATGTGCCGCCGCTCGGGCGGCAGCTTAGGCATGGCGTCGCTGAGGACAACCATTCCGCCGCTGAGGGCGATAGCGGTGGCCAGAGAGTGCACCTCAGCGAGGGAGAGGGCGGTCTCGCTGTCCCGAACGAGCAGACAGTCGGGGTCGTTGGGCCAGAGCCGACCGTGCGTCCAGAAGCGGGTGATGACGTTGCGGATGGCGTTTTCGCAGGCCGGCAGCGACTCAATGGGTTGCCGATTGAGGACGGTCGCTGCCGGGAGAGCCAAGTCGCTCGGTAGCCGCCAGTAGGGCGCTACGTCGGGCCCGATGCGCTGGGCGTTGACCAGGCCCACGGACGGGCCGAGGGGAGCACCGCAGCCCAGGATGAAGGCGTCGCTGGCCCCCCGTCGGATGGCTTCCAGGCCCCGCCGGTAGGCCTGAGCGCGGGTGGCCTGGCGGTCATAGCGCCTGCCCTCCACAGCGCCAGCGTAGATGAAGTCCAGCTTCAGATAGTCGAAGCGGCATTGGCCTACCAGCGTCTTGGCTAGATGGCCCAGCCAAGCCTGAGCGCCGGGATGGGTGCAGTCCAGGGCATAGCACTCCTTGCCCCAGTTGCGGATGGCCACCACCGGCCTGCCGTCGCCATCGCGCACCATCCACTCCGGATGCTCGCGGTAGAGAGCGGAGGTCGATGCGACCAGGAAGGGAGCCAGCCAAAGGCCAGCCTTGAACCTCTTGTCGTGAATACGTTCAGCCAGCCAAGCCAGGCCGTGGGGGAACTTGTCGTTGATGGTCGTCCAGTCGCCTATGTCCGCCTGGTAGCCATCGTCAACCTGGATGTAGTCCAGGGGCAGCTCGTCACGATGAGTGTCGAGGAACTCCAGATTCTCCAGCACCGCCCCTTCGCTCACGCCGCCGAAGTAGTAGTACCAGGAGCACCAGCCGCTGGGCACGTGCTGCCAGCCCAGGGCCCCCATCTGGCGGCCCAGAGCATCACCGTAGCGAGCCAGGGCGTCCAGAGGCGACTCCGTCAGGTCGACCAGCAGCTTCTCCGACAGCAGGCCCTGCCCAGGCGTGACGGTGATGCCATCGGCGTAGGATATGGCGGACAGGGTGCGGGACGCCTGCCTGCGGTCAGGCAGATCCAGGCGGATCTGGGAGAGCTGATCGGCGGCGGTGACGAAGCCGGCCAGGAGTGAAGCGCCGGTCGTCGGGTCAGCCACCAGGCCCACGAGCTCGCTGGTGAAGCACCCCTTGTGAACGGCGACGGAGGACGGCCCCACAATCGGCGGGGGCGCCGGCAGGTCATCCTGGGCGCAGCTCAGGGTCAGCGTGGGGCTCCAGGACTGCCAGCCGTGCTTGTAGAACCGCCAGCGGCGGTAGGAGCGGCCCAGACCAAGGCAGCCGCGACCAGCAGTCGGCGTGGCCAGCACCCGGAAGCTTTCCACGCCTATAGGCTGCGAGGTGCCGTTGACCACCTCCAGTCGCATGATGGCGAAGGGTTGGGTATCGTACAGGCTCAGAAACAGGCGAAGCCCGGGGCGATGCTGGGCGGGAAGGGTAGACAGGCAGATGGTGGTGCCCTGGCCGTGGACGTCGCTGAGCCGCTGGACGTCGTAGTCCTCTCTGAAACCGCTATCCAGGGTGCTGACGACATCGCCGCCCACCAGCTGCACGGCTGCGTAGGCACGACGGATGACCGTGCGGCCAGCGGAACGATCTCTGAAGGCCAGCCTGCCCTGGTCGAGGCGACAGCGCACCTCCAGCCAGCGATTGGCTATCAGTAGGCCATATCTAGTCTTGCGGACTACGACTTGCTCAGGCATCCGCTCCTGCAATGATTCGCAGGCCGTCGACGGCCTCGCACACATGCATCTCGGCGGGCAGGCCCGTGCGGCTCCGATAGACCTCGATCACTTGCCCTCGAAAGATATCGATGGCCTCCTGGCGCACCAGGTTCACCGTGCAGCCACCGAAACCAGCGCCGGTCATGCGGGCCCCCACGACTCCCTCTAGGCGACAGGCCAACTGTACCATCAGATCCAGCTCGGGCGAGCTGACCTCGTAATCGCGGCTCAGGCTCTGGTGAGAGGCGTGGAGGAGCTCGCCGAAGCTGAGCAGGTCGCCCTGCCGCAGGGCCTCCACGCTCTTCAGCACCCGCTCGTTCTCGCCTACCACATGCCTGGCTCGTTGAGCCAACGGGTCTGGCAGGTTACCTTGATGAGCAGACAAGTCCTTAGAGGTTATGTCACGTAGCACCACCGGTCTGGCGGCAATGACCTGCGCCAGCACCTGAACGGCTCGAGAGCACTCCTGCCGGCGCTGGTTATAGGCGGAATCGCTCAGCGCCCGCCTTACCCCAGTGTGGGCCACCACGATCTTCAGGCCGTGGGCGGCCAGGTTCAGGGGCACGGCCTCCGTTTCCAGGCTGCGGCAGTCGATGAGGAGAGCATGATCGCGACGGCCCATGACCGCCGCCATCTGATCCATGATGCCGCAACTGACCCCCACGAATTCGTTCTCCGCTCGCTGGGCCAGCAGAGCCTGGTCTCGGGGGTCTATGGCCAGTGCGGCGGCGCGCTGGAAAGCCCCCAGCACAGCCACCTCGAGAGCCGCCGAGGAGGCCAGGCCGGACCCGATCGGCACGTCCCCCTGGACGGCCATGTCCAGGCCTGTCAGGCCATATCCCGCCTCCTGGAGCACAGTGGCCACGCCCCGCACGTAGTTGCTCCATACGTCCCCCTTCAGGCGCTCGATATCGTCCAGAGCAAAGCTATCCTCTTCGTCGAACTCCAGGGAGTACACCCGCACCTGCCCGTCCGAACGAGCAGCGAAGGCGGCGAGCACCGTGCGGTCGATGGCCACGGGCAGTACGAAGCCCTCGTTATAGTCGGTGTGCTCACCGATGAGGTTCACCCGCCCCGGTGCTTTGGCCAGACCTTGGGGCTCCCTGGCAAAGCGACGGGCGAAGCTGCGGGCGAGGGCGCGATCAGGGCGCTTGCGTGCCGCGGCATTCACGGGCTGGTGGCTCGCTACTCACCCAGGCGGCGGTTGTAGTTCTGTATGATGTCATTGGCTTTGGCCGCCGCATCATCGAGGGCCTCGATGGGGTCTCTGGAGCCCACCACCGTCTCCTCGATAGCGGTGGCCACAACCTCTCGCACGTCCCTGATCGGGCCGAGGAGTGGACCGAGGGACTCTGGCGTCGACGGCGTCTCCAAGACGAGCTCGACGGGGACGCGGAAGTGTGGGTACTCTACCATGACGCTCTGGGCCGCTGGCAGGTCGTAGGCGGAGATTCGCACTGGCAGGAGGCCGGTGCCAGCGTACCATTCGGCCTGCTGTTCCGGTTCCAGAAGCCACTTGATGAACTTCCAGGCTGCCTCCTGCTCCGCCTCGGGGCGTCCCTTCAGGATCCAGAGGCCCCGGCTGTACACCCCCGGCAGGCCTGTGCCGCCAGAAATGCCGGGCTGAGCGCCCACCCCCAGCTCCACGTCCATGTTCCCGCGCTCCAGAACGTCCACCACCGAACGCAGAGCTTGTGAGCTGGCGAAACTCATGGCGGCCCGGCCGACTCCCATCGTCAGGAGAGCAGCGTCGCCGCCGGGGTTGCGACCAACGTTGGTAGCTAACCCTTCCTCAATCATCTCGTGCCACCAACGGAAGAAAGCCTGCCCTGTTGGGCCGTCGAAGAGAACCTCGGTGGCTCGTCCATCGCGGCCGTTGCTGTTGTTCACATAGAAGTCGCCGTGCTCCGCCAGGGTCAGTTCGAAGTACCAGGGATCGATGTCAAGGGCGATACCAGCGCGGAGGATGTTGCCGTGGCTGTCCCGCTCCACCAGCTTCTGGGAAGCTTCTCGCAACTCCTCTAGATCGCTGGGTGGCTGCTCGGGATCGAGCCCCACCTCGCTGAAATCCAGCTTGTTGTAGTACAGCAAGGGGACGGCAATAGCGAAGGGCATCCCGTGGAGCTGGCCGTCCACGGTGTAGTACTGTATGGACTTCTCATCGAAGTCGGAAAGGTCATAGTCCTCACGGTCGATGAAGTCCTGCACCGGCGTTGCCGCCCCGCTATCCATCACTCTCTGGGCGTCGACCTCGGCCAGGTAGATGATGGCTGGCACGTCCCCCGAGCCCAGAGAGGCCATGAACTTGAGCATCGTTTCCTCATCGTTTCCCTGGAAGGCCATCTTGACCTTAACCTCGTCCTGCTCGGAGTTGAAGCGGCGCGCCAGTCGCTGGATGGTGTCTAGGTTGCTGGCGACCTCGGAGTGCCAGAAGGTGATCTCCACCAGCCCCGCCGCTGGTGTCGCACCGTCTCCGTCTACCGGCTCTCCTTCCTCCTCGCCACCGCAGGCGGCCACGCTTGCTGCAACAATGAGCAGCACTAAGAAGATCAGAGCCTTCTTCATGGCTATCCCTCCCCCTAGCCTTTGAGAGCACCAGCGGTGAGGCCCCTCACCAACTGGCGCTGGAACAGGACGAGCATAATCAGTATTGGCAGCGCCGAGATGACTGTCGCTGCCATGGTTATATTGAACGTGTCGACCTCGCGGCCGCGCAGAGCAGCCAGACCGATCTGCACCGTGCGCATGTTGTCCTCGTTGGTCACCAGCAGCGGCCACAGGTACTGGTTCCAGGCCTGGAGGAAGCCAAACACCGCCAGCGCGGCTAGTATCGCCCGCGAAAGCGGCAGCACCACGAAAATGAGGAAGCGAATGTGGCCGTAGCCGTCGATGGCAGCGGCGTCCCGGAGTTCCTGAGGGATGGTGAGGAAATGCTGCCGCAACAGGAATGTCCCCAGGCCGGTGGCCAGGAAGGGGACGGTCAACGCCTGGTAGGAATCCAGCCAGCCCAGCCTCTGAATGGTCTGGAAATTGGGAACGATGGAGACCTCCCAGGGTACCATGAGGGTGGAGAGGAAAAGGATGAAAAGGAAGGTTCGGCCGGGGAAGCGAAGGAAGGCAAAAGCGTAGGCGGCAAGGGCGGAGGTAACCAGTTGGCCGATAACGATGACGCCGGCCATGATAAGGCTGTTCAACATGTACCTCATGAGAGGCACTTCATCCAGCGCCTTTTTGAAGTTGCCCCACTGCGGATCGAAGGGGAACAGCTCGGGCGGCCAGGCGATGATGGTCGTTGACGATAGCAGGCTGTTGACCACCGTCATGTAGATGGGAAAGACGACTATGCCCCCCACCACTATCAGGACGGCATAGCGCAAAGCGTAGCCCGCCCAGCGCCGATAGCGCTCGACCCCCCGTCTCTTTGCAGTCGTTGCTACGTCCACGCTCATGGCCTACTGATAGAACACTCGTCGCTCCAGGAAGCGAATCTGGAACACGGTCAGGCCCAGCACCAGCACGAAGAGCGCGACGGCCTGCACCGAGGCTACCCCGTAGGCGGGGGTGCCCTTCCCGAAGGCGTCCTCCCAGATGGAGTAGACGATAACTTCAGTGGCGTCCAAGGGGCCACCGCGGGTCAGGATATGGATCTGGCCGAAGGACTGGAAAGCGAAGATAGTGCCCACGACCGACACGAAGAAAAGCGTTGGCGAAAGCATGGGCAGCGTCACGTGCCAGAAAAGCCGCCAGCCGCTGGCCCCTTCGACACGCGCGCTCTCATAGAGCTCGTCGGGAATCGTCTGCAGGCCCGCCAGGATCACGATGAAGGCCAGACCCAGACTCATCCACACGGTGGTCGCCGACACGGCGGGCAGAGCCCAATCGGGGTCATTGAGTAAGTCAAGCCTGGGCAGACCCGCCTCGACCAAGAAGTAGGTCAGCAGGCCAACGTTGGGGTTGAGCAGGGTAAGCCACATCAATGAGGCCACCGCTACCGACGTGGCCACCGTCGAGGAGAACATGAGACGGAAGATCGATATCCCCGGCAGCTTCTGGTTGGCCAGCAGAGCCAGGGCCAGACCCAGCAGAATGCCCGGCGGCACCGTGTACAGGGCGAAGAGAAAGGTGATCCACAGGCTGTGGCGGAAGGACTCTGACGTCAGGACGGTGCGATACTGGTCCAGCCCAACGAAGTCGCCTTGGTTTCCGAAGTTGTCGGTCTCGTAAAAGCCGAGGTAGACCGCCTTCAGCAGAGGGTAGAAGACGAAGGCGCCAAAGATGACCAACGAGGGTATGAGGAAGATGAGGGCGAACCCCAGGCGGTTGACACCTCTCAGCCGCTGCAGCTGGCGTCGTGCCACGGCTATCAGTGGCAAGCGTTGGTTCGCGGTGGCATCCGTTGCGTCCACGGGCAGAGTTTGTGCTCGGGCCTAACCTGTTCTCACTCTATGCGCTGGCCGCTGTCTGGGTCGAAGAAGTGCATATGCGCTCGGTCAATCCTCAGTCGGAGTCTCTCGCCCTCTCGCAGGCTTCGCCCCGCATCGAGACGAGCTACGACGGTGGTATCGCCAGCGGAGAAGGTGACGTGCTGTTCGTGCCCCATAGACTCCACCGTATCGACGACCACATCGAGGCCGGCCTCGGGACCCTCTTCTGCCTCCCAGTCCAACAGGATGTGCTCAGGGCGCACACCAACGATGGCCTTGCCCCCTTCTAGAGCAGCCAACGCTCGAGCTTGCTCCTCACCCAGAGGGAAGCGGGCACCGCCGCTCTGAGCCATTAGCTGGCCATCGTGCAATCGGAGCTCGCTGTGGAAGAAGTTCATGGCCGGGCTGCCGATGAAGGAGGCCACAAACAGGTTAGCGGGGTGCTGGTAGACCTCCTGAGGGTCGCCGACCTGCTGAAGGGCACCTTCATGGATGATGGCTATGCGCGCCCCCATCGTCATGGCCTCCACCTGATCGTGGGTCACAAAGATGACCGTCGTCTCCAGATGGCGGTGGAGCTTGATGAGCTCACGGCGCGTCTGGACGCGTAGCTTGGCGTCAAGGTTGGATAGGGGCTCATCCATGAGAAAGACCGAAGGGTTGCGCACGATGGCCCGGCCCAGGGCGACCCGCTGGCGCTGGCCACCCGACAGTTCTCCTGGCCTTCGCCGCAGCAGACCCTGCAAGCCAAGCATGTGGGCGGCGTCCAGCACCTTCTGGTGACGCTCTCGCCTGGGGATGTGCCGCATTCGCAAGCCAAAGGCCATGTTGTCGTACACGGACATGTGGGGGAATAGGGCATAGTTCTGGAATACCATCGCTACGTTTCGGTTCTTCGCCTCCACGTTGTTGACGATGCGGTCGCCGATGATGATGTCGCCCTCGGCCGGTTGCTCTAGGCCGGCCACCAGTCGCAGGGCAGTGGACTTGCCGCAGCCGGAAGGCCCCAGAAGGACGAGGAACTCCTTGTCGTGCACCTCCAGGAAGAGGTCTGCTACCGCCACTACGTCCCCGAAGCGCTTGGTCACATGATCGAAGACAACGCGACTCATCTTTCTCCAAAAGTCCCTACTCAACGATCCCTGTCCTGAGGGCGGGCTCTCCCTCATCCGCTGCCATCGTACCAAGGCTGCCGTGGCACGATTATACCATTGCATAGCCGCCGCAAACGCCCAAGGCCCGAACCGCGACGATGGCGCGGGCGACGCCTGCAACTGCGACGGCGGGTTAAACCGACAGGGGTACTCGTGCGGCACGCACCCGCCCGATTCAAGGATAGGCTTCCCGTCCAGATAGCGGAAGGTGAGCAGATTAAGCCGGCACTACCACTATCTTGCCGAAGTGGTCGCGGCTGGCGAACTGGATCGAGGCCCTGGAGGGCCGGGTGGGATTCGAACCGACGACTCCCGGATCAAGAGTCTCGGTTCCTTCCGATGAGCCAGCCCCGACGACCTGCCCGAAAAGCAGGAGACCGCCCGGGGGCGGCCCTCACTACGCATGCGTTGTGACGTCTAACAACCTTTGGAGCGGGTGACGCCACTCGAACCCGCGACCTCCTGCTACGAAAATAGGGCGGACGGCCGGTTGCAGGAAGACATCAAGAAGGTGGCTGGAGCGGCCAGCGGGAATCGAACCCGCGCTCTCTCCTTGGAAGGGAGATGTGCCACCACAACACTTTGGCCGCTCACTCCTGCAGCCAGCACCAGGGAGGCCCGAAATCTCCTTCAACGTGCCCCAAATAGTCTGCGGCTTGAGCCCCTTCTGCATCGGCGAGCACGGGTTGACCTAGCCGCCCTAGGCTCTAGAATACACACTGATAACTCGCGTTCAGCCAGGCTAGGTTATAGGTCCCAGAGGTTGGCCGATGAAAGCCGCTATCGTTCACTACAGTTGCCCCCCGGTCATAGGCGGGGTAGAGATCGTGATGGACGTGCAGGCCCGGTTCCTGGCGCGGGAGGGATTCGAGGTGACCATCGTGGCCGGTCGCGGGAACCAGATGGGCGGTATCAGGGCCGCTATTCTTCCCGAGCTCTCCTCCGAGTATCCACCTTACGCCAAGATGGAACTGCAGCTCAGAGAGGGCCAGGTACCGGACGAGTTCTCCGCTCTCAAGGACAGGATCAGGGAGAAGCTGCGACCCCTCCTCGCCGACGCTCAATCTTGCATCGTCCACAACCTTCTCACCATGCACCTCAATCTTGCTGCTACCGCCGCCCTGGCTGAGCTGGCCGCCGAGAAGACGAGCCACTACCTCGCCTGGACTCACGACGCTACCTATCTCGATCCCGACTGCACTATCCCTCACTACGGCTACCCCTGGGATGTCCTTCGAAGGCCCGTGCCCGGCGTGACCTATGTAGCCATCAGCGATTTCCGGCGCAAGAACCTGGCCAAACTGTTCGGCGTTGCCACCTCTCGCATCACAGTGGTTCCCAACCCCGTGGATCTGCCCTTCTGGCTTGCCCTGTCGGAGACCGGTCACTGGCTGCACCAAGAGCTGCGTTTGTGGGACCAAGAACTCGTGCTCTTCACCCCCACCCGCGTGTCGCGCACCAAGAACATCGACCTGGGCATCGACATTCTCCCTGAACTCAAGAAGCTGGTGGGAAAGGTCAAGCTGCTGGTCACCGGTGCTCCCGACCCCCATGCCCCTGAGGCTATCGCTCAGCTTGAGGGCCTACGGCGAAGGGCCAAAGAGCGGGGCGTGGCCAGAGACGTTATCTTCCTGAGCACGATGACCTCTCCCGATGGCACGCCCCTGACCCGCTCGCGGGAGGTGGTACGAGACGTCTATACCCTTGTGGACGCCGTCTTCCTTCCCAGCCGCTACGAAGGCGCTTCCCTCCCCCTGCTGGAGGCTGGCCTCCTGAGGCTGCCAGCTATCTGCTCCGATATCGAGGTATTTCAGGAAGTGGCGGGCAAAGGCAATGCCCTCTTCGTGTCCCTCAAGGAGCGGCCGGAGGTTATCGCCGCCAAGGTCGTGGAGTTCGTCCGCTCAATCCCCACGGCGGGACTCTATCGACGCGTCCTCAGGGACTCCGTTTGGGAAACGACCGCCAACCGGCGTTTCCTCCTCCGTCTGCTGCGCGGGTGAAGGTGAGGGTTAGGTCGGGTTCGGCTCGTCTGACCCAAAGGGAGAGCCAGCTCACAGGGGCCACGCAGGCACGACGGATACCCTGAGGCGACCGCGAACAGCTAGAATCTCTAACCGCGTACGGACGCCGCGGCGGGAAAACAGGAGGTCGGCGCTGCCCTGGCCCACTTGCAAGTTCCTCACCTGAACGTTGTCCAGCCAGTAGGGCAGGCGTGGCCGCACGATGAGCAGTTCGTCCTCAGGGGCGTTGGGAGCCAGGCCGAGCATGGCCTGAACGATGAGGGGGAAGGAGCCAGCGGCCCAGGCCTGGGGTCGGCAGGCGACGGGATACGGGACGGGCGTGTGCTGGATGGAGCGAGCGCTGCCAGCGTATAGTTCCGGCAGGCGGTAGTAGGGGAAGGATCGGGCGGCGTCGAAGAGGGCGGTGGCCACCTCGTTCAACTCGTCCTCGAACCTGTATTTCTTGAAGCCCATGGCGATGATGGAGTTGTCGTGCGGCCAGATGGTGCCCAGATGGTAGCCCAATGGGTTGAAGCGGTTGGAAGCGGCACTGAGAGTGCGGATGCCCCAGCCGCTGAACATGTCGTTGCGCATCAGGACATCGGCAACCGCCGATGCCAGGCGCCGCTGGACGATCCCCGCCCAGAGGGCCTGTCCCGGGTTGGAGGTGATGGCGGCCACCTGATGGTTGTCGCCGTCCAGGGCCAGGGCAAAGAAGTTGCTCTCCTCCAGCCAGAAGTCGCGGTTGAAGCGCCGCTTAAGCTCGGCCGCCTCACGCCTCAACCGTTGGGCTAGCTCCTCGTCTCCCAGAGCGGCGAAGACAGGGGCCAGCTTCTTCTTGGCGGCGTAGACATAGCCCTGGACCTCCACCAGAGCGATGGGCGGCTTGGCGAGGGTACCATCTGCGTTGATGATCCCGTCCGGCGAGTCCTTCCAGCCCTGGTTGAGCAGGCCGGTAGCTGAACGCGCTTCATACTCTAGATAGCCATCACCGTCGATGTCAGCCAGGACATCGACCCAGTGGAGGGCTGCCCGCAAGTTAGGCTCCAGCTCCCGCAGCAGCTCCAGGTCGGCCGTCCAAGCGTAGTATTCGCCGGCGAGCAGGAGGAAGAGGGGGGTGGAGTCGATGCTGCCATAGTAGGGGGAGAAGGGCAGCTCGCCGGTGGCCGTCATCTCATCCTGACGCCACTCGTGGAGGATCTTGCCTGGCTCTTCGTCCCGCCAGGGGTTGACCTTCTTGCCCTGCCAGCGGGCCAGCATCTTCAGGGAATGGCGGGCGATCTCTGGCTTGTAGGCCAGCATTTGCATGGACACGATGGCGCTGTCTCGCCCGAAGAAGGTGTCGTACCAGGGCGTACCCGCCGCCAGGTAGCCGCCATCGCCGCGCTGGTTCCAGAGCATGCGAAGGTCGGTGAAGGAGCGTTCCAGAACGGCATTGAAGAACTCATTGCTGGTGACCACCTGAGCGCCGCTCTCCATCCACTCGCGGTAGCGCGAGGACATGGTCACCAAACGCTCCGTGCCGCGAGCGGCCTTCGATCGTCCATCAGCGGCCACCAGCAAGCGGATGGTTTCGCTCTCGCGATGGCCCAGGGAGAGGCGGAAGGTCACTCGCCCCTCTTTGGTGGAAAAAGGTGGTTGGGAGAAGCTGACCCTTGTCTCCCTTCTGCGACCGTCCAGGCCATCGTAGGCGAAGACCATTGTGCCGTCTTCCATGCGGGGCGGCAGGATCTGGCCCCGCTTCTCTCTCTTACTCCCGCGCACCTCGAAGATGTCGGCGAAGTCGGCGTCCAGCGTGTACACCACGTCGATCTCGATCGGGAAGATGTTGTAGTTGGTGACACACAGGGTTTCCTCCAGTGCGCCTCCCACTACTCGTTGCCGCCGCGCCTCTACGCTGCCAGGGGGGAGGATTCGGCCCTCTAGGGAGGGCATGGCGGGGTTAGTGAGGGTCTGCTCCTCACTAAAGCCCAGTTCAGCGGTGGAGAGCAGAACTACCGGCCGGGCGTCGGCGAAGGAGAAATCGTAGACAGACAGGTGGCGAGTGTCCAGATGGTAAAGGCCGAAGCCACTGGGATTATCGGGCGGGACGTTGCCGAAGGTATTGGTGAGGAGAAAGATGTCCTGTTCCCTGATCACCAGGGCATCGCGTATGTGCCGAATAAGCATGGGCTCACTCTCGGGGAGGAGCCCTTTCTTTCTCGCCCTGGGATTGGGGGAGGTTGGGGATGCGGTCATGGAGGAAAGGCTAGCATTGGTAGCGTGCAAAGGCAAGCAGTGGCTGGCAGAGAAACTTCACGATGCAGTGAGCTGATGGTCGTGGGAAGAGGGCTCTTCGGCGATAAGACGGTTGACGACGTCGCGTATGTGGGGATGCCAGCGCACCAGGTCCTCGGCGAACTGGCAGAGAGGCTGGGAGGGTACCCTGCCCCGTAGGTGCGCTATCCCCCTGTCCACCTCGACGCTGATCTGCCAGGGCGCCACGCCAAGGCAGCACTGGAGATGCTGCTCAAGCTGCTGGCCTATGTCTCGTTCCTCAGGGACGCCGGCGTGGGACACCTCCAGCCTGTTGAGCACCTGACGGATACCAGTCACAGACCAAACGGCATCTTCGGCGTGCAAGCGCAGGGAGGGACGGTCCACCGTCCCCGATAGCTCGATGACGCCCTCTCTACAGCGCACAGAGATGGGGCCACTTCTGAGCAAGGGATGGCTTTGGATGCAGTGGCGCACTCTCTCAGCGAGGGCCTCATCGTGGACAAGGGCGGCCGGCACCACCCGCGAGCGGTTGACCACCTTGCGCAGGCCGGGCGCAGAGGCAACTAGGCGGGTGATGGTCTTCTTCGCCCGGTAGTTGCCGACGCAACCATCAATGTAGACCACGCCTCCAACTACCAGCACCCTCAGCGCCTCCACGTCTTCCAGGTGGGCCTGGTTGAAGGTGCTGATGATCGTCTCCTCCAATTGCCGGTCGTGATGAGTTACTACCATCACAGACGACCCTACTTACATAGGCCGACTTCGCAGGTCATATTGTCTTTCTAGGCTACTCTCATACCCTGAGAGGGAACGACAGGCACGGGCCTAGCCTCGACCTGGGAAGTCTCCCAGGCAAGGATGCGCCGGTAAATCTCCAGGTAGCGCTGGACCATGATCGGGGCGTCGAAGTCCTCCTCTACGTGCCGACGGCAGCGGTAGGGGTCGAGGCGGTCGAGGCGGCCTACAGCCTCGACCATCTCATCCACGTTGCGGACTATGTAGCCAGTCTCCCCGTCCACTACTAGCTCAGGAGCGGAGCCACAATTGAAGGCGATTACCGGCGTGCCACAGGCCATTGCCTCGGGCATGACCAGGCCGAAGGGCTCATCCCAGCAGATGGGCACAAGCAGGCAGCGGGCAGTTGCGTACAGCTCCCGCTTCTCATAGCCGACCTCGCCAAGAAACTGAATCTGCTTTCCGTCGACGTACGGTTCGATCGTCTCTGCAAAGTACTGCCTATTATGGGGGTCGATCTTGCCAGCAATGACCAGCCGCATGCCAAGCCTTCTGGCTACCTCGACGGCCAGGTGCGGACCCTTTGCCGATGCTATCTGCCCGATGAACAACAGGTAGTCTTCCTTGTCAGCGCGGAAGGGAAAGCTTGCCACCTCCACCGCGTTGTAGACGACTCCGGCGAAGCGTGGGCCTTCCAGGGGAGGAATGGTCGCTCGCTCCGCTTGGCTGACGGTGTTGAAGAAGCCTCGGTAGCGCTCCCAGACGAATTTCGAGTCCGGCTCGATCAGGCAGTGCATGGTGGTTAGCATGGGTACATCGGTCAGGCCGGCCAGGGCCATCACCTGCTCGCCTCCATGATTGTGGATGATATCGAACCCCTGGGCGTCCTTGATCGCCTCAACCACATGCACCCACTCGTAGGGATGCGGGTCAGCCACGGCCGGATCCAGCCGCAGGCCGTGGAGGTAAACCGATCGCAACTCGGCCAGAGTGAGGGAGTCGCCGGAAGCCCACAGGACAACGTCGTGGCCCGCCCGCACCAGACCATCAGCGAGCAGGCCCACCACCGCCTCAGTGCCGCCATAACGGATTGGCGGCACCCTCTCCGCCAGCGGTGCGATCTGCAGGATCCTCATTGCTGCATCTGTACGAACGGTTGACAACAACCGCACTCCTCGCTCGGAGCGAAGCTACCACCAAATACTGCCACCGCCAGCGAGGTGGCCTTAGTTCAAAGGTTGGCTAGGAGATTTTCTCCAGGGTCACCAAAGATATAACTAAGCGTGTTGCCAAACCCCATTGAAGGCCCAGGAGAAAAGGGCTAAGGGAGAAGCTTTCTAACCGCCCAACTACTTGACCTACGTTACACCAAAAGACTGAAGATTTCAATATCTCAATCGGGAGGATTTGGAATAACTTTCGCGGTCGAGAGCATAGCCCGGCGGATCAGGTAGGCGCAGCTGGCCGCAGCCTAGGGCAGATGCAAGGGCAGACAGGCAATCGAATAACGGAACCGTCCTGCTGCTGGCCAACGCCATTGGGTAATTCATCATCGTGATGGGATGAGCATAGCCTCCTCCAGCTTCCGATAATAGGCTTGAAAGACGGCTCGCCAGGTCGCTCTGCACCATGCCCGATGGTCCGGAGGCAAAGCGAAAGACGCTCCAGGTGGCAGGCGAGCTGCAGGTGAGTGAGCTGTGCCAGGGGTATGCGAGACGGCATGGCAGTAGACGAAGCGAGCCCTGACCACCTGCCTGAAAAGCAGGAGACCGCCTTTCGGCGGGCCTCGCTACGCATGTGTTGTGACGTCTGATGCGGGCTGGAGCGGGAGACGGGGATCGAACCCGCGACAACCTGCTACGAAAATAGGGCGGACGGCCGGCGGGTGCCCCGTTAGCAAGGAATCTGCTACGCGTGCTCCCGCCTCAGGCGGGGCGACAGACGGTGCCCCGGGGCACCTCGGTCATACTGCTTGTCGGACTCGCGGCACCAGGCGGTCGCCGACCTCCGACCGACCATCTGGCCGCCAATGTACCAGATCCAACCTCGCGGTCAATGGAGTGCTATCAAGAGGGTGGCTGGAGCGGCCAGCGGGAATCGAACCCGCGCTCTCTCCTTGGAAGGGAGATGTGCCACCACAACACTTTGGCCGCTCACGCCTGCAGCCAGCAAACCGTTTTCATTCAGCGGTGGTGCCCCGACAGGTCGGGGCATGAGCTACTGCTTGGAAGGAACAAGATCACCCCTCAAAACAGGGCTAATTGTTAACCCCCTAGATTCGAAAATCGGGGTGAAACCGGGGGGAGATCGGGGTGGATAAGAGCCCTCGCCGAAACTGGCGGCAGGTCCTGACCCTGCCCCATCGGTAATCGAGCGACCCCCATGCGTCCCTCGAAGGGATGTCAGGTGCCTTTCGCCGACTTTCTCGGTTTCGCGTCGAACAACTTGAGCACCCGCTCCCGAAGGTAGCGCTGTACGAACGAGTTCACTGTACCGTCAGGGTAGAGCACACGATTGCCGATAAGGGGTTTTAGCTTGCGTTCGACGAGCCGGGCGGTTAGGTCACTCCTCTCGGCCAGGTCCTCGAGGGAATAGCGGGCATTGGCCCACAGCCAGTCCCATATCTCGCGTTCCGATTCACCCGGGGGACGCTTTTGCTTATCAACCGGTCGCACATCAAGGCTGGTCCA
>Ga0315549_1000921_pt1 | contig 33094 bp, 29 predicted proteins | sample SalMarSW160200MG_FD_203101 | JGI IMG/M metagenome (GOLD analysis project Ga0315549, IMG submission 203101) | Salt marsh sediment microbial communities from the Plum Island Ecosystem LTER, Massachusetts, United States - Salt Marsh Sediment SW1601-200 ... | reverse complement strand
TCGAGACTGAAAAAACTGGGATTCGAAGTGATAATGATCACAGGCGACAATAAAAACACCGCTAATGCCATAGGAAAGAAAGCAGGAATCGAAAAAGTGATTTCGGAGGTCCTTCCGGATCAAAAGGCAGAGGAGATAAAGAAACTTCAGAAAGCGGGTAAGATAGTGGCAATGGTCGGGGATGGCATAAATGATGCTCCTGCACTTACCCAATCAGATATAGGGATAGCTCTTGGAACCGGGACCGATATTGCACTCGAATCGAGTAAAATCACGCTGGTAAAGGGAAATCTGGATGGGGTACTCAAAGCCATAATTCTTTCCAGAAATACGGTAAAAATAATAAGACAGAATCTTTTCTGGGCATTCTTTTATAATTTGATATTGATCCCGATAGCTGCAGGGGTACTTTATCCGTTCTTCGGGATACTTATAAGTCCGATATACGCAGCGGCAGCTATGGCCTTTAGCAGTATTTCTGTGGTGAGCAATTCGTTAAGGTTAAAGAGATTAACACTTAAATAAGAAAAGGAAAATATAATGGTGCGAGGATTAAGAGTCATAATAATAGGTGCCGTAGCGGCAGGAACGGCTGCTGCTGTAAAAATAAGGAGACAGAGTGAAGATGCAGAAATTGTATTGTATGAAAAGGACAGCTACATATCCTACGGAACATGCGGTCTTCCTTATTTTGTTTCAGGGGAGATAAAGAGTATAGAAAAATTGATTGTTAATACAAAAGAGCGTTTTGAAAAAAGATTCAATCTTAGGGTTAATGTACTTAATGATGTAATCAGGATTGAACCGGAAAAGAATCAAATATATATAAGAGATTTAAAAACCGGTCGGCAGTTTAATGATTGGTACGACAGACTTATTATTACTACAGGATCGATTACCATAAAATTAAAATTTAATGGGGAACTTTCGGAAAATACTTTTGCTCTAAAGACTATTGACGATGCTATAGTTTTAAAGAAATATATGGATAAGCTGGATAAGGAAAATAAGGATGGCAAGGGTGCGGTAATAATAGGTGGCGGTTTTATTGGCCTTGAGCTTCTTGATGCATTTTTTAATAGGGGATATGAAGTAAGTATTATTGAAAAGACCTCTCAAATACTCCCTATGTTTGATAAGGAAATTATTGACTACCTGGAAAATTATTTAATAGGAAAGGGAGTAAATTTATACAGGGAAGATGAGGTTATAAATTTAATTAAGGGGAAAGATAGAAGAGCTGTATCTGTGGAGACCCTTAAGGGTAAAGTAATAAAATCTGATATCATATTTTTAGGAATAGGTACAAAACCTGATGTAAAAATGGCACAGGATTGTGGGATAAAAATAGGAAAGTCCGGTTTTATAGCTGTTAATGAGTTTATGAGAACCAATCTTAAAAATATTTATGCAGCAGGAGATTGCTGTGAATGTGTAAACTTAATAAGCGGTGTAAAGCGCTCTTATAACCTTGCCGCTATTGCCGGAAGGCAGGGAAGAATTGCAGGTTTTAATATTGCCGGTGGAAGAGAGAAATTTTCAGGAAGTGTGGTCAATTCGATAATAAAGGTGCTGGATCTGGAGATAACAAAAGTAGGTCTGAGTCTTAAGGAAACGGCAGAATTAGGTATTAATGCCAATTTTATAGAGTTACATGATTTATCTCACGCTGGTTATTATCCGGGAGCGGACATGATTCATATGATAATAATTTTCAATGAGAAAACCGGTAATATACTTGGATTTCAGGCTATAGGAAGAAGCGGAGCGGATAAGAGAGTAGATGTTATTGCTACTGCCGTAAAAGGGAATTTAAAAGTCTGGGAACTTGCCGATCTGGATCTTGGTTATCATCCGGCTTATGGGTCCGCAAGGGATCCGGTAAATATGCTGGGGATGATAGCAGGAAATCTAAAAAAAGGCGAAATAGATTTTTTAAGTGTCGAAGGGCTGAAGGAGAAAATTAAAAATGCAGAAAAAATAACTATTCTGGATGTCAGGACCAGAAAGGAGTATGACCGGGGTCATATAGTTGGTGCCGTGCTGATTTACATTGATGATCTCAGAAAGAATATAGATAAACTGAATACCGCGAGCGAGATAATAATTTACTGCGAGACAGGCTATAGAGCTTATCAGGGATTTAGAATTCTTAAAAATACCGGATTTAAAAAAGTAAAAGTTTTGAATGGTTCATACCTGAGCTGGATAAGAAAAATTTGATATAAGTTTTCCAAATAAGTGACCTGAAATATCCTTCATCTTTCCCGGGTTTCCCGAGATCCGTATGAAGTCATTTTTACGAACTGCAGGATTATGAGCCCGCTTATAAGAAAAAGTAAAGTGCTCAGGAGGGCTATTCTCTGATTTTTAGTAATAAAAGATATTATCCCAAAAGTTACCGGACCCAGAATGGAGGACGCCTTTCCGCTTATTGAATAAAAACCAAAAAATTCCGCTTCCCTGTCCCTGGGTATCAAAAACGACATGAGACTTCTGCTTGCTATAAGGGTCGATCCGGTGGATATGGCGGCAAGTATGTAAGCCGTATAAAATACGGCTCTTATGTTGGAAGTTGTCATGAGGATTATGACTGTTATCCACATGACGAGAGTTATTGTAACAGTAAGTTTAGAGCCGATCTTATCGGTCAGCCAGCCAAAGAAAATAGAACTTATGATAGCGGGTATATGCCCGAATATAAAAAGCATTATTATTTCAGTAAGTCCCAGGTTTAAAGTACCTCTGGCATATATTGCTACATAAAAGGCAAGGACGGAAAAAGCATTACTGAATAGAAAATAAGAAATCAGGAATTTCATAAGATCCTTATGCTTTCTTATGTTTCTCAAAGTGCTGACAAATTTTTTAAATCCATACGAAATGTAAGAGGTTTTGATTTTTACGATACTTCCACCTGGAGAATCTTTCAGGAATATAAATGATGGCAATGAAAATATTAAAAAGAATATGGATGTAATAATAAATGTTATTCTAATGTTGAATAAGTTGGATGGTTCGATTCCTCCTATCACAAAAGGATAAATAAGTATCAAAATGATCAGGCCCCCCAGGTACCCGATAGAGAATCCGAATCCGGATACGATACCCGTATTCTTTTTGGAAGAAAGCTGGGGAAGGAAAGAATTATAAAACATCATCGAAGTCTCATAAAAAATATTGGAAACTATAAAAAGGATCACGGCCCAGGCCACCATCCCTTCCTTTAAAAAGAAAAGGAGCGAGCTGATAGAAACACATGCCACGGTCAAAATTGTCAAAAATTTATTTTTAGACCTTGAAGTATCTGCAATTGCCCCGAATACCGGTGACAGCAAAGAAGCGATTATCATAGAGGTACCGCTGGCAATTCCCCACATCAGATCTCCGAAGTTTCTGGAATAAATTTCCGGAGACGCGATTATGCCGGTGAAATAAACAGGAAAAATTATAGTGATTATTACTACTGCAAAAGAAGTGTTGGCAAAATCATAAAGGGCCCATGATAAGACCGGAGGCCTGAATAGTGTTCTAACCGCGTCTTTGAATTTAAACTTTTTCATATATTTATTTAAGTCAGGAATTTCAGTATATTATCTAAAAAAAATCAGGATTTTGCTACAGAAATTAATAATTTCTTGAATCAGCATTTAAAGTGATCGATATACTGAAATTAAGTTTTAAAAAGATATTATGATTAGTTGCAAATAAATTATCGGGGTAATATTATGGTATCTGAGATTGGTTCAAAAAAGTAAGGATTTAAATTGAAGGTCTCGAATATAAGCTGGAAAATTGGCGGGGAAACCGGTTTTGGAATAGTATCTACCGGAACGATCTTTTCGAAAATCTTTGCCAAAAAAGGATACTTTGTCGTTGATAACAATGAATATCCTTCCCTGATAAGAGGCGGACATAACACTTTCACCGTAAGAGTGAGTTCCAATGAGATTTTTTCCATCGATAAAGATATCAATATTCTGGTTGCATTAAATGAAGAAACCATAAGGCTTCATCAGGAAGAAGTGACATATGGGGGATATATTATCTACGATGAAAATAATGGCGACATTACGGAAATAAAAAAAGCCAGAAAAGATATCAATTATATTATGGTGCCCTTTTCCAAAATAATTGCGGAGTTGGGAGTTCCCCCGGTCATGACCAATAATGTCTCACTGGGGGCTTCGGTTGCTTTATTGAATTATGACCTTGAGGTATTAAGAAACATCATAAGAGACATCTTTGGGAGGAAGGGGCCGGAAGTTGTCAGTTCTAATATCAAATCAGCCGAATTTGGATACAAATATATAAAAGAGAAATTAAAAATAAATGCTTATGAACTTGAAATAGTAAAGCCTGTAAGTAAAATGCTCCTTACAGGCAATGACGCAGTTTTTTTGGGAGCGGTCAGATCGGGTTGTAAATTTTATGCTGCTTACCCCATGACTCCTTCAACTTCGATACTGGAATCATTTGCATCTGCCGAAAATGATTATAACATTGTGACAAAACATGCCGAAGATGAGGTAGCCGTAATCAATATGGCGATAGGCGCTTCCTTTGCCGGGGTAAGGGCTATGGTCGCAACATCCGGAGGCGGTTTTTCTCTCATGAATGAAGGATTGGGCAGTGCCGCTTTAACCGAAACCCCACTTGTTATCATACTGTGTCAGAGACCCGCTCCTGCTACCGGTTTACCGACATGGTCGGAACAGGGTGATATGTTGTTTGCCATTCATGCCTCGCACGGTGAATTTTTAAGGGTTGTAATGGCGCCCGGTGATCCCGAAGAATGTTTTTATCTTACAGGGAAAGCATTCAATATTGCTGATACTTATCAGATCCCGGTTATCGTGATGCTTGATAAATACTTATCGGAAAACCATTTCTCATATGAAAGATTGGACTTTAAAAACATAACGGTTGATAGGGGAAAGTTACTGATAAGGAGTAAAGATATAGGTACGGGATATAAACGTTATCTTAACACCGAAGACGGTGTTTCTCCCCGGGTAGTAATAGGAGTAGAGGGCGGGGTCCATATAGCCAATAGTGATGAACATGATGAGCAGGGATATTCGGAAGATGGGGCGTTCAACAGGAAGATTATGGTAGATAAACGATTCAGGAAAATAAAAAAGTTAATCGAAGAAATACCCCCTCCAAGGATCTATGGTCCTATTGATGCCGAAATTACTATATGGAGCTGGGGATCCTGCAAAGGACCGATTCTTGAGGCTATGAATATATTGAATCAGAAAGAAAAGAAAGTAAACTTGATTCACTTTACATATCTGTATCCGTTCGATGGTGAATCCATTGAGGGAATCATCGGGAAAAGCAATAAAAATGTGGTGGTCGAGAATAATAAGACATCACAGCTTGCAAAAATTATAATGATGAATACCGGCCACAGGATGAAAAATAAAATTCTAAAATATAGCGGGAGACAATTTCTGCCCTGCGAAATTGTCAACGGAATTGAACAAATAGAATAGCAGATTGAATTATCGATATGATGTAAGATTTTTTACAGGTAATAAAATATGAGTAAAATCAGAAGTAAATCTTTAAGAGAAAGTTACGATCTAAAACCCGGGGATTTCAATACCGAAAGAAAGCCCACCTGGTGTCTCGGCTGTGGAAATTATGGAATCTGGAACTCACTTAAAAAGACATTCGTAAAATTAAAACTTATGCCCCATGAAATTCTTATAGTCTACGGCACAGGATGTTCCGGTAATGGCACCAATTTTATCAGGACCTATGCATTTCATTCATTGCATGGAAGAGCACTTCCTGTGGCAACGGGAGCAAAACTTGCAAATCATAAGCTCAATGTATTGATCATGGGCGGAGATGATGATGGTGTCGGTATCGGAGGAAACCACTTTATACATACATGCAGGAGGAACATCGATATGACATATATCCTGCATAATAACAGAGTTTATGGACTCACTACTGGTCAGACTGTTCCTACAAGCGACAGAGGTTTCAAAACTAAATCAACGCCATCAGGGGTTCTGGAAAGACCTATTAATCCTGTATCACTGGCTCTTATATGCGGCGCCACTTTTGCAGCAAGAGGTTTTTCAGGAGATACTGGACATCTTCTGGATATAATGAAAAAAGCCATAAAGCACAAAGGATTTTCTTTTATAGAGGTCCTGCAGCCCTGTGTGACATTCAACAAAATAAACACATATGATTTTTATAGGGACAGGATATATAAACTGGAAGAATTGAAAGATTACGACGGAAGCAACCTGCATGAAGCTATAAAAAAATCCATGGAAGAAGAGAGGATACCGATAGGTATTTTTTACGAGATCGAGAGGCCGACATACGAAGATGGACTGAAGCAAATAGAAAGAAAACCACTGGTAGATCATATGATAGCTGATATAGATATCAACAGGCTGTTAAACAGATTCTACTAAAAATTATTCATAATCCTGTAATATAAAGTTTATCAATGCATAATAATCCCGAAAGCAAATATAAAAGTTTTAAAATAGCAGCCATATACGGCAGTCCCAGAAAAAAAGGTAATACAGGATTACTTCTGGATAATTTTCTCGAGGGCGCTGTCTCCGCTGCCGCCAGTTCAAAAAAAGATTTAGAAATCAAAAAGATAATGACTGCCAATCTAAACATATCTCCCTGCAGAGGATGCAGGAATTGTTCAAAAACCGGGGAATGCATCATCGATGATGATATGCAGCAGGTGTATAAAGAATTGATAGAAGCCGATTTTCTGGCAGTTGCATCTCCTGTTTTTTTTACTACTGTATCAGGATACCTTAAAGCTTTGATCGATAGGTGCCAGAGATTCTGGTCTCTTAAGTATGAACATAAAAAAAGGATAATCGAAAAGAATAGAAAGGGTATTTTTATAAGTACTGCCGGTTCAAACTCCGTTAATATTTTTGACTGTCCCAAAAAAGTGATCCGTTCTTTTTTTGATGTATTGTATGTTGATTATTTGTGTGATTTTGTGTTTAATAACGTGGATAGTCAAGGCGATATTTTAAAAAATAAAGAGTCTCTGGAGACTTTGTATGGATTTGGCAAAGAAAAACTTTTTTAAGAATAAGGAAATTAAAAAATATTTTTTTATAATTATTATACCGGCTCTACTCATAGCTTCTACTTTTTTTATTTTTTCAGGCTGCAAGGTATCCGGTAATATTTCTTCCTCCGATGTTAATTTTACACTTAATGACCTGGACGGAAAAGAGATATCCTTATCGGATTTTAAAGGAAAGATAGTTGTATTGAATTTCTGGGCGACATGGTGCCCTCCATGTATAGCAGAAATTCCCGATTTTGTAGAAATATTTAATGAATACAGAGATAAAAATATCCAATTTATTGGAGTTTCGGATGAGGATATTTCTACCTTAAAAAGTTTCGCGGCTTACTATGATATAAATTATCCGATTTTGATAGATGATGAAAATATCATGGCGATCTGGGGAATACGTGCAATTCCCACTACCTTTGTGTTTGACAGAAATGGGAAGATTGTTTTCAAAAATGTCGGAATGATGACCGGAGAGCAAATTAGAAACGTTATTGAAAATACACTTTAAATGTTAGAGATTAGTTTACTTTCTGCTTTTATTGCCGGGATACTGGCATTCATTTCTCCCTGTATTTTACCGATAATCCCGGTTTACATAAGCATGATGTCGGGCAGGGTAATTCACAAAAGCGACAAGATAAAAATTTCGGAGCGGTTATATCTTTTGATAAACAGCATATTATTTGTTCTGGGATTTTCGCTGGTCTTTGTAGCTCTTGGTTCAACTGCTACTATTATAGGTCGCGTTCTAAAAGAATATTCCGGTATCATTTCAAGAATCGGCGGGGTCATACTGATAATATTTGGTTTGCAGTATACAGGTCTTTTCAGGATTCCATTTTTAAATATAGAAAGAAGATTCAAAATACCATCTTCGTTGAAATCAGGCTACCCGGGTTCTTTTTTGATCGGAATAATTTTTTCTTTTGGATGGATACCCTGTGTGGGGATGATACTATCGGGTATATTACTTCTGGCGAGTAAACTTGGAACTCTGCTTAAAGGGATGCTTCTTCTGGGGAGTTTTTCCCTGGGCCTGGGACTTCCTTTTATACTTGCAGGAATATTTATAAGTTTTTTTTCCAATTTCTTAAAAAAAATAAACAGGTATCTTAATGTTGTATCCATTGTTTCAGGAATCTTTCTTGTAGTTCTGGGTATTATTTTTATTACGGACTCTATGAATTGGGTGATAGGGTTTTTATCCAGGTATCTGCCTTTTCTAAATAAAATTAATTTTTAAATAAATTTTTACCTGGATTTGTGTTAAAATCTTAAATATTTATTATTCTGTTTTAGATAGAGTAACAATAATTGATAATATCAAATTCAAGTTTTAGGAGGATGTTTTGAATATAGATCCGATTGCTTTTAGTATGTTTGGATTCGAGATAAGGTGGTATGGAATATTGACCGCTCTGGCACTGATAATAGGTTTTGCTGTTGTATATTTTATAGCAAAGTACAGAGGGGAGAAGGCAGAGGAAGTCTTGAATTTTGCTCCGTTTGCGGTAGTATCTTCGGTTCTTTTTGCGAGGCTGCTTCATGTCGCCGTAAACTGGTCCTACTATGCCGATCATCCGGTCTATATTTTTGCCTTCAGAAAAGGCGGGCTTGCCATACAGGGAGCTATGATAGGGGGTATTCTTGCTCTTATTGTATTTTGTAAAGTAAGAAAACTTGATTTATGGTTATGGGCGGATATATTATCTCCGGGCCTGATACTTGGCCAGGCAATAGGAAGATGGGGCAACTTCTTTAATCAGGAAGCTTACGGAAAACCGATAAGCCTTGAATGGAAATTTTTCTATATCAATGAAGCCAACAGGCTTGAGGGTTATAGAAGTTACGAATACTTCCATCCAACATTTTTATATGAATCAATTGCCAACTTTTTATTGTTCGGGCTTCTTTTACTGATGCACAGATATTATAAAAAGAGACCGGGAAAAATACCTTATGGATTGATACTGGCAATGTATCTTGGGATTTATTCGGTTTATAGGACATTTATTGAATATTTCCGTATAGACAGTTCCTACCTCGGTCCTGTCAAGGTAGTATATATAATAGATTTCATAGTATTAATAGCTGCGTTTATTATAGCTAATTATGTGATTAAAAAATTCAAGGAAAAAAAGCAGCTTGAAGAAAATCTGGACGAGTAAAGCATTAACTTATTTCATAGAATATATACAGCCGCAATAATTCTGCCGGTAAAGGTTCAATTTTTTACTTAGTTCCATGGTTTTTTTAAATCCGTCCATTTTCTTTAAATTCGCCTCATAAAAATTGATTCCTTTCACGGATGCAAGTTTCATTCCTATTGAATTTATAATCTCGTGGTTTTTATGGGGACTTATGGTCAAAGTGGTCCCAAAAAAATCAAAGCCCAGTTTCTTTGCCATACAGACTGTTTCATGAAGACGCATGTCAAAACACAGGGTGCATCTTCTTCCACCTTCAGGCTCATCCTTAAAATCCGCTGTCAGGCTGAGCCATTTTTCGTTTTCATAATTACCTTCTATAAGGGGGATATAATATTTTTTTGAAATGGTTTTTATGTCTTCAAGTCTCTTAATATATTCTTCCTCCGGATAAAGGTTGGGATTATAATAAAAAAGAGTTACATCAAAATCTTTTTTCAGAAGAAAATAAGGATAAATGGCGCAGGTTCCACAGCAGGAGTGGAGAAGGATTTTAGGTCTAAAAGTTGAATATTCTGGCATTTTCTTTATAATGTTAGGTCTATTTTACTAATTTTGTTTTCACTGATTATTATATTAATACAATAGTTTATATTAATAAAAACATTTAAAAGTATCAAAGGTCTTTTATATGAATTATGACTTTTTAAAAATTGAAAAATCCGGAAAAATTAGTGAAATATATAATCTTGCGGCTTCCGGATTGAAAATTCCTGATTCCGTAGATAAAACAGTCGGAAAAATATTAAAAGAAATAAAATCAAACGGAGATAAGGCGGTAGTAAAATTCTGCAGGCAGTTTGATCGTTTTGAAGCCAGAGATATTGATGATATTAAAGTAAAATACCAGGAAATAGAATCTGTACAGGCTGATGTCAAAAAAGAATTCCCTGAACTTATCAAAGCGTTTGAAGCGAGCCGTAAAAACATAGAAAAATATCACACCACTCAATTTAAAAAAGAGGCCGGTTCATGGTATATAAAATCCGGCAGAGGTAAAGAAGTCGGGCAGATACTGCGTCCGCTGGGAAGAGTGGGAATCTATATACCCGGGGGAAGATATATATATCCTTCTTCGGTACTTATGGCAATAATTCCTGCCCTGATAGCAAAGGTAAATGAAATTGTAATCTGCACCCCGCCTCAGCCGGACGGCAGATTAAATAAAATTCTTTTATATCTTTTCGGTAAGCTGAAGATCAAGGAAGTCTATAAAATAGGCGGTGCCCAGGCCATAGGAACCCTTGCATATGGTTCGGAAAGCATTAGAAAAGTGGATAAGATCGTGGGACCCGGAAATATTTATGTAACCGCAGCCAAAAAAAAGGTTTTTGGTATTGTCGGAATCGATAGCCTTGCCGGTCCGAGCGATATAACAGTACTGGCAGACGATTCGGCAAATCCTGTCTATATTGCAGCCGACCTTATTTCACAGGCAGAACATGATCCTGATTCAAGAAGCATACTATTGACTTCGAGCCTGGATACGGCAAAAAGAACTGTTGAAAAAATATATGAAAATATAGATTCACTTATAAAAGAATATGGAAATAAGATAAATAGCGGAGTCATTTTAAAATCGTTAAAAAAGAACTGTAAAATAATTTTTAATAAAGATAAAGCGTGGCTGATAGAGGCCTGTAATATAATAGCTCCGGAACATCTGGAAATAATGGTAAAAGATACAGAAGAGGTTCTTAAAAAAATAAAGAATGCAGGAGCGATATTTATAGGGGACTATACCCCGGTGGCAGTCGGTGATTATACAGGGGGGACAAATCACATTATTCCCACAAACAGCAATGCAAGATTTTCTTCTTCTCTGAGTGTTTTTGATTTTTTAAAAAGAAGCAGTGTCGCTTTTTACACTAAAGATGCGCTGGAGAAAGAAAAGAAATTTATTGAGACAATATCGGAATATGAAAAATTATTTGCCCACGGAAGTTCCGTTAAAATAAGATTCGAAAAGAAACAGGAATAAAAAAATGAGTATAAAAATCAAAGAATGGATCTCGAAGATGCCCGAATACATTCCGGGCAGGACCATAGAAGAGATTAAAAAAGAATATGGCCTCAAGGAAGTTTATAAACTTGCCTCCAATGAGAATTTATTCGGACCACATCCTGATGTTATAAAAAGGATCTGTGAAAACCTCGGCAACATCAATTATTACCCCGATGGTGAATACCGTGAGATAAGGGGAAAACTTGCCGGAAAGTATAATATAGACATGGGTTCCATAATTATTGGAAATGGTACGGATCAGATTATCGAGATGATATGTGACAGCTTTATGGAGCCTGGGGAAAATGTCGTTATTGCCGATCCTACTTTTTTGATTTACGAAAAATCAGTCCTTAAACGCAGCGGGACCGTGATCAAGGTTCCTTTAAAGGATTTCCGGCAGGATGTGGAAAAAATGGTGTATTCGGTAAATGATGCGACAAAAGTATTATTCCTTACAAATCCTCATAATCCGACCGGCACCAATATCAATCGAAGTGAACTTGATTTTGTTATGGAAAATGCCGGTGAAAACTTATTGGTAGTTTTGGATGAAGCATACTGTGAGTATATGACCGATGAGGAAAAGATCGATACCCTACAATATTTATCAGGGTATAAAAATCTTATAATATTGAGAACGTTTTCGAAAATTTACGGATTGGCCGGACTGCGAATCGGATATGGTATATCGCGAAACTCGATTATCTCAGTGTTAAATAAAGTAAGGCTTCCATTCAATGTGAATTCGATTGCACAAAAAGCTGCTGTGGCCGCATTGGAAAATGAATTCCTGGTCAACGAAATCAAAGCAAAGATAGAGGAAGAAAAGAAGTACTTTTATGATGTGCTGGTTAAAAACGGAATAGGCTTTATCAGATCATATGCAAACTTTATATTGATAAACAGCGGAGAAAATAGCGATACGGTAGTGGAAGAACTGCTAAAGAATGGATTTATAGTAAGACCAGGGGAAAATCTTGGAGTGCCCGGATATATAAGGGTTACTATTGCTTTGCCGGATGTAAATAAGAAATTTCTTACGGCTTTTGTAAGAATATTTAATAATCTATATAAAAAGGGATAGGAACGAAAAATGGAAACGGTAGTTACTGGTAAAGGTACAGAAGTCCGATTCGGACTAACTCTGCCAACAGTTATTATAGCTGAAAGGATCAATCCTACGGGAAGAAAAGATCTGGCAGAAGAGTTAAAACAGGGTAAATTCGATATAGTCAGAGAAGATGCCATAAAGCAAACTGAAGCAGGGGCACATATTATCGATGTCAACGTTGGGGCAGTAGGAGTGAATGAGGTAGAGATGCTGCCGGAAGCTGTTAAGATTGTCATGGAGGCAACAAATCAGCCTATTTGCATTGATTCGGCAAATTCAAAGGCACTGAAAGCCGCACTGGAAGTTTATCCTTATAAAGCTATCATCAACTCGGTAAACGGCAAGGAAGAATCAATGGAAGAGATTTTGCAGATGGTGAAAGACAGCGGGAGCGCAGTTATATGTCTCACAATGGACGATAATGGCATTCCTGACGACGTCGAAAAAAGATTTGAGATTGCTAAGAAAATAATGAAGAGAGCTGAATCTATGGGAATAAAGAAAGAAGATCTGGTATTTGATTGTCTGGTCATGACAAATGCAGCTAATTCTGATTCAGCGAAAATAACACTGGAAACCCAGCGAAGGATTGCAAAGGAATTTGGTGTATCGATTACAGGGGGTTACTCCAATATTAGTTTTGGAATGCCGAACAGGGACCTGTTAAATATTCATTTCATAACTATGGGCATTATCAATGGTTTGTGCGCAGCTATTACCGATCCGCTTATAAATGGAATTCAAGGGGTGATGAAGGCTGCAGATTTCCTTGCCGGCAGAGATCCATACGGAATAAATTATATTTCTTACTATAGGAAATAATTTTTTTTTATTTTATAATTTAAAGATTGATCATTAATCAAAAAAGGGAGAAGAAATGGCAAAAGTTATTCTAAAAAACCTCACAAAAAAATTCGATGACGTAGCAGCGGTAAACAACATCAACAGTACGATCGAGGACCGGGAATTCGCGGTCCTGGTAGGACCATCGGGATGCGGTAAGACTACAACCCTGCGCATGATAGCAGGATTGGAGGAGATTACCCAGGGAGAAATATATATCGGAGACAGGTTAGTCAATAGTGTTCCTCCAAAGGATAGGGACATAGCAATGGTTTTTCAAAATTATGCTCTTTATCCCCATATGAACGTCTATGATAATATGGCATTCGGATTGAAATTGAGAAAAACTCCCAAGCTGGAAATTCAAAAAAGAGTAACGGATACAGCGAAGATTTTAAAAATCGAGGACCTGCTCAAGAGGAAACCCAAACAGCTTTCAGGCGGGCAGAGGCAAAGAGTCGCTTTAGGGAGGGCAATAGTAAGAGATCCCAAAGTTTTTTTGATGGATGAACCTCTTTCCAACCTTGATGCAAAACTCAGGGTACAGATGAGAACAGAAATCGCAAAACTTCATCAGAGACTTAAAGCTACCATAGTCTATGTCACACATGATCAAACAGAGGCAATGACGATGGCAGAAAAGATAATTATTTTAAAGGATGGAATAATTCAGCAGACAGGCAAACCTCAGGAAGTATATGATTATCCCGATAATATATTTGTAGCTGGATTTATAGGAAGTCCTGCCATGAATTTCCTTGATGCTACAGTAACCAATCAGATGACTTTTAAAGGTAATATGTTTGAACTCGGCATCACCGATAGGATCAAGAAAATAATCAAAGATAACGACCTTACCGGAAAAGAAGTAGTAATAGGAATCAGGCCCGAGGATCTGGAAGATAGCAGTTTTGTACAGGATGCTTCAAGAAGTAATACCATTACCGCCAATATCGAGGTCACGGAACCTATGGGTGCTGAAATATATGTATATATCGATGTAGATGGCATCCTTGTTACAGCCAGGGTCAATCCCAGATCAAATTATAAGAGCGGCGACAAGGGGATCTTGTTTGTGGATATAGATAAAATACATATATTTGATAAGAAAACAGAAAAGGTTTACAGGTAAATAAAGTCACCCGGTGACATTGATTCTGATTGCCGGTTTAATGTCCATGATGCATAATGGTTTTAATAAAGTTTTTGGTACATAAAGTTTTACAAGCTTAATACAGAGATCTAATATGCTTTCTTTAAAAGCTTGACTATCATAAAAGTTTTATTATAAAATGATTGCACGCGTGTTTATACGCATAAATACAAATAAAAGTAATTATAGGTTGGTATGTATAGTAAAGATATAGCAAAATTAGCGGGAGTTTCCAGAAGTACAGTATCCAGGGTAGTTAATAATTATTCCAATGTACAGGACGAAACAAGAAAAAAAGTAAACATCATTATTAAAAAATATGGTTATGTGCCCCATGGACCGGCAAGGGCACTTGCCGGTAAAGTCAGTAATATTATAGGTATTTTTATTGCTAATATTAAACTCGGCAATGAAAAATTCAGAGTATACCAGAATGTATATATCTCACCTTTCGAAGCAGCAATAATAGATTATGCAGATAAGTTAGGATATAACGTACTGGCTTTGATAATTAACAATGATAATGATTTTAGCAAGATAAGAAAACTTTTTGACAGCAAAATATTATCCGGTGGGATTTTTCTGGGAGCAAATAATAACTCTAAAGAAATCTTTGGCCTTATAGAATCCGGATATAAAATAGCAATAATAGATCAGGAGAAAAACCAGAACAGAGCTGCACACAATTATATTATTGTGAATTCAGATAATTTTAGCGGTGCATATAAAGCTACAAGACATCTAATAGATTATGGTCATACGGAGATAGCACATATTTGCGGAGACATGAATAAATACTCGGGTTTCAAACGATTTGAAGGATATCAAAAAGCAATGAGTGAAATAAAACTTAAAAATAAAAAAGATTATATAGCTTATGGAGATTTTACCGAAGAAGGTGGATTTAACTGTGTGAACCAGCTTTTAAAAAATAAAGTCAAAAACAAGATGACAGCTATTTTTTCATCAAATGATACAATGGCTATTGGTGCCATGAAAGCGCTAAAAAAGATGAAAATAAGAATTCCTGAGGATATTTCTATTGTTGGTTACGATGATATTAGAATCGCGAGTTATGTTTCTCCGACTCTGACAACTGTCAGGAGCTCTATTATGGAAATGGCATCTGTTGCCACAGGGAATCTGATAAATTCTATAGAAAATAATATCGATACTTTGGAATATTTCACTATTCCTGCAGAGCTGGTCATAAGAGAATCGACAAGAAAAAAATAATATCGATAATAAAAAAGCATCCTTTTGTAATTAGAATTGAAGTTAGCCATAAGAAGTAATAAAGATATATTAATAGAAAAAATTTGAGGAAATCTTTAAGTAGTAAAGAATTTATATACAATTCACCTCGCTGTGTAACAAACCGAGGAACTATTCTTAATCATAAAACTAAACTGTAGATTCTTTACTATTCGGCGGGAAAAAAATTTTAAACAGGGGAATTAATAATGAATGAATATGGTTATTTTGATGACGAAAATAAAGAATATGTTATCCGGAGGCCCGATACTCCTCTGCCATGGATCAACTATTTGGGATGTGAAAATTATTTTGGTATTATTTCCAATACGGCAGGAGGTTATAGTTTCTATAAGGATGCAAGGCTTCGTCGACTGACCCGTTATAGATATAATAATGTTCCTGCTGATACAGGTGGACGTTATCTTTACATCAAAGATGATGATGTAATTTGGAATCCCGGTTGGAAACCAGGCTGCACTTCACTGGATAAGTATTCCTGTCGTCATGGTCTTGGTTATACCGTAATAAATGGGCAAAAAAACGGTGTAGAGGTTGAAGTAAAATTTTTTGTACCTATTGGTGAGGATATGGAAATATGGGACGTAAAAATGATTAACCATACGAATAAAACAAAAGCATTAACCCTCTTTTCATTTATAGAGTTTTGTTTATGGGATGCCATGGATGATATGACCAACTTTCAGAGAAATTTCAATACCGGTGAAGTAGAAGTAGAGGATAATATTATTTTTCATAAAACTGAATACAGAGAACGGAGAAATCATTACGCTTATTTTAGATGCAGTCATGCAGTAAGCGGCTTTGATACCAGCAGGGATGCTTTTATCGGTGCGAATAACGGATTTGGAAATCCTGAAGCTGTATATGACGGGAAGTGTACAAATTCGATTGCACATGGCTGGACTCCAATAGGTGCCCATCAACTTGATATCACACTTGAACCAGACCAGAGAAAACAATTCTATTTTGTCCTTGGTTACATTGAAAATAATAAGAATGAGAAATTTTCAGCTCCTAATATTATAAATAAGAAATCACTATGGGAAAAAATTAAAACTTATGAAAGTCCTGGAGCGGTAGACGAAGCTTTTAAACAATTAAATGCGTACTGGTCCGAATTGCTCGGCAAATACAGTGTAAATATAAATAATAAACATGTTGAACATATGGTCAATATCTGGAACCAATATCAATGTATGGTAACTTTTAATCTATCCCGTTCTGCATCTTTATATGAATCAGGAATTGGACGCGGGATAGGATTCCGCGATTCTAACCAGGATCTGCTTGGTTTTGTGCATATGGTTCCCGGGCGTTCAAGACAGAGAATTCTGGAACTGGCCAGTGTCCAGCTTTCTGATGGGAGCTGCTACCATCAATTTCAGCCGCTTACAAAGGAAGGTAATAAAGATGTCGGCGGAGGATTCAATGATGATCCATTATGGCTGATAGTTTCTACATGTGCGTATATCAAAGAAACAGCGGACTTCTCGATTCTTGATGAAGTAACTGGTTATTCGGATATTTCCGATAGTAAAGATACTCTTCTTGATCATCTTTTCCTCTCCATAGGATATACTCTTAAAAATCTGGGACCTCACAATCTTCCGCTTATAGGGCATGCTGATTGGAATGATTGTCTGAACCTGAATTGTTTTTTAGAAAATCCGGGTGAAAGTTTTCAGACTTACGGGGATCGGCCCGGTGGTGCGGCGGAATCAGTTATGATCGCAGGGCTGTTTCTATATGTTTGTAAGGAGCTAATCGAACTTTTACAGAGGACAGATCATAAAGAGAGAATTGATAAAATCAGAGAAAGTTATGTACTTATAAAAAAAACTGTGGAAACATATGGATGGGATGGAGAATGGTTCCTTAGAGCCTATGATTATTATGGATCCAGGATTGGATCAAAAGAATGTGAAGAAGGAAAAATATTCATTGAACCGCAGGGATGGTGCATTATGGGTGGTGCAGGCTTAGAAGATGGCAGAGCAAGGAAAGCACTGGATAGCGTGGAGAAATATTTATCAACTCCACAGGGAATAGTTCTTCATCAACCTGCATATTCGAAATATTACCTGAATCTGGGAGAAATTTCTTCCTATCCACCGGGCTACAAGGAGAACGCGGGAATATTCAGCCATAATAATACATGGATCTCCATTGCCGAGACTATTCTTGGAAATGGTAATAAAGCGTTTGATTATTATCTGAGTATTTGTCCCAGCACAAAGGAAGATAATATAGAAACTTATCGCTGTGAACCATACTGCTATGCTCAAATGATTGCCGGCTGTGATGCTGCTACTTACGGCGAGGCTAAAAATTCCTGGCTTACCGGTACTGCGGCCTGGGGTTTTGTAAACATTTCTCAAGCAATTCTTGGAATCAAACCCGATTACGATGGACTTATAGTGGATCCATGTATTCCTGAAGACTGGAAAGAGTACAATATAATCCGATTGTTCAGGGGGGTAAAATATAATATTACAATAAATAATCCGGACGGAATCAGTAAAGGGATTAAATATTTAAAGGTAGATGATGAATTGATAGAAGGAAATTTGATTCCATTGAAAGAAGGAAAAAAAGAAGTAAAAGTCAGTATAATTTTAGGTAAATAGTCAGCTATAATCGAAAAAATTAAAGTTGATAAAAGAATCAAAATGATGAAAAGATTTAACAAAGATTTTATTTTTGGAACTGCAACATCATCTTATCAAGTTGAAGGGGCGGTTAATGAAGGCGGAAGGACCCCTTCTATTTGGGATATATTTTCAAAGACTCCCGGAAAAACGTATGAAGGACATACCGGCGATATTGCATGTGATCATTATCACAGATATAAAGAAGATGTGGGTTTAATGGAAAAGATAGGTACGGATGCATACAGATTTTCGATTTCATGGTCAAGAATTTTTCCGGAAAAAGGAAAATATAATCCGGAAGGTATGGAATTTTATAAAAAATTAATTATTGAATTAAAAAAGAGAAATATAAAACCGGTTGTTACCCTTTATCACTGGGATTTGCCAATATGGGCCTATAATATGGGTGGATGGTTGAACAGAAATTCAGTGATATGGTTCGAAGAATATGCAGTAAAAGTATTTAAGGAGCTTAATGATTCCGTAAAATTATGGATAACTCATAATGAGCCTATATGCTCCTCATTTTTTAGTTATTATGAAGGTATTCATGCACCCGGACACACAAATCTAAGAGAAGCCCTGATAGCCGCACATCATATTTTATTATCTCACGGGGAAGTAGTAGAAAAATTCAGAAAACTTAATTTTAAAGACAGTAAAATAGGGATAACTCTTAATCTTATTCCCTCATATCCTGCCACTAATCGTGAGGAAGATGAAAAGGCAGCAAAAATATCTGATGGCTATTTTATGAGATGGTTTTTAGATCCAATTTTTAAAGCATCATATCCCGAAGATATGAAAGAAATTTATAAAGAACTTACAGGTTATCTTGATTTTATAATGGATGGGGATTTGAAAAAAATATCCAATAAAATTGATTTTCTGGGAGTAAATTATTATTCGCGTGAACTGATAAAGTCTTCTCCGGATTCGAAGTTGAAATTCAAAAAGGTTCATGGAAATTTCGAGAGAACCGAAATGGACTGGGAAATAGTACCGGAATCCTTATATAATCTTATATTAAGAGTGAGAAATGAATACACTGCAATACCGATATATATTACTGAAAATGGTGCTGCATTTAAGGATAGAGTGACCAGGGAAGGAAAAATACATGATAATAAACGTATAGATTATCTCAAGAAACATTTATCGAAAGTAGCTGACCTGAATAGGAAGGGAGCGGATATAAGAGGGTATTTTTTATGGTCCTTAATGGACAATTTTGAATGGGGACACGGCTATTCCAAAAGATTTGGAATTATTTATGTAAATTTCGAAACACAGGAGAGGATATTAAAAGATAGTGCAATGTGGTATAAGGATTTAATACGAACCAGGATCATAAAATAATATCCTTTAAAAAATATTCCTTCAAACGTATTGGCCGTAGGGAATCCCTGTAAAGTTATAAAAGAGATAACATAACACCCACACACATGCTAAACTTCGAAAATGGAAATAACAACGGATAAATCCTAACGAAATATTTTGCTACGGCAAGGAGATGTCATGGAAACATACAGCTTGAATGGCGAATGGAAGATGAGAAATACCCGGGATATACATTGGGAAAATGCCCGCGTGCCAGGTTCTGTTTTCACAGATTTATTGCGAAATGGATTGATGGAAGATCCATTCTACAGAGATAACGAAGAAAGCGCTCTTGCACTTTCATATAATGATTTTGAATATACAAGAGAATTTGAGATTACCGGTGATTTATTAAAACGTGATAAGGTATTTTTATACTGCGATGGTCTGGACACCCTTACTGAGATTAAAATAAATAATAAGTTAATAGCCAGTACCAATAATATGCACCGCCATTATGAGTTTGATGTAAAAGATATTTTGCGGGAAGGCAGCAATAATATTCATATAATGTTTTTTTCTCCTACCCGTTACATTGAGCAAATGCAGAAGAAGTTACCGCTCATAAAAAGAATGAATGATATGGTAATCGATGGTTTTTATCATCTCCGTAAAGCTCATAGTATGTTTGGATGGGATTGGGGACCAAAGATTCCGGATTCGGGTATATGGAGAAATATTGGCTTAAGGTTCTTTAATGATGCGCGTTTAAAGGATGTATATATAAGTCAGAATCATAAAAAGGATAAGGTCAAGCTGGATGTCCTGATAAATTATGAAGTCTGGAAACAGGGGGAGTTTGATCTGGAGATCCTACTGGTTTCCCCAGCTGGCAAAAGAATATGCAAAACACAACCAGTTGATTACCAGGGCGATAATTGCATTATTGGTATTGAAATCAATGATCCCGAATTATGGTGGCCCAAAGACTACGGGAAGCAGTCTCTTTATAGGGTTTACGTAAATCTGAAAAGGGGAAATACAATACTTGACTCAAGAGAAATCAGCACCGGCTTAAGGACCTTGACTGTAAGACAAAAAAAAGATAGATGGGGCGAATCCTTTGAGTTTGTAATAAATGGCCTACCGATTTTTGCCCGTGGAGCGAATTATATAATAGAAGACAATCTGATGTCGCGATATTCGCGCGAGCGAACCGAAAGATTAATAAGGGATTGTATCGAAGCGCATTTTAATTGCATCCGTGTCTGGGGCGGAGGCATATACCCGGATGACTATTTTTTTGATCTATGTGACGGGTACGGTATCATCGTATGGCAGGACTTCATGTTTGCATGTTCCGTATATCCTGAAGATAAAGAATTTATAAGCAATGTTGAACAGGAATTAACGGATAACATTAAAAGAATAAGAAATCACCCGAGTCTTGGTTTGTGGTGCGGAAACAATGAGGTGGAATGGATAGTAGATTTGGTAGAAAAAAATTCTTTTCCAATGGTACAAATTTCCGGAGATAAATCATCACTTTACATGAAAAGAATAAAAAAAATGTATATAAGGTTGTTTGAAAAAATAATCCCGGAAATAGTAAAAAAATATGATCCCGATCGTTTCTACTGGCCTTCATCGCCATCATCGGGCGGGAAGTTTGATAATCCTAATGACGAAGATAGAGGTGATGTACATTACTGGGACGTATGGCACGGCATGAAACCCATTGACGATTACCGCAACCATTATTTTCGTTTTACTTCGGAATTTGGTTTTCAGTCATTTCCCGGAATAAAAACGATAGAGATTTTTACAGCACCGGAGGATAGAAACATATTTTCGTATGTGATGGAAAAGCATCAAAAGAACGGAACAGCAAATGGGAGAATAATGGCTTATCTTTCGGATATGTTTAAGTATCCGGGGGATTTTGAGTCCCTGCTTTACACAACACAGCTTTTGCAGGCCGAGGCTATGAAATATGGTGTGGAACACTGGAGAAGAAACAGGGGACGCTGCATGGGCTCACTGTACTGGCAGCTTAATGATTGCTGGCCTGTGGCTTCATGGGCCAGTATCGATTATTATGGACGCTGGAAAGCACTTCATTATTATGCAAAGCGTTTTTATTCACCTGTTTTGATATCCGGTTTCGAGCAAGGAACAAAGGTAAATATTCATATCACCAATGATACAACTGAATATGTCAATGGTGTGATTGAATGGAAGTTAAGAGACAATGGTTCCGGTGTTATATTTGAAGATAAAAAAGATGTGGCGGTGGAACCATTAAAGGATAAAAACTGCCTTGTACTGGATTTAAAAAATATGATAAGCAAAGAAAATATAAGAAATGTTTATCTTGAATTCTTTCTAAATATCAAAGGGAAAATTCTGAGCAGCGGAACGTTGTTGTTTGTAAAACCTAAATACTTTAATTTCTTAAATCCTGAAATCAGGACATCTATAAATGAAGTGAGAGATCAATTCATTATTACACTTATAAGCTCTGCTTATGCAAAATCTGTTAAACTTGATTTAATTAAAGCTGACTGTAAGTTCAATGACAATTATTTTGATCTCTCTGCAGGATATTTAAAAGAAATAATAATAGACAAATCCAGCCTATCGTGTGAAATAAATATAAATGGAATAAGAGATCAGTTAAAGGTATGGAGTCTGTATGATATTGAGAATAGGTAAGAAAGATTTTTATTTAAGTGTGCCGGTTTTTTCGTTCAATTATAAAATAACTAAAAAATGCTTGACTACTCTGAAAGTTTTGTTATAAAATGTATGCACACGTGTTTATACAATAGAAAATCCAAGTTTGGGGTTGTTCCTACAAAAAGGGACGGCACCTTGTTCAAATGCTTTATTCATATGGAAGGGAGGTGAAGCGACAAAATAGTTTTTACGCCATAACTTTCAATACCAAAAAACCTTAAAAGGAGGTTGAATAGTGAAAAAAGTATTTTTATGGCTACTTGTTATATCAATGATTGTAGTTTTTTCTCTTGTAGGTTGTAAAGAAGAAGCTGCAGAAGAAGAAGTGACAGAGGAAGAAGAAGTAGCAGAAGAAGAAGTGGCAGAAGAAGAAGGGGCACCACTGGATATTCCATTAGGTTTTAGTTACGATCCAGCTATGGCTGCTGCAATTCTTGCCGATGCTGGATACGTTGATACTGACGGTGACGGACTTGTAGAGGCACCTGATGGTTCCAAGATTGAGCTTACTGTTACATGCCCATTCGGATGGACAGACTGGATGGAAGCTATCAGTGTTATAAGTTCGAGTGCAATGGAATCGGGTATCAACCTTGTAGCTGAAACTCCTGATTACGGAGCATGGAACACTGCACTTATGGACGGTACATTCAATGCAACCTTAAATAACTGGGCATCGATGAGCAATACTCCATGGACATTATACAATCTTTTATTCAGACACCCAATCGTAGACTTGATGCAAAGTGGTAACTTTGGTAGATATGATAATCAGGAAGTATTTGATCTGGTTGATCAGCTTGCTGCAACTCAAACTGAAGATGTTGCAGGAATGCAGGATTTATGCGGACAAATTCAAACAGCTATGTTAACAGAGATGCCAATGATCCCGCTCTGGTATAATGGTCTATGGTCTCAGTGGAACGATTCGGTTTGGACAAACTGGCCTTCATCAGCAGAAGATGCTCCCAAGAGCCTTCCTACTTCATGGTCAGGATACTGGCAGTTGGGTGGTTTAGCAACCCTTGCTAACTTAGAGCCCGTAGAAGGTGTTGAAGCAGGAACAGGTACTTATGCACGAAACGAAACCCTGTATATGAGTGGTTCAGCATGGGGTGCATTTTCAGACTTGAACCCATTCTTACCTGGTACCAAAGCAAATTCAACAGGAACAATAGGACTTATGTATGAATCACTGTTCCAGTATGATCCTCTGGCAAATGAAATGACGCCATTCCTTGCTGAAAGTGGAGAATGGACAGATGATAGTACTTATGTAATTAAAATGAGAGATGGAATAAAGTGGACTGACGGCCAGACACTTGATGCAAATGATGTTAAATTCACCTTTGAGCTTGGCCAGACATATCCCGGAGGAATCTGGTATGCTCCTATGTGGAATTATCTGGATAGCATTGACCTGGTTGATGATTTAACACTTCAGCTTAACTTTACCGCACCTCTCTATCAGGAGTTCTCAAACAACCTGTACAATATCTTCATAGTTCCTGAGCATATCTGGTCTTCCAGAACAGAAGAGGATATAACAGCAGGACTCAATGAGAATCCAGTTGGTTCAGGTGCGTATAAGTGGGATGCTGCTGGTTTAGGTCCGGATAGAAATGTATGGACCAAGAACAATGATTGGTGGGCAATAGATGCGCTTGGTATGGATGTTGCTCCAAATAGAATTGTTGATATCAGATTCTCAAGCAACAACGTTGCTCTCGGTTCGATTCTAAAAGGTGAAGTTGATCTTTCAAATAACTTCCTACCAGGTGTTGCAGAGCTAGTAAATAAGGGTTATGTTAAATCTTACTTCCCTGAAGCTCCTTATATGCTATCTGCTAACACAGCAGTTCTATTCTTGAATACAACTATAGCACCAATGAACGATGCAGCTTTCAGAAGAGCATTAGCTTTTGCTATTAATACAGGCGATATAGTTAATGTTGCTTATGCTAATCTGGTTCAGGCTGCTGATCCAAGTGGTTTACTCCCGAGCCTATCTGTGTTTAATAATTATTAAACACTACTGAGGCGGTAAATAACTTGTGATGTAACTAACGCCCCTCCTACTAATAGCGGGAGGGGCGATATTTTTATAATTTTCTTTTACTAAGGAGGCTTTGTGAGACGTTATTTCGGGAGGAAGATAGTCGTTTACCTGTCCACATTTTTTTTAGCCGTGACTATAGACTGGGCAATCCCGAGATTCATGCCAGGTAATCCTATTTTGAATCTACTGACAAGGGTTGCAGGGCGTCCTGAGACTGTTCAACATATGTATAATTATTATTCAAGAATATTTGGATTGGATGTACCTGTCTGGAAGCAATATATTAATTTCTGGATTGCCCTTTTTCATGGTGACCTCGGAACAAGTGTACTTATGTTTCCCCAGAAAGTATCAGCAATAATTATGAGAGCAGTACCCTATGACATATTCCTTCTGGTACCGGCAATACTGCTGAGTTTTTATGCAGGAAATAAATTCGGTGCCTTTGCAGCAAGAACTAAATGGCTTGATAACACTATACTGCCGCTTGGATATATGCTTACGGCGACACCGTATATGTGGCTGGGTATCTTACTTGCCTGGTCGCTGGGAATTGTGGCAGGTATTTTTCCTATAGCCGGTGCATACGGCTTTAATTTACAACCTTCCCTATCATGGGTTTTTATTTTAAGTTTACTGGAACACTGGTTTTTACCTTTTGTTTCTCTATTTCTGGTTTATTTTGGTGGTTGGGCAATTGGAATGAGAAATATGATTATTTACGAACTTGAAGCTGATTATTCTCATTACTTGGAAGCTCTGGGAGCACCCAGAAGCCTGGTTAGAAAATATGCATACAGAAATGCTATACTACCTCAAATTACAGGACTGGCACTCCAGCTTGGTGTAGTTGTAGCTGGAGCACTGGTTACAGAAGTTGTTTTTTCATATCCCGGTATAGGATACTGGATTTTACAGGCTATTCAGAATCAGGATTATTTCCTTATACAGGGATGTTTTCTCTTTATTATAATTATGGTATTAGTTGCTAATTTTATAATTGACATTGTTTATGTCATTGTAGATCCGAGAACACGGTTAGGAATGGTAGGTGGATCAGCATGACAGAACAAATCAATATCCAAAAATCGGAAAAAATAGATAAAGTTCCGGTCATAAAACCAAAAAAGATAAATGAATTCATTTATTTTGCTTTAAGAAATAATAAATTAAAAATCGGGTTAGGTGTTGTCCTTTTCTTTATTTTACTCGCAATTATAGGTCCTCTATTTACGAAATATGACTGGAATGCTTACATAGGCCCGATGTCTCAAGCACCCTCGAGGGAATTTTGGTTTGGTACTACAACATTCGGACAGGATGTTTATACACAGTTTGTGCTAGGTTTAAGGGCAGCATTCCTTGTAGGTATTATTGGTGGGGGACTCGGAACTTTTATAGGAATTATTATTGGTTTTGTTGCCGGTTATCGTGGAGGTATCGTGGATGAAGTGTTGAATATATTAACCAACGTAGTTCTTGTCATCCCGACATTTGCATTACTTTTAATAATAGCAGCATATCTTAAAGTCAGAGGTATTATGATTGAAAGTGTTTTTATTGGATTGACTGCGTGGCCGTGGGCAGCAAGGGCAATTAGAGCTCAGACTTTTTCATTACGTTCCAGAGATTTTGTTGATATGGCCCGGATGAGCGGAATGAAACCTTTAAAGATTATTTTTACTGAAATTGCACCAAATATGATGTCTTATCTGCTTATGACATTTATCCTCCAGTTCGGAGGTGCAATACTTATTGCAGCTACACTTGATTTTATTGGACTTGGTCCGACAAATACGATTTCACTTGGACTTATGATGAACTATGCGGTTATGTGGGGAGCCCTTCAGTTTGGTAACTGGTGGTGGTTCGTACCGCCAGGTTTTGCCATAATGGCAATCGTGGGATCTTTATATATTATGAATGTTGGACTGGACGAAGTTTTTAATCCCAAATTGAGGGAGATGTGAGAAAATGAGTTTACAAACAAAAAATCTTAGAGTATATTACCAGACACTCAGGGGGGATGTTAAAGCGCTTGATGGTGTAACATTCAATATCAAAGACGGAGAAATAATGGGGCTTGCAGGTGAATCAGGTTGCGGTAAAACTACATTGGCCAATAGTATTATTTACTTAACTCCGCCAATGAAATACATAGACGGTAGCGTGGAACTTGATGGTGAAGAGCTGCCAATCTGGGATATGGATTCAATGAATACATTTAGATATAAAAAAGTTTCTATAATACCACAATATGCAATGAATGCCATGAATCCTACGAGAAAAATAGGAAAGATGACAGAAGAACTTTTAGTTTCGAAAAGAGTCAGCTATAAAAAAACCAGATCCGAATTAGAGAGAAGACTGGATCTTGTGGAATTAAAAAACGATATACTGGGTATGTATCCCATTGAGCTTTCAGGCGGTATGAAGCAGAGGATGGTACTTGTTCTTTCCACTTTGCTTAATCCCTCATTATTAATAGCCGATGAGATTACATCGGCACTTGATGTTTCCACCCAGAAAGCTGTAGCAGAGATGCTGGTTGAATTCAGGAATCGAAAAATTGTTAAAAGCATGATAGTTATTACACATGATATTTCAATCCTTTATCAAATAGCGGATAGTATCCTTGTAATGTATGCCGGAAAATTAGCAGAAAAAGCATCTACTGATGCAATAGTTCATTCGCCCATGCATCCTTACACCAGGCTTTTAATTTCATCACTTCCAAAAGTCGGGGTAAAATATTCCGAAAAAAAATTAACAGGAATTAAAGGGAATACGCCATTACTGCTTAATCCTCCAATTGGATGCCGTTTTAGAGATAGATGTCCTGTTGCATTTGATAAATGTATGGAGGAGCCACCGTTTGTTGAAATCGAAAAAGACCATTTTGTTGCTTGCTGGAGGGAGCGTGATAGGAATGCTTAAACTTGACAAGATATCAAAGATTTATAGTACAGGAACGTTCGGAGGGAAACTTCTTCCCGCTGTAGTTGATGTCAGCTTCGATATCGGAGATGGAGAAGTTGTTTCGTTGATTGGTGAAAGCGGAAGTGGAAAAAGTACAATAGGTAAAATGATCTTACGCCTGATTACCATTTCTTCCGGTAAGATTATATTCGATGGAATTGATATTTCTACTCTTAAAAAAAATAAACTTAAAAGCTATTATAAAGAAGTCCAGGGTGTATTTCAGGATCCTTTCAGTTCTTATAATCCGATTTTTAAAGCCGAAAAAATTTTTACCACAATAAGACAGGAATTTTATCCAAAAATGAAGGATAAAGAATGGGAAGAAAAGGTAGATAGTTCACTTAAAGCTGTTGGTCTAAATCCTGATCAGGTATTGAATAAATTTCCTCACCAGCTAAGCGGGGGGCAGCTTCAGCGTTTTCTTATAGCCCGTGCATTGCTGCTGGATATTAAATTTCTGGTAGCAGACGAGATTATAAGCATGCTTGATGCATCTACACGTGTAGACGTTCTAAATTTACTGGTAGAGTTGAAATCCCGCGGTCTATCTATACTTTTTATAACGCATGATCTATCACTCGGCTATTATATAAGTGAAAAAGCAATAATTCTTTATAGAGGAAGTATTGTAGAAATGGGTACCACAGAAAAAGTATATTCCAATTCACTTCATCCATATACAAAAATGCTCATGACTTCTGTACCGCGCATGGATACAAAATGGGAAGAAGTAGATGTGGAACTTAAAGCAAAACAAATAGAAAACACTATCGGTTGCGTTTACTACGATAGATGCCGTGTCCCTGATAAAGATACAGGTTGTGCCAGTAAAAAGCCGCAGTTGATAGAGGTGGAACATGATCATTTTGTAGCCTGCAAGCATTGTATGGAGGAATGATCATATCTTAAACGTGTGATTTATTTTTAGTATTTCATATAGAAAAGTAAAGCATAATATATCATAAATATTGTGCTTTACTTTTTCTTTTTATAAAATTAGTTAAACATTAGTATATACTAATATTTTTTTATATACTTGAGAGGATAAATAATGGTAAAAAATGATAAAGAAACAATAATAGTCCAGATTTCCGATATCCATGTTGGTGAACGACATTTCGTACCAAGTCTTCTTACAAGATGTATTGACGAAATAAATGAACTTTGCCCCGATATAGTGATTATAACCGGAGATCTTACTGCCAATGGATTCAGGATGGAATATGATACCGTAAAAAATTATCTCTCCCCCATAAAGTGCACAAATATACTGGTCCAACTGGGTAATCATGATTCCAGAAATGTAGGATATCTGCATTTTGAGGATATTTTTGGCAGCAGATATATTTCGTTTAATAATAGTAAAGTGTCAATTGTTGCGGCAGATTCAAGCGAACCGGATCTGGATAATGGACAGATCGGCCGTGAGCACTATGACTGGATCAAGACCGAATTTGGCAAATGCGATAATAATAGTTTTAAAATCTTTGCAATGCACCACCACCTGGTACCGGTTCCCAATACCGGAAGAGAAAGGAATATTGTGAATGATGCCGGTGATGTTCTGGAAACAGTAATCGATGCCGGAGTGGACATGGTATTATGCGGGCACAAACACGTGCCATATCTATGGAGAATAGAGGATATGCTGGTAGTTACTGCCGGTACGGTTTCCTGTCTTAGATTAAGAGGAAAGATCGAACCAAGTTATAATATTATATATGTAAGAGAGAAAGAAATAGACATCTACAGAAGATCTCCTTTCGATAAAATTGAGAAAATTATTGGTGTAACCAGAAAAGAGAAGAAGAGTAAACTCTGTGATAAGTTTATTAAAGAAAAAAAGCAATAAAGGCAAAAATCTGATTGCATTAATAGATGGAGAACATTACCCGCAGGTGACTAATGATGCAATCAAGATGCTTAAAAAAATCTACAAAGGTAATTTTAAAGGAATGATTTTTCTGGGAGGAACAGAAAAATTGGTAATGGATGATATCGAAGATTTTTTTAAGGAAAAAGTTTATAAAATCAAAGATATCGATCTGGATTTTAATAAGGCGCTTAAATATTTTAATCCGGATATTGTATATGATTTAAGCGATGAACCTGTGGTCAATCATATAAAAAGAATGAAGATTGCTTCTTATTGCCTTGCGAATAAATGCAGCTATATGGGTCCTGATTTTTTATTTTCTTCCGAGAGAGAAGATATAAATTGTAAAAAATTTACATTATCTATTATAGGAACCGGCAAAAGAATAGGCAAGACAGCAATAAGTTCTTATGTGACTAAAATATATACATGGGAGGGAATCGATGTCTGTGTGATAGCTATGGGCAGGGGAGGACCTGAGACTCCCGTGATAATCAGGGGTGATAAAATAGATATTACTCCCCGGTACCTTCTTGAAATCAGTAATAAAGGAATGCATGCGAGTTCGGATTATATAGAAGACGCTCTTACAAGCAAGGTCACCACAATCGGGTGCAGAAGATGCGGTGGAGGTTTCGGCGGTAAGATTTTCATGTCAAATATCAAAGAAGGAATAAAAATTGCAGAGAAGTTGAATCCCGATCTTGTAATAATCGAAGGAAGCGGTGCCTCTGTACCTGATGTCAAAACGGATGCTGTCATTTGTGTAGTAGGCGCTTATCAGAACTGGGAAGCGATAGTCGGCTATCTGGGAATTTATAGAATATTATCTGCGGATCTTATAATTCTCACGATGTGCGAAGAACCGATGGCAAGCCAGGAGAAAATAATCAATGTTAAAAGAGAGATAAAAAAAATAAATCCGGATGCCATGATCATAGAAACTATCTTCAGACCTCAGCCTTTATCGGATATAAAAGGTAAAAAGATTTTTATGGGAATGACTTCAAATAAGATTATTGAACCTGTAATCAAGAATTACATGGAAAATAAGTTTGACTGCAGGGTCAAAAAAATAAGCTTTAGTCTGGGAAATAGAGCTGCTCTTAAAAAGGATCTGGAAAAAACAAATGATTATGACACAATAGTAACTGAACTTAAAGCGGCTTCTGTGGATATTTTAACGGATTATGCTTTCAGGCATGAGAAAAAAATAGTCTATATGAATAATGTACCCATTGTAAAGGGCAGGAAGGGAGTACTGGAAGCAGAATTAAAAAAGATATTTTCAGGGGAGAAAAACTTACATGATTTTAAAAAGTGAAGGTGAGACGAATTCAAAAGTAATAGTAATTTCCGATAAAAAAGGCGGACTGCCTTTTTCCAAAGGAATACTCGCTTCTTCTATCTCAGTAGCAGGCCTTGATATCCTGACCGCTCATAAAATCGCATTTGAGATTCAGGATTATTTTCTAAAGAATAAAATCTATTCGGTATCTCTTGAAGAATTAAGATCGCTTGTATTCAGATTCATAAAAGATAAAGTAAATCTGGAATATGCCGAAAGATATTTACTTTGGCAATCCGTGGGTAAACTTGAAAAACCGATCGTAATACTTATCGGAGGATCGACCGGAGTAGGAAAATCGACTATAGCTACTATACTTGCCAATAGACTGAATATTACCAGAGTAGCCTCTACCGATGCTATAAGAGAAGTCATGAGAGCTTCCGTATCTGAAAAATTAATAAGGCCCCTGAGGGGATCTTCTTATAGTGCGTATAAGAATTTAACGCTTCCTCCTTCCGGAGTGGAACCTGTTATTCTGGGTTTCAGGGAACAGGTGCTCGCAGTAAGCGTTGGTATAGAAGCAATAATAAAAAGAAATATTGAAGAAAAATCAGATATTATTATAGAAGGTGCACATGTAGTCCCGGGTTATCTCGATCTTGGAAATTATTTATCCAGTGCAATAATCCAACAGATAGTAATATCGGTACCTGATAAAAGTATTCATAAGGAACACTTTACAAAGAGAACTTTTGAAACGCAGGGCTCAAGGCCTATGGACAGGTATATAAAACATCTTGATAAAATCGTGATGATTCAGGATTATATAGAAAAACTGGCCAAACAAAAAAATATCAAGATTATAGAAAACTATAATCTTGATAACGTGGTAAATGAAATATTGGAATTGGTATTTCAAAGAGTAAAAAGCGAATTCAGCAAAGTGGGATCCGAGTATTCTAAAGAGAATTAGTTCCTGTCTATTATATAAAACTCTTCAGTGATTTTTTTATCTCCATTTAAATAAGTTTCGACATTATAGCTTCCGGCAGAATAAACATTATTATGTTTAATCAGGGAGATTATTATTTTTCCGGAACCTTTTTTCTCCGGATTTATAATATTTTTTTGAATTACATCATAAGAATTATTTTCGATTTTTATCCATTCCACTTTTATTTCATCTTCGAGACCGAGGTGTTTTACTTCCATTATAAGATAAATATCCGAATCCTGACTGCTGAAGGTATAGTTATTATCAAGTTTCAACTTTTCGAAATCAAAATTTTTATCCAAACTTAGATAAATATTTTCAATATCCGGTTTTTCCTGCATTGTAGTTATCACAACTATTATTAGAAGACCGGTGCATATAATAAAAATGATTATATTTCTTTTTTTCATATTAGTATAAAAACAAAATATAATAGTTTGGAGATATTATAAGAGTTATTTAAAGCATTGACCATAAGTTGCCCCAAAATATTTGACTAAAATCCTCAATTGATATATATTTTCAAAATAATTTTGTTTTGGAGGAAATAAATATATGCCTATTTACAGCTATAGGTGCGAGAAATGCGGAAAGGTTTTCGACAAGTTCCAGAAAGTTGGATGTGACGATATTGTCAAATGTATTTACTGTGATTCAAATACAAGTAGATTGTTTTCGCCTGTGGGAATAATTTTCAAAGGATCCGGATTCTACAAAACCGATTATAAATCAAGTTCAAAAAATCTAATTGGCAGCAGTACCGCAAAAGAAAAAGAAAAAGAAACTAAAAAGACTGAAGAAAAATCTTCGGGTAAAGGAGAAATCAGTACTGCGGCAAAAAAAAATAACTAAATTTCAAACATTATTGGTATAATTAGAACCAGATATCAATATTTCAATTATTAATGTTTTTATTATTAATTTTATCTATAACGTTAATATTCATGTATATTTTCAGCCTGAGATTTATGATAAAAACTAATGGCGGATATACGGTACAGAAAAAAATCCAGGAGCTCGAGACCCAAATGCCGGAAACAGAAAAAGAAATACCACACGGATCTTTTCCGCTGGTATTGACTCTGTCCATAATCATAGTTTTAAATTTAATAGAAATAGGTTATTTTATTTACAGCAATTATTTTTTTAATGATTTTGTAATCACTCTAGGAAGTGCAATTCTTATTGGTTATACGTTTTATTCTATGATAAAATTTTTACCTAAGATTAAAAAATTTATAAGTAGGCCCTTAAAGTATTTTAAGGAAATAAATCATAATTTTGACAATGCTTTGAATTTTATAATGGTTGCCCTCGAAATAGTATTTTGTGCTTATATAATGATAAAAATTTTTATTGAGTATATCTTACTCGGTTAGCGAAATAAGGAAATGAAAAAAATATTTATTATTTTTATAATTGCTTTTATTTTTCTGATAACTATGGTTAGCAGTTCATGTTTTAATTCCGGCAGTGATCAGGGAAGTGA
>Ga0315549_1000919_pt1 | contig 33108 bp, 31 predicted proteins | sample SalMarSW160200MG_FD_203101 | JGI IMG/M metagenome (GOLD analysis project Ga0315549, IMG submission 203101) | Salt marsh sediment microbial communities from the Plum Island Ecosystem LTER, Massachusetts, United States - Salt Marsh Sediment SW1601-200 ... | reverse complement strand
ATGATAATACGTTTCCGCTGGCCTAAAAGCTCCGCGACTTTCTTCAAAAACGCCGGCAGCTTTCCGGCATAACCGGGGGCCGAGATGAAGTCCAGCCTCTCCTCGACACCCCAGGCTGCCAGACCCAGCCTCTGCCTGTCTTTCATCCCCGAAGTCAGTTCTTCCCAGTCGAAATAAGGCCTGGGGAAATTGCGCGGCAGCTCGCCCCGCTCCAGCTTCTCCGAGCGCAACTGCCCGGCTTCGGCAGCCAGGTCAGCCACCGTCTGCTCGATATACGAAGGCTCATCGAGCACCAGCAGCGCGCCGGAGGGCAGGTAGTCCAGAAGACCGCCGCCGTTAAACAGGGGAGCGTAGAACTCTGCCTCGCGCATAAGCTGCCCCCCGAGCATCATGGCCGTATCACGCTGGAACTGCTGCTTCACCTTGGCGGTGCAGCCGGAAAGGTCAAGTCGCTTCAACGTGTTCTCCAGCGACCGTTTATCCATCTGCCGGGGGGCCAGCAGTTCCGCCGCCGGCCCGATGGCAATCGAAGATACTACCTCAACCGACCGCTGCGTGGCGGGGTCGAAGCTCCGGATGCTGTCGATATTATCGCCGAAAAACTCGAGCCGGACAGGCAGTTCGCTGGTCGGCGGGAAAATATCGATAATGCCGCCGCGGTGGCTTATGGTGCCCGGTACCTCGACCACGTTCTCCATCTGATAACCCATAGCTTCCAATCGCGCCAGCAGGTCGAACGGAGGTATATCCATCCCGAGCTTTACGGTATGACAGGCGGAAATGAAATCGCTGTGCGGCGTCGTTTTCGACATGAGCGCCGCCGCCGAGGCTACCACGAGAGGCGAGTTAACATCCTGCTCACCCGCGTCGCCGCCGGCCAGCGCCGAGAGCACCTGGATACGTTCCATCTCGGTGCTTGTGTCCGGGGCCAGACGCTCGTAGGGCAGGATATCGGGTTCGGGGAAGAGCTTAACCTGTCCGGAATGGCACCAGTTAACAAGCTGTTCGTGGAGCTTTTTGGCGTTCTCCGGCTGCGCCGTAACCACGAGCACCGGTAACTTTAAACTTTCGTACAAGACCGCCATCAAATAAGGCTTGGCGGCATCCAGAACCACCTCCGTGCTATCACCCCGTTGCTCCTGTTCATCCAGAAGCCGGCAATAGGCAGGCATGGACTCAATTAACTTTAGCAACCGACTAAGGTCCATCAAGATACTCCCCCAAATACCTCTAGGGCTCGCCGCCTGCGACCAGCCCTTTTTTTGATTTTAACATAGAACAGCTGTCAGGCCTAGATGGCGCAAGGGGGTGAGGTGTGCATAAAAACCCTTATGGCAGAGTGAACGTTTTCAATATTGACTTTTTAAGCTGAAGCCGATTAAAGTAACTAAAGCAAGAATGATAGAGGTATATCTTGGTCTGGCTTAAGCTTGTTATCTGTATACTGGTGATATTCTTTTCCGGGCAGAAGGTAGCCAAATACGGGGACGTCATCGCAAAGAGGACGGGTATCGGGCAGGTGTGGATGGGGGTTATTGCTATAGCGTTAATCACTTCACTGCCCGAGCTTTTTACCGGCATCAGCGCCGTAACCCTGGTAGATGCCCCCGATTTAGCCATCGGCGACCTCATCGGTGCCAATGTCTTCAACCTGTTCAACCTGGCCCTGCTCGATATCTTCCACCGGGACGGTTCCATCATGGCAATAGCCAGCCAGGCGCATCGACTCACCGGCTGGTTCAGCCTCGCGCTGGCGGTAATTGTGGCTGTTTTTATTTTTATCAGCTCACAATTCTCGGCCATGCCCCTCGGCTGGATAGGATGGTATACTCCCGTCATTATTATTGTCTATCTGTTCTCGATGCGCCAGCTGTTTTTATACGAAAAGAAGCAACCTCCGGCTCAAAAAACCAAACTGTATGAGGGTGAGGAATCATTAAAAAGAGTCTATATCTATTTCTGTATATCGGCGGTTTTTATCATCGCCGCCGGTATCTGGCTGGCGACCATCGGTGACGAGATTGCGCAGGTGACCGGCTGGGGGCAAAGCTTTGTGGGCAGCCTTTTCCTGGCATTTACCACTACCCTGCCGGAAATAACGGTCTCCTTTACCGCTATGAGAATCGGCGCTATCGACATGGCAGTGGCTAATATGATTGGCAGCAACCTGTTCAATCTGACCATCATACCCGTGACCGACCTGGTTTATACTAAAGGACCCATCCTGGCTCAGGTCTCGGAGAGTCATCTTGTCACGGCCGCGGCTGTTACCTTGATGTCGCTGCTCTTCCTTACCGGGCTGCGTTTCAAACCAGGGAGGTTTTTCCGGCTGAGCTGGTTTAATATCGGTTTAATTATATTGTTCGTGGCCAGCACTTACCTGAGTTTTGTCTTAGCCTGAACTGGTGATATAATGACTGGGTACGCGATAAACGATGTTTATTTAACGGCGCACTTTCCGGTTGATATTCAGTCCTGTTACCTTTTGATTGGTTACGCGATTTTTCACTGAGGCGAGGAGAACTACAGGCTTGCAGAAATTAACAGCGGTTATTCTGGTGGGCGGCCCGGGGACACGGCTTCAGCCGCTCACCGATGACAAACCCAAGTCCATAGTGCCGGTGCTGAACAGACCTTTCATGGAGCATACCATTGCTTATCTCAGGCAGCACGGCATCGAGGATATCATCCTGACGTTGAACTATCTCCCGGATGTCATTCGGGATTATCTGGGGGATGGCAGCCGGTACGGCGTGCACCTGACCTATTGCCTGGAAGAGGAGCCCCTGGGTACTGCCGGCGCCGTGAAGAATGCCGAAGCTTACCTGGATAGCACCTTTTTTGTTCTCAACGGCGACGTTTTCACGGATATGGACCTGGGCGACATGCTCGCTTTTCACCGCGATAATAAAGCCAGGGCGACCATTTCCCTGAGCCGGGTGGACGACCCCAGTGCCTTCGGAGTGGTGGAAACTGACAGCGATGGGAGAGTACAGCGGTTCATTGAAAAGCCTCCGCTTGCCGAGGCGACGACCAACTGGATAAATGCCGGGACGTACGTCCTTGAGCCGGAAGTCCTGGAGCATATACCGTCGAATACCCACTACATGTTTGAAAGGGGGCTTTTCCCTTACCTTCTGGACACGGGAGAGCCGGTATACGGTTATCCCTACCGGGGTTACTGGCTGGACATGGGAACACCGGAAAAATATTTCTCGCTGAATGTCGACCTCCTGTTATCGAAGGTAACCGGCCCGCTTGTTTCTATCTCAGGGCAAAATGGTATATATTATAGTCAGGATGCTGTTATTCATCCTTCGGCGGTAGTGGCGGCACCGGTAATGATTGACGGCGGAAGCCGGATAGGTCAGGGGGTACGTATCAAGGGGCCGGTGGTTATCGGGCGGGACTGCCGCCTGGAAGACGGCGCCAGCGTCGAAAATGCCGTATTATGGGATAATGTCACTATCGGTGCCGGGGCCAAGCTCAATCAATGTATTGTCAGCAATAATGTCACCATCGGTAGCAACCGGGAAGTTGTGAATTGTGTGGTTACTCCTTCACAAACGGTGCCGTTGTTCCGTCAGTAATAAGCATGTAACCGATTTCTCGTTAAAGGAGCGTCTATGGCAGCAGAAACAACCAGGGAAGAGAGCAAGGCGAAGAAGCAGAAACCCCGGGAAATAAAATTCAGATGTCAGCTGTGCGGGAAAGACAAGCCGCTTCAAGAGATGGTGAGTATTACCAGGTTCAGACCGGTGCTGGTAGCGTGCCAGGATTGCGCCAAGGAAATGCGTTAGGTATCATTTAACTGGTGTGATTATCGGGAGAGGATATAATGGCTGAGGAACTCGGGAAAATAGAAAAACCTCCGGTAGAAAATTTCAAAAAGGGCAGGAAGCTGTATTTCATTCCGCTTATTTACGGCGGTGAGGACCTGCCCGAAGATTACCTTGAGAAGTTCAATAAATACTGGGAGCAGGTGGAAAAGCAGGTGGTGGAGTTGACCTCGAAGCTCGGCGAGGTCAACAGGATATACCACGAGCTGGTAGCGGTATCCGGCGATGAAGGCAGTAAAACCGTCAAGGAGTTGAGTGACCGGAGCCATAAAATCGTTCAGGCCTGCCTGGAGAAAAAGGCGCAGATGGAAGCAGTCGAGGATGGCGATATCCTGACGGAGTTCATGGACTGGAGCCGGTGCCTGATAATAGGCCTGCAAAACCCGAAGGTAGTATCAAAGGTCTACGAATCTTATGTGGAAATCGGGAAAAAGAGAAACGAACATATCGCCCATAAAATTGATGAAACGCTTCAAGAGAATGAAACCGGGATATTGCTCATGAGGGAGAACCATCAGGTGCAGTTCCCGTCGGACATACAGGTATTTTATGTCGCCCCGCCCGCCCTGGACGAGATAAAGCGCTGGCTGAGAGAGCGTGAAAGCAAGTCGGGCCAGGAAGCTGACCGGAAATAATTGTCTCCCTCCCCTAGCGGGCGTATATTTTCCTGCGCTTGGGTTTTATGATTGGCGGGACCAGGCGCCTGACATATACAGCGCCACACTGGAGACAGGATACATAAATTCCTTCGGAGTCGCGCTCCAGGAACAGGTCGCCGCCACAACGCTTACACCCCTTGAACTTTACGATGTTCAACATTGCCTCTCCCCTCCGTAGAGAGTATCGTCTTTACCTCCCTTGATTTCATTGTATCAATCGCACGATATAGTCCTGATATATTTTGCATTTCCTGCAAACGTTGCATTCGCATTAATTGTAGGTATTGTAAGGAAGCGTTATCACAGCAGTATCACAAAATATGTCTTAAACGTCACAAAATCGTCACAATCGCGTCATTCGCTTAGAAAGTAAAGTTTCACTTTGACAAGGTAAACATGAATGGACTAGAATTTGTCCGTTGGCACCACGGTCAATAAATTCAATTTTGAGGAGGCTGGAATGGCGGGCAAGTACGATAAATACGTTCATCATCCACCCCATCTTCAGATAAAAGTAAAGGAAGATAACAGTATCGTTTTCGACGGCCTGATGATAGGCCATCAGCAACTGGGCTACGGCCTGACTATCGGCCACCAGTTCGTTAAAAAGCCGTTTAAATCAGATAACCCCTGTCATACCCATAATTTCGACGAGTTCCTGGCCTGGTACGGGGGTAACCCGGACGACCCCGATGATTTCGGCGCCGAGGTGGTGCTCTATCTGGGCGAGGAGCTGGAAAAGCACGTTTTCACCCGGCCCACGATGGTCTACCTGCCGCCGGGATTACCCCACTGTCCGCTGGAGATTACCCGCGTCGATAGTCCTATTATTCAAATCGAAATCATGCTTGTTGGCGAGGGCGGCACGCGGGAGCCTTACTTCGAGGAGGACAAGGGGAAAACGAACTTAATAGAGATGATAGACCTGACACAGAGGTAGTCCGGCCTCAATCCTCCCGCCAGTCCCAGTCCATGCCCCCTTTGAAAACTTGCGAGTTCATTTCGTTGCTGATAAAGAGGTTGGCATCGGGGAAACGCGTTACCATGGCGTAATAAAATCCGGCAACATCGTTCGTATTTGCCAGTTCTTCTTCTGTAGCGACAAGATAGTCCCTGGTAAAGCTGAAACAACTGGAGTCGAATGGCATCCCCGGTTTCTGATGGCCGGGAATAACCACCTCGGCGCCCATTGCCTCTAAACGCTCTAAATCCTGTATCCACTGCTGGCGTTCTTCTGCCGTAACCTCGCAGGTAAACGGGTGCGCCTCGTTAAAAAGAACGTCGCTCCCGTACATGGTTTTTATAGAAGGTATCCAGACCACCGTGTTGTATTTCAGGTCCCCCATTATTTCCGGAATTATTTCGATTCTGTGTCCTTCCAACTCGAAATAATTCCCGGTAAGGGGCTCGATATTTACCTGTTTCCTCGGCACGTTGGTTTTTCCTATCTGTTCTTCCCAGTGCTCGATTTTACCGAAAAACTGATTATTGATAGTCTTTGCTACCGAAGGGAGCGCTATAACCCGGGCTTCCGGGAAAGCATCTGCAATGGGACCAAGGCCGAAGTAATGGTCGGGGTGCGCGTGAGTCACGTATATCGTTTTGAGGTATTTACCCGTTTCCAGTATTTCTGCGACAACTCTATGAGCATTTGATAGAGTCCACTGCGTATCGATGAGAGCGGCATCGGTCTTTCCCATCACGATTACGGAAGCGACCTCAAAACCGCTTTCGTCGCTGAAGAAGACCTTCGTAGCGGGTAAACTCGGCCCGTGTTTGTTAATTCTAACCTCCATAGATTAGCCCTCCAAAAAGCAATTTTCTTCAGTTTACCAAGCAGGGTACTTATATTGCAAGGATTTATCGGCATTCTAATTTGTCCCCTTCACCCCTTGCTTTATCTGTGCATTATACGTTACAATTTCTTAGCCGCGGAGAGGTGTCCGAGTGGTTGATGGTGCCGCTCTCGAAATTTGCTATCCAATCTCCCAAGCGGTTACTTTACGTTCAAACTGATACTTTCCTGTTAGCACGCCATTACCTATTTTGAAGCTAGTGTCCCAAGTAGTTAAGTCCTGTTTAGTTTAGTCCGTGACCATTTTGTGACCAATTTTCCACGTTCATTTTGAAGCTACATTTGCTAGTAGAATATGTCTTTATAAACTGGGCAACTTTTGAGAGGGATTTGGCTGTTAGACGTGGGAAGCGCGTCACAAATCGCTACTTTGTGCAATTGAATTCATAATCTGAGTGTTGTTGGCCAATTGAACGAAACGGGATCTTTCTTTAAAGGATTAGTACAGGCTGATATTATTGTTTCCACTCGTATGTCAATCTTGAGATTGCTCTTGGCCATATCTCTTCCTTTGAGCGGACGGCGATTGGTGCTTGTCTAATAAATCCCGGCTATAAAGTGCCCCGCAGCCTGGGGTCGATGGCATCTCTCACACCATCCCCAACCATGTTAAAGGCATATACCACAACAATGATAGCGATGCCAGGAGCAAAGGAAAGTAGCGGATGTGTCAATAGATATTTATAGCCGTCATTTACTAAGCTACCCCAGGCCACAGTAGGTTCCTTGATGCCGATACCAAGGAAGCTAAGGCCAGCTTCGAACAGGATAGTCATTCCAATCATCATGGTCATCAGTACTATCATTGGCGGGAAACAGTTGGGAAAGACGTGACGGAACATGATGCGCAGGTTACTTGCTCCTGAACTGCGCGCTGCAAGAACATAGTCGTTTTCCCTGACAGAAATAGCCTGACCGCACATAACCCTGGCGTATCCCGACATCATGCCGATGCCGATGGCTATCATAACGTTTAAAAGCCCTCCGCCGAGCAGAGCCGCGATGGCGAGAGCCAGCAGGATTACCGGGAAAGCCATCAGCGCGTCTATGAACCTCATGATAATCGCGTACGTTATACCGCCGAAATATCCGGCAGTTAGCCCCAGTATCATGCCGCTCGTAGCGGCAATACCAAGGGCAACGACACCGACCATAACCGCCGTCCGTGCGCCAAAGATGATACGACTTAACATATCCCTGCCGAGGGCATCGGTACCCAGGAGATGCTCTCCACCGGGCTGAAGCAGGACATTGTTCAAGTCCTGCTTAACGGGGTCGTAAGGAGCTATCCATCCGGGGAGAGCGGCACATATTAATAGCACCAGGATGACAACAGCGCCAAAAACAACCACCGGTCGGCCCAGAAATACCTTGAAGAAGCGCCGAAGCTCGTTGACACGGGGTGGAACTCCGGTCAACTCTAAGCTCCGTTTAGCCTCTTCTGACATAGTACTTACCTCCTTATCCGTACTGTACCCTGGGATCAAGCCATCCATAGGAAAGGTCTATCAGCAGGTTAGTGGCCAGTATAATTGTAGCGGCCACCAATATAACACCTTGAACCACGGCGTAATCCTGTGAGAAAAGCCCCTCTACCGCCAGCCTCCCCATACCGGGAATACTGAATACGGTCTCAACGAGTACGGAGCCGCCCACGATTGCAGAAAGGGTCATACCTTTTAAGGTAACAACTGGAATGAGGCCATTTTTCAGGGCGTGCCTTATTATTACCGCCCGTTCCCTTAAACCCTTGGACCAGGCAGTGCGGATATAATCCTGCCGCATGACCTCGAGCATGCTGGAGCGGGTCAGGCGTACTGCCGACGCGATAGCAGGAACAGCCAAGCAAAAGACGGGCAGGATAATCTGCTGAGTGTTCGCCCAGAAGTCCTTGAATGGCGAGGTGTAGCCAAAGATTGGCAGCCAGTCCAGTTTAAGGCCGAAGGCGTAAATGAGCAATATACCGAGCCAGAAAACGGGAACCGTTATTCCCAGATTACCGAGACTGGTTAATGTACTATCCATCCAGGTGCCTCGCCTCACCGCCGTGACCACACCCATCGGTATCCCGATAATGATGCTGATTATAAAAGCCAGGCCGCCTAAGTGAAGAGTTATGGGCAGCCGCCTTTTTATATCGTCTACCACCTTACCGCGGTGTATAATAGAGTTCCCGAGGTCACCAGCGGCCACACTACCTATCCAGTCGATATACTGCACAAAGAGGGGCCTATCCAGCCCCAAATCATGCCTGATGATGTCAACTTGCTCCTGCGTGATCTCCTCTAAATCTGAAGAAGTTAGGTACATCAGAATAGGGTCACCGGGCAAAAGTCTTACCATTAAGAATACGATTATCGTAACTATTAACAGGACGAGCAGCATCTGTAATATTCGACGAACGATATATGTTCCCATGACTACTATTCTACGATTGTTATCGGTTCGGCTAAGACCCTAGTGCGTAATTGCATGGTTATATAGACATGAGCATGGCATTGCTCGATACGGGCATGTGCCAACTAAATGTAGAGACCAGGTTGACCAGGGAAAAGGATACATTTCTAATTGCAGCATAGCGACAGCTAATTATTCAACCTATTTCATAGACTCTACGCTAAGCGTACCACATTTTCCCAGCATCGGGAAACTCACACGCCCTAGCCGACCTATCCGTCCCGGCGACGGGCATAATCCAACATCGCCGGGACGGACTGTGTTATAAACCTTATTATCTTACTGTATCTAGCGTAGTTCCGGGTCAAGCCAGGTAATTTCGAGTTCCGTCAAGGTGGTCAGGCTATCTTTCAGGTGACCGGTGTCATGAACGCCTTTCTGTAAGAAAGCAACCGCGGTCTCTTCCATATAGGGTATGACCATCACATCGTCGTGCATGAGCTTGACCAATGCTTGCGTCTTCACCGGGTCAACCTCAACCGAGGAAAGGGCCGCGTCAAATGCCTCCTGCCATCCGTCGGGTTTCTGGACGCTGGGGAATTGTACACCCCCAAAGTAGAAGCTGAAACCTTGGTTCATATTCTCAAATGAGGCCATCGCGTGAGCCATCATGGCGTTGCTCCAGCCACCAAAGCGGTATTCAGAATATTTGCCAGCCTCGGGAAAGTCAGGGGTAACTTCAATACCCACCTCGCCGAGCATGTACACTATGGCGGAAATGTAATCTTTGGGGACCACCCGGATAAAGGCGTGTATCGTGGTCTCGAACCCGTCGGGGTAGCCGGCTTCGGCCAGCAGTTGCCTGGCCAGGTCCTGGTCAAACTCGTGCTTATCCAGATTGGGAATTGCTGTCTCGATGAATCCGGGATAAACTTGATACGCTGGGCGAGAAAAACCATACCCCAAAGCCTTTACCAGTGCATCCCGGTCAATGGCATGTGATACCGCCAGACGCACTCTCCTGTCGGCGAAGGGGGATTCGGCATTTTTACTGTCTGGAGCTAAGAAGAAAGTTCCTCCAGACCGGGTGACGTAATCAAAGCCCATATTCATCAGCTCCTGGGCCGTCATGCCGGAGGCCCGCAGTGAGTGTATATCGCCCTTCTGGAAGGCGATACTGCGTACCGTTTCGTCGGCAATCACGATGAATTCCATGCCATCCAGATAAGGCAGGCCCTCTTGCCAGTAGTTCTCGTTCCTTTCGTACACCAGCCTGGCGTCACGCTCGTATTCCACGAATTTGAAGGGGCCGGTGCCGACCGGGTGCCACCTCGCCCAGTCCAGACCGTTTTTCTCGACGGCCGCCGGCGAGATAATCATGGCGGCTCCCGCCCCCAGACCGGTCAAGATAGTGTTATTGTAGCCGGTGATATTGATGCGAACCGTGTAGTCGTCGATAACGTCCACCGACTCCCAGTCGCGTGCCTTTTCGGCTTCTATCTGTTTATCGAGGTTCCACTTGACCGCTGCGGCGTTGAAGTCGGTGCCATCGTGGAACTTGACTCCCTTCCTCAGGGTAAGAGTGACAGACTTACCGTCCGGAGCGATTTCCCAGGCCGTCGCTAGTAAAGGCTCGACTACGCCCCCGTTCCTAACTCGTACCAGAGACTCAACGGCGGGTCTGGCGTCAGCCTGTGCGTCAGGAGCGGCTTCCGGCATATAGCCGATAGGCGTTGCCGGTCCTACCGTTAAGACCTCTTTCAGGATGCCGCCATATTTGTCGGGTTCGGGTGCCGGAGCCGGTTGCTCCGGTGCGGGGGCTGGTTTTTCTGGTGCCGGAGCTGGTTTTTCTGGTGCCGGGGCTGGTTCTTCCGGGGCGGGGGCTGGTGCCGGAGTGGGAGCTGGAGCTGGAGTTGGCTCAGCACAGGCCGATAACAGCGTGCCGAATAGCAGCACAACTGCCGCTAGGATAAATAGTGTTTTTTTCATTAGATGTTACCTCCTTGATTAAAGTGAATCAATAATCTCTAATTTTATGATCATCTTCTAACCTGTCGGTGTATCACCTCCTTCCCGCTGCCCAGTATCGCTAATGAAAGCCTGCAACGTACCTTATTTAGCCTCGGTTAAAACCACACCCGGTAAGGGGACTCCCTGCATCAGCAGGTTTTTTTGTAGAGTTCTGTAGTCTATCTTTCTGGGACTCACTCCCTCTTTTATCGCCATCGCGGCTGCCGTCCCGGCGGCCTGTCCCATCGCAATACAATGCGGGATAAGGTTGGCTATATTGTTGGCTGCCATGTCCGAGGAGAAACTGCGACCGGCGACGAGTAGGCCATCTGTTTTAATCGGCACCAGCGCTCGATAGGGAATATAAACATGTTTAACCTGTCCTGTCTGTCCCGGCGGCCCGAGGCGAGGAAATACGGCTATGGTATCATCATATTTTTTACAGGACTGGAAATCTTCCTTGGTAATTACGTATTCGCCAATTAACCGCCGGCTGCCCCTTGTTCCGGTTTGTGAAGCCGTGTCGAGTATAAAGCTATTCTCAAACGTGGGGATATTTTTCTTCATAAAGTCGTGCCCCCGCCGCATCATCTTGCGCATTTCGACTTCCAGCTTGGTGAGGTCTTCGACGTTAGTGCAATCCAAGCCCGGTATCCAGTTGTTCACCCATAAAACGTCATTGCGGGGTGATGGCAGCGGCAAGAGGCGGGTGCCGGCAACGCTGGCAAGCTCTTTCATCAGTTCTTGAAATTTTTTCGGTTCAGACTCTCTGAAATCACAGTATCCCTGGTAATCACAGTTCCCCAGACGGAAAACCAGAGCCAGCATCGAACTCCTCGATGAAGGATCAATGGTGCCATCAAACTCCGCTCCGGCTGATGGCAAGAGGTCGCCATCTCCGGTGCCGTCAATTATTATCTTTCCGAGCACCGCTTGCCTTCCTGATTTGCTCTCAAATATGATACCCTGGACTTCGCCATTATCAACAATAGCCCGGGTACCCCAGGAATGAAGAAATAGCTTGACTCCTGCCTCTTCCACCATGTCATTCAGTACACACTTCAACAATTCGGGGTCTACCCATGCGGTATGCTCTATCCGGCCGTTATTCACATTGCCCATGAAGCGCCGCCACCGCGACACTAGCTTTTCGCCGCTGGAGCCTATGTCCTCCATTCTGGGACGCAAACACCCGCCGATGACATCCAATCTTTCCAGCCATTCCTGGCAAAGGCCGGCGATTATCGGCTCCTTACCGCCATCGCTCATGTGCGGGATTTGGATAACTATTCCCCCGGTAGCCATGCCTCCCAAATGCCCGTACCTTTCCAGGAGCACTGTTTTAGCGCCGCTCCGCGCTGCGGCTATTGCCGCCGAGTGTCCTCCAGGGCCGCCTCCCACTACCACGACATCAGCTTCATAGCTTACCCTGACTTCACTGGCTGGTTCCCGGATGATCTTTTCATTTAAGCTTTCAACCAAGCTCTTGTCTCCTTCCGTGTTTAAATCATTTCATTTTTTCTTCACATCCGTGTTTTTCCATCCCGGGGAAAAACATATTACATAATTCGACTAATAATTTGAGATATTTCCCCCGTGCAACTCTTTATTGCCGTCGCATATTTTTGAGTATTATCGCCTACGATATGCGAGGTGAGGACTATAATACCTGCAGCGGCAATCACACTTCCACTCGTATTATAAATAGGGGCTGCGGCGGCCCATATTCCCATTCTGTATTCTTCTTTGTCGAAAGCAACCCCTTCCATTTTTGCAATCTCAAGTTCTTTTTCAAGCCGAAGAATATCGGTGATAGTATTTTTGGTAAATGGTTGCAGCGTATTTCTGCTGTAATATGCCTTTCTTTCCTCTTCAGACAATGAGGCCATTAATATCTTCCCACCAGCGGTACAATGCAACTTTAGTCGTTTGCCTACAGGCGAATTGATACGTAAATCTTCGTCAATCCCAACTTCTTCTATTACAATTGACTCATCGCCATCTATTACAGCTAAATAGACCGATTCATTCTGTTCTTTACTTAGCTTACTTAAGGACAGGTAAGCAAAATCAATAAACTTCAGGTTTCTTCTAATGGCGAAGTTATAGTCCAGCATTTTCAAGCCAAGTGAGTACATACCCTTATTTTGATGATGAGATAAATAGCCTCTTTTTATCAGAGTTGATACGAGTCTGTAGGTGGTAGCCACATTGAGTCCGGTTAACTTGGATATTTCATTCAAACTAAGCCCACCGTCGTTCTTGAGAAAAATTTCCAGTATGTCGATTGCCTTCACTACAGTTTTAGATGTATTTTCCATAATTTTTGAAAAACCCTTTCATTTTCTGAAATTGGCGATATTTTATCATGTAAGATATTCAATGTCAATTATCCGCATTGACTCATAATAAAAGTTACCGAAAGAGGGGGTAGTTGCGTCAAAATTAGTGTTACCGAAGGAGGTAAAGGTGACACGACGCAGCATAATGGAATATGTACAGGCACTAAGAAAACGGTATTTTCGGGCAGCAAAAGAAGAGAAAGGCAAAATGTTGGATGAATTTACTCAGGTTACGGGATTACACCACAAGGCAGCTATCAGGCTGCTGAATCGGCCGGATGCTCCCAGGGGAAACAAACGGCATGGCCGTCTCCTGCCATGTACAAGGATGTACTGCGGCCACTCATAGCGATCTGGGAAGCCAGCTACTCAGGGGACATGCCCCGCATGTGGCACCAAGATGTTTAGAATTGGAAGGGGCTAGAACTAATACTCTGGGAATTCAGATTATTGATGAGGACAGATATCTATCGACAGATGTCTGGCCTCTTTGTTAGCATTGCACATTTCGTCAGAATGTGACTTGGGAGACAGCGTGGCGTTCGAAAACGATGAGTATCCGTATCCCATGGTTTCTGGTGCGGGCAACTACTGACTTCTGAAACCATAGATTCGGTGATACCAAACTCCGGACTATCGGACCGCTATCCAGTCAAACTGGCTGGAGAAACAAACATCGGTTAATTATCTATTGTCCTCAGTCCATCCGAAGGTGAGTGTCGCACGATATGACTCAATTGCCCTTGATTACACCGGTCGCCGACAAGATAGCCACAATCAGCGCAAAAATTGCCAAAACCATTGGCAGTATCTTTATCAGCCATTTTTCCTTCTTGAGAGATTTAATGTCTTTCTTCAAATAGCTAATGGGGCTCCGCGAAGCCTTTCTGGGCAGGTAATCACCAATTTGGTCCTTGTCTTGGTATCGCCCTGCGTAAGGCGGAGTAGGCTCGATTAGCTTAATAAATTCGATAGTTGCGTAATGCTGCCCGCGCCTCAGTTGGACTGTATCATTTGAGGTGTTAAATAAAAGGCACCAAAGGCCTCCTCGAAAGCCCGGGTCAACCTGTGGACCATTTGACAAAACCAAGCCCTGGAAGAATAAGCCAACGGAAATATCAAACCGGCCGGCCACATCCCTCGGCAAGTTGAACTTCTCCTGACATGTGACGAATACGAATTCAAAGGGCTCCACAAGAATAAAAGTATCCTTAGTAGTTAATGTTCCCCTCTTTCCCTCGTAATAGAACTCATCTCCTAGAGACAAATCATAGGAAGCACCCTTGATATTACCAACATTTGCATTTTCCACAATGAGAACGCCGCAGTCTATCATGAGTCGGATTACTCTTTGAGGAAGCATTCCGCCGCTTTTTCTGAATTCCCAAGAATCAGAGATAAGTGCTACTGTTTTAGTCAAGTCACTATTGAGCACTGAGTAGACGCACATCTTCTTAGAGTCTCTATCACCCATCCTTTGGTCCTTTACGGCCTCGGTGCTCTGCTGGCCACGAGCCTTAAGGCGAGCATCTAGTACGGTATCATCCGCGTCCAGAAACACTGTTAGGAATCTGGTCCCGCCGCTTTCTTCGCTATTAACGAGATTCTTAACGGACTGTGGGGTGATCACCAGCACCGGAATTTGTCTGTCAGACAGAACTCTTTTAACCGACTCTTGTTTGATACCGTAGAATTCACCTCTGTATTCGGCTTTAATCAATAGATCACCGTTTCTATCCAGTTGCTTGAAATCTTCTTGACTGGCATGCAGGAACTCACCAGTCATATCATCCTCACGTGGCTTTCGAGTGGTTACCGCCTGAACTAAGCTGAATTCCTTGTGTACCTCGCAAACCTTACGGGCTACGGCGGTTTTTCCCGACCCACTAGTTCCTGTTATGACTATACCCTGGTAATCCACTTCAAACCTTCCTGAACAGGTATATTCTCTCACGTTCTAGGGTAGCCCATTTTAAATTATGCCCTCGTCTAATCTTAGGCAAGATTCTCTCGAATTCCTCTTCCTTCACGAGGTTATAATCTTCGAGCTTAGATATGACTTTCTGTACAACCCGCTTGCGGTTGGTATTATTGTCGTTGTCAGTATCGAACACGGGCATTATGTAACAAGCATAACCACCCTTTTTAATTTTTCCGGCAATGACTTCATTGGCACGATTCATGTCCGAAGAATACTTCTCTAGCGAGTCTTTCGTCTGCCTTCTGCTTCTTGCACCAATCTCCATTTTCAGGTCGCTCGTTAAGTTAATCCCTAATAAATAATATGAGAGCCTTCGCGATTTCACGTAGTCTGTCATGTTTGGATAGGGTGGGGAGGTAACAACCAAATCAACTGAGTCATTTCCCACCTCGGTGCATTCCCTAGTATCCTTGTAGAATACGGTCTCCCGGGTCGAGAGTTCGACATAAGCCTCAAAATATCCCGGTAAGACCATTTGTAGTTGACTGGTCACATCTGTGAGCAGTCTATTTAAGCGCGTGGCAAAAAGACTGATCACCTCATGATCCTTCATTTGCTCTGGCTTAGGTAGAACATTATCTGCTATGCATCCCCATCCTCTCTGTTGACTACTCACCGTTTCCATGATGGAAGAAATCGATATCCACATGGCAGCTTTCGTCAGAGGATCAGCACAATTTGAGTATTCAGCAAAAAGAAATGACAGTTCATTGAAAGTTTTCAATGAATACCATGGTCTTAGTTCACTCATTTGGATATGGCCGTGTTCAACCGCCGTGTAATCTTTGTCCTTATCGAAGCATGATATTATTGTTTTGATATTCCCTCTTAACATGTTCATGTCAGTTGCCGGATTCAATAGAACAAACAAAGAGCGGATGAATTCCACATTTATTTTGCATATGTCGTTGGTTACAGGCTTCCTGTTCAATAGGAGAGCTTGAAAGTAGGTGGTTCCTATGCCGCCGAACGGATCATATACGACTGCATTACGGGATGTTAGTACTTCTATCAAGGTGAACGGAATCTCGGGGATAAAAGTAGCCGGGCACCAGTGATAAGCACTGCACTTAAACGGACGCATCTCATGAGGAGAGAATACGCTCTTATCATAAAAATTCCAGTTTATGTTCTTGAGAGCAGCCCTGGATTTCTCGAGGTCGCTTACCAGCGCACTCTTCTTGCTGTTGCTAGCATTCTCTGGATTCACTATAAAGGTTAACCTCTCTCAATGTGTTATCAACTAGAAAATCACGTAATGCTGTAAGAATCTCTCTACGCACACTCGCGGTTATTTCTCCATTAATTCTATCTATGTCATACATACTCAGGCCAACATTCTTGAAAAACGCTCCTATTAGGAGTTGGTTAGAACGATTACCCACTTGAATAAATTGACCTCGGTTGGTCTTGATGTCGATCTGCCTTTCCGTCTTGTTGACATCAACAATCAAATGCAGGGCAACCATGGCTGACTTGAACCGGGGGCCAAACTTGGACCTTATTAAGAAGCCTAGTCTCTCCTCAATCTCTGTCCTGCTGTTTCTGTCAGCCAGCATTGATTGTTTAGCAGTGTCGGTAGCAGAAAAAACTCCGATGCAGCCGTATAAGTCACCTCTCATTATTCGAGCGACAAGAGAAGCTGTCTCGGACGATACTCTACCTAACTCCTGAAACAAGACAAAGTCTACGTCGTACCAGTTAAACGGATGTCTCCTCTGGGATTTTGCAATTTCAATCGCCTCGGTAAGCATACATTTTGCGGCAAATTCCTGAGGATTCAACAAAAGCAACTTATACAACTTCTTTCTCACATTATGCCATTCTTCAATGAGTGGGATACTCTCCTCTTTCACAACGAGCTCACCATTTTCAACCCAGAGTGACCTAGCAAGATTAAGCGGAATGTCGCCCGATTTCGTTATTCCCATGTGGTAGGCCAACCTAAATACGTTATCGATATTATCAAGGTCCATGGTACCGTTAATTAGAGGGCCAAATCTACCTTGACCTGAAATTGATTCCCCGATTGCCTTTAAGTCTTTCTCTGAGATTCTTGATGGTATGCTCCTTGGCATTCCAAAAAAAATTGGCTCTAGTGTGGTGGACTTGTAAGTGTAGGGCCCGCCCGTCCGTCCAGTAATCACATCCAAAAACGCTGTCTCGTGGTCAAACCCTAATTGTGACTCGATATATTCTACAGAATGCCCGAAGCCGGCGCTTACGACGTCATGTAGGAGCGCAGCCAAAAGGAAATTCTCTTGTTCATTGACGCTGACCGCTGTTAGCAATGGCCATGTTTCTAGACACTGTTGAGCAAGATGACAAGTTCCTATAGCGTGCTCGTAGCGATTGATATTTGCCCCGCCGGTCAAACACAGCGAGTTAATATTGCAGAGACGAACTTCACGGAGCCGCTGCAATTCCGCAGTCGGGATCACATTCCAAACAACGTCTGGCAAGCAGTAGCTGCCGTACAGCGCATCATATATATATTTGTTGTTACTTTCCATTGAAATATCCTATCACGCCCTCCGCACAGACTATACCCGAACAGAAGGCTTGTGCGATACCTCGAAACTGACCTGTACAATCGCCTATCATGTATACTCCTGGAGAAACTGAGAAATTCGAGTCAACTGGGAAGAAACTCCCTCCGTAATCTGCTTCAGGAGCAAAAATCTTGACCCTTTCCCACCCACTTCTCGGAAGAAGCCTTTCAGCAAAATAACGAACTGCCTCCAATATGGTCGCTGAAATATCCACCGGAAAACAGTCACTTACATTTCCCCAGACCCAATAAGAGCTATCCCGTTCTTCATACGATGGGGGTCGATTCTTGTGTCTGTCAGCGGAGAAGTATTCCGGCAACATCTGACATGTGAGCCTACCACCACATTGTTGAAGGGACTTCTCCTTTATTTGTGTTAGCAGTAACCGATTGGCTTCAGATAGCTCAAATCGTTTCATGATTCCGAGGTTGGTGAGACCGCTTTGATTCCCGGGATTACTATACCCTTCGGAAAAAAACACCCCATCCATGACATATGGCGCAACTCTACCTTCTCTGCAAACACAAAAGGTCCTCGCCCCATTGAAGTGGAGCTTCAGGTCGGAATGGTATCGAGCTATATCTGGGAACAGATTGGTGGGGAATTCTAGCCTTACCCCAACTTCTAGCTGACCATCTTTGCCTGCGAGCATCAACTCGGCATTTAGGCAGTTGGCGATGTCTTGTCCAGACCTACCGACCGCGAGAACAAGGCACTCCGAAACGATGACAAATTCCCGTTCGCCTGTCCTAAGCGTCAGCTCAAAATTGTCTCCTTGCCGTTCGGCATTAATTAATTGTGTATTAGGCAGCACTGAAATACCAGCAGATTGTAGTTGACTACAGATTTCGCTATACGCTCTTCCAAGTTCCACATGGTCAAATCGATAAACATCAAAATACTTATAACTGAACCCCAAGTTTTTGAAAGACTCAACTGCCTGGTTGACGTCTTCAGCCATCACATAAGATGGCTGAAGTGGCACGTACTTACCTATCACACTGATGGCATATTCCAGCCTATTCTTTGCGGCTTTAGGTCCGCCAAGAATAGTCACCAGATGGCTTCCAGCAGGGAAAGCGCTTATCTTCCCACCGCTCATCAGTGACGAACCTCCAATTCCTGTTATCATGCGGCAAAGCGGCTCTTTTTCACATTTGTCGTTCCGGCGAATGGAACAGGACCTGTTAGCCACTATGTCACCTTGCTCCACACACATAACCTCTGACGAGATTTTAGAGTTAGACAGGGTAAGAGCAGCCGCTAGACCTGCTGGTCCCAGTCCCACAATACAGACCTTGTATTTCTTCCCTTTCATCGACATGGCTGACCTTATTATACAATATCCTTAATGATTCCTTAAATCTAGCTTGAATTGATGGGTAAATGTAAACTTATCCGCGCTGGCAGCTGCGAATCTCCATCTTAAGACGAAAACACTCGGGTGGAGAATTCACTGGACCGTATCGTGACATTGATTGCACAAAAAGCCAAAATGTTAACGCCACTCGTAAGCGACTATTAAACCGTACAGCTCTGCTCGATGGTTCATAGTGAGAGCTGGGGAACCAGTGCTGTTACGCGGTCATGAGTTAACTAGAAAGCGATAGCCTCGGTAACAGTAATTTTGACGACATGATTTACCTTCATATTGCGGGCAGCATATTCCTTTGTCAACTGACTAAAAAGGTCTCCTGTATTCATAATTTCTGCCTGGCCCCAGATTCGGCACCCTTTACGCTCAGTCGGATTAAGGCAGATTACGGATATCTGTGGATTCTCCTTCAAGTTGGCAATGGTGCGTGGTGAGTGAATATCAGCAAAGACCAGATGCTCGTCATCAAGAACCCGAAGAGACCCTTTAGCTGAGACGCTGGGCCTGCCTGCTTTATCAGTTGTAGCCACTAGCGCCGGAGAGTATTCAGTTACCGCCTTCTTAACCTCCGATGTCATTTTCATGGTGACATTACCCCCTTCTTAGTGCTTTCCCGACATTGGATTTGTGCCTGGGTATTTCCGTAATGTGTCAGAACCCATGATACATCAGCCGACTGAAATGAGCAAACTTGTACTGATAATAGCGATTGGCTGCGTATTAAGACGGTGTTCTTAAAATACGGGGGTCGTTCACCTTTTGTAGCCCGTGTCATTGAACATTTCATCGTAATGTTCAGTAGGAATGGAAATCGTCGGTAAAGGAGTAACTCTTGCCTTTTTGTTTACTTCCTATTTCATCTTGCCTCTTAATGAGGCTGTAGGGAATATTATGCCCGGTAGAGGTAATGTCGCTATAGAACTGGCCTATCTCGAAGCTGCTTTGTCGCATACGCCAAAGCCGGCTGCCTTCTCTATGTCCATACGCTTACCCCCAACCAGTTCGGCAGTGGTAAAGTCCACCTCGACAATCGTGACTTTTCTCGCCACCTTCCTTCATATTCGGATGAGCATTGCGGATGTGGCTTTTTACGCGGCCTCTGTCTGAAACTCTTTTTTGCTATCCTCACACCCGGGTACAGGGCATTTGAACGCTATCCTGGCACCTCCTTCTTCTACTGTAAGCCGGACTCCAAATGGACTCGCAATGGACTCCAAATTTTTAGCTACGATTGGACTCCAATGGGGTAGCCCAAATAGCCTCAACACGGGACTCCAAATAAGTTATACCTGAGACTCTGGTAAAACTATGAACCGACCGTGTTAACCACCTTTATAGCAGCGCTAAGCGGGGTTACGCGGGGCAAAGCCGTTGTTTTAAGGTTTTAGTGCCGCGACAACCGACCCTGGCAGCGAGAGTCCGATTTAGATTCATCCGGGGTTACCCTGAGACTCTGGCTGAAGCTAATATTCCAGACCCTGAAACGAGAGTTTTATGCTCACATTCTGGTACCGGATATCTGGATTCTCCCGCTTTCCCTCATCTCCATATCCCCTACTTGGGGTCCTGCGGGGGCCTTCTTTTCTAGCTTTGTGGCCCCCATGATAGCTACTAATGGGTGTGTAACGCTAGCACCGCTAACGAGCCTGTTTCCAATGCCATCAGTCCATGAAACTATAGATAAGCGGGGGTTAAGCGGGGCAAAACCGCCGCTTTAAGGTTTTGGTAATGCAGCGCCCAACCCTGCCAACGAGAGTCCGATTTAGCTTCATTCAGGGTAACCCTGAGACTCTGGCTGAAGCTAATAATTCCAGACCCTGAAACGAGAGCAGGAAGCTAAGACGATAGGAAAATCAACATGTCCGGTCGAGGGGTGCGACGATCACCATTTAAGACCACTACGGGCATATCTATTCCCAAGCCGGGGCTGGTCGACCTGATGGGCCTGCTTATCGGCTGGGGTATGTCTATACTGAAGAAGTGGCTCGACCGGGCTGGCTGCAAGTAAGGAGGGGGTAAAACCTTCGGCGACGAAGAAAGGACGAAATGATAGACGGCGGCGTGAAATCCTTTTTCGTATGTATAGCGACTACCCCGCGCGAGTCGCAACGAAACTAAAAAAATTGCGAGTCGCTGCGGGTCGCACGTTTAGACCCGCTCGTTAGTCGCAGAGCGATTCGTAATAGAAGGCAAGGGAAGTCCATACTGTCGGAAAGGACCTTCACCACTGGGGGTTAGTATACCAACATAATAAAGGAGGCTAGCTATGGTGCTTTGAACACGCTAGCTTCGAAACAGTTCAAGGCCTGATGTACATTTCCTCACCGGGAATAATCGCCTTCGCGGCCCTTGTGGCCTACTCCCCAGCAGCCGGGAGGCTTAGTGGCCTCCCGCCAGGTTACGGGTATCCAGCGGGGTTATTAATGAAGAAACAGGGGTGCTGTTTTACGACAAATAGCTGCTGGCTTATATCAATGGAATCGACAAAGCCGTAGCTGGGCGCATCAACCGTTTTGCGACATTTCCTGCTGTTTCATACGATACAGTAAAAGGTAACATTCCGATGGAATGTTCAATCCTCAATACGCTTCGGATACTGTGGGGGTGATTTGCCCTGTTTCTTCACAACCCTGGGGTAATTGGCTCGAGTCACTCTTTCAGTTACGCTAATCAGCTCAACGTTATGCCACCATTCATCGCCATAATCGAAGAGATAGAGGAATATCGGTCCACCATACAGTTCAACACTGTCAATCCTGATGCGGGTAGCAAGTTTACCCGTTCCGTCGGTATCAAGGCCAGGTGAAGTATACTCACTCTCCTTGTCAAAGGGCTTGTTGCTTAAGAAGAAGCTGTATTGGTGTTCCTCAAAACGGTCGAAGGCTTTGAATATTGCTTTATGCAGGCTGGATAACATCTGGTTTCCTTTGATGTCGATAATCCGCCAGATATCCGGCCTGTCCCTGAGTGAGACTTTGAACCGGTGGATGAAGTGTGTGTCGGAATAAGCCGAGGGTCTTGTTGGGGCTTTACATGTTCGCTCACCTCGTGGCTTGAATCCCTTACTAAAGTCCAGGACTCTTTTCAAAACATCCCGAGCCACGGAATTAGTGGGCTCCATCTGCGCTGCCCTTTCCGCATATTCCTTGGCCTTGTCGATATTGACGGAAGATAGATAGGCCACTGCCAGGTCGGTCAGGATGTTGGCGTTGTCTGGCGCCAGGCGGCTTGCCTTTTTAAGGAAGGCTAACCCTTGGGTTACATCTCCGCTGCTATATACAGCCCAGGCCAGCCCGCGTAGATACTCGCCGTTATCTGGTTCCTTGGCAACCGCTATCTCGAACTCTGCAATGGCTTTGTCCCACTGCCGTTTATTTGAGTATATGAAACCCAGGATATAGTGGTAACCAGGCTTCTCCGGACTAAAGCTTATCGCTTTCTTGATGTAGTCTTTTGCCGGGTCAAGCTTCTGTAGCGTGAGAAATATGTCGCCGAGGTATGCATTGGCATGCTCGACAGCTACAGAATAATCCGAATATCGAATGAGTATATACTGGTAGATTTCTACGGCTTTATCGTAATCGCCTCGTTCGATAAAACGTCTGGCGTCATCCCATATCAATTGAATTTCAGGAATATCTTCGTTGGTCATAGTCTTTCCAAGGAGAGCATCGTTGGTTCAATGATACCATACGATAAAAAGGGGGTAACTTTCAGATGGATTGTATGTTTTTTGCATGTCATCTCCGTTACCAAACGGGCCTGCTCGTCAGATCAGGCAGTACTACCTCATGTCAGGACCCCTGCCCGGGCAAGGTCAGCTACGGCGAATCGGCATACGCCAAGGGGGGTTAGCTTCGGCGAGTCGTCAGACGGATCGGTCCGGGGGGCCTCAGAAAAGGATGTGCCGAAGAGACACTCAATGACGTCCTCGATTTTGTCGAGCTTCTGAAACTTCGACAACGGGACCATTCTGACGTTGGGTCGCTCGCCCTTGGTCCCCTGAGAGTTTGCTCTTGTCTGCTTGGCTACCTTAAAGGATCTGATGTCTGTGATGTCCGGAAGCCTCTCCCCTGGAGCGGCACCGAACCAGTAGAACGGCCCCAAACGAAGTTCATCGTCGAACTTGATGATCAAGACGCAGCCGCTGGGCTTCGCGGCGAGGCGCAGATTGACATTCACATAACTGACTTTCGATTCCCGCTTGGTCGACTTGAGTTGGACATGCCGGACAATCGAGCTCGTTTCGAACACCAAGTCATATCCGCCATCGTCAACTTGGGGCTTGAGAACCTCCAAGTCATAGACGCCTGCCCGCCATAATTGCCGCATCACCTCACCCGTAAACAGGTGTTCGAGGAGGACTTCGCGTTGCGATGAGTGGAGACTGTGCTCAGAGCCTTCCATTATCAGTTCTGTGTGTGAATCAGAAGCCATCGCTGCCCTCCCCTTATCGATCGCCTATTCCTTGTAACTATTATAACCGATACGAACAGAAGCGACCAAGGCGACCAGGTAATCTATGACTCGAATTGGCTTTTTGTTTTTACAGCTTCATTGTGAAACAAAAGGGGCTACAGGCTCTCTCAAAAGCCGCAGAATAACCGATTTGTGAGATTTTTTCGACATAAACCAGCTTGTTTGGCTGACTACCGCTTTTCAAATTCCTTGAACCGGTAGCCTATTCCCCGCTCACCTAGGATATACTTCGGGTGCTTGGCGTCCTCTCCGAGCTTCTGGCGTAGATAAGTAATGTAAAGCCAGAGATAGTGGTCTTCATCTCGGTACTCATAGCCCCACACTCTTCTTAGCAAGGTCTCATGGGTGAGGACATGGCCAGCATTGCTCACTAGATGGTACAAAAGACGGTATTCGGTGGGCCTGAGGTGAACTTCCTTACCTTTGACCATGACCTTGCGGTGACTGAAGTCGATAGAAAGACTATCATCCACCCGTATCTCGGTCTTGGGTGCCGGAGTGGGCATCTCAACCCGGCGAAGCACCGCCTTTACCCGTGAGACAAGCTCCTTGGGGCTGAAAGGTTTGGTGACATAGTCATCAGCTCCCAGGTCAAGCCCTTTTACCTTATCAATTTCTTCACCCTTCACAGTGAGCAGAATAACTGGCACTGTGGAGACCTCGCGAATCTTCCTTAGGGTCTCAAAGCCATCTATCTCAGGCATCATGACGTCAAGGATAATTAAGTCAGGTAGGTCTTCAGTAAGTTTTTGCAATGCCTCGTAGCCATTACGGGCAGCCGAAACTTGGTAACCCTCCAGTTCCAGGTTCATGTTCACTGCCTCAATAATGCGAGGTTCATCATCCACAACCAGAATTGTCTTGCCTTGGTTTGTTTTAAGCGCTATCATACGCAACCCCTGTTCACTCTAGTGTTCAATCGCCGGCTTCAATAGGCAGGCTGAAGGTGAAGCGAGATCCCTTTCCCAATTCACCCTCTACCCAGATTCGACCTCCGTGAGCCTCAATAAGGGTCTTACAGATATAGAGCCCAAGCCCCGTGCCCCTAGTTGACTTGGTCGAGCCATCCTCCACTCTATAGAAACGGTCAAAAATTCTGTCTCGGTCGCGCACTGGGACACCGATTCCTTCATCAGCAACAGTAACCAGAGCCTCGCTCTCTGAACTCTCGCCTTTGATAGTGATTGTTCCTCCTTGTGGAGAGAACTTCACAGCATTATCAAGAAGATTCGTCAGGATCACTTCTACTTTTTCCGGGTCAGCCGAAAAAGAAGGAAAGTCAGGGGGAAAGTCAACTTCTAATTTGTGGGTTTCAGCTTGTGCGGCAAACCTCTTTGCCACTTTTTGCACCTCCTGTGGTAAGTCCAATAACAGTTTGTTCAAGGAAAACTCACCAGAGTCGAGTCGGGCGGTATAAAGAAGTTTGCTCACCAGCTCGCTAAGGCGGTCGCTCTCTTCCTCAATAGCATGTACCTTTTCCTTGACTGTTTGCTCATCCCACTGGACATCGGGACGGCCTAAGGTGCTGGCGTAAGCCTTGATAATCGAAATTGGTGTCTGGAGTTCGTGGGAGACTGTGGCAAGTAGCGCTGCCCTCGTGCGCTCGACTTGACGAAGTCGACTGATGTCGCGAACATTTACCACTGTCGGCAGGAGTTCCCCACTAGGCAAATGCGCCAGAGAATAACTCATGCCCACTTCAACTTTCTGTCCATCTTTTGTAGTGGTCATGCCATCAAGGTAAACAAAGCCATCGACATCCCCAATGACTGGACACCTCGTTTGGCAAATGTCAGTTCCGCTGCTATCAACTAGCTTCAAGACTTCGAAGCAATAGTTGTCCATTGCCTCTTCTTTCTTCCAGCCGGTAAGCCTTTCCATGCTTGCATTGAAGCTGAGTATGCGACGCTCTGAATTGAGCGTCATGATGCCATCAGCACTGCTTTCCAGAATCGATTCAATTTTGTACCGTTCTCCAGCAAGCTGGTATGCCAAGCGAGCATTCTGGACCGAGATAGCCACCTGGTCGGCAAAAGCAGACAGGACACGCTGGTCACCGCCGCCGAACGATTCGGCTAAGGCGGGGCGCAAGACATATATCAGACCAATCGTCTTTCCGGCAATCTGGAGGGGCAAGGCAATGATAGGGTCTTGTACCCGCCGCGTTATCTCTTCCGAAACACGAATATCAGGAGCAAGATGGGAAAGCTGATCAAAGCTTTGTCTGCTGGCAGCCAGATCGAGAATGGCCTCTTTTAGCAGGGGACGCAATCGCTCTACATCCCTGGGGTCAAGGCCACAAGTTGCGCCTTCAATGAACTGCCTCTCCTTCTCATTCCACAGCGCAATCACTCCGGCACTACCACCAAGGGTATCTACCGAGTCGCGAAGGATAACCATCAGCTTGGCCCGGAGATCCGTTTCTTCGGTTGGGGTAGCCAATGGTTCAAACCTTTCCTGGCTCAGCCTCTTTCTCGTTTGCGAGCGTTTGCCTTTTCTTGCCATAGCGCCCCAAGACCACAATTCTAATGAAAATCTAAGGATTTTCTATAGTAGCTCTAACTATTTTCTAAGGTTATTTTAACACAAGCTACCATAAACTATCGAATAGACACAAGCGGGCGAAAGGAGACAAGCCAGATGCAAAAGGGCAAACCTGGACCGGGCAAACCCAAGCCGAAGTAAAAGTAAACAGAGGTACGTCTTTGGTGGGTGGAGGAAAACTACCCGTGCGTAGGAAGTGTATCCTCTGCCCACTGGACGTAAAAAGGATTGGAGTCAGGAAGGACTTAACAGGCAATGTTGCAATATTTCATCTATTTCTTAATCGGCGGCACGGTGGTTGCATTGGTGGCTTACGTTGGTAGCCGGGGTAACGGTATTCTAGCAGCTTGCGTAGCCAGCCTGCCAATATTGTTTCTTTTGAACGTGCTCTTGATGTACCGGAACGAAGGAGTAGCTACTAGTCTCGAATATGTAAAAGGCTCTCTTCTATTCCTGCCAGCGTTTGCCTGTTATGCCACTCTGACCATATGGTTATTGCCCCGCCTGGGTATGCCGGAGGCCTTATTGCTTGGCTTCCCCATATACCTGCTACCAATGATGATAAGGAAAGTGGTGCGCTCCAAGGTTTCGAGGCCAAAAGCCCTATTTACTGAAACTCCCGAGGAGGTAAGCAAAAATTGATAACCCAGGTTAAGCTACCAGAGGGGGATCAGAAAACCGTGCAGGTTTTTACCCCTACAATCACTGAACTGGATACAATAGTTGAATCTCTGCCCTCAGAAGAAAAGACGCTTTTCCATCGCCTTTTCCACTTCAGCACAACTACAGGATATCTCCAGCCTCCAGACACCATGCGGGGTTGGATTGAAGAGCGATTTGGCTCCGTTGAAGCAGTCACCAGTCAAAAGATAGTCAAAATTACTAACCTGGTCACTTTTGAAGGGGCACTGTTTAATGGACTGCGAGCCTTTCGCCCTATTGAATTCAAGGAAAAACTCTATGTCAAACATAGTATTATCGATGCCTCAGATAATCATGACCCCCTCCGTCACCCCGAAACAAATACCCCGGAAGATATCTTCGGTAGAGTGGAGGGTGAGCACTCCATCACAGCTAGCAATATTGCCAAGTATGATGGAATGCATGGTCTAGTAATCTTCCACGACTATGACCCGGTGAGTTTCTCTAGAGAGAAAATCATCGATTATCTAGATACAGGTTGGCGGTGGGCAAAGAAAGCCCACGAGAGAAACCCTTCAGCCAAATACTATCTCTTTATGTGGAATTGTTTGCAACGCGGAGGTGCCTCTTTGCTCCATGGGCATGCTCAGGTAACCCTCAGCACCAATATGCACTACGCCAAGATAGAAGCGTTGCGGCGTGCCGCTTTGAATTATCAGGCTGAGCATGGTTCAAATTACTTCGAAGACCTATATAGAGTCCATCACTCCCTGGGCTGTGCTTTGGAAAAGGAGGGGATAAGGGTCATCGCTTACCTTACACCGGTTAAAGAGAAGGAGGTGCTTCTCATAGCCAAAGAATGCAACCTTTCACTTAAGGAAAGGATCTACGAGGCGCTGGCATGCTTTAGAGATAGGATGCATGTTACTGCTTTCAACCTCGTCATGATTCCACCACCATTGGCTGAGACAGAAGAAAGCTGGGAGGGATTCCCGGTATTGGTCCGGATTGTCGACCGAGGCGACCCGAAGATCACCACCTGTGACATAGGCAGTATGGAGCTTTATGCCTCCAGCGTTATCTCCAGTGACCCTTGGGAGGTAGCATGGCTATTAAGGGAGTCTCTCCAGGCTTAATAACAAGGAGTTGGCACTTCTTGAGGCGGCCAAGATAAGCGGAAATGAAAGTCAAGATAGCGACTAGATGTGGCGAAACTGCGGTCGATGTCAGTAGCTCCAACGGAGAGGCGAAGCAGAAGATATGTGCAATGCTGGTAGAGAAATTGGGCGGCACTTATGCCTCGGCTTTGGGCATTAACCTCGCCAGCGCGGAGTCAGCCGAGGTTTTTAAGTGGTTTCTGGCGTCATTACTCTTTGGAGCCAGAATCAGCGAGGGCATTGCCATGAAAACTTGCAAAGAGTTTGAGAAGGCGAGTGTGCTTTCACCTGAGGTCATTTTGGGAACTAGTTGGCAGGGCTTGTTTGACATTCTGGATCGCGGCGGCTACGTGAGGTACGACTTTAAGACAGCCACCAAGCTCTTAGAGGTGGTGCGAGCCCTCAAGGAAAGATATGAAGGCGATCTTAATCGGCTGCATTTTTTTGCTGAGGATCAAAGGGATCTGAAAGAAAAACTTCAGAGCCTGGGGAAAGGAATCGGGCCAGTTACGGTAAACATATTCTTGAGGGAGATGAGAGACCTATGGGAGAAGGCAGAGCCGCCACTCGCAGAGTCTGCCCTTTTGGCATCAAGAAATATAGGCTTGACCAAGGCAAGAGATGTGGAAGCGGGGCTTGAACAGTTAAGAACTATTTGTGAGGCAGCCGAATTACACGAGTGGGGGTTCTCCGACCTTGAAGCGGCGTTGGTAAGGCTGGGGAAGAACTACTGCCGCAAGAAGAGATGTTCCTTTTGCCCGATGCAAGAAGAATGCCAGAATCCTAAACATTAGAAGCACTTCCCAAAGCGAACCTGTGCTTGAGCTGTAAGGCTCATTTGGAGGGGGAAAATAGGTCATTTCCCCAGCGTGAAAGGGTAGCGCACTATGCTAGATATGATGAGATGGTCCACATTTTGAATTTCAATGTACCAGATAAGCTAGCTGACTGGATTGAAGACATGGAGATAAGCGAGGTCTGGGAAAGCTAGAGGAGGTCAAGAATGGCTAAGAAAACATCGAGGGAAAAGAAAAAGAAGAAGCAAAAGGGAAAAAAGGAGAGAGGGCAAGAGGCTAGGGCGGCAAAAGAAGCTTCTCCACCACAACCATCAAAGCCTTCGAAAAAGTAGCAACAAAGAAGCATAGGGCAAAAGTGAGCTTCGGCTTGGAGAGAACGCAGGTTGGTGGTACTTTTTGCTCTTTTAAGCTAGAAATGGGGAATAACCGTGCCAATCTATGAATATCGTTGCCTACGGTGCGGGTTAAAATTTGAGCGAAAAGAGAGTTTCAATGAGACCTCAAAGGTTAGATGCCCAAAGTGTCAGGGGGAGGTGCAACGAATCATTTTCCCCAACCCCATAATTTTCAATGGAGGAGGTTTCTCAACCACTTACCGGGGCTGATTAGAGAGGAGATGGTAGAAGAGAGGTCGTTATATCAGTGCTTCCATGCCAAGGTCAAAGGCGACCGAATCTATTGCGAGAAGGGGCACCGGTTCGAGAGTCGGTGGAGGGGGAAGAGGACGCTGAGTATAGACGGACTGGCTAGGGGCGTATCGCTGGTCTTCAGCATGTGCGAGGGCTGCATTGATTATGAACCTATGGGCGACCCGATACCGCCTGAGGAGAGGGGGTGGATAAGGTATGAGAGTAATCGTTCACCTGACATTTAGACGGGACTAACGAGGTCCGGGGTTAATTCCTTAAGAATATTTATATTACCCTGGTACATCTTACAGTACGGGGATGTGAGAGAGCCAAGAAAGAAACTTTACCTGATGCAAGGAGGAAAAAAGATGAAGATAGGTATGATGACTCGCTGGAATGTTCCCTGCGGCGTTGCTGCCCATGCTGAGCCGGTTGGAAGAGCATGGGTGGAAATGGGACATGATCTCAAGGTGTTTGCTCCAGTCGAGTGGGATGCGCCTCAAACTCAGGAGGATGAGCCTTATGTTGTGCGATGTTACCGGTTGAATTCAGGCCGGAGGGAAAAAGAGGGCTTCTTCTTTGATGCCACTCCCTTTCTGGAGGATAGCTTCGATGTCTTTGTCGTGCAGAACCCGGAGTTGATGCCTATGCCAGAGCTACTTCAGATATATCCCATAATAAGGGAAAAGGCAAAGACTGTTATGGTTGTGCACGAGGGTGGTCCGCCTAAAGACCCCAATTTCTACAAGTTTCGGTGGGATGCTATCATCTGCTTTGATGATAGGTATAGGAAGTTTCTCTCACCTCTGTTCCCGGGAGAGCGAATAGAGATAGTCCCCTACCCCTGCCACCCACTGAGCAAGGGTGACAAATATGAGGCAAGGCTCAGGCTGAACCTACCACAAGACAGGAAGATAGTGTTTAACTACGGCTTGGGGGTATTTCGCCACCTGCATCTTCTACCGACTATGGAACGCCTGTCTAGGAAATACCCCGTACATTTCCTTACCCTGACAGATGTTGAGGATTGGTTCGAGTTATTTGCTGGGCTTGAGAGCAGATATAGTTTCCTGGAAACGAGAAGGGGGCCTGTTTCCATCCAAGAGCTCTATACTTACCTCCACGCCTCAGATGCTCTGGTTATCCACAAAGATACGGCGGCTGCTGTGGTGGTCTCTTCAACCGCCTACCTCTGCCTGGGGTCAGGCTGCCCTATATTGGCCCATGATACCAACTTCTTCGAGACTCTGGGAGAGGAGGTTATCAAATACCGAAGCCTTGAGGAAATGACGCAGCGGCTGGAGGACATATTCGAGGGTAGAGAAAATGTAGGCCGGACGCTGGAGATAGCGGAGAAATATGCTAGCGAGAACTCGGGCGGGGAGATAGGGAAGAGAGTTATCGAACTCTTTGAGTCTATTAGGGCTGGAGCCGAAGTAAAGATTCCCGCCTTATATCTAGGAGTGGGGCTACCAGTTAATGTTCTGGAAACAACAGGCGTTCCCCTTCCCGAAGGGCCATCGCCAGTGGAGCGAGTTTCACCATGATTGGTCCGTTTCTTGATTTCAAGGAAAATCCGATTTTGACACCTGGCTCGGGCTTTGACTCGAAGGCGGTGTACAACCCTGCTGTCATAGTAGATGATGCTGAGTTTCACATGTTATATCGGGCCGAAAGCGGAGACCCATGCACCGGAAGGATAGGATATGCCTGCAGCAAGGATGGCATCCATTTTACCAGACACCCTGACCCGGTGATAGTCCCCGAGCACGGTTACGAAGCATGCGGCTGTGAGGACCCAAGGTTAGTGAAGATTGAAGGCACCTACTACCTGACCTATGTAGGCAACCGCGGGGGGTACGAGACGGTAAACATTTGCCTGGCAACCTCTAAGGATTTAATACACTGGGAGAAACATGGCACAATCCTTATACTACCGAAAGACTGGGCTCGAGGGCAGATGAAAGCAGGGGCTATTCTGCCAGAGAGGATAAACGAGAAGTACGTTATGTACTTTATGGGTGAAAAAGAGCCATGGAAGCCAGTAATAGGGCTCGCCTATTCAGACGACCTTATTAACTGGGATGAGCCTCTAAGTGAACCGGTGCTTCTGCCCCGAAAAGGTTATTTTGATAGCAAGGGTGTAGAGCCTGGCACAAATCCCTTGGTTACCGAGGAAGGGATATTTATGGTGTACAGCGGCTGGGGTGAGGACCATGTTTATAAGCCCGGGGGAGTGGTCTTCTCAAAAGACGATCCTGGGAAACTCCTACAGAGAATGGATAAGCCCCTGTTTGAGCCTGCGCAGGACTGGGGAGAAAAATTTGGATCTCCGAACCATGTGGTTGCTGAAAGTCTGGTGAAACATGGCGGTTCGTGGCTTCTCTACTACGGGGCGGCTGACCGAGTCTGCTGTCTCGCTATATGGGAGGAAAAATGAAGATAGCTTTAATGTCAGCCTGGAATACTGACTCCGGGGTAGCAGTTCATGCCGAGCCTCTTGGCAAAGTATGGATTGAGATGGGGCACAAGCTCACCGTATTCAGCTTCGTAAAGGATGATTTCCATGGTGAGGGGTTCACAAGTGAGGATGAGGATTTTGTCGTCAGGTGCTTTGGAACCGACGAAGGGACCAGATACCTCGATGCCAGGCCTTTCTTAACCTCAACCTATGACATCTTCATTGTTGAGGACCTTGGCATGCTTCCCAAAGACCCTCTGTCCAAGGTATTCAATCTCATCAAAGGGAAGGCAAAGACCGTTCACATTGTACATGAGAATGTCTTGCCCGAGGACCCAGCTTTTTACCAGTTCGACTGGGATGCCGTGGTCTATTTTGACGAAAGGCAATCCTTCCTGCGTGACGTCTACCGCAACACACATTACATACCCTTTCCTTGTTTTCCACCTCGCCAAGGTGACAAAGAAGAGGCGAGGCAGAAACTCGACCTACCACTTGATAAGAAGATAGTCCTGTCCTTCTGCCAAAGGGGCTACCCCCTCTTCCTTCCCGAGCGTAACCATGAGCTAGAAGGGGTTGTTTTCCTCATCCTTGGCCCGGAACATCTTGATGTTCTGGAGAAGTTCTCGCCAGACCCAGACACCGTTATCAGGGAAGAACTGGTACTCTCGAAGGAAAGGTTTGATGATTATCTCTTTGCTTCAGACGCCGTGATACTCCACAAGTTCCAAAGCCGACGTAGAGCAGTCGTCTCCAGCACAGCCTTTCAAGCCATAGGCGCCGGGTGCCCTATCCTTGTGCCACGTGTATCAGACTTCTTCCGTCCCTTAAGTTCAGAGGTTTTGAGGTATGCCGAGCGTGAAGAGCTACGGGCAAACTTGGTTGATATCCTTGAAGGAGGCCTAAAGTCAAAGGAGGCTCGCGAGGCAGCCCTTAAATACACCCGGATGTGCTGCCCTGAGAACATAGCAAAGAGATACATCGAGCTTTTCGACTCACTCTTGGAAGAGTGACCAGGTAGACATTGACTTCAGGAGCTTATTGGAATGCGTAAGGAACTCTCACAAGCTGAGAAAGCATATAAAGAATCAATAAAGCAACCTCTTGAGCAAGCGGCGAGGATAGGTGAGGCCGACATAGTGGTTGGCATCCCCTTCTGCGACGAAGCCGACACCATCGGCCATGTCATGGAAGTAGCAAGAGATGGACTGAATGCTTACTACCCTGACATGATGGACGCACCGCCGAGAAATTGAGCCATTCACTGTTGATGTTATACGATTACGTCAGTAGCTAACTGTTGAGGGATAATGTCAGTCATGAGAGGACTGACATTGACAGAACAGGAACAAGCGAGGTTACAGACATTGAACCTGGTGCTGGAGAAGC